>Ga0082335_1003086_pt1 | contig 28458 bp, 20 predicted proteins | sample Subgrocontami58m_FD_72375 | JGI IMG/M metagenome (GOLD analysis project Ga0082335, IMG submission 72375) | Subsurface groundwater microbial communities from S. Glens Falls, New York, USA - GMW37 contaminated, 5.8 m (SPADES assembly) (version 2) ...
GGTCGCGTAGCCGCAGTCGGGCTCGATGGGATAGGGCCCGGTGGGGGAAAGGACGACCCCGGGGTTGGCGAAGCTCGAGTGCTCGCGGGTGAACGCGTCACAATGCCCGTCGTCGAGCTCGCCGAGGGCTTCGAGGGTCCAGGGCTCGTCGGCCTGCTTGGGTCGAAGCTGCCGGGCGCGCGCCTGGCCCTTGGCCGCTGCGGCGCCGAACTTGTCGATGCCCTGCGGCTTTTCCCCCTGGAGGTCCTTGAAGCCGGCCTGGACCGCGAGGCCGCGGAGGATGCGCGCGGCGCGGAGGGCGTCTTCGACCTGGCCCTTGCCGAGCGCCGCGTCCATCGCCTGCTCGAGCGCTTCGAGTACGGGCAGGTAGTATCGGGAAGGCACGGTGACGCGGCGGGCGAATCCCTCGGGCAGGGATTTTGCGAGCGCGGGGGAGACGGAGGCGAGGTCGGCCGCGGCGCGCCGGGCCCACCAGGCGACGACGAGGTCGGCGGGGGAAGCCTTGCCCGCGGCTTCGCGTTCGCGGGCGAACTTTACGAGCGCGGCGACGGCGCGTGCGCGGGCGGCCGAGGCCTCCGCCGCGGTGGGGTCGTCCTTGGGCAGGAGGGCCTTGAGCTCGCCCTTGGGCGCGGCCTTGCCGGAGGCGTCGGCGTGTTGCTCGGTCCACTCGTGGGCCCAGAGCAAGCGGGCGTCGGCGTCGTGCTCGCACGCGCGCAGGAGCAGGGCGACGACATCGTCGCTGCCGGGGCGGACCGCCCAGGCGTTGAGCAGGTGCTCGACCGCCTCGGCGGGCTTCTTCTCGTCGAGCGCGCGCTTCGCGGCCGCAATCATGTTGGCGGCCGGGTCGACCTCCTCCGCGGCGGCGGGGACGGCGAGGAAGTGCGTGCAGGCGAGCAGACATGCGATGGGGAACCGCGAGGGCCGGGGGAGTCGCAGCACGGGGCGTTCGCCTCCGACGGCACGGAAAGCCGGGGGGCCCGCCGCGCGGACGCGCTGGTCGCGGCCCGGATGAGCGGGACGGAGGGCGAGCGTACCTCCGGCGGGGGGCGGGGATCAAGGATCGCCAGCCGCGCCCGCCGAACCCCCCGGATTCCCTCGGAACCACACAACTTTCCAATCGCTGCACTTTCACCGGCAGAAGCAAGTGCCGAGCGCCCGAATGGGATGCTCTCCACCGCGTTCCGCCACTCGACCGCGTGCGGATCAGTACGCGGTCGCCGAGCGACTCCTCAGCTGCGGTCGCGATTCGCGGGTAGCCGGAGAATCAGAAGGGCAGGTACCGAACCTGTCCTTCCCACTCGTCCTCGATGCTGCACCCGGCAATGAGCACCAGATCCTCGACCATAGGCGCGATGGAGGCTTCGCTCGGGATCGCGAACACTCCCGGCATGGGCAGGCCCTCCCGAACTCGGTCATAGGCATCCCGGAGCAGGGTATTGACGTCGTGGGTGAGGAGAACCCGCTTTTCGCGCGCTGCCCAATCCAGGACGGCGGCATCGTGTGCACCGGACAGGCCGGCCTGCTGAACCGTGCGGATATCGACGTCCGGCTGGCGACGCAACTACGCCCGGATCAAGTCCGCGTTGAGGTTTTCGTCAGCCGCGAATCGAATCACGCGGGCGGAATCTGGCGCGCGATCAAGCGCTCGCGAATGCCCTGGGGATCGAAACGGCGCTCGATTTCCCAGCGCAGATTCGCCGCTTCGGTCCTGCGTGCGGAAAGGTACGTGTCAACTCCTTCGTGGGCGCGAAGGTAATACGCGATGAGCGCGTACACGTCATGCGAAGGCAGCGACGGACACTGCTGCACGGCTCCTTCCGGGGTTGCCCCCGACCGCCAGGGCTCTGCGCAGGATCCGAACGCGATAGGTCACCGGCGCAAGCGGCGACGAGCGGACTCGACCGAGATCCCGCGATCGCCGCGTTTCAAGTCCTCCTCGCCCTCTTCCAAGAGTCCGTAGAGCTGCGTCCGTGCGCGATTCCGCTCATAGGCGACGAAAGTCATGATGACGAGATCGCCTTGACCGTGACGCGTCAGGATGATGGGCTCGTCCGAGTCGCGACATTCGCGCACGATCTCGCTGGCCCTCGTGCGAAGGTCGGACACTGGCCTGATGCGCGGCATTCTCGAATCTCCTGGAGGTCGGCTCGCCCACGTGGTGCGCGAAGACGCCACAGGGCGGCATTGTACCCGAGGCATCGAACGGAAACCAGGGGAACTCGGACGACTACGGATCATCTCCGCGCCCATGCATTCCTCGCCCCCGCTTTCCCCGTCGCAGCATCGATGGCAGCCACCGCGTGCGGGACGAATGCGTCCTTGAAGCCGGCCTGGACCGCGAGGCCGAGGAGGATGCGCGCGGCGCGGAGGGCGTCTTCGACCTAGCCCTTGCCGAGCGCCGCGTCCATCGCCTGCTCGAGCGCCTCTGGTCGCGGCCCGGATGAGCGGGACGGAGGGCGAGCGTACCTCCGGCGGGGGGCGGGGATCAAGGATCGCCCGCCGCGCCGCCGCAAGGACATGGGGGCACAGATCCCGGGATTTGACAGCCCTGGGTGGCGAGTATAGGGTGGGTTGACGGCCGGGACGGTAGGACTACGACGAGGCGGGACCATGGAAGAGCAAGTCGGCATTCTGCGACAGATGACGTTTGGCGAGGCCGCCCGTCTGAACCCCAAGGACCAAGCCGGAGAGTTGGATTCTGGAAGGTGGATCCCTGCGACGAAGAACACCTGGCGGCACGGCGTAATCGTGGGGAACGCCTACGCGCTCCTCCGGGAGTACGCGCGCAGGAATCCGGGATGGAGCGTTTCCGTCGGGGATCCCGGGACGAAACTGGGGCATGGTCCCGACATCCTGCGGGGACCGGACGTCGCCATGGTCCGCGCGGAGCGGATGCCGAAGGGATCGGGCGTGGATGGTTGGTTGGAGGGCGCCCTCGAGAGGCGGACGACCTTCTTGGCGTCGTTGGTAAGCAATTCCAGGACTTCACAGACAACGGAGGACATCGGGAACTCCTCAGAACGCCATTCCAACTTGGCGCACGTCGCCTCCTACAGGGGGCGTGCGATCATGAGCAACGCCGTTGTCTCCAATTCCGAGCCCGACGGCTTCCTCGGCAACTCAGTTCCTCAGGTCGCCAACACTTGGTGGTTGCACGTCAATCGAGGAGCCCGGTAGGCCGGATCCGGTGCTCGGACGGCGGGGCCTTGCACCCTTCGGTACCAACCCTTTGGCTTCCTTGCCAACGTCGTTGTCTTTGTAACCAACGCTATCATCACGAATAAAATCGTCAGGTCATCGTCGATGAGGCCGCTAGCGTGCTTGCCGGAGCATGTTCGGTGGAACCTAGGTGATCCCCCATTGGTGCGGCGCACCGATACTCCGATTCCTCATTGCTAGCCCTGGAGGCTGGCGCCCCTGGATACATTGTCAACGAGACTTGGCACGTAGCGACTGCTCCGCGAACTCGTCAAAGTCTGGTGGAATCATTGACAGTCAGGTTCTCGTGCTCCGCACAACCCGTCGCTTCGATGCCAAGCCCTTCTGAAGCGAGATCGGAGCACGCGTCGTCTTGGCTACAGGACCGTTCTCGAAAGAAACGCCGGTGGTTGCGTCGCTAACGATCTGGGAGATGAGAACAAAGCCGTTGGCTTCGTTGCCAAGCGCGTCTGATTCGATGACAATGCCGTTGTTGATCAAGCAATCCGCGTTTGATTCGTAATCATGGGAGTCGCAGTCTCGACAAAAGGCGCCGATGGAAGTCGCAAACCAATGTTTTTCAAGATGATATGTGATCGCGAGAGTCTTCTGGGCGGCAGCCGCTCCGGGCGTGCCACTGCCTCCGCCGAATCGATGCTCCGCGCCATCCCCGTGCCACAGACTCCGGTGGAAGATGGCCGGTTGGCGGCTCTGGGTGGGTCCAAATCGCCGCGAGAGCTCTCACCGACCCGCCCGCGCGAGCGCCCACTGGGCCGCGAGTCCCTGCCGCCGACGTTCCCGCAGGTCATCGATGCGCTGGAGGGCCGCGGCGGTCACAGCCTCCAGCGATTCGCGGTCGGCCCGGATCGCCACGAGGAGGCACAGCGCCTCCCGGGCTTCGCCGAGCGCGGCGCAGCGGGCGGCTTGTTCGAGCCGGGTGGCAAGGTCCGTCGAACGCGTGCGGGCGTCCGGGGCCGCGGCGGCGATGTCCTGCCCATCGGCCGCGGGATGCTCCCGCGCGAGTCGCTCCAGCACCTCGTCGAGCTCGGTCCTGGCTCGCGGGAGCGAGTCGAGCCGGGCGCGCTCGAAGGCGAGCGCCGCCGGGACGACGGAGTGGGCGTGCCGGGTCTCTGCGACCTGGGCGTCGGCGAACCCGAGCGACGAACGGGCGGCGTCCAGGGCCTGGGCGGCTTCGTCCCAGCGCCCGGCCTGCCGGCACTCCCGGACCCGGGCAAGGCCTGCGTGGGCGCGCGCGACGTGCGTCTCGGGGTCGGCGTCCCCCGCGCCGAACCGCAGCCCGTCGGCCCGCCCGGCCGTGGCCCGGGCCGCGACCGCCACGCACTCCGATTCTGCTCCGGCCGCGCTCGACGTCACCGCGTGCGCCCGCCGCACCTGGTCGTCCAGTTGCTGGACCCGCTTGGCGCACGCCCGCGCGTGCTCAGCCGCGGTGATCGGATCGGTCGGGGCAAGCGCGACCGCAGTGTTCAGGCGCTCCCGCAATTCCGCCGCCGACTCCAGCGAGATCGACCCCGGGAACTCCGTGGAGCGTTGCTCGACCGCGGCAAACATTCTCGTGGTCTCGGCGACGCGCGAGCCGGCCTCCCGGCGGCTGTTCGCGAGGCGTGCCAGGTCGGCCTCGACGGCATCCTGCCACGCGCGGCCAACGAGCTGGTCTCTCGACGTGTCTTCCAGCAGCCCGGCAGCCCGCCGCGCGATTTCCGGATCGGAGTCGATGCGCGGGTCCAACAAGAGCAGCTCGGCTTGCCTTGCGCGCTCGACGAGCCCCGACCAGCACCCGCGAGCCGCGTGCAACCGCGCGTGGAGCTCCGCCACGAGCGCGGCGGTCGTCCCCCGCCAGTTCGGGGAAGTCTCCTCCCGGACACGCGCCTCACAAGCCAATTGCCGCTCGCCCATGACCGGCATGGCTTCCTTCAGCCGGAGATACCCGCGGCCCGTCTCGGTCGCCAGGAGCCGGGCGCCGCGGATCCGGCGCCGGAGGAGCCAGAAGCCCGGAATGATCAGGAGCCCTCCTGCGCCGACGATGCCGGCGCGCTGCAGCGTTCGCCGGCGCCCGGCCTGCGCCAACGCCTCATCGGCGTCGGAACGAAGCGCCCCCAGGCGGTCCAAAAGCTTCGCGGCTGCCGTGGGCGCGTCCGTCGTTCCGCGGCCCAGCGTGGAAATGCTCCGGAATTCCCCGTCGAGCTCGAGCTGGTCCCGTCGACTGGGGAAGGGATCCAGACTGATTCCATTCCGCTCCAGTTCGGGGAGCATTCCCAGCAAGGCCTGGATCCTGGACCTGGCCTCGGCGAGGATGCGCGGGGTGAGGCTCCATTCCCGGTCGAGCCCGGGCATGCGGCCTTCGAGGAAGTTCATCTCGCCGTCCCAGTTGCCCCACCACCTCGCCTGGGGATCTCCCGGCAGCCACGGTCCCCGGTCTTCGAGCCCCCAGGCCTTCTCGAATTCCTGCTCCAAGCTCGCGATCCTCTCGAGGAGAGAATCCGCATCGAAGCCGATCGAGCGTCCCCAAGCCAATCGGGCCCGGAGTCGCGCCAGTTGCTTGCGACGGATTTCCGTCTTCAGGCTGGGGCAAGTCACGCGCCACTCGATCAGGTCGAGGTCGGCGGACAGCGCGTTGGCGAGAAGGGCGCCGGAGGCCGGCTCCCGCAGCGCCTCCTCGATCCAGAGGAGATTCGCGGTGATTTTCCCCAGCTCCGCCGAGCGCAACCGGCGGTCGCCGTCCTCGTCGATCCAGGAGATGAGCTGATCAATCTCGCCGCAGCGTTCGCGGAGTTCGGCGAATGGATCGGCAAACGCGGCCGTCGCGCTCAGCAGCGCGCAGAGGAGGGCGATGGATCGATGCACGCGGACCCCCCGAGGACGGATGCCGACCGCATGAATCGTACGCTTTCGACCGGGGGCGGGGCAAGTGGGGGGGGCGTCGGTCCCCCCTGCCGCGCCGCGGCGTCAAGCGGCCACGAGCGGTGACAGGTCCTCTGGGCGAGCCGGCTCCTGCCCGAGACGCACCAGTGCTTTGTTCAAAGCAGACAGGTCGAATCGCGACGGCGAGGTAATCTCAATTCCGATGGGCCTTCCGTCGGAGGAAAAATCCACGAGAAATCCGCCGTCGGCACGCTCCGTCCGGACGCTCTTCTCTTCTTCCCGCCGTGGCAGGTAGTAGTACGCCGCGAGGGCGCGACCCTTGCGATAGGTCACTTCCAAATACGAGTGCTTCATGACACCTCCACGGGATAAGCTGTGATCACAACCAGGAGCTGATCAGCCGTGTCTGGCTCCACGATCACCTCCCAGGAGCGCGATTCGTGCGAAGTCTCCACGACCCAGCGCCCAGGCTCGTGATCCTCGCGAAGGTCCATGGCGGCCGACATCATACCCCGGAGGTCGATTTCCGAGAAGCCCCGATCGACCATGCGCTTCAGGACGTGCGAGCTGAACTCCAGTTCCCACTCCCACCACGCCGGCCAATCTGTCTTGCGCGGTCCGCCCATGCGGGTGCCACCCCTGTCTCTGTGCGTCCAACGCCCCTCATCCTCTGCGGCGCAGAGCGCAGGCCGAGGAATCCCGTCTTGCGCGCCTGACTGCTCGCATCCGCGCACACGGTTGCGGGGGCGCCTTGTTCTCGTGGCTGTCAGGGATGTGCCAAACCATTTCGCCGGATGCAGTCGGGCGGATCGAGCGCGCGGGAAATCGGCTCCGTAGAGTGGGCGTAGGGCGTCGGACCGGAAGACGCTCCGGTCGCCGTCGCCGCGCCCGAGGAGCCGGGCGCGCCTACTTCGCCTTCACCCGGATCTCGTGGTAGGTCGTCGACGGATCGCTCCAGACCTTGAGCAGCCCGGACGCGGCGTCGTACTTGTAGCTCCAGGTCCCCGGCCGGTCGTTCGACGTCACCGCAAACCCGCCCTTGAAGTGCCGCGCCTCCGGGATCCAGAGCACGGTGGGGTAGTCCGCGACTTTCGCGCCGTAATCCTGTGTGAACGACAGCACGAACGTCTTCGCGGCCGGGTCCCAATTCACGCTCTTGGGCGTGCCCGCGACGAAGCGCGGATTGACCCGCACGAAGAGGTCCACCACCGGGTGCTCCTTGCCGTCCTTGTCGATCGGCGTGAACAGGTCCTTCTCCGCGGTCGCCGCCTCGTCCGCCAGCGGATTGAAGTCCCACAGGAACGAGCCCGCGATCAGCCAGCGGTCCTGCAGCGCCAGGTGGTCCTTGAAGTACGCGTCGGCGCCCGCGACGTCGAGGAAGGTGCCCCACTCGCCGAGCACCCAGGGCGTGCCCAGGTCGCGCGCCTGCTTCTCGTGCAGCGCGAAGCCCGCTTCGGTCGGCCACTTCGTATATCCCAGCTTGAGCTGGAAGATCACGTCGTACCAGTGCGGCGCGTACACCAGGTTGGGCTTGCCGAAGGCCTTCAGGAACGTGGGAATCCCCAGGCCGGTCATCGCCGTCGGCTCGATCCAGATCATCCGGTCGGCATCGACGCCGCGCACGCGATCGATCACCTTCTTGTAGAAGGGCTGCAGCGCCATCCCCTCGAACGCGCCGGGCAGGAAGTCCCCGGGCATCGGCTCGTTGAACAGGTCGAACGCGGCGACGCCCGCGACCCCCTTGAAGCGGGTCGCCACCTTGGCCCACGCGTCCGCGAACTCGTCCTGCAGCGCGGGCGAGGTCCACAGCTTCATGAAGCTCGCGCGCACCTCGGTGGTGAAATACGTCACCCCCCACGGGTCGTGGATCACGTTGGGCTCGACCAGGTCGTCCACCGTCGCCCACGCCGGCGCGCCATCGCCGCCGAACGGCCGCGCCCACAGGTCCTGGTGCATGTCCAGCACCACGTAGACGCCGCGCTCCGCATACCACTCCGCCGCGGTCGCGATCGCGTCCAGGTAGGCTTCGTCGAAGTGGTCCTTCTCGGGCTCGAGCGCCTCCCATTGGAGCAGCAGGCGCACGCCGTTGCACCCCCAGGTCCGCTGGGTCTCGGCGTGCTCCTCTTTCATCCAGGAGGTCCAAGGCGGCTGCTTCGAGCGGTGGCTGTAGTTGGTCCCGCGCAGGAACGCCGCGCGCCCGTACGCGTCGCGCAGGAACCGCCCCTCCGTGTGCAGAGCGGGCAACGCCTCGGGCGGGTCGAGCTTGGCGGACTTCTTGTCGGGCACGCAGCCGGCGAGGCTGAACGCGCCCACGAGCAGGGCGGGAAGCAAATGATTGCGTCGTTGCGTCGACATGAGCCGGTGGATCCCTCCACGTTGCCGGGGTCCAGAAGGACACCTACTATGCACTTTCTCCCGGGGAAGTCAAAGCGAATATTCGTTCGGGCCCCTGTGCGTCGTACTACTCGGGCAGCGGGTGCAACGGCAGCCCGCGATAGTCGCGCAACGCCTGGTCGATGAATGCGCTCTTGCTCGACGTATAGCGCGCCCGGTCGCGAGTGAAGCGCTGGGCCAGGTCCGCCTTGAGCCGGCCGTATTTCTCCCGCAGTTCGGGCCGGGTGCGCAGCGCGTCGCGGAAGTCGACGTGGTCGGCCAGCGTCCGGCCCCCGTCCTCGACCACGTGAAGGTGGTGCGTGCGCGGGAAGCCCTTGCGGAAGAAGCGCCGGTCCGTGTTCTGCGCATGGTCCACGAAGGCGTAGCCGAGCGTCCGCAGCGGGGCGATGCAGAGCAGGGCGTCGTCGAGGCCGGGGATCGCCACCATGATGTCGAGGATCGGCTTGGCGGCCAGGCCCGGCACCGAGGTGCTGCCCACGTGGTGGATCCCGCGCGCCAATCCGCCCAGCGCCCCCCCGATCCGGCCCCGCTCCGTCGCAAAGGCCTCGGCCCAGGCGGAACTGTAGGGCGACAGCACCACCTCCTCCCGGAGGTTCTGCCAGATCGCCTCGGCGACCTGCACCGGAGCCAGCGCGGACCCGTCCACCGGAAAGCCCATGTCGGCCCCGCGCGACGCCTCGTCGAGCGCGGCATCCTCCTCGCGGAAGTGCCTCAGCGCGTGCTCCACATCCTCCGCCCGCTGCGCATTCAGGCGTCGCCGCATCGCCGGCTCCGCGCAGGTCAGACGATAGCTGTGGATCTCTTCGTCCACCTGGTTGAGCAATGCGCGCAACTGCCGCAGCTCCGCCGGCGCGCGCCAGTGGCCGGTGATCACGAAATCGTCCCAGCCGTTCTCGACGTGGAACGCCACCAGGTGCTGAATCGTGCGCGAGCGGTAGTCCGCCGACCCGTCGCCGTGCCGCCCCGCCGGATGCACCGTGCAGGCGTTCTCGCCGTCGATCGCCACCGCGCGGTCGAAGTAGGTCATCAGCTTGCGCGCGACCGTGGTCTTGCCCACGCCCGCGGGGCCGTTCACCAGGATGATCATCTTCGCTGTCCGCCCATAGTGCGCCCTCGAGCTTGATCTCATGGGTTGGGCCGGCCGCTTTTCGCGCCGGGCTTCGTTGCTCGCCGTCGGCGATGCGCCCGGGCATCGCCTCCTCCTCGCGCCTCGCCGGGCGCGAAAATCGTCTCGACCGAACCCACGATTTCAAGCTCGAAGGCCCACTACTCCGCGCCCATGATAGGCAGGCCCCCGCCGCGCCGCCAGAACTATCTCCTGGAATCGCCCGCCCGCACCGCGTATCATGTTCCCGTGCGCAGTCGACCCCGCCCCGCCGAAGGTGTCCCGCCGATGGCCCGATTCCTCCGACTCGCCGGCCTCGCCGCCGGCCTCGCCTTTTCCCTCCCCGCCCCGGCCGAGGACAAGCCCAACGCCGAAGGTTGGTACACCGTCGATCTCAAGTTCGTCCCCTGCACCGGAACCCGCTCCAAGGAAGGCTACGAGTTCCTCCCCGTCACCACCCCGCACTCCCTCGACGCCGTCAAGGTCAGCACCAGCGGCCAGAACCAGTCCCTGCCGATCCAGAACGGGGACCAGGGAATCAAGGTCACCTCCCTCGAGACCAGCCTCGAGATCGACCTCAATGGCGACGGCCGCATCGACGCCAAAGCCAAGGGCAAGGACAGCTGCATCCCCGCCAGGCTCATCGCCAAGGACGGCACCCCGTACGACTATATGTTCCGCGTGACCCGCGTCGAGACCGGCGGCTCCACCATCGAGTGGATTTTCCAGCGCAGTTGCACCATGGAAGGCACCTTCGACAAGACCAGGATCCGCCTGGTCGACGACAACAGCGACGGCGTCTACGGCCAGATCGGGAGTGACGCCATCGCGATCGGCAACACCGAGCACGCCGCGCCCTTCGGCACCCTGCTCAACGTCAACCAGAAGATCTACCAGGTCCGCAGCAACTCCACCGGCACCAGGCTCGAGCTCAAGCCCTGGGAAGGCCAGACCGGCAAGATCGACGCCACCCGGCAATTCGCCGGCCAGAAGCTGGTGTGGGCCGTGTTCAAGGGCGCCGACTACTGGTTCGACTGCGCCGCCGGCGGGAAGGACACCGAGATCGTCGTTCCCGTCGGCCGCTACCGCATGGAGATGGGCCGCGTCTACCACCGGCCCCAGGGCGCGCGCATCCGCACCGGCTCCCTCCCCGACGTCGAGGTCAAGGCCGGCGAAGTCGCCCGCATCGAGTGGGGCGGGCCGGTGAAGATCGCCTTCTCCTACAACTTCGAGGGCCGCATCCTCAAGATCGCCCCGGACCAGCTCCAGGCGGTCGGCCGCGGCGGCGAAGTCTACTGGCGCTTCGAGCCCGAGGACCTGACCCCCAAGGTCCATATCCGCAACCAAGCCACCAAGAAGATCGTCCACCGCGGCAACATCGTCGGCGGCGGCAAGGGCGGCACCTATCACCCCGCCTGGTGGGTGGTCCGCTCGGAATACTCCGAGCAGGTGAAAAACGAGGAAGGCCCCTTCGAGGTCTACCTCGAGGAGGACCAGTTCACCAAGCTCTTCCCCGATTTCATGATCGGGGACTGGAAGTAGGCGGAAACTTCTGCGATCCCGGCCGCGCTTCCCTCGTTGGTACCCCGGGAGTCCTCATGAGCCGTACCCTGCTCCGCGTCGCCCTCGGTCTGCTCTGCGCCGCCGCCGCGCTCGCCGTGCGCGCCGAGGACCCATTCGTGGATGCCGAATTCGGCGACCGCGAAGACGCCATGGGCGGGCACTGGTACTTCGACGGACGCGGCACCGCTCGGGACAATTCGGGCTACCTGCGCGATGCGATGCGCCTGCAGATCGGCAACGCCACCTTTCAGGACCAGACGCCCAAGCAGACCGCCGGCGGCAACGAGTACGTCCTCACTCAGGCCATGGGCAACATCAAGGTCACGCGTCGGATCTGGCTCGACGAAAAGCGCGGTGCCGCCCGCTGGCTCGACGTCTTCGAGAATACCGGCGCCAAGCCGTCGACCATCCAGCCCATCCTCCTGCTGCAGTTCCACGGACAGCAACTCACCGGCAGCGACGGCAAGCCCTTCGCCGGCAAACTCGACAAGGACCAGTGCGGCATCGCCACGGCCAACACCATGGTCAACCAGGGAATCCCAGGGTTCTACGTCGTGATCTGCGATCCCCGGGGCAATCTGCGACCGACCCTGAATCGGCAGGCCCAGCGGGTGCTCAGCATCACCTGGTCCTTGTCCCTCGCGCCGAACTCTTCTCTCGCCCTGGTCACCTGGGTCGGTCAGAACCCGGGATCGGTCTCGCCTTCGAGCTTCGACGCGTTTCACAAGCGCGGGAAGCTCCTCGATCCGCAGGTGCCCGCCGCCCTGCGCTCGGCCGTCGTGAATTTCCACCTCACCGGCGGCGGGGAGGAGACGTCCGGCACCGGCCTGGGCGCAGCGCTGGAAGCCGCCGACGCCCTCGGGCTCGAGCGCGGGGACGCAGACGTGCTCTCCCTCCAGCAGGACGCGCACCTGGTCGGCACCGCCTCCGGTGGAATGATCGAACTCGTCACCGCGCGCGGAACCGCATCCGTGCCGCTCGCCGACGCCGCCCTCCTCCTGGGTCATGGCAGCGGACTCGCACCGCGGGTGTTCCTGCGCAACGGCGAGATCCTCGTCGGAACCCCGGCCGCTTCCGACCTCCGCTTCGTCGCCGCCGGGTCGGGCCTCGAGATCCCCGTCGCGTCGGCGCACGCCCGCGCCCTGCTCCTCCGCATCGCCCCGTCGGACGGCAAGCCGCCCGAGGGCGCCGTCGCCTTTCTCGAAACCCTCGCCGGTGAACGGTTCGCCCTCCGCGCCGACCCCGCCGCCGCCCTCGACGTCGCCACGCCGTGGGGCCCGCTCCGCGTCCCCCTCGACCGCGTGGCGCGCCTCCAGCGCGTCTCGGAGCCGCAACCGGGGCACCGCCTCGTCCTCGTCGACGGCTCGCGACTCTTCGTCCTGCTCCCGGGGACGGAGTGGACCGTCTCCACCCTGAGGTTCGGCCCCTGCACGCTTCCTGTGCTCGAGGTCGCGGGCATCGAACGGGTCGGCGGCGTACCCGCGGACTTCGACGACGCCGCCGAGCCGCCCGTCCCCTATTGCCGCCTCGCCGGCGACGCCCTCCTCACGGGGCCGATCGAGCTCGCCGCGATCCACGTGGTCACTGCGGTGGGCGAGACCTCCGTCGATCCGCGCCGGCTGCTCTCGCTCGAGCCCGAGGATTCCGCGGAGGCCGAAGGCTGCGTCCGGATCGGTCTGGCTTCCGGGGGCGTGCTCGCCGGCCGATTGCGCGAGTCCGAGCTGCCCGTGCGGCTTGCCGAAGGCGTCCTGATCGTGCCCGCGCGCCACCTGCGGCTGGTCCGCGCGCCCAAGTCCGCCGCCGCTGCCGCCTCTTCCGGGGCGCCGGACAACGAGTCGGCCGCGGTGGGCGCGCTCCGGGCGATCTTCCAGGCCGAGGGGTTCTGGCGCCAGAACGACCCGGACGACAATCTCCTCGAGGACTTCTGGACCGCCGACGTGTACGGCCTCGCGATGTGCATCGACGACCAGGGCAAGCCGATCGGCGCGATTCCGCCCGCGCTCGCATTGGCCGACCGGCATCCGAGCGTGGTGCCCGGCACGGCGTACCCGCGTCCCTACTACACGGACCCCCTGCCCGCCGCGCCCGTCCCCTATCGCGGGTATGTTTTTGAAGCCCTCGAGAAGGACCGGGAAGGCAAGCCCTATGCCGGGGACCGCGATGGCGGCGGCAAGTCCTGCGAGCATCCGGCGCGGTTCGGCTTCCGCGCCGTGCCCGCGGAGTACGGCGTGACCGGCAAGCGCATCTTTCAGGTCGACGAACAAGGGACCGTGTGGGCGCGCGACCCTGGGGTGGCGCCGGGCAAGGAATGCGGCTCCTGGGAAGGCGGGGCGGACCCCGCCACGGCCTCGCCTGCTTGGAAGGAAGTGCCGTGAGCGCCGCGCCACACGAGTCGTCGACTCACTCGCCGCACGCGGCGATGCTCGAGAGGGGATCCGATCTCGCGGATTTTCCCCGCGGGGCGAAAGCTCTCCGGAGTGGACCCCGCGCACTCGTCGCGTCAGCCGCCCTGCTCCTCCTCGCGCCCGCCTGCGGGTTCGCCCAATCCGGCTCGGCTTCGACCTCGCTGGTCCCGGCCCGGCAGGTTTCCCTCACCGATGCCCTGGGCTTCGAATGGGACATCGAGCCGCGCACCGGCACGATTCGCGACGCGACCAACGGTTGCCTGAGCGGCACCGGCACCACGACGATCAACGGCCAGAACTTCCACTGCCCGCAGCCGATGATGGACCCGAACACGGGCGAGCTCGTCCTCAGGAATGTCCTGGCCGGGCTCGAAGTGACCCGCCGCATGCGGGTCGACTCCAAGGTCGCGGCGCTGCGCTGGGTCGACTCCTATCGCAACCCGGGCGGCGCTTCGTTCACCGCCAGCGTGATCATCCGGATCTTGCCCGGCTTCCAGTGCGGTTCCGTCCTCAGCGACGGCGGGAGCGCCAACCCTTCCGGGCTCGGCAAGAACGAGGGCGGCGTGGTGCTGGTGAGCCCGAATTCGTCGTATCCCAGCATCCTTCTGGCGCTGGCCGGATCGCGTTCGAAGCTGAAGCCCGCCTTCACCAACAACAACAACTACGAGTGCGCGATTTCCTGGTCGGTGACGATTCCCGCGGGGAAGACGGTCTCGCTGGTCCAGTCCCTCGCCCAGCGTCAGCCCGGGCCCGTGGATGCCAAGTCGCTCGCCGACCAGTTCAAGCCCCTGCGCGCCCGCGCATGGATTCGCGATCTGCCCGACGACGTGCGGCGGTCGATCGTCAACTTCGACGGCTCCGGCGGCCCTACGGAGCTCGGGGGCCGCGGCTTCGCGGCCGGGCTGCCGGAGGATCTCGCGGCCATGGCCGGCGCGCGCGACGTCCTCGCGCTGGGCGGGGAGACGCGGCTGCACGGCACGGCGATCCTCGCCGGGCTGTCGATCGAGACCCGACACGGCAAGCTCCCGCTCGCGCCGGAGTCGCTCGCGGCCCTGGTCGGGCCCGGCCGCGCCGCGGGCGGCGCCCTCGCCTACCTGCGCGACGGGCAGGTCCTGGCCGGAGTCCTGCGCGCGGAGCAAATGCGCTTCGCTCTGCCTTCGGGGGTCGAGATGGCGCTCGGGGTCGAGGATCTCGACCGGCTGGTCCTCGCCGAGCGCGCGGACGCCCCGGCGGCGTCGCCTCGGATCTGGGCGCTGATCGATACCGGCGATGGCGACCGCCTGGCGATCGCCTTACCCGCGGGAAAGCCGCTCGAGGCGGCCACTCCGTGGGGGACGCGCGTGATCGCTCCGGAAGAGATCCGCTCCGTGCGCGTGCTGGAGGGGGACCAACCGGGCCACCGGATCGACCTGGCCGACGGCTCGCGCTTTTTCGTCTTCCTCGGCGACCGGCCCTGGCCGGTCGAGACCCTGCTCTTCGGCGCGCGCGAGATTCGACCCGCATCCCTGCGCGGCCTCGTGGTCGCCGCGGAGAAGGCACCGGCCGAGGACGCCGCCGCGGAGATCACCGAGCCCCACGTCCTGCTCGCCGGCGGCAACGTCCTGGTCGGACGGATCGAGCTCGCCGAACTCCATCTGCTCGCCGAGGGAGAGAGCGTTCCGCTCCCGCCGGACCAGATCAAGTGCCTGCACAACGAGCGCGAAGGCGAGGCCCCCGAGGTCGGGGAGCCGGAGCGGTTCCGCGCCGAACTGTGGGACGGCGGCGTGGTGGCCGGCACGCTCCAGGAGAGCATGCTCCCCCTGCGCAGCGGCGACTGGACCGGACGCATTCCGGCGCGCGACGTGGTGGACGTCTTCGTCCCGGTCGCGGTGGTGCCGGAGGCGATGCGCGCGAAGATCGCCGGGCTCGTCCGCGACCTCGGCGATGCCGAATGGGCGACGCGCGAGTCGGCCCACGGGCAGCTCGCGGAGCTCGGCGGGCTGGCCCGTGCGGCGCTCGACGAAGCGCTGCTGCAATCTGAAGATCCCGAAGTTCGCAAGCGCGCCAAGGCGCTGTTGGAGGGGATCGCAAGGTGAAAGACCCCCGTCGCCGCCCCGATCCGTGCACGTTCAATGTGCGAGGACCTTCCGCGGAGTCCCACGCACGGTCCTTGGACCATCCGTATCACACCCCGGCAAGATTCTCGCATCTTCGACGATCTTGCGAGGAATCTCACGCTCTGCCGTTGGACAATCCGTGCCATCCGGACCATCCGTATAATCCGTAGTTCCGTCGGGTGCGGCGGCGGCCGCGCTGGGAAATCCGTAGTTCGGGAGTTGGGAAGTGCGCGAGCGCCGCGAAGGGCCGATTCTGACCCAGAGATTCGGCGCGGCCGCCGAACAGGTGCGGCGGCGCTGGGCGCTGGCGCGCGTCTGCGTGCTGCTCGCGCGCACCGGACCGGTGCTGTTCGCTGCGGCCGCCGCGTGGCTCGTCGCGCAGCGACTGCAGGGCGTGCCCGCGGCCGGCGCGGCGTGGGCTTGTGCGCTGGTCGCCGCCTGGCTTGCCGCCCTGGGAGCCTGGGCCTGGCTGCGCCGGCCCTCCCCGGCGGCGGCGCTCGCCCTCTGGGACGAGCGCGCCGGACGCCAGGAGATGTTCCTCTCGGCCTATGTCTTCGAGCGCGCCGCCACCGACCCGGGATTCGGGGAGCGGCTCCACCTCGCGCGCGCCGGAACGCGGCTCGACCGCGACACCCCGGGGCTCGGCCGCGACCTGCCGCTGCGTGTCGCGCCCTCCGCCTGGGCGCCGCCCGCGATCTTCCTCGCCCTCGCCGGTTCCGCCTGGCTCGTCCACCCGCTCGCCGCCGAGGACCTGCCCCTCACGGACGACGCGCGCGAGCGCGCCCGCGAGGTGGCGCGCGAGCTCGCCGAGGAGCCGCGCGGCCTCGAGCAGCTCGAGGGGCTCACTCCCGAAGAAGAAAAAAAGACGCGTGAATTGCGCGAGTCCGTGGCGCAGGGCGCGGAAAAGCTGCGCAAGCTCGAGGACGCTACCCCGCGCGAGGTGCTCGAGCAGCTCGAGCAGCTCGCGCGTCAGGCCGAAGGCTTGGCCGACGGCCTCGGCGAAGACGGAGCAGACCCGCTCTCGGCGGGCATGTTGGCCGAGCTCGAGCGCCACGCCGACACCGCCGACCTCGCCGGCGCGCTCCGCTCCAGGGACCCGGAGAAGATCGCCGACGAGGCGGAGAAGCTCGCACGCAAGCTCGATCGCGACGACCTGTCCATCGAAGAGCGCGAGCGCATCGAGGACGCTCTCGGGCGCGCACTCCAGGCCGGCAACGACCGCGACCGCAAGAGCCCGGTGGGCAAGAAGCTCGCCGAAGCGCATCAGGAACTCCAGGGCAACCGTCCCAAACAGGCCGCGCAGAAGTTCGCCGAGCTGGCCAAGGAGTTCCGCCGCGCGCAAGAACGCCGCAACGCCCTGCGCCAGCTCCAGCAGCTTGCCCGCTCCCTGCGTCAGGCGGGGCTCAAGGTCCTCCAGCGCTCGCGCCGCGAACTGCAGCGGCTTGCCCGCACCCCGCCCTCGGGCCAGAGCCAGCCCGGCAGATCCTACGCGCAGCCGATGACGCTCCTCCCCGGCGGCAAGCCCTCCGCCGGCGCGCGCTCCAGCCTCGTTCCCAAGCCCGGCGCAACTCCCTCCCCCTGCGCCCAACCGGGCCAGGGAACGCCCGTGCCCGGAGCCGGACAGGGACAGCCAGGCCAGTCTTCGCCGATTCCCGGCTCCGGCCAGGGCCAGGGCGCGCCGGCTCCCGGAACGGGGAGCGGAGCCGGTCCGGGCGGCGGCGCCGCACCCGTGCCGGGCAGCGGAGCCGGAACCGGCCCAGGGTCGACCGCGGGTGCGCCGGGCGCCGGGGCCGGCACCGGCGGGCTCCAGGCCGGGAACGGCCCGGCGGCGATGGGGAATCGACCTACCGGGGCGATCGCGCCGAAGGGGACCGAGGTGGTGCAGGCCGATCCTTCGGCCACGGGCGAGTCGCAAGTGCGGGCGGTGGCCGGGCCGGAGCACGAAGAGGAGGCCGCGCGCGAGGCCCAGCGGATCCGCATCGAGGCGATCCGGGCCGAGGAGGAGGCGCTCCACGCGGAGCCGCTTCCGCTGTCGCGGCGGGAGCAGGTGCTGCGCTATTTCACCGAGCTGCGGAGGCAACTGGAACGTGGAGACTGAGACCGTCGACGCGCTCGAGCGGCGCTGGCAGGCCTTCCGGGACCGTTTCGCGCGCGCGAGGGCGGAGATCGGGAAGGCGATCTTCGGCTACGACGATCTGGTCACGGAGATCCTGGTCGCGGTGTATTCGCAGGGGCACGTGCTGCTCGAGGGGGTGCCCGGGCTGGGGAAGACGTCGTTGGTGAAGGCGCTCGGCCGGGTGCTCGACCTGTCGTTCGGGCGGGTGCAGTGCACGCCCGACCTGATGCCGGCGGACATCCTGGGGACGCACATCGTCGGCGAGGACGGGTCCGGGCGGCGGGCGATGCGCTTTGAGCGCGGGCCGGTCTTCAAGCACCTCTTGCTGATGGACGAGATCAATCGCGCCACGCCCAAGACCCAGGCCGCGCTGCTCGAGGTGATGCAGGAGCGCTGTGTGACCACGGGCGGGGAACGGCTGGAGCTGCCGGCGCCCTTCTTCGTCCTCGCGACGCAGAACCCGATCGAGATGGAGGGGACGTATCCCTTGCCGGAAGCGCAGCTCGACCGGTTCTTCTTCAAGCTGCGGGTCGGCTTTCCGACCAAGGAGACCCTGCTCGAGATCTCGCGGCGCACGACCGGCTTCCACGAGCCCGAGCTGAGCGCGGTGGTGACCGGCGCGGAACTCCTGGTCGACCAGGAGTCGCTCACGCGGGTGCCGGTGGCCGAGCCGATCGCGGATTTCGCGGCCTCGCTGGTGCTGGCGTCCCACCCAGGGGGGGCGAAGCCGCTCGAACGGGTGCGCCGCTACGTGGCCTACGGGGCCAGCCCGCGCGGCCTGCAAGCCTTGATCCGGGCGGCGCGGGCGTGGTGTCTGCTCGCGGGGCGCACCGCCGTGTCGCTCGACGACGTGCGCCAGGCGGCGCGCCCGGCGTTCCGCCACCGCATCATGCTCAATTTCGAAGGCGAGGCCGAAGCGCTCGACATCGACCGGCTGATCGACGAGATCGTGCAGTCCGTGCCCGGGCCGGCGGGAGGGACGGCGTGAAGGCACGTTCCGCCGCCGCGAGTGCCGGAACCGGTGGCGCGCGCGACCGGCGAAACTACGGATTTCCCAGCGCGGCTTCCGCCGCAACCGACGGAACTACGGATTACGCGGATTGTCCGGATTGCACGGATTGTCCAACGGCAGAGCGGGGGATTCCTCGCCAGATCGTCGCATTCGCGACGATGTTGCCGGTGTGTAATCCTGCCATACGCCGGCAACCTGGTCGCAAGACCGGTGACGTTGGAGAGACTCCCGAGCAACGCTCCGGTGACAAAGCGGTCGTCGTACTCGACGCACCGCGCGCGACGCTTCGAGCACGAGCACGATCCGCCAATGCGATACCCCCTGCGGTCGAATTTCGGTAGAACCCCGCCATGAAATCCCCAGTTCGATCCTCCGGTAGCCGAGGCGCCCTCACCGGCATCCTCGCACTGCTTCTCGCCATCACCCTCACCCCGACCCGCGCCGAAGACGAAGACCTCCACGCCCGCTCGCTCCCGCTTCGCACCGCCCTCCACCACGATCCCACGCTGGAGGGACCCCTCGAACGTCTCACAGCGCTCTACCGCGAAGCCGGCCGCCTCGAAGACCTGCTCGAGGTCTATCGCGGCCATCTCGCGCAATACCCGCAGGACGACTCCGCGCGGATCGTGCTCATCCGCCTGTTGTCCGCGGTGCGCGATCCCGAGGCGCTCAGACTCGCGCGCGCCGCGGCCGAGTCTCACGCCGACCACGCCTACTTCCGCTGGTTGCTGGCCACGCTCATGCGCCAGGCCGGCGAGCCCGGGGCTTTGGCGGAGATGGACCGGGCGATCACGCTCGAAAGTACGCCCGAGCAGCGCGCGCGCTGGATCGAGGACCTGCTTCCCGAGGCGGCGGCGGCCGACCGGCGCGACCTGGCGGAGAAGCACCTGCGCGCGCTCGCCGACCTGCCGGGGGCGACTCCCGACTCGCGGCTGCAGGTCGCGCGGCGCCTGATCGACGTGGAACTGCCGGAGGCGGCGCTCGCGGTGCTGGAGGCGGCGGCGGGGGGCGGGCCCGCGCCGGAGACCGGGGTGGAGATCGACCTGGCGGCGGCCGCGGCGGAGGCCGCGCTCGATCGCCGGGAAGCCGCAGGCGCGCGCCTGGAACAGTTGCTGGGTCGGCTCGCGGCCGACCACTGGCGCCGGTCCGAGATCGCGCGCCGCCGTTTCGCCCTGGCGCGCGGCGATGCCGAGCGCGCGACTCTGGTGGTGGCAGCCCGGGCGCGGGTCGTCGCCGCGCCGGCCGACGAGGCCGCCGCGCTCGACCTGGCCTCTTGCCTCGCCGCCCTCGAGCGGCGGCGCGAAGCGCTCGAGGCCCTGCTCGAGGCGGGCCGTCGCCTCCCGGCATCCGTGCGGCTGGAGAAAGAAACGCTCGAGCTCTACGACCGCTTGCGCGACGAGCGCGGACGCGAGCGCTACCTCGCCGCGCGACTGCAGGCCTGCCCCGAACGGCGCGACCTGGCGCGCGCGCGGACCCGCTGCCTCTTCCTGCTCGGGCGCCGCACCGAGGCGCAGGCAACGCTCGCCGCCGCGACCGAGGGCGCCACCCCGACCGAGAGGACCGCGCTCCTCGTCGACCTCGGTCGCGAACTGCGCCGTTCGGGCGCGACCTCCGACGCGGCCACGGTTTTCGACCTGGCGCTGGCCGCCGCCCCCGAGCGCTTCGATCTGCGCCGCGAAACCGCCGAAGCCCTGCTCGCCCTCGGCGAACGCACGCGCGCCCGCCGCCTGTTCGCCGCCGCTGCGCCCGAGGGGACCGCGCCTGACGCGGTCCTGGAAGCGGTCCGGTTTCTCGTCGCCCAGGGCATGCTGGCCGAAGCGCGGGCCATGCTCGCGCCCCTGCTCGCCGGCGAGTCCTCCGCGATCGAGACCCTGCTCGTGGGAGCCGACCTCGAGCCGAAGATCCTCGATTTCGGCCTCGCGATGCCGCTCGACCCGGAGGCGACCCGCATCACGCAGGGGGCGACGTTCCTCGGGACGCCGCACTACGTCTCCCCCGAGCAGGCGAAGGGGGCGCACGACCTGGGGCCCGCGAGCGACGTCTTCTCGCTCGGCACGGTCTTCTTCGAGATCCTCACGGGGCGCGTGCCGTTCGAGGGGGACCACGTCCTGGTGATCCTCGATCGCATCCGCAGCGCGAACCCGCCCTTCCCGCGCGACATCGACATCGCGATCCCCGAGCCGCTCCAGCGGATCTGCCTGAAGGCGCTCGAGAAGTCGATCTCGCAGAGGTACCCGAGCGCGCTGGCGTTCGCGGAGGACCTCTGCCGATTCCTCGAGGGGCGGAACGTCTCCGCGCGGCCGACGCTCTACTCGAACCTGGCTTGCGGGACGCGTGCAGGCGCACCTCGACGACGTCGACCGCTGGCGCGTGGAGAACCTCATCACGTCGAGGGAGGAAGACCGGCTCGTGAACGTCTACGAGCCGCTCCGGTCGTCCGGGCCGGAGTGGATCGGCGAGAGCAGGCGGATCCAGTTGCCGGAGGTCCTCCTCCACCTGGGAGGGTGGCTCGTCCTCGCGGCGATCCTGCTCGCCGTGCTGTATGGGGCGACGCTGGTCCGAGCGGGACTCCTCTTGTGGGTCCACGCCGACTGGTACGCGCACATCGCGCTCTTCCACCTGCCATTCGCACTCCTCGCGACGGGGATCGGCTTCGCTGTCGACCGGCGCGGAGGGGCCCGCCACGCGCAGCCGTTCTACCTGCTCGGGATGGGCGTGTTCGTCGCCTCGCTCACCGCGATCGCCCTCTTCGGGCCCGGCGACTGGCTCGGGCGTCAAGGGGAGTCGAAGCAGATCGCCGCGAGGACGTGGCTGATCGCGAACGGTCTCGCCTACTACACCGCCGCGTGGCTCTTCGAGCGGAAGGGAACCCCCCTCCTCCGCTGGTACTCGAGGCCGCTCTACCTCGCGACGCCCGTGAGCGTGCTCCTGCCGCTCCACCTGATGGAGCGCCAGGGGATCTCGTTCATGGTCGGCTCGGAGGTGGTCTACCTCACGGAAGTCCTGCTGCCGCTGGCGTGTCTGGCGTTCATCCTCTTGGCCATTCCGCTCCAACTCAAGACCTTTTTCTACTCCGGGTTGCTCTACCTCGCGATCGCGATCCAGAGGTGGACGGCGCTCCACTTCGAGCAGGCGCGGGCGTGGCCGGTGGCCCTCCTCGTCCTGGGGACGAGCACGATGGGGCTTGGGATTGCCGCCGAGTGGGTTCGCGCGAGGGCATTTCCCGACCGCGCCGGTAGCGGCGGACCGTCCGCGGGTTAGGGCAATCTCGCGGATTCCGGAATTCACCGCGAACCATTCCCCCACGCCCGAGTTTCCAGAGCCTGACATTACGGGATACCCCCTGGTAGGGAGCCAGCCTTCGATGTTGAAACTGATTTCACAACCCAGCCTCGTGCGAGAGAGCCTGACCGGGCTGATGCGGACGTGGTGCGTCTATCGCACGTCCGCAAAGGCGAACGGAAAGACAAACGGTCGGTTCGCCTCGCTCGAACCGCGACAGGTACATCCTGATCGCGGGCGGGGTCTGTGGGATCGGAGGCTCTGATTCAGGGACGAGCCTGACTTTCCGCAGACCCCGGGGTTCGAGAGACCTCGGGGTTTTTTCGTTTCACCTCAGTCTCTCGTCCCCCGCGCACGCGGGCAGGGTGTGACAGCAGCACGGCTGCTTCCCAGGCAGTCGGACCGGGTGCGATTCCCGGTGCCCGCTTTCGGAACTCGAGGGGTCGCTCCTTCCAGGGAAGGAGCGCGTCTCCAAAGCGCGCGAGCGAGGGGCAGCACCTCGGCGACCCGCTGACCGTGGACCGTGCGGCCATCGTATACGGGCGTGTACGCGACCTTGCCAGGGTCGAGGGCGGAGTTCGAGTCTCCGTGGCCGCTTATCGAGGCGTGGCCTAACGAGCAAGGCGCCTGTTTCGGGAGCAGGAGAGTGCAGGTGCAAGTCCTGTCGCCTCGACTGCGGCACGTAGGTCAAGAGAAGACCGTCCGTTCGACATGCGGAAGACGGAGGTGCAACTCCTCCCGTGCCGATTGCGATGCCACTGGGCCCCCGTGGGAGGGGGACCTGGCCCGTATCCAGGACGCTTGGGGTTCGAATCCCCTCGGTGGCTTCTTGCGGTGTGGTGCCAACGATAGCACAGCCGGCCGTTAACCGGCAGATGGAGGTTTGAGTCCTCCCGCCGCAGCCAGTGTGTTGGATGTTTCGTCCGGCGGGGCGTTCGGTCATCGGGAGGCCGCTTGGTTTTCACCCAGGAGAGAGGAGTTCGACTCTCCTACGCCCCATTTCGGCGCCATGGAGTAACAGGAACTCGCCGCCCTCTCACGGCGGAGATTGCGGGTGCAAGTCCCGCTGGCGTCATGGACCCGCTCCTGTAGGTCAACGGCAAGACGGCCTCGCTCTTAACGAGGAGATGGGGGTTCGAATCCCTCCGGGAGCACTTGGAAAGGACACGGCCATGTTCCGCTGGATCTTCAAGGACGGGAGCTGGTTCGTCCTCGCGAACGAGGCGTGGCGGGAGGCGCTCGTGTGGCGCCTCCAGCGCGACCCCGAGAGGCTCCGCCTCTTCGACGAGGGGTTCGTCCGGGCCGTGGAGGACCATTGGGAGCGACGGACGCTCCCGGGCCGCTGGGGCGAGGAGGAGCCCTGGGAGGAGGCGTTCGCCTCCAGGGCCGCGCTGGCGGAGGAGGTCCTCCGCCGGCTCGTGGCGCCGGTCCTGACGGGGCTCGCCCTGAAGGCGGAGCACGCTGCGGCGAAGAAGTCGCGCGTGTCCGTGCCCGTCGCAGTGAAGACGTAACGTGGATGGCTCCGAGGTCGAAGTCGACGAGACGCCGCCCTGTCACGGCGGAGGAATGGGTGCAAGTCCCATCGGAGCCGCGGAGGTCTGGTGATTGTGGTCGACACGTCCCGCTGAAGACGGGAAGAGCCCGGTTCAATCCCGGGGGCCTCCATTCGGAGAGGGGCGAGGGGAGAAGGGAGAGCAAAGCGTTGGTAGGCACGTAGAGGGCGTGCGCGGTCCGTAACACCGAAGCCCTTCGGGGCCTCGTGAGTGCGACTCTCACCCAACGCATTCGGGCCCGTCGTCCAATAGGAAGACGCTGGTTTCGCATACCGGAAACGCGGGTGCAAATCCCGCCGGGTCCATTGTGGCGAGGAGCGAGGAGTGAGGGGCGAGGGCCGAGGGCCGAGGGGCGAAGAGCGAGTTCCGCGTACTCGCCCTTCGCCAATCGCTCCTCGCCCCTCGAAATCTGCGGGGTGGACTGGAGCGGTTCCAGCACGGCCTCATAAGCCGTCGACGGGGGTTCGACTCCCTCCCTCGCAACTGACAACTTGCTTGGCTCGCCTGGTTCAACAGGAGAACGCCTGGATCACAACCAGGAGACGGTCGTGCGACTCGGCCGGCGGGCATCTTCGCTCCCGTGGGGGAATCGGTATACCCACCACGCTCAGAACGTGGCGCTCAATGCACTGCAGGTTCGACTCCTGCCGGGAGCATCTGTTCGTCAGTGGCCAGAATCTGGCCACTGACCACTGTCACTGGCCACTTGGTCCGGGGATGTGGCGGAACTGGTAGACGCGCAAGCTTGAGGGGCTTGTGTCAGCAATGGCGTGGAGGTTCGAATCCTCTCATCCCCATGTCGTCTCCGTGTTGAAACAGATCATCATGCAGGTCTACGAAACCTGCGTTGGGGGTGCGAATCCCTCCGGAGACATGTACCTGATCCCCCGTAGCTCAACGGACGAGAGCGTCGGTTTCCGGAACCGCAGATGGAGGTTCGATTCCTCTCGGGGGAACTTCGGCGGTCTGCCCTCGTGGTGAAACGGATGATCATCGGGCGGTCCTAACGCCCGGTTCCCGGTTCGAATCCGGGCGGGGGCTTTCGAGGGAAGAACCATGGCGACGGTGCTCGACCTGCGGGCGCTGGTCCTCAACCGGAGCTGGGTCGCGATCGACACGGCGACGGTGCGGAAGGCGCTCTGCTGGGTCTTCCAGGGCCTGGCGAAGGCGGTCGACACGGGCTCGTTCGAGCTGTTCGACTTCGCCTCGTGGGCGACAGTCGGGCGGCACCCGCGCGGCCTGGCGGTCCGGACCCCCTCGCTCAAGGTCCCCGTGCCCGAGGTGATCCTGCTGACGCTCTACGGCGAGGTGCCCAGGCGCGAGGTCGTCTTCACGCGGAAGAACCTCTACCGGCGGGATCGCTTCACGTGCCAGTACTGCGGATCGCAGCCGGGGCAGGAGTCCCTGACGATCGATCACGTCGTCCCTCGCTCGAAGGGGGGCAAGTCGACGTGGGAGAACTGCGTCCTGGCCTGCGTGACGTGCAACAAGCGGAAGGCCGACCGACCGCCCGAGCGCGTGGGGATGTCGCTGAAGCGCCACCCCTACAAGCCGTCGTGGTCGCCGACGATCGCCTTCCGCGGCCCGGACCGCCCGGTGAGCTGGGAGCACTTCCTCTCGGCCCGCGGGGTCGGCGAGGGAGCGTCTGCGTGAACCTGGGGAGGTCCCTCGGCTCGCTCTGCTCGCTCGGGACGAGCTTGCCCCGAGCGAGCAAAGCGAGTCGAGGGGCCTCCCCTCGGGGATGGTGCAAAGGCAGCACGGGAGGCTTTGGCCCTCCACATCCAGGTTCGAGTCCTGGTCCCCGAACGCGCCGGTAGTTCAAGAGCAGAATGCCGTCTTGATAAGGCGGAGATGGGGGTGCGAATCCCTCCGGGCGCATCCAGCATGGAAGGACTGAGCATCGGCGAGCTCACCTGTCCCGAAAACAGGGGCCTTACGGGGTCTGGGGGTTCGACTCCCTCTCCTTCCGCTTCCGTTGGAGGTGTCGGTATGAGGTGGCGATTCCGGATACGTTCGCCCGCTCGGGCGCGCGTGTCCGGTGCCTGGAAGAGAGACGGATCGTCAGTTGGCCGTGCCTGTTTGCTAAGCAGGTGTCCGTGATGAACGGACGGCGGGGGCAGCACCCGCCTCTTCCGCTTGAAGTCCTGGTCGCGTGGCCGAGCATTGAGGCGTCCGCCTGCAAAGCGGACCACGTCGGTGAGAGTCCGACCGCGACCTTTTCATGGAGAGGCGCCCGTCAGGGCGCCATGGAGTGGCACCCGTGAGGGTGCCGCGGATCGCCTCCCGTGAGGGAGGCGAAGTGCTTTGGTGATCGTGGTGTAGCGGCAGCACAGGAGTCTGTGGAGCTCCGGGTGCGGGTTCAACCCCCGTCGATCACCCTTCACGAAACTACGCCAGCGGCGCGCAAGCAGGTTTCGCAAGCGCGTTCCGCACCTTGGTGTCCGACACGGTTCGATTCCGTGCGCGTGCCTTGGCAGCACGTCGGTACCAACCGACTCGAAGCGGCGATCCGGCGGCCTCGCCGGGGCGGACCACGCCGAAGGGTCCGCTCCGGGCCCGCGAGGGGGCCTCGAGGGAGGTCGATGGCTCAGCCTCCCCCGCCCCGGAACGGGGAGGCCGCCGAGGAGCTGCGAAAGGAGGCGAGCATGTTCTACCGCACTGAAATCCAGCCGTACGAGGCGGGTCTCCTCTACCGGAACGGCCGCTTCGTCGGCCTGCTCGGCCCGGGCCGCCACCGCGTCTGGTTCCTCTTCGTCCGCGAGCGCGTCACGCGCGTGGACCTCCGCACGCGCACGGTCCAGGTCGTCGGCCAGGAGGTGACGACCCTCGACCGCGTCTCGCTGCGGATGAACCTCCTCGGCCGCTACCGCGTGGTCGACGCCGTGAAGGCGCTCCACCTGGTGGAGGACTACCCGAACCACCTCTACCAGGACCTCCAGATGGCCCTCCGCTCCCACGTGGCGGGCGTCGCGCTCGACGCCCTCCTCGCGAACAAGGGGGAGGCGGGCCTCCGCGTCCTGGAGGCGGTCCGCCCGAAGGCGCTCGACTACGGCGTGGAGCTGTCGGAGGCGGGCGTCAAGGACCTCGTCCTGCCGGGCGAGATGCGCGCGATCCTGAACCAGGTGGTCGAGGCGCAGAAGGAGGCGGAGGCCTCCCTCATCCGTCGTCGCGAGGAGACGGCCGCGACGCGCTCGCTCGCCAACACGGCGGCGCTCCTCGAGAAGAACCCGGCGCTCGCGCGGCTCAAGGAGCTGGAAGCCCTGGAGCGGATCGCGCGCCAGGGCGGCCACGTCAAGTTCGTGACGGGGCGGGAGTAAGGCGCTCCCGTCCCGGAATGGGCTTGAGATTCCGCCTCCGGTGCGTAGAATGGAGGGCTTCAAGACCATCCGCCAGGAGGTTTGACGTGGTCCCAACACGCCGGAAGACGCGTGCCGTCTGGGTCGGAAACGTGAAGGTGGGCGACTACGCCCCCATCGCCGTCCAGTCGATGTGCGACACCCACACCGCCGACATCGACGCGACCGTCGCGCAGATCCACCAGCTCGAGCAGTCCGGCTGCAACCTCATCCGCGTCGCCGTCGACACGAAGCGCGAGGTCGAGGCGGTCAAGGAGATCAAGAAGCAGATCAAGATCCCCCTCATCGCCGACATCCAGTTCAACTACCGGATGGCTCTCGACGTCGCCCCCTTCGTCGACAAGGTCCGCGTGAACCCCGGCCACTTCAACCACGTCGAGAAGGAAAAGTCCCTCGACAAGAAGATGGACGAGCTCGTCGCGGTGCTCAAGGAGCACAAGAAGCCCGTCCGCGTCGGCGTGAACAACGGCTCCCTCGAAGAGGGCTTCAAGCAGAAGTACGGCCTCACCCCGAAGGCGATGGTCGAGAGCGCGCTCTGCTACGTCGACATGTTCGAGAAGCGCGGCTTCTCCGACATCATCGTCTCGCTCAAGGACAGCCACCTGGACGCGGCGGTCGAGGCGTACAAGGCGTTCGCCGAGCGCTCCTCCTGCCCGCTCCACCTCGGCATCACCGAGGCGGGACCGACGGCCGAGGGGGTCGTGAAGTCGACGCTCGGGATGTCGGAGCTGATCCGGAACGGCGTCGGCGACACGATCCGCATCAGCCTGACGACGAACGACAAGACCGAGGAGGTCCGCGCCGGCCACGCGCTGCTTCAGGCGATGGGCGTCGCCGCGCAGGCGCGCTACTTCGTCTCCTGTCCGAGCTGCAGCCGCGTCGAGAGCAGGAAGTTCCAGGACCTCGCGAAGATCGTCGACGCGATCACGCGCACGGTTCAGGAGCCGATCACGATCGCGGTCATGGGGTGCAGCGTGAACGGCCCCGGCGAGAGCGAGGACGCCGACGTCGGCGTCTGGTGCGGCGCGACGAACGTGCGCCTCGTCGTCCAGGCGAAGGAGATCGGCTTCTGGAGCTACGACCGGATCATCCCGCCGCTCCTCGACGCCGTGAACTCGGTCGTCGAGAAGAAGCACGGGAAGCGGTACGAGTTCCAGATCCCGACGACGGGCGAGTTCGCCCCGCCCGCCGAGCTCGCGCCGCGCGGTCGCTAGGCGAGGCCCTTCGTCCCCCGGACGATCCGCGCTCCCAGGCCCAGCGTCGCCGTGCCGATCAGGATGGCCGCTCCGATCGACGTCTTCACGATCCCGCCGTTCATGGTCGCCTCCCGAATCGAACGCCTCGGAATCCCTGCCTAAGTGGCCCGCACTAAGTTTCACGGGATCGGCTGGAGGTGCCAACCAGCACGTCCTTGGAGTAGCGCGCGCAAGCGCGCTGTGGACTAACGCCCGCAAGGGCGTTAGGACGCGGGCTGACAGCCTTGCGGCTGTCAGTCCAT
>Ga0082335_1003087_pt1 | contig 28454 bp, 37 predicted proteins | sample Subgrocontami58m_FD_72375 | JGI IMG/M metagenome (GOLD analysis project Ga0082335, IMG submission 72375) | Subsurface groundwater microbial communities from S. Glens Falls, New York, USA - GMW37 contaminated, 5.8 m (SPADES assembly) (version 2) ...
TCTTCACGAGCGTGTAGTGTCCGCCTTTAGGCGGACCGCCGCAGGCCGGCTGAAGCCGGCCACTACGTGGTGGTGAAAACGGCTCTAAGGCACGTGTCAACGCCGGGCGCCTTCTCGTCGACGAGCCGACAGATCTGCCCGATGGTACGGAATTGGAGCTTCTGCCACTTGACCCCGGCGACTGGCTCGATGAAACGGACCGGGCGGCGCTCCATGAAGCCCTTCGCGAATCCGACGCCGATGTCGTCGCCGGTCGACTCATCGACGCCGACGAGATCCTCAAGGAGCTCAGGTCGCGTTGAAGCAGCGCCGCGCCCGATTCACGTCGACGGCGCGGAGCCACGTCCAGCGCGAGAAACTCTGGTGGCTCGAGAACCGGACCCACACCGAGCCACAATTCCCTGCGTGTTCCGCGGTTTCTGCGTTGTCCGTCGTGTCGCGGAAGCCTCGAGCTGCGTCGTCAGTTCCGCAGCTCAGACGTCGTCGTCCGGGCTGGCGACCACATATGGCCGCGCGGCGCGCTTGACGACGACCGTCAGGCCGAACAGCACCAGCACGCACGACGCCGCGAGACCGAGGTAAATGCCGACGCCGACATCCGCCGCCGGAGCGGCGGTCATCGGCGTGTTCTCGACAATGGCAAACGCCTGGGAGATCGTCAACGCGCGCTCGCCCGCGGTGCGGGGCATGACGCGCCACGACAGAAACATGATCCCCAGCGCGAACAGGCCGATGATGAGCAGCGGATGCCGCGAGTTCCTGCGCGTGACGAGACTGAGCAGGGCCAGGATCGCCGCCAGCGCGCCGAGGCCGGCGGCCCACAGCGCGGTGACGTCCGGCATCCCGGGCATCGACACCCCGTTGACGATGACCCACGGAAGAAACGTGCTGGCGGGGAGCATCAGGCCGGCCACCAGCGGGATGAAGTACGCGCGCATGCCGGGGCGGAAGATGCCGCGCATGACCATCCTGCGAGTCTAGCATGCCGAATTGCCGAGCCTGAGGCCGCAGGAACCCGCCTCGGTCGGAGATTCGCGACCGGTTTCCCCTATACTGAGCGTCAAGATCATGGAGCCGTCTGCCTTCGATGAACTTGCCTTCTTCCAGGCCGTGGCCGAGAGTGGTGCGCGCGCGCTGCTCATCGGCCGGCGCGCGCTCGTCCTCCTGGGACTGCCTGTCTTGACGGCCGACTACGACTTCTGGCTCGCCATCGACGATATCGGGGCGTTCAACGCCGCATGCGCGCCGTTCGGACTGAGCCCCACTCGCACGCCCGACGCGGCACGTCAATCCGGACGCTATGCGCTCGAGAACGATGAGCACGTTGACGTGCTGGTGGCGGGATCGGTGCCGACCGTGGACGGGACCCGCGTGGACTTCGAGGTGCTGTGGGATCGCAAAACGTCGCTCGATCTTGGTCCGGGCGTCCGTGTGCACGTGCCCGCGATCCGCGACCTGATTCTCACGAAACAAGTGGCGTCTCGTCCGAAGGACGTCGAGGATATCCGTCTGCTCCGGCTGCTGCTGGACGAGGGTGAACGATGACCTCGGATCTGCGCGAACGCATCAACGCCCTGACCGAGCGCCACCTCTCCGCCGACGAGGTCCGGCGCGCGCTGCATGATCCCGTGTCGGCCGCGGAGCGGGAGGCCGTGGCGGCGCTCGTCCGCTGGTTTACAGCGCGGTATCCCACGCCGCTCGAACGGCTCGCGTACGCACGTCGGGCCTATTCGCGCTGGCAGGGCGTCCACGCGTCTCGAGTCGAGCCGCACTGAGGCCTTCCGAGGCACGCTGTCGCGACTCACGCTGGGTGGATTCTCCGATCGAGGAAGCGGCCGGCGGCCACCTATTCCACGAACACACGGGCGGCGGGGAAAGACAGATCGGCCAAGGTCGGCGACTGGACCTGCTCATGCTCGTCGTGCGCCGCCACACGCTCGTACGCTGGCCCCCGCAGCAGGTAGATCTCGAGCGTGTTCGTCACCGGATCGACGATCCAGTATTCAGGGACGCCGAACCTCGCGAGCAACTGCATCTTGCGACCCCGGTCGCGGGCTTCGGTGCCGCGCGACAGGACTTCCACGGCGAGATCGGGGCCGCGCGCGTCGCCGCCATCATGTCGATGAGGTGGCGGCGCTCCTGCCGGAAGAAGACGACATCCGGCTGCACGACGTCGTGCTCCGAGAACACGATGTCCATCGGCGCGAGGAACACCAGACCGCCGGTGGCGCGCTCGTACTCACGCAGAATCTCTTCGACGTTGACCGCGACACGCTGATGCCTGGGGAAAGGCGACGGAACCACAATCACCTCGCCGTCATACAGTTCGTACCGGCGCCCGTCGTCCGGCCACTCCTGCAGCTCGGCGAAGGTGACTCGCGGATCTGTCGCCCTCATGAACCGCATTCTACATCGTCGTGCGAAAAGCGTGCCCGGTCGGGCGGAGCGGATTTCCGAATGAATTCGTGCGCCGCCTCGACGAGGTACGCACAAACTGCGGGACGGTGCCGCGCTCGCTTGGCACAATTGGCGTGAGGACGGGGCTAACTTTGTGAGTCCTTCCATTCCTCGTACCACGCCATCTGGATCGCTTCGAGCTTCGCCTCGTTCGAGGTCTTCGGGTCGTCGTCGAAGCCGTCGAGCGCGAGCACTTTCTCGCGCAGGTCGGTGAAGCGCACCGTCAGCGGATCGACGCCCGGGAATTTTTCGGCCAGCGCGATCCCGATGTCTTCCGAGCTCGTCCACTTCACGGCGCGACCTCCTCGGTCTTCCGATCCTTCCGGTCCGATTTCCCGAGCTGGATGCCGCCGCCTTCCTGCACGTAGTTCCGCGTGTACATCGGCAGCTCGCAGACGACGTCGCCCGTGACGACCGCCTGGCAACCCAGCCGCGAGCGCGAGGTGAGCCCCCACGCCGTGTCCAGACGATCGGCTTCATCGTCCTGCATCTCGCTCAGGTTCTGTTCGCCCTCGCGGATGATGACGTGGCACGTCGTGCACGCGCAGCTTCCGCCGCAGGCGTGCTCGAGGTGAACGCCGAAGTGCTTGGCGAGGTCGAGAAACGACTCGGGCTTCCCGTGATTCGAGTACGGGACCTGGCCGTGCTCGAACTCGATGGTCTGCGCGTCGCCGTCGATGATGAACGTGACTTTGGGCATATCAACCTCGGGATTCGGGATTCGGGATTCGGGGTTCGGAATTCGAATCCCGAAGCCCAAGTCCCAAATCCCATCACACGTCAGAGATGTTCCTGCCGGCGAGGGCCGCCTTGAGCGATCGGTTCATCATGACTTCGGCCAGGTGCTCGGTCGCGTCGTTGAGCGCCTGCGTCCACTTCTGGATCGTCTCCCGGTCGGTGGAATTCAGGACCATCTTCAGCCCGGCCAGCACCGACTCGATCTTCTGGCGCTCGCCCGGCGCGAGGTGGCTCCGCTCAATCTCGGCGAAGTCGGGGTCGCCGAGCGACTTCGCGGTCGCCTGCATCACCGCCTGCGCTTCGTTGCGCGCCTCGATCAGCAGGCGCGCGGCGATATCGGCCTCCGCATGCTCGAAGGAGTCGAGCAGCATCCGCTCGACCTCCTCGTCGGTGAGGCCGTAGGACGGTTTGACCTCGATGGTCTGCTCGATCTCGGTGCGCAGCTCGCTCGCGGTGACGCTCAGGATGCCGTTGGCGTCGATCTGGAACTGCACCTGGACGCGGGGCATGCCGGCGGGCATCGGCGGAATCCCGCGCAGCTTGAAGCGCGCCAGCGACCGGTTGTCGGCCACCAGCTCGCGCTCGCCCTGCAGGACGTGCACGTCCACCGCCGTCTGATTGTCGACGGCGGTGGTGAACATCTCGCTGCCGGTCGCGGGGATCGTCGAGTTGCGCAGGATGATCTTCGAGGTCACGCCGCCCATCGTCTCGATGCCGAGCGAGAGCGGCGTCACGTCGAGCAGCAGCATGTCGCGGTTGCCGGTGATCAGGATGTCGGCCTGCACCGCCGCGCCGAGCGCGACCACTTCGTCGGGATTCAGCTCGCTGTGCGGCGTCTGGCCGAAGAGCGTCGCGACCGCGCGGCGCACCAGCGGGATGCGCGTCGACCCGCCGACCAGCACGACCTCGTCAATCTGCGAGGGCTCGAGGCCGGCGTCCGCGAGCGCGAGTCGGCACGGCGCCAGCGTGCGGTCGACGATCGGCTGGATCAGCGCCTCGAGCTCGGCGCGCGTGATGCGCGTCGCGTAGCGCAGGCCGTCAGGCTTGCCGTCGTCGACGCGGATCTCGGTTTCGTCGCGCTCGGAGAGATCCCATTTCGCCTGGATGACGGCCTTTCGGATCTCCTGTACGGCCTCAGAGGTCCGGCTGAAGCCGGACACTACCGACGAGATGCCTTCGAGCACGCGATCCATCAGCAGCACGTCGATGTCGTCGCCGCCCAGGTGCGTGTCGCCGCTGGTCGAGAGCACCTGAAACACGCCGTCCTCGACGCGGAGGATCGAGATGTCGAAGGTGCCACCGCCCAGGTCGTACACCGCGATGATTCCCGTGTGCCGTTTGTCGAGGCCGTAGGCGAGCGACGCGGCCGTCGGCTCGTTGATGATCCGCAGCACCTCGAGGCCGGCAATGCGTCCGGCGTCGCGGGTGGCCGTGCGCTGCGCGTCGTTGAAGTACGCCGGCACCGTGATGACGGCGCGGTCCACCTCGTGATCGACCTCGCCCTGCTCGGCGAAGAACGCCTCGGCGCGGCGCTTCAGCTCGCGCAGGACGAGCGCGGAGATCTCGGGAGGCGTGAACTCGCGGTCGCCGAGCCCGATGCGGACGACGCCGCCCGTCTCGCCGCTGACGCGGAACGGAAAATGCTCCGCCTCGTGCCGCACGTCCTCGCGGCCCTTCCCCATGAAGCGCTTGATCGAGTAGGCGGTCCGACCAGCGTCGGTCAGCAGACGGCGCTGCGCCTCGCGGCCCACGTGAATGGTGCCGTCCTCGGCAACCGACACCACCGACGGCACGAGGGCGTCGCCGTTCCGGTCGGCGATCACGGCCGGGACGCCGTCCCTCACGTACGCGACGAGCGAGTTGGTGGTGCCGAGATCGATGCCGACGACCTTGCTCATACCACCGCCGAATCCACACAGCGGACACGAAGGACACAGGGGAAAGACCCCGCTTTGTGCCGACCAGATCCTTGGTGTCCTTGGTGTCGAGTCCGCGTCACAAGTTCAGCTCTCGTTCAATCCCCGCAAGGAGGTTGTTGATGTAGTTACGCTCGAGAAACCGTTCGCTCAGCGCGTGAAGGACCGCACGGCGGTCCGCGTCGTCCGCGGGGCGGTCGGCGAGCGCGTCCCACCGCGCCGCGAGCTCGTGCAGCTGCGCCTCGTGCTCGACGCGTTTGGCCTCGATCGGGATGCGTGCGCGCGCGAGGCGCCCCCGGCAGGCGTCGGCCGGGGCGCCGGCAGCACGCGCGTCGCGCACTTCGTCGAGCTCCTCGTTCAGCGCGAACACTTCTTCGAGCAGCGCCGGCGGCACCTGCCGCGAGGCCTCCGCCGGGCCCTGCGGCGCCAGCCCTTCGATCTGCAGGACGTACTGGAGCCGCATGACCGGGTCGCGCAGCGTGCGGTACGCGTCGTTCAGGTACGACGATCGCTCGAGGCTCGCCCGCCGCTCGGCGGGCGTGGCGTTGTAGAAGAAATCGGGATGAAACTGCCGGCTCAGCGCGCGGAAGCGCTGCTCGAGCTCGGCGGCCTCCAGGTTCAGCCGGTGCGGCAGCCCCATGAAGGCGAAGTAGTCGCCGTGCCGGCCGAGCGACAGGATCTTCGAGCACTGCGGACAGAAGTGCAGATCGACCGGCGCGCCGCCTCCGCAATCACGACAGACCTGAAGGGTGGGTGTGTGGGAAGTCATACGAGGATGAAAGTCTGAAGCACGAAGCTCCAAACCTCCTATGCTCCGAAGGAGCTGCCGCAGCCGCAGGACGATTTCGCGTTCGGGTTGTTGAACACGAACCCCTTGCTGACCAGGTTCGTGTCGTAATCGAGCACGGTGCCGTTCAGAAACAGGAGACTCTTCTTGTCGACGAAGATCTTCGCGCCATCGGGCCCTTCGAACACTTCGTCGCCCAGGCGCGCCTGCCGCTCCCAGGCGAACGTGTAGCTCAGCCCCGAGCATCCGCCGCCCTTCACGCCGACGCGCAATCCGCCCTCGTCGATGCCCTGCTTGGCCATCAACGTGCGGATTTTACGCGCGGCGACTTCGCTGATCTGAATCATGATCGTTCGCAGGATTCGGGATTCGGGATTCGGGATTCGGGATTCGGGGTTCGGGGTTCCAGGACGCGAATCCCGAATCACGAGTCCCGAAGCCCAGTTCTATGCCGTCGGCTGGGCTTCTTTCGCCGCCGACGCGCCCGTCGCGTTCTGCTTCTTCTTGTAGTCGGAGATCGCGGCCTTGATGGCGTCCTCCGCCAGCACCGAACAGTGAATCTTCACCGGGGGCAGGCTCAGCTCGGTGACGATGTCGGTGTTCTTGATCGCGAGCGCCTCGTCGACCGTCTTGCCCTTGAGCCATTCGGTCGCCAGGCTCGAGCTCGCGATCGCCGATCCGCACCCGAACGTCTTGAACTTCGCATCGTCGATGACGCCGGTCGCGGGGTTGACCTTGACCTGCAGCTTCATGACGTCGCCGCATTCGGGCGCGCCGACCAGCCCGGTGCCGACGTTCGGATCCTCTTTCGGCATCGAGCCGACGTTGCGCGGATTCTCGTAATGGTCGATGACCTTGTCTGAGTAAGCCATGTGTCCTCTTCAGCAGCCCTGAAGGGCTGCGCTACCGTAGCGCTGTGTCCTCTTCAGCAGCCCTGAGGGGCTGCGCCACCGTCGCGCAGGCCTTCAGGCCTGCCTGTCAATGTCCCTCGGTCTGCCACACCATCGTGGACAGATCGACGCCTTCCTTGGCGAGCTCGTACAACGGTGACATATCGCGCAGCTTCGTGACAACCGCCGTCAGCTTGTCGGCCACGTAGTCCACTTCCTCTTTCGTCGACCATCGGCCGAGGCCGAACCGGATGGAGGAGTGCGCCAGATCGTCGCCGGCACCGAGCGCTTTGAGCACGTAGGACGGTTCGAGGCTCGCCGACGTGCAGGCGGACCCGGACGAGACCGCGACGTCGTTGATGCCCATCAGCAGCGACTCGCCTTCGACGTACGCGAAGCTGATGTTCAGATTGTGCGGCAGCCGGTGCTCCATCGACCCGTTGATGTAGAGCTCGTCGAGCTGCTTGTGCAGCTTCTCGTTGAGGTAGTCGCGCAGCGTGCGGAGCCGCTCGCTCTCGGTCGCCATTTCCTGCTTGCAGAGCTCCGCGGCCTTTCCGAAGCCGACGATGCCCGTCACGTTCAGCGTGCCGGAGCGCATGCCGCGCTCGTGCCCGCCGCCGTCGATGATCGGCGACAGCAGCACGCGCGGGTTGCGGCGGCGGACGTAGAGCGCGCCCACGCCCTTCGGGCCGTACATCTTGTGGGCGCTCAGCGACGCCATGTCGACCTTCAGATCGTTGACGTTGAAGGGCACCTTGCCGACCATCTGCACCGCGTCGGTGTGGAAGAGGACGCCCTTCTCCTTCGCGATCGCGCCGATCTCCGCGATCGGCTGGATGACGCCGATCTCGTTGTTGGCGGCCATGATCGAAATCAGGATCGTCTTGTCCGTGATGGCGGCCTTCAGCTCGTCGAGGCTGATCCGTCCGTCCTTCTGCACCGGCAGATAGGTGACGCGGTAGCCGTCCTTCTCGAGCCGCTTGCACGTGTCGATCACCGCCTTGTGCTCGGTGACGCAGGTGATGATGTGGTTGCCCTTCTCGCGGTACATCTCGGCGACGCCCTTGATCGCCAGGTTGTCGGACTCGGTCGCGCCGCTCGTGAAGACGATTTCCTTCGCGTTCGCGCCGATGAGGTCCGCCACCTGCTTGCGCGCCTTCTCGACCGCTTCCTCCGCTTCCCACCCGAACGGATGGTTGCGGCTGGCGGCATTGCCGAAGTGCTGCGTGAAATACGGCAGCATCGCCTCGACGACGCGCGGGTCGGCCGGCGTCGTCGCGTGATAGTCCATGTAGATCGGAAGCTTGATCGCCATCATCTTTCCCTCGGCTCGGCTGAAGCCTCGCCCTACAAGTGCCTGAACGCCTCGCCCTACGGTTGTAGCGCGAAGCCTTCAGGCGAGCGCGTCATAAATGCGTATGAAGCACGGCGGCTCGCGCCACGGGCGCCACCGGCGTGGGCTCCATCGCGAGCTCCGCGATCGTGCATTCGCCGAGCGCGGTCAGAATCCGTTCACGCACGCGCCACAACGGATCGCGCACGTTGCACTTCGCGAACTGGTCGCACTGCCCTTCGTCGGTCGAACAGGCGGTGACGGTCACCGGACCCTCGATCGCCTGAATCACATCGGCCACCGAAATCTCGGTCGGCACCCGCACCAGCTGATAGCCGCCCCGCGTGCCCTGCTGCGAAGCGAGCAGCCCGCGCCGGACCAGCCGCTGCAGCACCTTTGCCATCAGCTCGATCGGAATGTCGTACAGCTCCGCGATTTCGCGCGCGCTCGAGGAGCTGCGTTCCCCGCGCACAGCCAGATGTTTCATGGCAATGAGCGCGTAATCTGCTTTCTTGGAGAGCCTCAACATATCCGACCGCTATAGTCGTATATTACCACAACTTCAGTACTTCGGCTGGGAGGGGTCAACCTTGTCGATCCAGTCGAGGATGCCCCCCTTGAGGTTCAGCACCCGCTTAAACCCAACCGAACGAAGGAAATCGGCCGCTTTGGCGCTCCGGCCGCCCACCTTGCACTGGACGATGATTTCCGCGTCCAGGTCGAGCTCCTTGTAGCGCCTGGGCACGTCGCCCAGCGGAATCAGCACCGAACCCGCAATCCGGTTGATCTGATACTCGTTGGGCTCCCGGACGTCGACGATCTTCAGGGCATCGCCGCGGTCGAGGCGCTGCTTCAACTCGACGGACGTGATCTCGATGGCGTGGTTCACGGTGATGGGCTCCGGCGCGGCGGGCATGATGCCGCAGAACTGTTCGTAGTCAATGAGGTGCGTCACGGTCGGGTGCGTGCCGCACACCGGGCAATCGGGATCCTTCCGGAGCTTCAGCTCGCGGAATTTCATCCGCAGCGCATCGTAGACGAGGAAACGGCCGACGAGCGGCTCGCCGACGCCGAGAATCAGCTTGATCGTTTCGGTCGCCTGCATCACGCCGATGATGCCCGGCAGCACGCCGAGAACCCCGCCTTCCGCGCAGCTCGGGACGAGGCCGGGCGGCGGCGGCTCAGGGTAGAGGCAGCGGTAGCAGGGGCCGTCCTTCGCCGCGAACACCGACGCCTGCCCCTCGAAACGGAAGATGCTGCCGTAGGCGTTCGGTTTCCCGAGCAGCACGCACGCGTCGTTCACGAGATACCGCGTTGGAAAATTGTCCGTGCCGTCCAGGATGACGTCGTACGGCCGGAAGAGATCGAGCGCGTTCTGCGACGTCAGCGCCGTTTCGTACAAGTCGATCTGCACGTTCGGGTTGATCGCCTGCAGCCGATCTTTCGCCGACGCCAGCTTGGAGCGGCCCACATCCGGCGTGCCGTGGAGAATCTGCCGCTGCAGGTTGCTGAAATCCACGACATCGAAATCGACAATGCCGAGCCGGCCGACGCCGGCGGCGGCGAGATACATGGCGGCGGGCGATCCGAGTCCCCCCGCCCCGATGCAGAGGACGCTGGCGGCCTTCAGCTTGCGCTGCCCCTCGACGCCCACCTCCGGCATGATGAGATGCCGGCTGTAGCGCTTGATCTCCTCGTTGGTGAGCTCGGGCAGATCACGGTCGGCCTGAAGGCCGACACTACGTACGTCGGCGGCGGTGGTCGGCGCGCCACCCGCCACCGACGGGATGATGCTGACCGTGTCGGTCGCGCTGACCGGCGTCTGCTCTTTCTGCAGATACCGGATGTCCTCGTCGTTCACGTAGACGTTGACGAAGCTGCGCAGCTTGCCCTGCTCGTTGTAGAGATGCCCCTTGAGGCCGGCGTGCATGCGCGTCAAATCGGCAAGCAGCTCGCCGACGGTGGCGCCGGTCGCGTCGACCGTGTCCTGCTTATCGGTGTAGGGCCGGAGCGGGGTCGGGATGAGAATTTTCGCCATAGTGAAGACTGCCCTCTTCGAAGCTCGAACGATCGTCTTTCAGGTACCACACGGTCATGTCGCCCGCGGCGCCCGCGGCCACCGACACGATGATGTACGCAAAGGTCGGCCACGCGTGCTCGAGGTCGTACTGCGACGGCCGAGCGGGATGATCCGGATGCGAGTGATAGAAGCCGAGCAGCTCGCCGCCCAGCTCCGCGGCGCGCGCCTCGGCAAACCGGTAATCGGACGGCCGAACCAGAAAGCGGCGACGCGGCCCTTCCTCGGTCGTGTTCGGCAACGCCACGACGTCGATAACGCGATCGTCGCGCCCGACCAGCGCTCCGCAGCACTCGTGCGGGTAGGCGTCCTGGCCGTGGCGGCGGATCGCCTGATCGACGGCGGACGTGACGGCGAGACGGTGCTCACTCATTGATCGTCCAGAAGCTCTCGTTCAGGTATTTCTCGGCGCCGTCCGGAAACACCGTGACGATGATGCCCGTGTCGAGGCGCCTGGCCACCTCGAGCATCGCCGCCACCGCCGCGCCCGACGAGATGCCGGCCAGCAGCCCTTCCTCACGCGCCAGACGCCGCACCATCCGGTACGCGTGCTCGGTGTCGATGCGGAGGTCCTCGTCCGCGAGCGCCGGGTCGTAGATGCCCGGCACGATGGCCGACTCCATGTGCTTCAGTCCTTCGAGGCCATGAAACGGCGAGTCGGGCTGGAACGAGATCAGCTTGATCCCCGGGTTGAACTTCCTGAGCCGTCGTCCCGTTCCGACGAAGGTGCCGCTCGTGCCGAGGCCCGCGACGAAGTGCGTCAGGCGGCCGCTCGTCTGCTCGATGATCTCGGGCGCCGTGGTGTCGTAGTGCGCCTGCCAGTTCGCCGGGTTGTTGTACTGGTCCGGGTAGAAGTAGCGGTCAGGGTCAGCCGCGAAGAGCCGGCGCGCTTCGCGGATGGCGCCGTCGCTGCTCTCGAGCGGGCTCGTCAGCACGAGCTCGGCGCCGAGCGCGCGAAGCATCAGCTTCCGTTCCGGGCTCGCATTTTCAGGGAGGCACAGCGTGACCTTGTAGCCGCGCGCCGCGCCGACCATCGCGTAGGCGATGCCGGTGTTGCCCGACGTCGCGTCGAGAATCGTGCGGTCCGGCGTCAGCTTGCCGGAGGCCTCGCCGTCGAGAATCATCCGCGCGGCGGCGCGATCCTTCACCGATCCGCCCGGGTTCTGCCACTCGGCTTTCGCGTACAGCTCGACACCGGGCGCGTCGCGCTCGAACTGGTGCAATCGCACCAGCGGGGTGCGCCCGATCATGCCGAGCACGGATGACCCGGGCGCGCGATCGAGAACCATAGAGGTGTTGGAAGAGGCCATACCGATATACGACCGAACTAGTCCTGATTTTATCAAGCCGGCGAACCCTGTCAAACTGACCGGAATCCGTGCAGATTCAACCCGACACCACGACCCGCCTCGGCGGCTGGCTCTTTCGTCACCGGTCGTCCCTGCCCCTCCCCGTCGCGATCGCGATACTGGCGGTCCCCCCCGGCAACGCCTGGCGGTCAACCGCGCTTGTCGCATCGGGGGTTGTCGTGACGCTGCTGGGCGAGATCATCCGTTTGTGGGGGGTTCATCACATCGGCGTCATCTCGCGCACACGCAGCGATCGGCTGGGCCCGCTGGTGGCCAGCGGGCCGTTCGCGATAATCCGGAACCCGCTCTACGTCGGCAACATCCTGCTGTGGGCCGGCTTTGCGCTGACAGCTCGGCTGGCGTGGCTGGCGCCGGTGATCCTGGTGCTGCTCGGTGCCGAGTATCACGCGATCGTGCGATGGGAGGAACGGCTGCTCGAGTCACGGCTGGGCGACGCGTACCGCATGTACGCGGCGCGCGTGCCGCGCTGGCTGCCGACGCTGGCCACGCTCAACCGCCGAACGCGCGGAGATCGCAGAGAAAGGGATCTCTCTGCGGGCTCCGCGTTCTCTGCGGTCAGACCGTACTCGTTGCGGGAGACGCTCTTCAGCGAGCGCGGGACGCTCGTGGCGATTGCTTTGGGGTACTTGCTGCTCTGGACAAAGGCTCGTTTCTGAGCGTCTGCCACAAGTACCACGAGGCGACGGATCGATACGGTCGCCACGTTTCGCCGATCTTCAGCACCCGCTTCGCGTCCGGACGCTTCCGCAGTCGATACAAGCGCCGAATCGCGTTCACGATCCCGAGATCCCCCACCGGCAACACGTCGGGGCGGTGCAGGCGGAACATCAGGAACATCTCGGCGCTCCAGCGGCCGAAGCCCTTGACCGCCACGAGCCGCTCGATGACCTCCTCGTCGTGCAGCGCCTCGAGCTCGTCGAGCTGCAGCCGGCCGTCGGCAATGCGCGCGGACAGGTCGCGCAGGTAGCCGACCTTCTGCCCGCTGAGCCCCACCGATCGCAGCGCCGCATCGCTCTCGGCCGCAATGGCCGCGGCGTCCGGAATGCGACCGTCCGGAAACAGCGCGACGAACCGGCCGAAGATCGTCGCGGCCGCCTTGGTCGACAACTGCTGGCTGACGATGGCGCCGACGAGCGCGGTGAGATGATCCTTGCGCTGGCGATCGGCCAGGCCGCAGGGGCCAATCTTCTTGATCGCCGTGCCGAGCACGGGATCGCGCCGCATCAGCAGGCGGCGCGCCTTTTCATACCCTTCGGGTGTCAAAGGGCTGAGGGCTGAGGGCTGAGGGCTGAGAGCTGAGGGCTGAGAGCTACGGCTGCACGTCGCATACGATCCTGAATCCCACGCTGTAGGCGTAGGTGTCGGGAGGCACTTTGTGTCGATACGCGCACCGCAACATCGACACGTCCTCGTTCACCCATGATCCGCCGCGGACGACGCGCATGTTGCCGGTATCCGGCCCGTGGGGATCGCGCATCTCGCCGAGACCGTAGTACTCGGCACCATACCAGTCCGCCACCCACTCCCACACGTTCCCGCAGATATCGTACAAGCCGTACGCGTTGGGCGGATACGTGCCCGTCGGCCGCGTGCCGCGCTGACGTTTGACCGCCGGATCCGTCAGGAAGTTGCAGCGGGACGCATCGAGATCGTTGCCCCACGGATAGCGCTGGCCCTCGGTGCCGCCACGCGCAGCTTTTTCCCATTCGGCTTCGGTCGGCAGACGGACCACGCGCGTGATCTCGGTCGTCAACCACTGGCAGTACGCGAGCGCATCGTCGTAGCGAACGAGCACGACCGGATGACTGCCGTGGCCGGACGGCGGCGAATCGTTCTCCCAGACGTAGGGCGCCGCCAGCTCGCGGAACACGGAATGGCGTCCGCCGCTCGCGACGAGCGGCAGGCCGCGCACGGCTGGAGCGGGATAGCCGGTCGCGCGGATGAACCGCGCGTACTCGTCATGAGTGACCGGAAATCGGCCGATGGAGAATTCGCTGACGAAGACGCGATGTACAGGCCGCTCGTCGTCGTCGGCATCAGCCGCGCCCATCAGGAAGTCGCCGGCGGGGATGCGCGCCAGATTCGGTGGTGTCGCGGCGGTCATTGTGCGTATAGACGCGACCCTGCTGCTCGCCCGGGTTGTCTGCACTTGTCACCAAAACGCCAGTATAGTCCAGTACCAAACAGCCTCTTTCGCGCAAACAAAGCTGTACAGTGGCCGCTATGAAAGTCGAACAGTTCGCCATGGAGCGGATGCAGTCCACTTATGAAAATCACGTGGCCTTCAATCTCTCCGAGAGCGGCGTGCACCCGCTGCGGCTCGGCGAGCTGGTGGACGATGCGGCGTCTCGCGAGGCGCTGCTCGCCGAAGGACTGCGCTACGTCCAGTCGAATGGCACGCTGAGGCTGCGATCGGCGATTGCGGAGCTCTACCCGGGCACCACGCCGGATCACATTCAGGTGACCAACGGCGGCTCGGAGGCCAACTACGTCACGACCTGGAACCTGGTCGAGCCGGGCGACGAGGTCGTGCTGATGGTCCCGAACTACATGCAGACCTGGGGCCTCGCCCGCGCGTTCGGCGCGACGGTCAGGGAGTGGCCGCTCGTCAACAGCGGGGCGCGCTGGCGCATCGACGCCGACGCGCTCGAACGTCTCGTCTCCCCACGCACCAGGCTGATCATCATCTGCAACCCGAACAACCCGACCGGCGCGCGGTTCGACGAGGACGACCTGGATCGGGTCGCGACAGTCGCGGCGCGGCACGGCAGCTGGATCCTGTCGGATGAAATCTACCGCGGCGCGGAGCGTGACGGTCGCGAGACGCCGTCCCTCTGGGGCAGGAACGACCGCGTCATCGTCACCAGCGGGCTGTCGAAAGCGTACGGACTGCCGGGGCTGCGCATTGGATGGGTCGTCGGGCCGCCGGCGCTCGTCGCCTCGCTCTGGTCGTATCACGATTACACGACGATCTCGCCCGGGGCGTTGAGCGACGCGCTGGCGCGACGCGCGCTCGAACCGGCGCGGCGGGCGAGCATTCTCGCGCGGACGCGCGGCATCCTGAATCACAACTATCCAATCATCGCAGAGTGGCTGGACGCGCACGGCGGCCTGTTCAGTTACGCGCCGCCCGACGCCGGCGCGATCGTATACGTGCACTATCACCACGCGATCAACTCGACGGTGCTCGTCAACCGGCTGCGACGGGACAAGAGCGTGCTCATCGTGCCCGGCGACCACTTCGGCATGGACGGTTACCTTCGCATCGGATTCGGGGACGAGCCCGCCAACCTGCGGGACGGCCTCGAGCGTGTCCACGACGTGCTCGCGTCCCTGGCGGAATGACCCTCGACCTTCTCCTGGTCGGATTCGGCAACGTCGCGCGGCAGTTCGTCGCGCTGCTGAAAGAGCGGCGCGCCGTGCTCGAACGCGAGCACGCGTTGCGGGTGCGCGTGATCGCCGTCGCAACCCGGCGGCACGGACACGCGTTCCGGCCAGGCGGTCTCGACGCGGTCTCGCTCGCGGGCCGCATCGAGCGCGGCGAGTCAATCGGATCGGACCTCGTCTCCGGCTCGAGCCGGACGGGCGCTTTGTCCAGCCTCGACTTCCTCCGTCACGTCGTCGCGAAGAGCGGCGCGGCCGCGCGGCAGCGCCGCCTGGTCGTCGTCGAAACCACCACGCTCGACATCGCGCGCGGCGAACCGGCCATCCGTCACGTCCGCGCGGCCCTGGCCGGCGGGGCGCACGTCATCACCGCGAACAAGGGGCCCGTGGCCTTTGCGTATCGGTCGCTCGCACGCGCCGCCGACCGCGCGGGCCGGCGGTTTCTGTTCGAGGGCACCGTGATGGACGGCATCCCGGTGTTCAACCTCGTTCGCGAGACGCTGCCGGCCGTCAACGTGACCGGCTTTCGCGGCGTGGTGAACAGCACGACGAACTACATCCTCACCGCCATGGAACAGGGCCAGGGGTTCGACGAGGCGCTCGCGCGCATGCAGGCCATGGGCATCGCCGAGGCTGATGCGTCGCTGGACGTGGACGGCTGGGACGCGGCGGCGAAGACGGCGGCGCTCGCCAACGTCCTGCTCGGCGCAGCGCTCACGCCGGGGACCGTGGAGCGGCAGGGCATCTCCGCCGAGACGGGACGACGGGCGATCGCGGCGCGCACGGCGGGCCGGCGGCTGAAACTGGTGGCGCGGGCCGGCCGCGAGGGGCGGCGCATCACGGCGCGCGTCGCGCCCGAGGAGCTGCCGGCCGACGACCTGCTGGCAGGCCTCGAAGGCCGGCAGAACGCGCTCATCCTCCAGACGGACCTGCTCGAGGAATTCGCCATCGTGCAGCGAGGCGGGAGCCTGACCGAGACCGCCTACGCGCTGCTCTCGGACCTGGTCACGATCGCGCGGGGCATCAGGCCCGCTGGCGCCAGTCGGCGATCGCGGCCTCGAGCGCGGGGACGTCGAAGCCTTTGATGACCCGCTCGCCGATGATCGTGACCGGCACCGTTCGCCATCCGCGGGCGATGAGCTCGTCGTACGCGCGATCGTCCTCGTCGACGTTGTGCGCCGTGAACGGCACGCCTTCTCGTGAAAGAAACTCTTTCACCTGTTCGCAGCTGCGTCAGACGCTGCCGGCGTAGACGATAATCATTCCTTCATTATGCCGCCACTCGACGGAATCACCATTCTCGACCTGACGCGTGTTCTGTCCGGCCCCTACTGCACGATGCTGCTCGCGGACATGGGCGCCCGCGTGATCAAAATCGAACAGCCGGGAAAAGGCGACGACACGCGCGGCTGGGGCCCGCCGTTCCTCGACGGCGAAAGCACGTATTTCCTGAGCATCAACCGGAACAAGGAGAGCGTCACGCTCGACTTCAAGCATCCCGAGGGCCGGGCCGCCCTCGACCGCCTGATCGCGAAGAGCGACGTCATCGTCGAGAACTTCCGCCCGGGGACGCTGACCAGGGTCGGCCTCGACTATCAGGCGCTCGCCGCAGGGCATCCGCGGCTCGTGTACTGCTCGGTGTCGGGGTTCGGCCACACCGGCCCGCGGTCGAAACAGCCGGGCTACGACGCCGTGATCCAGGCGGAGGGCGGCCTGATGAGCATCACCGGCGCGGCCGACGGCCCGCCCTACCGCCTCGGTGTGGCGATCGCCGACATCGTGTCGGGGATGTTCGCCGCGTACGGCGTCGCGATGGCGCTCTTCGCGCGCGAGCGCACCGGACGCGGCCAGGCCGTGGACATCGCGATGCTCGATTCGGTGGCGGCACTGCTCACGTATCAGGCCGGCAACTACTTCGCGAGCGGCAAGGTGCCCTCCCGCCTCGGCAACCGGCACCCGAGCATCGTCCCTTACGAGATGTTCGAGGCGTCGGACGGCGAGTTCGTGCTCGCGGTGGGGAACGACGAGCAGTGGCGCCGGTTCTTGGCGGTCGCGGGGCTGCCCGACGAGGAGCGTTTTGCCACCAACCGGCAGCGTGTCACGCTGTACGATGAGCTTCGGCCGTTGGTCGCCGATCCGCTTCGCACCCAGCCCCGCCAGTTCTGGATCGAGCGTCTGAGGGCGGCGGGCGTGCCGTGCGGATCGGTCCGGAATCTGCAGGAACTGTTCGACGATCCGCAGCTCGGCGCGCGGGAGATGATCGCGCAGATCGAGCACGCGACCATCGGTCCGCTGAAGATGCTCGGCGTGCCGGTGAAATTGTCGGGGACGCCCGGCTCGGTGAGAACGCCGCCCCCCCTGCTCGGCCAGCACACCGACGCGGTGCTGGCGCGGGATCTCGGATACAGCGCCGATGCGATCGCCGGCCTGCGCCGGCAGAACGTGATCTAGCCGATGGAAACCTCCGAGGTCCGCAGACGAGTGACCCAGACGATCGAGCGCGCCAAAAAACACGCCGCAGAACGGCGCGCGCGCAGCGATGAGGCCGGTCGCGCGTTCGAGGTGTTGCTCAACACCATCGCGGTGCCCCTGTTCCGCCAGGCCGCCAACATCCTGCGGTCGGAAGGCTACCTGTTCAACCTGTTCACGCCGTCGGGCAGCGTCCGCCTGATGTCGGATCGCGCCGCTGAGGATTTCATCGAGGTGTCGCTCGACGTGAGCGGCGAAGTGCCGCAGGTGGTCGGTCACGCGAGCCGGAGCCGCGGCCGTCGAGTCGTCGAGTCGGAGCGCCCGCTCGGCGAACCCGGCACGCTGACCGAAGAGGATTTGCTGGAGTTCCTGACGAAGGAGCTGGAAGCGTTCGTCGAACGGTGATCACGACGGTCATTGCAGAACACGCTGAGCCCGCAGAGAGTCTCTTCCTCTGCGTGTTCCGCGGTTTCTGCGTTGTCCGTTGTTGCTAGAGCCGTTTTCACGAGCGTGTAGTGTCCGCCTTTAGGCGGACCGCCGCAGGCCGGCTGAAGCCGGCCACTACGTGGTGGTGAAAACGGCTCTAGGCGAGGCGCTCGACGAACGACGTGTCGATGCCGGTGCGCGCGAGTGCGGCGAGCAGGCCGGGGCGATCGGGCGACTGCCGGTAGGCTTCGCGCCCGTCGACCGCGCCGCTCTGCACGAGGCCAATGAGCGCGTCGTTGAGCGGCATCATGCCGTACCGCCGCCCGCCTTCAATCGCCATCGGCAGCTGCGACGTCTTCCCTTCCGCGATCACGCTCGAAACCGAGGGCGTGTTGAGCAGCACTTCCCGGGCGGGCAGCCGGCCGCCGCCCGTCTTCCGCAACAGCACCTGCACGATGACCCCGCGCAGCGAGTCGGCGAGCGCGAGCTGCACCTGACGGCGGTACTCCGGCGCGTACAAATCGATGATGCGATCGATCGCGCCCGCGGCCGTGTGGGCCGAGAAGCCGCCGATCACGAGGTGGCCCGAGGCGGCCGCCTCGAGCGCGACGTTCATGAGCGCGCCGGTCCGCAGGTCCTCGATGACCAGGACGTCGGGGTCCTCGCGCAGCGCCGCCCGCGCCGCCGCAAGCATGTCGTCGTCGTTGCCGCGGACCTCGCGCTGGCTGATGAACGAGCTGCCGCGCTCGTGCACGATGTTGATCTCGCGCTCGATGGTGATCACGTGATCGCGACGCGAGCGGTTCATCAGGTCCACGAACGCCGACATCAGCGTGCGCTTGCCGCTCGAGCGCGGACCGGCGACGAGCACGAGCCCTTCCGGCTCGATGGCGAGCGACTGCACCTGCTGCGGGAGCCCGAGCTGCTCAGCCGACACCGAGCGCGTCGGCATGAGGCGGAAGACGCCGCCGGGACCGCGGTGATCGCGGAAGCTCATGCACCGCACGCGACCGACGCCCTCGACGTCGCAGATCCACTCGGTCGCGGCGCCCGTGCGCAGCGCCTCGTGACTGCGCTCCGGCATCAGCGTGAGCAGCAGCGATTCGACGTCGCGAGCCGTCAGCTCCGGCTCGCCCTCGAGCATCTGGAGCTCGCCGTCGACACGGACCGACGACCGCGACTGCGACGACAGATACAGCGTCGACGCGCCGCGCGCGGCCGACAGGCGCAGCAGGCGTTCGAGTCCCGAGAGCGTCGGATCGGCGACCGACGGCGGCGGTTGATCGGCTCGAATCGGATTGCGGGAGATCGGCAGCACCACGCCAGGCTGCGACGGCGGAGCCAGCCGCGGGTGCGGCGGACGGACCTCGGCGACGGGTTGCGGCGGAGCTGGCGGCGGCGGTGGTGGTGGTGGCGGCGGCGGTGCCGCCTGACGCGCTGGACGTGCTGGCGCCGGTGGTGCCTGACGCGCCGGCGGTGGCGGCGGCGGTGCCGCCTGACGAGTCACAGGCGGCGGTGAAGGCGGTGTCGCCTCGGCTTCGGCGTCCTCGATCCGAGCAGCCGGCGCGCGACCCGGCCAGAGCTGGGTCTCGTTCGGCAGCGCGAGACCCTCGTCGACGACTTCTGCTTCCGGTTCCTCGATCTCGTCCGTCTCGACGACCTTTTCGGGCTCCGCAGTCGCCTCAACCTCTTGAACCTGTTGGCGGAGGTCCGTGGCCTGAAGCGCCAGCGTGCCGGGATCGGGAAGGGAGACCGGCGCCGGCGGCGGCGCGGACGCCGCGTGCGAGACCGTCGGCGCCGATGCCGACGGTCCGAAAAACTCTTCGGGCACCCGATCGTCGTCCGGCACCCGCCGGCGGCGGATCTCCGTCCAGACATCGTCGCCGCCACGCGCGACCACGACGGTGAAATGCTCGCCCGGGAACTCCGCGACGGGCGGCAGCTCGTACTGCACGGCGCCGAACTCGTCGAGCGCGTGCTGCAGCTCGGGCGGCAGCAGCTGGCCGACGATGCCGTTGACCGCGTCGAGGTTCAGGCCGCGGCTGGCGAGGTCAATCTGCCCGGTCGGCGACACCACGTACGGCTTGTCGCCGGCATGCATCACCAGCGCGTCACCGTCGACGCGGACGATCGCCTGCAGCAGTGAGGGAACGAGGCTCATTTATTCACGCAGCTGCACAGGCTCGCGCAGCGATACACCCGTTGCACACAGTGACAATGTCGGCACGAGCACGGTCCGCCATTAGGAACGGCGCGGCGTGCCGATTTCATAGATCCGCACCAGTTCCACCAGCTTGTAGCCGCGCGTCTGATACGGCGGCACGATCCGCTCGGCTCGCAGGTACTGAAGCATCGTCTGATCGCTGTAGTCCGGAGCGCCGATGTCGGGCATCTCCGTGAGCGCCGCTTCGAGTGCGGCGAAGGTCATGGACAGCCCGGTCACCGTCCGCGAGCCGGGAAACAGCCCGAACCGCTTGATGGATTCCTGGCGGTCGAGGGTCGCGAATCCGACGAACAGCTCGTTGCTGATGAAGTTGTAATCGGCGTCCGAGCGGGTCGCCGGAGCGTCTTCGACCCGCAGAAAACGGACGGCGCCGACCTCGCGCAGCCGATCGATCAGCAGCTGCGTGAAGACGCCCTCGCCCGACCAGTTCGTCGTATCAGGCTCGAATGGCATGGTGAATCGTCATCAACCCGCCCAGTACGGGATGACACCGCACGCGGCTGAACCCGCGCGTTTCAAACAGGCGGGCCACCGCCTCGGCTCCCGGGTACTGTCGAATCGACGCGGGAATATATCGATACGTGTCCGGGTCGCGGTGCAGCAGCCATCCGAGCGTCGCGCCCACACTGGCGAGGTACGCCAGATAGGCCGCGCGAACGAGGCGGTTCGACGGCCGGTTGAAATCGAGCGACAGCAGTTGTCCCCCGGATACCAGCACGCGGCGGATTTCGTCGATCGCGGCCGGCAGGTCCGGCACGTTCCGTAACCCGTACCCCGTGGTCACGATATCAAATGCGCCGGCCGGAAAGGGGAGCGCGAGCATGTCGCCGACAAGAAACCGTGGGACGGGCCTTTCAGGCGAGCCGCCGCCGCTCGGCTGAACGCCTCGCGTGACTTTGCCCCGCGCGAGCTCGATCATCCGGTACGTGATATCGAGCCCGACGACGCGCGATCCGCGCGCGGCGAGCGCGAACGCGATGTCGCCGGTGCCGGTGGCGAGATCGAGGGCCCGGGCGCCGGGCCGCGGCGCCGCCAGCGCGACGAGCCGCCGTTTCCAGCGCCGATCCTGCCCGTACGACAGCATCACGGTGATGAAGTCGTAACGGTCCGCGATGGTCGCGAACAGCGCCCGGACGTACCGGCGCTTCCCCTCCATCGTCGCGATCCGTTCCCGTAGCGACATTGTCGGATAATATCGTGGCATGCTCCCGTCGAGCACCGTCGAGAACTACCTCAAAGCGATTTACCAGGGCCAGTCGTCGCTGGCGCACGACCAACGCCTCGTCCCGATGGGACAGGTCGCCACCTCGCTCAACGTCACGCCCGGCACGGCGACGACGATGGTGAAGGCGCTCGCGGAATCGGGGCTGGTGGATTACGAGCCATACAGCGGCGTGCGGCTGAGCGCAGCCGGGCAGAAGCTGGCCGGCCTGGTCCTGCGGCGTCACCGCCTGGTCGAACTGTTCCTCGTGCAGGTGATGGGCATGAGCTGGGCGGAAGTACACGACGAAGCCGAACAGCTCGAGCACGTCGTCTCCGAGCGGCTGATCGAAAAGATCGACGAGATGCTCGGACGCCCCACGCACGATCCCCACGGCGATCCGATTCCCGATCCTGAAGGTTCCCTTGCCGCGCGGCACCTCGACAGCCTGCTGACCTGCCCGGTCGGCACGCCGCTCAGAGTGACCCGCATCACCGATCAGGATCCGGCGTTCCTGCGATTCATCGAGGAGAACAATCTCAAACCGGGCCAGCCGGTGGAAGTCGAGACGCGCGACGCCGCGGCCGATTCCGTCCTGCTGCGCCGTGACGACCGCCGCCTGACGATCGGCGCGCGCGCCGCGTCGAAGCTCCTCGTCGAGGTCGTTCCCATCTGAGCACTTGCAGCAGGCGATAGAATTTCGTATCGTAGATACTTGAATTTTGATTATTCAAATACTTCTGCTCTTTTCCTGGCGCTCGCCCTGCCGCTCCTGGCACCCTGCGCGCGCGTCGAGGCCCAGAACACGCCTGCGGCGAACGCTGCGCGCAGGTGGGAGATTCTCGACAACTCCTTCCTCGTCGAAGAAGCCTTCAACCAGGAGACGGGAGTCGTCCAGAACCTCCTCACGTGGACGCGCAGCCGTGACGGCGCATGGGACGGCAGCTTCACGCAGGAGTGGCCGGCGCCGGGGATGGCGCACCAGCTGTCGTACACGCTGCCGTTCTCGGGCACCGGGCGCGCCAGCGGCATCGGCGATCTGGCGCTGAACTACCGGTATCAGCTGCGCGAAGAAAGCGCGGGCGGACCGGCGATTTCACCGCGGCTCAGCGTCATCCTGCCGACGGGACGCGAAGCGGACGGTCTCGGCAGCGGGACCGCCGGCCTGCAGATCAACGTGCCGGCGAGCAAGCAGTTCGGTGAGCTCTATGTGCACGCGAACACCGGCTACACGTGGCTGCCCGGCGTGCAGCGCACCACGCACGTCGCCGGCAGCGGCATCTGGCGAGTGGCGCCGATGTTCAACCTGATGCTGGAAGGCGTGGTGGAGCTCGGCGAATCGATGACGGTGTCGCCCGGCTTCCGCCGCGGCTGGAACATCGGCGACCATCAGCTCGTGATCGGCGTCGCCGCCCCAATCACCCGCGCAGACGCCCGCTCGACGGCGGCGCTGCTCACCTATCTTTCGTACGAGCTGCCGTTCCGCTAGAGCCGTTTTCACGAGCGTGTAGTGTCCGCCTTTAGGCGGACCGCCGCAGGCCGGCTGAAGCCGGCCACTACGTGGTGGTGAAAACGGCTCTAATCACATCAACTTGCCGAGCGTACTGAATTCCTACAGGTCGAGCAGGCCGGTTGGGGCGTCGATTATGCGATCGCCAGGCGCGAGCTCCTCGATGGGAAAGCCCTCGAAACCAAAGCCGTAGCGGGCCAGACAGATGGACGTGGCGGCCGCGCGCGCGGTGCGCCAGTCAACCACGGAGTCTCCGACGAGCAGCGTCGCGTCCGGCGGCACCCCGGCCCCATCCGACAGATGCCGCAGGCCCGCGGGATCCGGCTTGCGCGCAAGCGGCCCGTCGCCGCCGAGCACCGCGTGGTCGGGAAAATGCCGGGCGAGATCGAGACCGGCGAGGATCTCCCGCGTGGCCGCGATCGGCTTGTTGGTCAGCACGGCCAGCGCGCCGCGCCCGCCGAGCGCATCGAGCAGGCTGGCCACGCCGGGATACGGCCGGGTGTGATGCAGAAGGCGGCGGGCGTAGAGCGCGAGGAAGCGATCGAGCGCGTCCGGCGGCTGCTCGATGCCGCGTGCCGCGAACGCGCGCGCGATGAGCGTGGCCGCGCCGTCACCCACCATGCGGCCGATGCCCTCCTCCGACAGCGGCGCGGCGCCCGACGCCTCGAGCAGCGCGTTGGCGGCGTCGGCGATATCACGTCGCGAGTCGACGAGCGTCCCATCGAGGTCAAAGACGATCAGACGAAAGCGTTCAAGGCTCACGACGTTGGAACGCAGAGCCCGCAAAGCCCGCAAAGCCCGCAGAGAGTCTATGGCTTTGCGCGCTTCGCGCGCTTTGCGTTCACGAGTTCCTGTATTCGGCGAACGAGGTCGGCGTCTCCCAGACGGTGACCCGAACCACGGGGAGCCCGTGCTCGATGGCCTTGTCGAATATCAGCTTCGCGATCCGCTCCACGGTCGGGTTGCTGTCGAGCAGGTAGACCGGCTCGCCCAGCTCCTGCAGCGGCTTCACGAGCGGATCGTCGTGCCGCAGGAGCATCTTGTGATCGAGCTCCTTGTCGATCCAGCCCTTGACGATGCGCTTGATGTCGCTGAAGTCGCACACCATGTTGCGATTGTCCAGCGTGCCGGTGCGAACCTCGATCTCGGCCGACGCATTGTGCCCGTGCGGGTGCTTGCAGATGCCATCGTAGTCGAGGAGCCGGTGGCCGTAACAAAAATCGAGACGCTTTGTGACGGAGTACATTGGGTAGATTGGGTAATCGGGTAATCGGGTAATCTGGTAATGGATTGGGAGATTGGGTGCCCGGATTGGCGTGCCCGATCGCTCAATCAATCACCAGATTACCAGATTACCCAATCACCCGATCTACCCAGTCACCCGATGCACACGGCTGTTCTCCTTTCCGGCGGTCTCGACAGCGCGGTGCTCGTCGCCGAGGAAGCCGTCCGGTCCGAGGTTCACCCGATCTACGTGAGCGTCGGCCTCGCCTGGGAAGACGCGGAGCGCGCCGTCGTGACCCAGCTCCTGGCGAGCCCGGTGTTCGCGGGCCGCGTGCGCTCACTCGTCTCGCTCACCTTCGACATGCTCGACGTCTATGCGGCCACGCACTGGGCGGTGCAGGGCCGTCCGCCGGCGTATCACACGCCCGACGAGGACGTCTACCTGCCCGGCCGCAACATCATTCTGCTCGCGAAGGCCGGCGTCTACTGCGCGGCCGCGAAGCTCGACCGCCTCGTGCTCGGCACGCTCGCGCACAACCCCTTTCCCGACGCCACACCCGAGTTCCGCGCGGCCATGGCGCGCGCGCTGACCCTCGGCCTCGCGCACCAGCTCGAGATCGACGCACCGTACGCCGGCACGAGCAAGGCCGACGTGATCCGGCGCGGTCTCGCGCTGGGCGTGCCCTTCGATCTCACGCTCTCATGCATGAGCCCGGTGGGAACCCGGCACTGCGGCGCGTGCAGCAAGTGCCGCGAGCGGCACGACGCGTTCGTGGAGAGCGGCCTGGCCGACCCGACGAGCTACGTCCACACCGCCAATCTCGCCTGACCCTCGGACGTGCGTCGTTGACTCGATGCGACCGGGAGCGTATTGTGCCCGCGTGTTCAGTTTGACGCGCGCGGCCGCGCTCGCGGCCGCGCTTGGCATGGTGGCGGTTGGCGTCAAGGCGCAGGCGCCGGACCTGGACGGTGTCCTGGCGCGCGCCGGTGATCGGGTCGCGGAGTACTACCGTCGCGCCGAGAGCATCGTGTGCATGGAACGCGTGACCGTGCAGCCGATCCGAAGCGACCTCGCGCCGGAGGGCTTCGCGCGCGTCCTCGATTACGAGCTGCGTGTCGACTGGGAGCCGTCGGCAGACGGCGAGGCGCCGGACGCCAATGTCGTGCGCGAGCTGAAGCGGATCAATGGCCGTCCGGCGCGCCCCAAGGACGAGCCGAAGTGCATGGACCCGCGCGCCATTTCTCCGGAGCCGCTCGGGTTCATGCTGCCGCACCACCGTGACGAGTACGTGTTCTCGTGGCTGGGCGCCGGACGCGATCGCAAGCGGTCGGTGCTCATGATGAGCTACCAGTCGCGCGCCGACGAACATGAGCGGCCGGAGGTGACGAGGAAGGACGATTGCACGTCCTTTTCGGTGCCCTCAGCGGTCAAGGGACGCGTGTGGCTGGATCCCACGACCCACGACATCCTGCGCGTCGATCAGGGCTTGAAGAGGCAGTTCGAGGTGCGCGTGCCTTACAAGATCGTGCGGTACGGGGAGAACGATTCCTTCGTGGTCGAGCGGCTCGACTCCTCGATCCGCTACCGGCCGGTCGCCTTCCACGATCCCGACGAGGTCGTGCTCCTGCCTGAATCGATCGAATCGCTGATGGTCGTCCGCGGCGACCGCGTCGGCAACCGCACGACTCAGATCTTTTCCGACTACAAGCGCTTCATGACCGCCGGGCGCGTCATCAGGTAACGGGTTCGGGGTTCAGGGTTCAGGGTTCAGGGTTCGTTCAGGTTCGGGGTTCAAGGTTCCACGTTCAGGGTTCAAACTTAGAACTCAGAACTCAGAACTCAGAACCCGAACGAACCTTGAACCCTGAACCCTGAACCCTGAACCCTCTCAGGATTTCTTCAGGGTTATCGAGCCGTCGCCGGTGCGCACGCGCACGGCGGGCCCGCCCGAACCCAGCCGGCCGCGGACGGTCTGCTTCCCGATCTCGCCGGTGACGTTCGACAGCGTGATGTCCTGCATACGGATACTGCCGTCGCCGGTGTGCGCGTCGAGCTCGGCGCCGAAGCCGTCGGGCACTTCGAGCGTCACGGATCCGTCACCCGTGGTGATGTCCCAGTCGCCCGCCGGCGCGCTGCCCGCATCCGCCTGAATCGTCACGCTGCCGTCGCCCGTCCGCGCGCGGACGGCGGTCAGCTTGCCCGCCACGGCAATGCTGCCGTCGCCGGTATCGACGTTCAGCTTGCCGTCGACGCCATCGAGCCTGATCGAACCGTCGCCCGTGTGCGCGCTGACGTCGCCGCCGAGCTGTCGCCCGCGGATGCTGCCGTCGCCCGAACGCAGCTCCATGCGCCCGGCCACGCGCTCGATGTCGATCGAACCGTCGCCGCTGCTGGCCGACACGTCGGCGGACGCCGGCAGCGACACGATGAGCTTCGCGGACCGCGCGGCGTCGAGGTGAAAGCCGAACCCGGAGGTCTTCGGCGTCGTCACGCGCACGTCGACGTGATTACCGGTCGCTTCGGCGTGGACCTCGATGGTCGCGGTCGCGTCCTTGTCCCGCCCGCGCTTCTCGACGACCACCTGGACCTCGGGTTTGTCCCACGGACGGATCTCGATCGAGCCGTCGAAGGTCGACACGGTGACGTCCGCTTTGCCCGCGACCGGGAAGTGCTTCTCTTCGCGTTCGACGTATTTCCCGAGGTCGCTGCCAACGATGTCGATGCAGCCCGGACCGGCGAGCAGCGAGGCCAGCGCTCCGGCGGCGACAAATCCACGCCAGGCGATGCGATCGGCCGAGTGGGCAGACAGAGCCATGCAGATCCTCCGTTGGACTTAGACGGAAAGCGCGGCGGGCGTGTTTCGCGTGTAGACGAGCTGTCCCCCGACGTAGGTCTGGACCACGGAGAAGTTCGCGTCGAGGACCGCGAGATCGGCGACCGCCCCAGGCGTCAGCACGCCGTGGCCGACGAGGCCGAGCTCGCGCGCCGCTGTCGTCGCGCAGACGGTCGCGGCGTCGACCAGCGACAGCCCGACACGGCTCACGAGCGTCTCGAACGCGCGGTCCATGGTCAGCACGCTGCCGGCGATGGTGCCGTCGGCCAGCAGCGCCGTCGACGCCCCCGCCGTAATCGGCTGACCGCCGAGCGCGGCGCGAGCCCCGACCGGCAGGCCCGCGGCAGCGGTCGCGTCGGTAATCGCGAAGACGCGCGACGGGCGCTTCGCGGCAATCGCGATCCGGACGAGCGCGGGATGGACGTGCGCGCCGTCGCAGATGATTTCCGCCGCGACCTCGTCAGTCTGCAGCACGGCGCCCACCAGACCGGGCGCGCGATGGCCGAGCGGCGGCATGCGGTTGAAGAGGTGCGTGGCGTGCCGCGCGACTCCCTGGCGCAGTACCACCAGATGATGCTGGGCACCCTCAAGGAGGCCACCGATCGCGGTTATGTCAACGAGTGGTGCTCGAGGCAGGCTTACATCGCGCTGGGCAACTTCATGACCTGCGCCGCCATGCTCGGGATCGACACCTGTCCGATGGAAGGTTTCGTACCGGACAAATACGACGAAATTCTCGGCCTGCCCAAGCGAGGTCTCAAGGCCGTCGTGGCCTGTGCGGCGGGTTATCGGGCCGCCGATGACAAGTACAGCCGGCTCAAGAAAGTCCGACTCCCTCTCGATGAGATCGTCATTCGGGTTTGACGTTTCGCCGCGTCGGAATTTCCCCGCTGGCTCTTTATGGGCGCATTGCGCAAAGAGCGACTGGCTCTTTTTTCCCTTGGCAAGGCGTTGAATCTGTAAGACCTTGATGAGGAGCATGGTACACAATATGACCAATGAGTGGCATGTTCCCTGCTTAGGTCTGATGAGCGATTTATGAAACTCAGGCTGATTTTTGCGGCTGTTGAGCCCTTGGCGGAAAGCGCCGCAAACCAGCTCCAGGACCACCTGCGAGGTCTTGGAGCCCTCTTGTCAAAACAACAAACCGAAACAATGATAAATACCAAACAGCACTATAACCTCTGGACGCTCGGCCTGGCCGCTGCGGGAGTCGTGAGCATGGCCTCGGTCGTTCAAGCTGAGGAGACGCAAAATCAAGTGGCGACGGCGTTGTCCTCCACAACCCTGAGTGGTTATGTGGACACGTCCGCCATCTGGCACTTTGGCAGTGGCAACGCCCTCGTTGGGCGTTCGTTCGACCAGGGCACCAGTCAGGGCGGGGTTCTTACCGCGCCAGGCTACAATAAGCAGGACGGCTTCAACCTGAACGTCGTCAAGCTCCAGTTGGAGAAGCCCCTCGATGAAGCCCAGTGGTCCGCCGGCTACAGCGTCGGGCTCCTGTTCGGGCCTGATGCCAATGCGATTGGCAGCACATCGACCGGTGTCAACACCTCCGATTTCGCGGTCAAGAACGCCTACGTCAGCCTCCGCGCCCCCATAGGTAACGGGCTT
>Ga0082335_1003089_pt1 | contig 28438 bp, 36 predicted proteins | sample Subgrocontami58m_FD_72375 | JGI IMG/M metagenome (GOLD analysis project Ga0082335, IMG submission 72375) | Subsurface groundwater microbial communities from S. Glens Falls, New York, USA - GMW37 contaminated, 5.8 m (SPADES assembly) (version 2) ...
TGCATAAGCTTGATATGGTTGCCGATGTGGCTGAGTTCTTTTGGCCACCCAGAGTTTTCGATATACCTCTTGCTGAAACTAAAAAGGCAACCTCTTATGAATATGCTACCAGATTAGGAAGGAAGCAGAGAATTAGACCTTCACCTTATGAGAGTGAGAGTTGATATATATTTAAACCCTTGACAAAGTACTAGCGTACTAGTATAATAGTACATTATGTTTAGAAATAGCCACATAAATGAGCTGATTGAATTACTTCTAAGCATTAAAACTAAAGAGGATATGGAGAATTTTCTTTTGGGGATTTTTACTCACAGAGAGCTGGAAGAAATACCCATGAGATTACAAATTGTAAAGATGTTAAAGAAAGGTACATCTCAGCATGAAATTTCTGAAAAGTTAGGGGTAGGTATCGCTACAGTAACTCGAGGTTCTAAAGAGATACAGTTAGGAAGGTTTAAAGTAGTTTAAATAAAGGAAAAATATGGAAAAAATAAATAATGAAAATAATGTAAATGAAAGAACCTCTGGGTCCGCCGAGGCGGACCAGGGGCTAGTTTGGCTATCCGCAGCAAAATAGAAACGAGCTTCAATATCCACAAATAGATTTATCTAAAACCGGATATTTTGATTATCTGATAAAAGACGGATCTATAAATGATCCAGGTAGATTTAATGGAAAAATCAAGTTTTCTGGTAAGGTCAGTATATCTAATCAGGGAGGATTAGATTATGGTCCAATTCCAGAATTTGATAGAGAAGCAGAACCCAAAAGTATGGATTTTACTCCTGAAGTTTTAGAAATGATAAGGGATGCATTTGTTTATGAATATTCTAAAGGACAAGGGGTATGAATAAACGTTCAGCAATTTATATATTGGATGGCATGGGGCCGCAAGCAGGTGGTTACTTATATAACATGCTTATTAACAAGGCTACTGGTGAATATGGAGCAAGAAATAATGATGATTTTCCGGAGATTATCTTACATTTGGTTCCAGTCCCGGATTTTATTTCAGATGATAGATCCAGAGATGAAGCTTTGGAGATGTTGAAGAAAAGAGTGGAGGAGGCAAAAAAGTTAAATATTTCCTGCTTATCAATTGCCTGTAATACAGCACACATTTTTCTAGACCAATTACAAGAAGTTTCTAAATCTCCATTTATTTCTATAGTTTCTGAGGTAGTAAGTAGTGTTACACAAAGTAAAGTTAAAAAGGTTGGGATTATAGGAACTCCCTCTGCTTTAAGGTATAAAATTTACCAGACAGCGCTGAAAGAGAGAGGAATTGAGTCCGTAATTCCAATAAAAAGTCAGATAAGTATTTTGGAAAAAATAATAAGAAATGTTTTAAAAGGTAAGAACAATAAAGGTGATCAGAAACAATTAATCTCGATTGCTAATTCATTAAAAAAACAAGGCGCACAAGCAATTATTTTAGGATGCACTGAGCTGCCTTTGGTTTTTCCATCAAACTACCATCTGCCAGTTTATAATTCAGTTGAGATATTAGCTTATGCTTTATTGCGTAAATACTACGGAGGCAATACAATAAGAGCATGAAGCGAATTTTAGCAGGGGACAGGCCAAAATTAAATGTTGACTAAATCTTAGGAAAGCCTTAGAATAATCTTAGGAAAATCTAAGTATGATCATACCAACTGAAAAAAATATCAAAACAGTGACAGATTTGAGGGAAAAAACCTTAGAACTTTTGCGCCAGACTAAAAGTGGAGGTCCTACTATTATATTCCATCATAGTAAACCTATGGCGGTCATGCTCTCAATTGATGAGTATTCTAATATGGCTGAGATGCTGGAAGATTACCTTGATATTCAAGAGGCTAAGGAATTTGAAGAAAATCCTCAAAAAGGCGGGATCAGCCTTAAGAAACTGGCACAGAAATACCAGCTTAATTTTTAATGTATAGTTTAATTGTCCGTCCCAAAGCAGAGAAACATTTTGCCAAATTGCCTCAAAAACTACAGCAAAAGGTCTTAAAAGGCCTAAAAAAATTAGAAGATAACCCATTTCAAGCTGGATTGGATGTTAAAAAGTTGGCAGGGACCCAAAAAAGTTATAGATTAAGAGTAGGGGAATTGCGGGTTATCTATCAATTAGATACCAGCAATAAAAATATTTCAGTAGAGGATATTGATTTTAGAAGAACTACCACTTATTAGAAAAATATTATATGATCTAACCTAAATTATATTAAAAGAATATTAATCCTTCGACAAGCTCAGGGTGGGAATACTAAAAAGCGTATTCTCACTGGGGATAGGCCGACCTTAGATAGCTTTCACTTAGGAAACTATGTAGGTTCACTCGCAAATAGAGTTAAGTTGCAAGATGAGTACGATACTTTTATACTCATTGCGGATTTACATGCTTTAAATACTCACATTGATAAAACAGAAGAATTGGCAAAAAACATTCATGGACTGATGTTAGGGTATCTTTCTGTAGGATTGGATCCAAACAAAGTTACTTTTTGTCTTCAATCACAAATAACCGGCACTACTGATTTAGCATACATACTTAGTACTCTAACCCAAAGATCAGTTTTGGAAAGACAACCTGCTTTAAAAGAAAAGCTAGATCAAGGTGTTTCTGATACTTTGGCGCTATATTATTATCCAGTCCTCATGGCAGCTGATATTTTGGCTCCGAGGGCACATCTTGTGCCTGTTGGTAAAGACCAGAAAGCCCATGTAGAATTTGCCAGGGATATAGCAATTAAGTTTAATAATCTTTTTGGAGAAGTTTTTCCAATTCCTGAGCCTTTAATAGGGGAAGTACCAACTCTTCCAGGAATAGATGGACAATCGAAGATGGGAAAGAGTTTAAATAATGCCATTTTTTTAACAGATTCTGTTGAAGAAGTAGAGAAAAAGGTGATGAGTATGTACACGGATCCTAATAGAATACATGCTGATGATCCGGGCAAGGTTGAAGGAAATCCAGTTTTTATCTATCTGGATGCTTTTGGGGAAGAGTCTGACCAAGCTCAAATTACCAAGTACAAAGAACTTTATACAAAAGGCCAAGTGGGGGATATTGAGGTTAAAAAGTACCTGGTTAAAGTTTTAAATAATTTCCTGGATCCTATCAGAAAAAGACGAGCAGAATTTGAAAAACAGCCGGAATTGGTGGAACGGATTTTAAAAGAAGGAACTGTAAAAGCAAGAATTGAGGCTCAAAAAACTCTAGAAGCAGTTAAAAAAGCCATGAAGATAGATTACTATGATTAATTTTGATGATTTTTCTAAAGTTGAATTAAGAGTAGGAACTGTTTTGGAAGCAGAAGAGGTGGAAGGATCTGAAAAACTGATAAAACTTAAGGTGGATTTGGGAGAAGAAGAGCCAAGACAGGTACTTGCCGGAGTAAAACAGTGGTACAAACCTAAAGAGTTTGTGGGTAAACAGGTAGTTGTGGTAGTCAATCTGGAATCCAAAGTTATGATGGGGTTGGAATCTCAAGGCATGATGCTGGCTGCAGACTCTGAAAATGGCCCGGTTTTTTAAAACCTTCTAAAAAAGTTCCTTCAGGTACTAAAATTCGCTAAATTGTGCTACAATCCTCAAATGGCTAATGGTAAAAGAAGAATTAATCTTAATAAGAGAATTATTTCAGTTGTAAAAGGTGTGGCAGTTTATTTTTTAATCGCCTTTGCAGCGCTGATGTTTTTCTACCAGGTTTCCGGTGGTCCAACTACCTCTTCAAATGATGTCCCGATATCCCAGATCGTCAGTGATATTAAAGAGGGTAAGGTTACAAAAATTTCTTTGGAAGGTGATAAGATTACTGCAGAAATCAAGGGTTCTGATCAAAAGATTACTTCCCGAAAAGAATCAGGGGAGTCAATTTATAAAATTTTAGAATCTTCCGGTGTTGATCCAAAAGAGGTAGTAATTGAGATTAAGGATTTATCCATAAGAGATGCCTGGATAGGGATATTATCTGCCATCCTGCCTATTTTGCTTTTAGTAGGATTAATGTTTTTTCTTTTCAGAAATGCCAAAGAGGGAGCCCACGGTATTTTCTCTTTTGCTCAATCCAGAGCCAGACTTTTTACCAAAGATGCTCCCCAAATTAAATTTGCTGATGTAGCAGGGGCTGAGGAGGCCAAAAGAGAGTTATCAGAGGTAGTGGAATTTCTAAAGACTCCTGATAAATTTAAGGCTTTGGGGGCTAGAATTCCCAAAGGGGTGTTAATGGTAGGCCCGGCTGGTACTGGAAAAACATTACTCTCAAGGGCTGTGGCAGGTGAAGCCGGAGTGCCTTTTTTCTCCATTGCCGGGTCTGAGTTTATGGAAATGTTGGTGGGTGTTGGGGCTGCCAGGGTGCGGGACATGTTTGCAACTGCCAAAAAATCCGCACCGGCTATTATTTTTGTAGATGAGATTGAATCTATAGGGAGACAAAGAGGTATGGGTTTTTCAGGTGGACATGATGAAAGAGAGCAGACGCTAAATCAAATTTTAGTTGAGATGGATGGTTTTACTCCTAATGATCATGTAATTGTACTGGCAGCAACTAACAGGCCGGATCTTTTGGATGTGGCACTGATTAGACCCGGCAGATTTGACAGAAGAGTGGTTTTGTCTTTTCCGGATCTGGTGGAGAGAAAAGCCATTATTGAGCTTCATATGAAGGGTAAGCCTTTTACTAAAGATGTTTCAACAGAAAAATTAGCCAGAAGAACTGTAGGATTTTCCGGAGCAGACTTGGCAAATATGTTAAATGAAGCAGCAATACTTGCAGCGAGAGAGGGTAAAACCGCTATAGATAATAAAGATCTGGAAGAGGCAGCCACCAAAGAAAAATTAGGACCCCAGCGGAAAAGAATGCAATCAGATAGAGACAGAAATTTAGCAGCTTATCATGAGGCAGGGCATGCTATTGTCGGGCACAATCTTTCCAATGTTGATCCGGTACATAGGATCTCCATTGTGGCAAGAGGGATGAGCGGAGGGCACACCATGTTTCCCCCAACAGAGGACAGATCAAACGAGAGCAAATCCCGCCTTATGGAACAAATCACTGCAGCCCTGGGTGGTCAGGCAGCCGAGGATTTAGTCTTTAAGGATATCTCAACAGGAGCAGCCTCAGATATTGAGATTGCCACCAATATTGCCAGAGCTATGGTTACCCAATATGGCATGTCTTCTTTGGGGCCGATTAATGTTGCGCCCAGGCCCATGTTTGGGATTTGGCGGGGAATGGATGAGGGGGGAGAGATCTCACCCAAACTGCATGATGAGATAGATGAGGAAATTGGCAAGATTATAGATAATTGCTACAAAGGAGCCCAAGCTATTTTAAAAAAGCAAAGATCAAAACTTGATAAAGTAGCCAAAGAGCTTTTGGAAAAAGAAACCCTGGAGTCAGAAGAATTTGAAAAAATTGTGGGGAAAAAGAAACCCTCTTAAGACATGGAAAGACAACTGATTTCAGGGCTAGAACTAGATTTAACAGAACGGCCAATATCACTCTTCAGTCCTCCTGTTAGACTTTTATTGGAGGAATTTGCTAGGGCAGCAAATACTTTAGCTTTTGGTTATCCCACTCACGATGGAACTAAACCTACCGTATGTGTGTTTTATTCTTCTCAGCGAGAGATTACTACTTTAGAATTAGAGCTGACTGAGCCACCCAATAAATGGAGTCTATATAGAGGGGAGTATCCTAATGAAGAGGATTTGCAAAAAGGCTTGGAAAGTCGTGATATAGAGGTTGGTAAAAGGATAGTAATTTGGCGTTGGGTTGACCCAGCCGATTAGCGGATTTTGTGGGCAAAGTTCCTTGCATTTTAGAATTCTCCTTGCATATGGTATAATATCCTTACTATGTCACAAATGGCTACAATCACCAGTAAAAAACAATTAACTATTCCTGCTGAAGTTTTCAGGAAAGCCGGACTGCAGATAGGCCAGCGGGTTATAGTATCAGAGGAAAATGGATCTTTAAAAATAACCTCTGCCGAAGCTTTGGTGGAAAAATTGGCCGGATCAGTTCCAATACCAAAAAAATGGCAGGGGAAAGATTTGGATCAAATTATTGATGAGGCGCGTGATGAATACTTTAGAAGTAAATACAGTCCCAAATGATTTTTGTTGATACAAATTATTTCCTGCGGTTTCTTCTAAAAGACAATAAGTCGCAATATCTTCAGGTAAAGAAACTTCTTATTAAAGCTGCTCAAGGAAAAATTGAACTAATTAGCTCATCAATAGTCTTTTTTGAAGTACACTTTGTATTAAAGTCTTTCTATAAGAAAGACAAGTCATTTTTAATAGGGATTCTGACCGAAATACTAAATTTAAGCGTAGTTTTTCCTGAAAAACATTTGCTTCAGGAGAGCATACGTCTTTATGGAAAATCAGCTGTAGGTTTGGAGGATTGCTATAACATTGCATTTTCAAAAGTGGCTGGAGTGAAAGAATTTAAAACTTTTGATATAAAGCTAGGCAAAGAGTTTGAAAAAATTGTGGGGAAAAAGAAAAGTTGACAATCAACATAGTCAAGCATAAGATCATTTCATGCGGATCATAATTCTTCCTCTAGTTTTTTTCCTTTCAGCTTTAATTTTTTTGGTAAGTTGCAATACAGCTTATGCTTTTGAAAATGATATAGGCCAATCTCAAATTCATCCAGTCCATCCATTTTATTTTTTAAAAACAGTCAAGGAAGGCTTGGAAATGTCTTTGGCGCTAACCCCCAGAGTTAAATCAATCAGAAATTTAGAGTTTGCCACTAGAAGACTGCGAGAGGCAAAAACTTTAGTTCCCATGCAAAGACAAGATTTAATTGAACCTACTCTGGAGAGATATTGGTATTATATATCCCAGCTGCATGATGAGGATTTAAAAGATCAAGAAGTTGCAGTTAGTATTAAACAGAGCCTAGTTATTCATCTTAAAACTCTGGAGAAAATCTATTCTCAAGTTTCAAACCCAAGAGCCAAAATGTCCATTAGATCTACGCTAAATAGGCTGATGGGAAGAGGAGATATCCCAGATGATGCTAGATTGCCTGTTTGTAATTTGTTTATCTTTGAAGCCTCCACTGCTGCCAATTTAAATGAAACAGAGAGGATAATTCTTACAGAGCGCTCACAAAAATGTCTGGAATCTCTTAAATTAAATAGTCATTCTTGAGGCATAGTAATCAGCCATTTTTTCTGCTTTAGAAGGGTGATAATTGTTAAGAATTTTCCTATAGAACTTTAAAAGTTTTCTAATTAATTTCTCTGAGTCAAAATTCTCCTTCACAATTAATGGAGAGTTTTTGGAGAATTCATCCATTTTTTTAGTATCTTTAAGAAGAGAAATGATGCTTTCGGCAAATATTTCCAAATCTAGAGGTAAGCTATAACCATTTTTACCATTTACCACTATCCCTTTATAAGCTTGATCCTTTACCACGATTAAAGGTAGGCCAGACGAGGCAGCTTCAATTGCCACCATTGGATGCACTTCAGATTTTGAGGCAAAAAGGAAAATGTTTGCGTCCTTGTAAACTTTCGGCATATCAACATTATTAATTTCTCCTACAAAATGAATTCTATTTTTTAATCTCAATGATTTTCCTAATCTTTTTAATTTTTCCATCTCCCCCCAATCAGGTCCTACTATTACCAAATGTGTTTTACTGTTTTCTTTTGCTATTTTTTCAAATACTCTTACTAAGAATATAAAATTTTTCTCTTTACCAACTCTACCGCAGGATAAAAGAATGGGGGAGAAAGAGGGGATTTTGCACTTTTTTCTTAAGAATCCTTTTTGTATGCCTTTAAATTTACCTATGTCAACAAAATTAGGAATAACTTCAATCTCTTTAGTAACACCAGCTTCTATTAACTGTGATTGCATTTTTTCAGAAGGGGCTATTACCCCATCACAATAATCTGCAATTTTTTTTAAAAAGAGCTTATTCATCATCTTAGGTTTAATTATCCTGCCTTTAAAAAAATAGTGTGCAAAATTATCTACCTGAATATGAAAAGTGGATACATATGGTACCTTTCTTGCCCTCCCGATACCTAAACCTAAAAGAGAAAAAGCTCCATTACCATGAGCATGGATGATATCAAAGTCAATACTAATCATCTTTAAGATGCTTTTATTTGGTAGAGGTATCCTGGCTCCATCAGGTAGATTTGGAATAACTCTTATTGAAGGTAGACGGAAGATATAATCTTCAATGTCTTTAAATCCTGCTATCTTTGGGGCAAAAATATAGACAGTATGGCCGCTTTTTCTTAGTGCTTTAGCGAAATAATCAACTGATGTAGCTACGCCAGAGGCTTGGGGTAAATAGTTATCTGTAAAAAAAGCAATCTTCATATTTGAACCGGCTCTAATTATATATAAATCCCACGATTAATCCAAATTCTGTTAAAATAAAAATCATGGGTAAAGAAAAATTGCTTAGAGGATTTCTAAACTTTGCTGGGATTTATTTTATATTTGATGCGCTTTTGCATTTTTCGGGGATTAAATTAGCATCTGTAAACGGTGTCTGGCCCTCCTCTGCCATAAGTTATGCTCACCTTTTAAACTACATTTATGCCTCATTTGTAATTTTGGCAGCTTTGATTGCTTTTATAATACAAAAGGATCCAATAAAGTATAAATCTATTATTAAACTTTCAGCAATTTGGGCCATATTTCATGGAGTAATTTTACTGACTTTAGTTTGGACACAAAACTACCAGCAGATTTTTCAAGATCTTCCCTCTCTTTTAGTTTGGTTACCAATCTATCGGGAATATTTGGTATTCAACGCAATATTGCTTTTTATATATAGCCTTTTAGTTTATCTTTGGTTCAGGGGAGAAAGAAGCTTTTGATATTAAAGTTTCATAGAAGCTTAAAAGCTTATTGGTAGTTTTATCAATGGAGTAATTTTTAATAAGCTTCAGTGATTGCGCACGCATCTTATTGGCAATCTCTCGCTCATATAATATTTTTTCAATTTTTTCAGTTAACTGTTCTATGTCACCTGGTTTAACAAGAAAGCCGTTTGTAGTAACTAGCTCTATAAGTCCTGCCTGTTTTACTCCTACAATAGGCAGTCCATAAAGCATGGCTTCCAAAACTGCCATTGGGTTTACTTCCATAGGGCTGGTTGTTACAAAAAGATTGCCTATACTTAAAAGGCCAGAAGACAACAGAAGTTGATGGTCAATAAAGCCCGTAAATACTACATTTTTTTCAATTCCCAGTTTCTGAGCCAGTTTAACCAAACTCTTTTTTGAAGGACCGTCACCGATTATAAAAAGAGAAATATCTGAGTGTTTTAAGGCTAATTTGTGAAAGGATCTGATCAAAACATCAACATTCTTCTCATAAGATAATCTGCCAAAATGTAAAACAACCTTTTCCTTTAAGTTGTATTTTTTCTTAAAATTAATTTGCTCTTTTTCAGATAAAATTTTGGTTCCAGCTGTGATGACGCCATTAGGTATATAAGCCACCGGCTTTTTAAATCCATTACTTTTTAATTCCTCGGCAACAAGTTTAGAAGGGGAGATCACTAAATTACACTGATTGTACATAAAATAATAATAGCGGTCAGCAAACTTACCCAAGAATTTAGCAGCTAATTGAGATTTAATAATTTGTTGGACATAGCCTTTATTGCCAAGATAAACATGTAGACTGCCAACAAGGGGTTTTTTAAAAATTTTTGCAGCCATTATTGCATCCATTCCAACAGTAAATGGTGTATGAAAATGAATTATATCCGGCTTAAACTTCCTAAGATTTTTGATAACTCTAGGTAGGCCGAATACGCCTAATTTAAGCTCTGTGTAAACTAAAGCTGGGATAGTAGGTAGAGTTACTACTTGGACATTTGTAGCATGAAACCTTTCTCTAAGAATATCATCAAGTTTAGGAGTAAAAATCATAATTTGGTGGCCTTGTTTCCCAAGTTGTCTTGCCTGATTTGCTAGTGAGGTAGCAATACCATTCACTTGAGGTAGGAAAGAATCTGTAAAATATGCAATTCTCATTTGACTTATTTTACCCTAAATTGTGATAAATTGGATATATGACAATCTGGAAGATATTAAAAATTATTTTATCCATATTTGTGGTTATTTTGATCCTAATCTTTACAGGCCAGGCTGTTTTTAACAAGACTTACCAATTTCCCAAAAAGATTATTTATGGAGTTACCTTCTCGCCTCAGTATGCAAAGTATTTAGAGCTGGATTGGAAACAAATTTTTATTAAGAGTCTGGATGAGTTAGGTGTCAAAGAGTTTCGGATTCCCACTTATTGGAATGAGATAGAGAAAAATGTAGGAGAGTTTAGCTTTGAGGAGGTGGATTTTATGGTTTCTGAAGCAGGAAAAAGAGGGGCAAGGATTATTTTAGTGGTGGGTTTCAGACAGCCACGTTGGCCGGAGTGTTATTTGCCAAAGTGGGCTACTAATTTAAGTTTGGAAGAAAAAAGAGCCAGGATTTTAAACTTTGTTCAGAAAACAACTGAAAGATACAAAGACCAGAGAGCAGTTTGGGCATTTCAGGTTGAGAATGAGCCATTTTTGCCTTTTTTTGGAGAAAATTGTGACAGGGGAGATGTAAACTTTTTAAAACAGGAAGTAAATTTAGTAAGGAGTTTATCGAATAAACCAATTATTATTTCAGATTCAGGTGAATTAGGTAGTTGGATTTCGCCAATGCAGCTTGGAGATATTTTTGGCACCACTCTTTATAGAGATGTTTATAATCCAATAATGGGTTATTTTTCTTATCCTTTCTTGCCATATCTTTATAATATAAAATCACAAATTATAAGAGGGATTTTTGCACAAAAGAGCGAAAAAACAATTATAGTTGAGCTTCAGGCAGAGCCCTGGTTATTGGGTGCAGGTTCTAAAAATCCAACCCAGCAAGCAGCAGTTTTTCCTTTAAGTAGGTTAAAAAATAATCTAAATTATGCTCAAAAAACCGGCTTTGATACCTCTTATCTTTGGGGAGTGGAGTGGTGGTATTTTATGGATAAAAATGGATATCCCCAGTATTTAGAATATGCAAAAACTCTATTTGATTAAGGTATAATATAGGATATATGGGTGAGATTAGTAGCGTAGATGCAGAAGTAGCTAAACAAACAACATCTAAAACAGAATCAAAACCTACAGGACCTACTAAAGGAAAAAGAGAGTATGAGTTTCAGGGTAACAGGATAGAAGTTAATTTTGTAAGATTTAGCGGTGAAGAAAACCCCAAAAGCGATTCTAAAAAAGCTGCGTTTCTGTTAACTGGTTGGCCTATGAGAGCTGATGCACAAATTACCTGGGGTCAGCCTCAAATGCTGGCCAAAGACTTTGGGGTTAATACATATGAGATTGATGGCAGACCAAAAGGCAATTTTAACATGGATTCTATTGTACTGGAGGTAGAAGGTATTAGGCAATTTGCATCAGAATTAGAATCAAATGGAATAAATGAGATAACCTTATTTGGTCACTCAATAGGAGCGGCAAAAGCTATGGATTTAGCATTAGCGTTGCAGCAAAGAAATCCTAATTTAAAAACAAACCTTGTTTTAATGAATCCTGCTGGTTTCTACCCTCAAGATATCTGGACTCTTGTAAGAGCATATGCTGGAGGAGCAGGGGTAAATGCTGAAACAAAAAATCCCAAGAGGATTTCCCAGGATTTTTTACCGGTATTAGTAAATCTGACTGCAAGTATTTTTAAGGATATAAAACAAACAAAACATAATATTTTAAAGTTATGGAGAGATCAAAAACTTAAATCAACTGAGTTTAATGTTAATTTGGCAAAGATAAAATCACCGGTCATGATAATGGTTGCCACAGAAGATCCTCTTTTTCCACCTGAAGGTATTTTTCCTCCAGAAGAAGTTGATAAGAGAATTGCTTTTATCCTGCCTGAGGATGAATTAAGACAGCAAATAGAACAGTCAGGTAGATGGGAAAATTTAAAGGAGGAAGAAAGAATCAGATTTGGTAGCAAAGAGGTATTTGTTGAAGATTATTTGAGTCATAATCGAAAAACATATCAAAAGATTAGGACTAGAGAGGCTCGTGAACAATATCTTAAAGAAGAGGTGATGCCTAATGCTGAAAATATAAGGGTAGTTGTGGCTGAAAAATATGGAAATCATATTGCTTTTGGAGTAGAAAGACCAAGACCATCATCATATTTAATTGCACGTACGCTTAGAAGTTAATTTTTCTTAAAAAGCCTTCTATACTTTCCTCAAGCTGTAAAGGGTTATTTAAAACCAAAATATGGTTTGCTCCTTCAATTAAATCCAGCTCTGAGTTTTTAATCCTAGAATGTAAATATTCTGCTATATAAGGTGGGAAAATAGTATCTTTAGTTCCTTCTACCACCAAGGTCGGGACAGTAATTTTATCCAAAAGAGTCCTGGCATCTAAGTTAGTTAATTGATCAGATATCATGAAATAGCTTCTTAAGGAAGTATGTAAAATATCTGAGGTAAGTCTTCTGATATTTATATCAGAGGTTCCCACAAATTTTTCATAATCTGCATGGCCCTTTTTTTGTATATTAGGCGCTATTTTTAGAAGCAACTTAAAAAAATGATCATAAATTGTTCTGGCCATAAAATGATCTCCTAAAAAGGGTGGCTTAAAACTGGTATCTATTAGCACTAAAGCTTTGGAAAATTGGGGAAATTGAGCTTGAAAATACATAGATACTATACCTCCAAAACAATGACCCACAATAACAGGATTTTTGATGCCCTCTTTTTCTAAAAGTGATAATAAGTCTTTGGCAAAGTTTTCAAATTTATAGAAATCTTTATCTTCACTTCTTGCAGATAAACCATGACCTCTTAAATCTAGCGCTAAACTTGAGATGCCCAGTTTAGAAAAATGGGATCTTTCTTTTTTCCAGGCAGTTAAATCTCCTCCCAGCCCATGCACAAAGATTAACCATTTCTGTGTATCTTTTTCAGTTTTATGATAATAGATTTTTGCCCCATCAAAAGAAGTAAAGTATTTTCCACTCATGGAAATAGTTTAACAGATAATGCTACAATTTGAGCCATGAAGAGACTGGTACTGGTAGACGGAAATGCGCTGCTTCATAGGGCTTATCATGCTACCCCTCCTTTTACCACAAGCAAAGGTGAGCTGGTTAATGCTGTTTATGGATTTTCTTCCATGATTTTAAAGGTGATTGATGAGTTAAAGCCTGATTATCTGGCAGTTTGCTGGGATGAAAAAGGGCCCACTTTCCGCCATCAAGCTTATACTCAATATAAAGCTACTCGCGGACCTACAGACGACGCATTGTCTTCTCAATATAAGAGAGTTCATGAGGTAGTTTCTGCCTTTAATATCCCTGAATTTAGCCTTTCTGGATATGAGGCAGATGATTTGATTGGTACTTTGGCTATCCAAGCAGAGAAATTGGAAGTTATTATAGTTACAGGGGACCGGGATATTATGCAACTTATTAATGGTAATGTTAAAGTTTTTATGCCTAAAAAAACTCTTTCTGATGTGGGGATGTATGGAACAGAGGAATTTGTAGCCAAATATGGCTTTATGCCCAAACAGTTAATTGAATATAAAGCCTTAGCTGGGGATGCATCAGATAATATTCCGGGAGTTGCTGGCATAGGAGATGTTTCTGCCACAAAATTAATTCATCAGTTTGAGTCTGTGGAGAACATATATAAGGCTGAAAACTTAAAAACTTTACCTGAAAGGATGCAAAAACTTTTAGCAGAAGGCGCAGAAGATGCGGTGTTATCTAAAAAATTAGCCACCCTGGACTTAAAAGCACCGGTTAAATTGGAATTAAAGAAGTGTGAAATACATGATTTTGATAAGGAAAAAGTAATTAAGTTATTTGAGGAGCTGGAGTTTAAAAGCTTAATTAATAGATTGCCTGGTCATCATGTCGTCATTGCGAGCGAAGCGAAGCAATCTGATTCAGAAAAGGAGATTGCCACGTCGCATACGGCTCCTCGCAATGACAAGACTGGAGATTTGGATCTTCAAGTAGAGAAAATTTTACAGAAAATGTCCAAAACTGGAGTTTTAGTGGACCTGAAATTCTTGGTAAAAATGGGCAAGGAATTAAAGACCAGGCTTGAAAAATTAGAGCAAGAAATTTACTCAAAAGTAGGGCATCAGTTTAATATCAATAGTCCAAAGCAACTGCAAGTTATACTTTTTGATGAATTACAGCTACCGGTCTTCAGGAAGACGAAAACAGGCAGGTCAACAGATGAAGAAACTTTGCATGAACTATCTAGCACTCATCCTGTGATCCCACTTCTTTTGGAATACCGTCAGCTTTTCAAGCTGGTTTCCACTTATATTGATGCTTTACCTAAATATGCGGATAACCCTTCGACAAGCTCAGGGTCTTCGAGAATCCATTCTACTTTCAATGTGGAGGGAGCAGCCACAGGCAGGCTGTCTTCAAAAGATCCTAATTTACAAAATATCCCCATAAAAGGAGAGATGGGTGGGGAAATCAGAAAAGCTTTCATCGCGCCTAAGGGAAAAGTTCTGCTGGCAGCTGATTATTCTCAAATTGAATTGAGAATTATGGCTCATCTGGCAGATGATCCGGGATTAAAAAAAGCATTTGCAGACGGGATAGATATTCATACTTTGACTGCTTCCAAAATCTTTAAAGTGCCTGTAGATAAAGTGACAAAGCAACAAAGAAATGTGGGGAAAACCATGAATTTTGCCACTCTTTATGGCCAGGGACCCCATGCTCTGTCTCGTCAGTTAGGAGTTTCTTTTGAGGAGGCGAGAACATATATTGAGGAATATTTTTTACAGTTTCCAAATGTCCGGGAATGGATGCAGAAAACATTGGAATTTGGGTACGTACATGGGTACGTACAAACTTTATGGGGCAGAAAAAGATATATTCCGGAACTCCAAGCCTCGAATAGGATGTTTAAAGCTTCAGGTGAGCGGGCAGCAGTTAATCATCCGGTGCAAGGGAGTGCGGCTGACATGATAAAGAAGGCAATGGTTGATATCTCCTCTGTCATTGCGAGCGAAGCGAAGCAATCTTGTCAAATGATTCTCCAGGTACATGACGAGCTTTTGTTTGAATGTGATGGTTCGGCAAGCTCACCACAAGTCCAGAAACTGGCCTTGATGGTTAAAGATAAAATGGAAAATGCCTTAAAATTGTCTGTCCCAGTGGTAGTGGATCTAAAAATAGGCCCAAATTGGGGAGAGATGAAACCCATAAAAATTTGACAATTAGATTTATAAAGGGTATTTTTAACTTATAATGACAGAAAGACCAAAATGGTATGATTTTGCTCGATCTGGACCTACACTCTGGCCAGATCTTGTACCTATAGTAGGTATTTTTACGTATGGCATGAGAATATCGAAGTATCGTGAAGGATGTGATGATACGTCAGAACCCATAGATCGAAAGTCATCTCTGAATGTAACGGCCGTTGCAGCAAGAAATATAGCTCTTGGCTTATATCATGTTTCATCGTTAGCGGCTATTCCATTGGTAATCAGAATCCTATAACCCTTCCACATAGTTAGATTTCCACCCTTGGGTGTCAGGCCAAATTTTGGACCAAGTCTGACTTGGTGGACAAAAAGTTCTCGACCGGAAAGAAAATGTCTAAATCACCATCTTCTTAACTGGTCTCATTTCTTCGCTAAATTTAATATATCCTGATTTTTCCAAGATATAAAAGATTACCCAAAGCAGGGGATAGATTAGCAGGTTGAGGATGGAAGTTAGAGACTGGAGAATGAAGAAAAGTAAAACAGCCAAAACAGCCGGGATTATTCCCAAGTAAGGTTTGATGATATTTTGCAGCTGATCTTTGATGGTCTGTTTAAGAGTGTCATTCAGCAAATTTTGCGGAGCTTTTGCAGGATCCAAACCGTATTGTTTTAAAAGATCAGGATTTTGTTTTAATAAATTTATCTGTTCCTGGGTAATTTGTGGTTGGGCAGTTTGTTGCTGCGGTTGGCTGGTTTCCTTAGGTAGAGGAGTAAGTTTTAAAGCCTGATCAATCAAGGAATCAGGGATCTGGAAACTTTCTTTCTGAAGTACAGAATTTATGGATAAAAAGTAAGTTAAGGAAATCACCAAAATTAAAAAAGAGGAAAGAAGCCTGATAGATGGCCCAAAAAGGGTGGTAGGTGCAAAATTAAGATAGGTTTTTAGAGTATTTTCCACCCCCAAATAGGTTAAAAACAAACTTACTAAAACCCCCACAGACAAGATTAAACCAAGGGACGGTCCAATCATGGCCATGGGAATCAGTGAGGCCAAAAGTCCCACGGGCAGGACAATTTTCCAGTCATATGCTAAAGAAGCAAAAATGACAAATAATAAACTTGATAAAAGAATAAATCCCGTTAAAACAAAAAGCTGAATTGCGCTGTCCCAGGATAGAGAGAATATGAAATCATATGATTTAAGAAGGGGATTGAGCTGAAAAATAACTATGCTAAAAACTATTAAGAAAAACAGGGCAAAAATGAGTTTTTTAACGAGGAGCATGGTATACTCTTCATCATAACATGAAGACATTAGTAACCCATATTAACCCGCATTTAGATGATATTTTTGGTATTTGGCTGCTTAAAAAGTATGATCCTAAATATACAGATTTTGAGGTAGATTTTGTTTCCGCAGGAAAGAACTTGTTCATTTCTGCCACCCACGATCAAGGTGGAGAAGAAACAGAGGACAGGGTATTTGTAGGAACAGGTGGAGGAAAATTTGATGAACACAAAGAGGGTTTGAAAACTTGTGCCGGATCTTTGGTTTTTGATTATTTAAAAAAGGAAAACAAACTGCCTGCTGATGGAATAACGGTTAAGGCTTTGGAGGAGATGGTGGAATGGAATAAACAAATTGATATGGGGACTGCTCCTATTTCAGAGTTTGGAGAGTTTTCTGTACAGGCTTTTATCAGGTGCAAAGATAGTTCTCCCGAAAGTTCTAAAAAGTGTGTTGAATTGGGAAGCAGGATTTTAAACAGGATACTCAAGGTTTTAAAAGGAAAACAGCAGTCCTTGTTGGATTGGGAGAAAAGAAAGGAATTTGAATCTAAATTTGGCAAATCATATGCAGTTATATCAGAAACTATAGACAGACCTTTTTGTAAAAGAATGGGCGGAGATCTTTTTTTAATTTATCATCCAAAATACTCATCTGTCCAGTATTTCACTCCTTCACAAACTTTGGATTTAAGCCCGATTTATGAAAAAGTAAAAGGGATAGATCCGCAAGCTTCCTGGTATTTGCATCAGTCTCACCATATGGTGCTTTGTGGTTCCTCATCTGCCCCGGATTCCAAGCCTACCAAGTTAAGTTTTGAGCAGCTGATAGAAGCGGCAAAATCTATTTAATTAGTAAATTTACTTGTAGTGAGCGCTAGTCGAACCTAAAGGTGGAAAGGATTTGGTCAATGTATTTTCTAGCTTCTTCTGTCCCTCCAACTATATTAAGTACTTTAGTTTGTGATGGTTTAATAATAAAAAGATTAAAAGATGTTCTAAGAGCAGGCTTACCTGAAATTGTTAATTCAGTAGCATCTTTGTAATAGTTATTTTTAAGATCAGCTAAACTACGATTATCATCGCTTAATTCAAAAGTAAACACTTCATTTCCTTTGTGATCACCATATCCGTGATCAGCTTTTGTACCAACTAAGAAGAAACCTACATTATTTCCTCCAGGATATCCTGGATTATCTTCTGGATACCATGAGGGAGGATATTTAAAGCTAAATTCACCACCTTTACTTATTGATGTTTTCCAGTTAGCAGTTGGGTCTTCCACCTTCGCTGGAGCTTCGGTGGACAAGGGAGAGGGTTGAGGTTTTGGGGTAGTCATTCTGCCCAGGAAAAATATCCCACCAGCTACTGCTATCAAAATAACTATTCCAGCCAATATTAAAACCTGTGTCTGGCCACCCTCCGCTAAAAAGCTTCGGAGTGATAAACCTTTTTGCATAAACCAATCATAGCACATTCATTAATGACACGGCCGTTTAACTATTGAAACAATTTGATCCTGAAGGTAGAGTTTTTGAAATGTAATTTTTACTGCTATACTAAACCTATGAACTGGGGATTAGTTTTTAATATCCTCGTTAGATTATCTATTCTTTATTTTTTAGGAGAAGTCCTGCTTTTTCCGGATGATCCAAGATTTGCCGGGAAAGCCATTCCTATTAGAAATTTCATCATAGTTATTACCTTAAGCTTACTGTTTCCAATCCTGTATTTTTGGAAAAAGAAATGGGATAGGTACCCATTCTGGTGGGACAATCTTTATTTATCCATTTTTTGGTTGGATATGGCTGGGAATTCATTTAACTTTTATGATGCCTACTTTTACTTTGATTTAATTCCGCATTTTCATTCAACAGCTGCGCTGTCAGCAGTACTTTTGGGAGCCTTTGGTTTTGTTTTTTGGAGCGGGGTGGGGCTTGCCAATATCATCCATATGCTTTTGGAGGCTCAAGAATATTATACAGATGTATTTTTAAACACCCACAATGTCAGGGGAGTTTTTGATGTGGTTAATGATTTGGTGGTGGGTGTAGTTGGAACAATAGTTTATGGGCTGATCTTTCTTTGGTTTCGAAAGCTAAGCAAAAAATGAGTCGCAGACAATATTTACTACTTTTATTATCGGTAATCTTACTTTCTGGTGTAATCTTTCAGAAACAACTTGCTACCCATCTAAAAATAGCCCTGTTTATTACAGAGGAATTCCCTCAAATTCCCATCAAGCCTTTAGGTCTTTTATCCAAACCACCCACCCATCAAAAAGTAGAACTGGATTCTCAAAATGGCAAAATTGTGGGAGATTTGTTTACCCCGGTAGATAATGGGCCCAAATCAGCTTTGATTGTGGCCATGGGAGTGAAGACTGCAGAGGATGATAAACCTTTGATATTGAATTTTTCAGATGCTCTGGCAAGGCTAGGATATGTAGTTTTTTGGCCAAGACAAGAGGTGCTGGATAAAGGAGTATCTTTGCCTGAAGAACCTGGAACCTTTATAAAAGCATTCGAATATTTAGAAAAATTACCAGAGGTTGATCCAAAAAGAATTTCATATGTAGGATTTTCTGTTGGTTCCTCAACAGCTTTTGTGGCTGCCTCAGATCCTGAAATTTCCAATAAAGTACATGGTCTGGTTTTTTTTGGCGGACAGTTTGATCTTTTTGAATATCTTTTGTCTTTGGCCAGCAAAACTTATGAAGAAGATGGAGCAAGAGTAAGCTGGGATGCGGCAGAGAATGCCAGATCCCAAGCCAAGGGTTTGCTTAAAGAGGCAACGCATACAGCCAAGATATTTGAATCATCTAAAATTGATAAAATACAAACAATACTTGCTGGTATACCTTCCGGTGAGGCAGAATTACTAAAAAGATACTCTCCAAAAGATCATACAGGTAATTTCAAGGCAAAAATCTTTATCCTGCATGATAAGTCAGATACGTATGTTCCTTACACAGAATCTATAAGGTTAAATCAGGCCCTAGGTGATATGAATCAGACGTTTCTCCTAATAGATCTTTTTGACCATGTCCAACCAAACAGGCCAATAAATATAGGAGAACTTGCCAAACTTTATGGATTTTTGTATAAAGTACTAAATTTTATTTAAACATTTACAGTTTTTCCGCCTTCGGAGGTTACAACACCCATGGCAAAATAATTTACATCCTCATCCGAAATATTTTCAAAAGTATGAACTTGGCCCATCATTGCTATAATCATATCTCCTTTTTCTAAAACAGCCTCTTCATTATCAATTTTAACCTTAACTTTTCCGGACATAATTATAAAAACCTCCAGCATTTCTTCATGATAATGAGGAGCAAAACTTTTTCCCACTGGGATTTTAGCCCAATTAATCATTTGAATCCTACCTTCAGGTAAATCATCTCTTTTCAGTAGAATCTTTTTTAAAGCTCCAGGGTCTTTTGGATCTTCATGTGAGGCAGGAACAAAATCCAGATCATTGAACTTAACTATCTTCATAAGATATAATTATATCCTATGTGCTACAACTGTGGATGCGGGATGCCGGATGATGATATGGGGAATAAGGACAATATTACTGAGGAGACCATCAAGAAAGCAGCCGAAGCTTCCGGGCAAAAAGTGGAAGATGCCAAGAAAAATACTCTGGAAATGCTGCAAAAACAACTTGATAAAAATAAATAGCCTCTAATTCTGCTACAATTACTGCATGAAGGTTGCGCTCGTGCATGATTATTTAAGGGAATATGGCGGGGCTGAGAGAGTTTTGGAGGTGTTACATGAGATTTTTCCAGATGCTCCTGTATATACAGCTTATGTAAATCTGGAAGCTATGGGGGAGAATGGGAAAAGGTTTGCTAGTTGGGTTATTAGGCCATCCTGGTTTCAGAAATTTCCTTTTGCAAATCAGCTTTTATCTCCTTTTAGAATCTTTGGCCCCATGATGTTTGAAAGCTTTGATTTGTCTGAATTTGATTTGGTAATTTCTTCATCCTCTGCAACACATTTGGCCAAAGCAGTAATCACCAAGCCGGAAACACTGCATTTAAGCTATATTCATACTCCTCCCAGGTTTTTATATGGATATGTAACGAGCTTTAATTATAAAAAAAGGTGGTGGACCAAAGTTGCAGGGGAAATAATTAATCATTTTATGCGGATTTATGATTTTGAAGTAAGCCAAAGACCGGATATTTTAATTGCCAATTCTAAAAATATTGCTGCCAGGATTAAAAAGTTTTACAGAAGAGATTCAGTTGTTATATATCCACCGGTTGACCTATCTGAAATAAAACTGCAGAAGAAAAAAGAAGATTATTTTTTGGTTTTAAGTAGATTAGTGAGGGGGAAGGGGACAGAAGTTATTGTGGAAGCCGCAACCAAGTGGGGTATTCCATTAAAAGTTGCAGGTAGTGGTCCTGAGATGGATAGTTTAAAAAAGAGTGCTGGAAGAAATGTTCAATTTCTAGGTTGGGTGTCTGATGAGGAGAGAGTAAAGCTTTTGCAAAACGCCAAAGCCTTAATTGTTGCTTCAGAAGATGAGGATTTCGGCATTACCTCTATTGAGGCCCAAGCTGCAGGAACACCGGTGATTGCTCCGGCATCCGGAGGGTTTTTGGAGACGGTGGTGGACGGTAAGACCGGAATTTTGTATGGCGGTAGTGGACAGGTTACAGTAGACAGTTTAATTGCTGGCATCCAGCGCTTTAATGATTTAAATCATTTTAATAGTGAGGATTTGCGCAAAAATGCTGAAAGGTTTTCCGAAGAAAGATTTAAAAAAGAAATTCTGGAATTGGTGGAGAAGAACCTGCCTATTAGGTAAAGAATTACACAGAATTTGACAAATAGCCTAAATAGTAGTAAAAATACCCCAGACTATGGGTATTAGAGAAGCATATGATGCATTAAGAGCTGAAGCACAGCAGACTTCTGACGAGAGAGTCAGAGAAGAGAAGCGTCGCAAATATAGTGAACATTCTGCTAAAGAAAAAAGAGAGCATGATGCAGAATGGGCAAAACAAGTTGTACTGCTGAGAGAACTGCAAACGTTGGGTATTATACCCCTAATAGAAGAATTTACAGGCGAGAAATTGGAATTGACAGAAAAAGACGGTAAGGTTTACTATTCATTTGATCAGCCATGGGATGATTGGTGGAAAGAAGAAGATCCTGATAAATTAGATGAGATAGATCAAAAGGTAGCAGCAGGACTAGTATGGGGATGGGATATATCATCTACACATTTATCCATGGATACAGGTCAATGGAATCAAGACCTTCGGATTGTTATTAGTCAGATAGATAATGATGGCATGGTGCCAAGTCTTAATGGATTAAATAGTAGTTCAGTCTTACTAACCTATTCTCCAACCAGAGAACTTCACATTATGGGCAGAGAAACTACTTTTAAAGGCTCATTACCAGAGGACTCAATAGCCAGAACTAATTTAGTTGAAAGTAAATTAGCAGAGGCACTACTTAATCCTATGTTTCATAGAGCTAGATTTTCTGCTTTATCCCCTGATATTTTTGGCAGAAAAGACCCCGTACATAGTTAAAAGTTTTTTTGTTGATTTGACAAAAATAAATATGGATCAGGTTAAGAAATATATAACAAGGGCTACTGAATTAACTGCTATTTCTGTTTATAAACTTATCAAAGCAAAAGGATTTAGTGCGCAAGATATTTTAGAGGAGGAAGAATCCCTTAAAAGAGAAAGACTAATAGATCAGGCAGGGGTGGATGCAATGGCAACAGCTTTAACTGATATCCCATTTGTTTTGGAGATTGTTGGATCTGAGGGCAGAAAACATGTTCATCAATATGGGGAAGCTTTGCCTACTCTGATGGGCACATTTGGTCCCGCACCAGGCGGTACAGGATTAAAACTAGACATGGTTAATGATGTGGTGGAGGGAAGTAAAGCTGCTAAGTTAAACTCTCCCGGGGCTGTATCAGTGATTGCTGTGGGATCACACAAAGGCTTAATGGGAACCCCTGATGATATTGATTATATGGATAAACTATTTGGCCCGCCACAGCTTAAAGGCAAACTTTCCATGGAAAAATCTGTGGAGGAAAATTTGGCAGAAGTGGTAGATACATTTAAAGTGAAACCATCTGAAATAAATGTGGTGGTGATGGACAGAGACAGAAATGCTCATTATATAAATGCCTGCCAAAAATTCGGGGTAAATTTAATTTTAATTAAAGCAGGGGATTTTATGCCCTCGATTCTATCTTTCATGGATCCGAAGGATCATCAAAAGGGTATTCATCTAATAATTGGCATTGGCGGATTTGAGGAAGGAATTTTGGCAGCTGTGGCTGGAAAAGCTTTGGGTGCAGCTTGTGAGGGTAGAGGCTGGACAGCAGATCCTGAAATTTTTAAAAGATATGCAAAAGTCTGGTCAGTTAATGATCTAGTTTCAGGAAAATTAGATGATTGTCTGGTATCAATTTCTGCCATAACCGATGATAATAAATGGTTTGATTTATCCGGAGTTTCTGAAAAAGATGGGGGACATGAGGTGACCACCTTGACAGTGGATAAAAGTGGTGTAAAAATAAATAAACAAAGTCATCATTAAATGGATATAACAACTCTTAAACAAACAGCACAAGCAATGGTAGCTTCTGCTAAGGGGATATTGGCAGCTGATGAATCTTCTAAAACCATCCAAAAAAGGTTTGATTCATTGGGGATTGAGTGTACAGAGGAAAGCAGACTCTCTTACAGACAAATGCTTTTTACCACCCCCGGAGTTGAAGAGTTTTTATCCGGAATTATTTTATTTGATGAGACAATAAGGCAGAAAACCATGGATGGTGTATTAATTCCGAAACTTTTAGAGGATAAAGGAGTAATACCCGGGATAAAGGTAGATAAAGGTGTGTGGGCGTTGCCAAATTTCCCCGGAGAAAAAGTGGCAGAAGGTTTGGACGGGCTGCGGGACAGGCTAATAGAATATAAAGAGGTGGGGGCCTGCTTTGCCAAATTCAGAGCTACAATTCAAATAGGGGATAAAATACCAACAGATACTTGTATTGATGCAAATGCCGAAGTTTTGGCCCGTTATGCTGCCTTGTGTCAGGAGCAGGATATAGTACCTGTTGTGGAACCGGAAGTATTATTGGATGGAGGCCATACAATAGAGGAGTGTTTTGAAGCCCAGGTCAGAACATTAAAAAAGGTTTTTGAAAGACTGAAAGCTCATAAAGTAGTAATGGAGGGAATGATTTTAAAGCCAAGTATGGTTTTATCCGGCAAAGATTGTCCAACCCAAGCTGATTCTAAAACTGTGGCTAAAATGACAGTGGATGCTTTAAAGCAATCTGTTCCAGCTGAAGTTGGCGGGATAGCATTCTTATCCGGTGGGCAGTCTGACGAGTCAGCAGTAGAAAACCTGGCAGAAATAAACAAAATCAACGGACCCTGGCCACTGACTTTTTCATATTCCAGAGGTTTACAAAATGCTCCAATGAAGATTTGGGGAGGAAAAGCTGAGAATGTAAAAGCTGCTCAAGATGAATTTTACTCAAGGTGCCAAAGAGTCTCCCTTGCCCGTCAAGGAAAACTACGTTCATGATTAACTGAACGTAGCAAACTCACCTAGATATCCTATTTTGATTTAATCTTTATCAGGTTTATAATGCCTAAATGAGTTTTATAGAAAGAACCAGGCCAGATTTAAGACAAATAGCCAGAGTTTTACGAAGCGAAGAAGGGATTTTTGAAAAACCCAGAGACCCTCTTGTTATATCATTTAAAGGGTCAGGCAGATCACTTATAATATATGAAGAGCAAGATTTTGAAGAGATTCGAGCAATGATTACTGGTTCTCAAAGAGAACCGGCTATGGTATTGAGTCCTGGTTTAGGCTACAGAGAAGAAGCAGATTTACTGGCACATCTGGTAGGACATGTGCTTTTAGGACATCTTAACCGTTACGGAATAATAATTGAATACTCGAGTATTATATCTAGAGATCCAAAAATAATTCAACAGGAAAGAGAAGCAGACTATACGCAAGATATTATTTTACATGCATCTCACACAAAATTAAAATTTTTTAGCCATCTGCCCAATAGGTTTTTAAGGTTCGCTGCAAGAAATCAATTTTGGCATTAACTAAAGTCTACAAACTGTATAATGAGTTAATATGAGCAAAAATATTGTTTTAGAGGTTAAAAATTTAAGAAAAAGTTTTGGGGATTTTGTGGCCATTGATGATATTTCTTTTTCTTTGGAAGAAGGGCAAATTTTGGGAATAGCTACTACTTTAATAGGTATTGTGCTGCTTTCTGTATTTAGTGTATAAATTGGCATATGCCTGAATTACCTGAGGTAGAAACTATTAAACAGGGATTATCTCGTAAAATAATTGGGTTAAACATTACCAAAATTCAGATTAATTCTGCTAAATCCTTCATAGGAAATCCGAATCAGGCAGAGAAACAAAAAGTACTCAATATCTGGAGAAGAGCAAAGATTTTAGGTATAGAATTAGATAAAAATACTTTGCTTTTTCATTTAAAAATGAGTGGACAGCTCATCTATGATAATGGTAAACGTTTCATAGGTGGGCATCCTACTCCGGATATGGTGGGGAAGATGCCAAATCCCCATACCAGAGTAATTTTTAGCTTCTCTGATGGATCACACCTTTATTTTAATGATCAAAGAAAGTTTGGCTGGATTAGGATAGTTAACAGTGGACAGGTTACAGTGGACAGTTCAATAAAAAATTTAGGACCGGAGCCTTTGGAAAAAGAATTTAGCTGGGAAATATTAAAAGAAAATCTTTTAAAACACAAATCACAGCCTATCAAAGTGGCTATTATGGATCAAACAGTAGTTGCTGGTGTGGGAAATATTTATGCATCGGAGGCATGTTTTAATGCAAAAATAGATCCACGGGTAAGAGTAAGAGATTTGAGTGATGAGCAATTTAAAAAACTACACCATGGAATTGTGAAGTCACTTCAAGATGGGATAAAGCATGGAGGAGCAACCAGGGCTCATTTTGTAGATGCAGAAGGACATAAGGGCTATTTTTTGGACTATGCTTTTGTTTATGGTCGTGATAAACACTCTTGCAAAAAATGTGGCACAGAAATTAAAAAGATCCAGCTTGGGGGTCGCGGAACATACTTTTGCCCAAAATGTCAGTTAGAGTATAATAGTCTGCATGGTTGAGAAAGCATCATATTCCTCTGTTATCTCAAACCGGGGATTTTTAAACCTGTGGATAAACCAGATCTTAGTCCAACTTTCATATAATGCCTTAAACTTTACCTTAATTATCTGGGTTTTTCAGCTGACAGATTCCACCACAGCAGTCTCTGCACTGCTTTTTGCAGTTTATTTACCGGCAGTTTTGCTGGGGTTATTTAGCGGAGTTTTAGTAGATTTAATTGACAGAAAAAAAATTATCATGATGATAGATTTTTTTCTTGCTCTGGCTTTTTTCAGCCTGATTTTTTTCAAAGATAGCTATCCGGCCATACTTTTGATTGCTTTTTTTGTCAATGCTCTGGGCCAATTTTACGCTCCGGCTGAAGCATCTGCCATACCTTTGGTTGTCAAAAAAAAGGAGTTAATTACTGCCAATTCCATATTTTCTGCAACTTTATATTCCTGTTTCCTTTTGGGATTTGGGCTGGCAGGGCCTTTGATTAGCTTTTTGGGAATAAATTTTGTTTTTGCATTTGGAGGAATACTTCTGACGTTGGCATTCCTTCTGGCTACTGTTTTCCCGTCAATTGTTGTTAGACCGGATGAGGAAGGAAAGAGGTTGATTGCAGCTATAAGAAAAAGGAAATACTCTGATATAAAAGAGATTGGGTTTTTTGAAATTTTGGAAACCATCCGTTTAATAAGAGGAAAACTGCCGGTTTTAACATCAATTGTAATTTTAGCAGGAGTGCAGGTAGTGATCGGGATTTTGGCAGTGTTGGTACCTGGATTTTTGGAAAAATCTTTGCAAATTAAAGCAACCGATGCCTCTTATATTTTAGTCATTCCACTGGGGTTGGGGATTGTTGCGGGGGGTTTAATTTTAGGCAAATTCGGGCAAAGGTTGGTAAAAAGGTTGCTGGTTGGCAGAGCCATTATTTTCGGAGGGTTACTTTTTTTCCTGGTGGGTATTGCTCCGGTTATCTCACCAGCCATTCAACACTTGCCCAGACCTAAACCGTTACCGTTTATTACCCAGCCATCACTTTCTTCTGTTTTAGTTTTGGGTGCCTTTCTTTTAGGCGTAGCTATGGTATCAATTCTGGTTCCTTCCCAAACTGTTTTACAACAAAATACCCCGGATGAGGATCGGGGTAAGGTTTTTTCTGTCCTGGGGGTGGCTATGTCGGGATTATCACTGATTCCGGTTCTTCTTTCAGGGATATTGGCAGATATATTTGGCACTACCCCAATTTTTGCGGGATTGGGAATTGTTATTATATTGATAGGTCTGTTTGGTTTAAAACCCAGCCTATTTTTTGCAAAAAAAGAGCTTCCATTCAAAATGAGGGAGTTTTTGGGATTGGGACATTGGGAAAAGGGGAGGAATGTTTCTTAAGCAAATTAATCTAATCAATTTCAGAAACTATTCACAGCTAGAGTTGAACTTCGATACCCGCCCCACAGTCTTAGTTGGCAATAATGCTGCCGGGAAATCTAATATTTTAGAAAGCATTTATTTGCTTTCTACCAGCAAATCCCAAAGAGTAGACAATGAAGATGAGTTAATAAAGGAAGGGGAAGAGTTTACAAAGGTTGAAGGGTTTTTATCTGAACCAGAGATAGATCTGCTGGTTATTTTAAACAGGCAGGACAGTGAAATAAGTTTAGACCGTTCTACGAAAAGGAAAAAAGTTTTGGTTAACGGGATAGGAAGAAGAACAGTTGATTTTATTGGCAATTTACCGGCTGTAATTTTTTATCCATCTGATATAAATATGGTAACAGGAAGCCCTAGTTTACGGAGGTGGCATCTGGATTTAGCCTTGGCACAAGTAGATACGAAATACAAAAAGGACCTGACATTATATGAGCAGTTTTTAACTTCCAGAAATAGGGTCTTAAAAAGAATTAGGGAAGGAAAGGCGCGGGTGGATGAGTTAACTTACTGGACAGATGAGCTAATAAAACAAGGCAAGCTAATAAGCAATAAAAGAATCGCTTTTTTTGATTTTGTTAACAGTTTAAGCACCCCTTTGGGGGAATTTATTTTTGAGTACAGGCCATCTGAAATATCAGAAGAGAAACTTTCAGAAACTAACGGAAGGGAAGTGGCTGCCGCAGCTACTTTAATTGGACCGCATAGGGATGATTTCGACATCTTATTGGAAGGAAGAAATATGGCACATTATGGTTCCAGGGGTGAGCAAAGAACAGCCACTTTGGCTTTTAAGTTAGCCCAGTTTGAATACATGGCCAAAATTTTAGGTAAAAGGCCGATTTTACTCTTGGATGATGTTTTCTCAGAACTGGATGCAAATCACAGAGCTCATGTGGTAGAAATAGTTTCTAAACAACAAACCATCATAGCCACAGTTGAACTAGAAAATATCCCTAAAGACTTTTTAGATTCTTCAAGAATTTTAAGGGTGGAGGATGGGAAGATTCAAGAAATGTAATGTCATTGCGAAGCCACAAAGTGGCTGTGGCAATCTGATGAGGTTATTATTGGAGCCAGGCCCGCTTCGACTTGCGTGAAGCGAGGCGAGCCTTTTTGGGACATTAATTTTAGTATAGCATGGTATAATAAGAGTTATTATGACTGTTACAATTCCTTCTAAATTAACCAGCGGAAAAGAATTAATTGCTATTTCTCTTGAAGAGTATGAGGCGCTCATGGCATTAAAACAAGCATATGAATTCCAA
>Ga0082335_1003090_pt1 | contig 28433 bp, 28 predicted proteins | sample Subgrocontami58m_FD_72375 | JGI IMG/M metagenome (GOLD analysis project Ga0082335, IMG submission 72375) | Subsurface groundwater microbial communities from S. Glens Falls, New York, USA - GMW37 contaminated, 5.8 m (SPADES assembly) (version 2) ...
AGATTTATTGCCACTACACTTTGGAATAATTTTAATACTTGTTCTGTTTATCAGCACATCTTCATATTTCTTAGGCCGAGCATATGCTGCAAGCTATTATTCATACAAGTCTTTTTTGCAGTTGCAAAAAGGCGATCTTTCAAACTCTTATAGAGATCTAAGAATTGCAATTATTCTAAATCCATACAACGAAACATATAGATCTGGCTTTTCACAGACTAATCTTCTTGTTGCAGATGCAATAATTAAAAAAACCAAAAAAGATTTAAAACCTCAAGAACAGTTGAATCTTTCTGAAAATGAGAGGCTCCAAGTATCTCAAGCTATACAACAAGCAATTGCAGAAGCTAAAACATCGGTCACTCTTAACTCAAGATCAGCTCAAAACTGGGCAAATTTAGGGCTGATTTATGCTAATCTTTTAAACATAACACAAGGCTCAGACACATGGGCAATATCATCATACCAAAGAGCGATAAATCTGGATCCAAGAAACCCTATTTTTAGGATGAGACTCGGAGCTCTTTATTATTTACTTGGAAAATATCCAGATTCTACACAATTATTTACACAAGCTGTATCATTAAAGCCTGACTTGGCAAACGCGCATTTCAATCTGGGATGGTCTTTGTATCAACAAAAAGACTATCAAGCAGCAGCGTCTCAAATGAAGGCTGTATTGACTCTTCTTGAAAAAGACAAAAAATCACAAGACTACAAAAACGCAAAAGACGCTTATGATAACTTTAAAAAACAAGTTGCGCTAACACAACAACAAGAACAAGAAGCGGGTCAAGGTGAACAATTGAATCTTCCTCAACAACAAAAACCTCAACTCTCACCAAAAATTGAACTACCAAAGTCTGCGTCTCCTGAAGCAAGATAATTCTTAAAAATTATTAATTATTCAGTTAACGAGTTAATGGGTTAACGAGTTGAATAAAATAGTAAGATAAATAGCGAAGATACTAATTTACTTTACGCTTTGGGACTCCTCGCACATCTATGCGAGGTAGGGTTCCCACTAAGTAAATAAATTCGGTATCGAGCTATTAATTAAAGTTTCGAATTTGTTATAATTATATCTCCATATTTTATGCAATCTATATTTGATTTTTTGATTTTTTTAAGAGAATATTTCTTACAGAAATCTGTAAATTTTGGAAAGAAATTTGAAAAATTCAAAGATATTATTGTCGCTGTTTTAGTTGTTAAACGGGGAAAATATTCTTCCTCTTTTTTAAACACATCTTTTTTACTGCTCGTCATAGCAGTCTTTATCGGAGGACCAATTATTGCTGAAAATAATCCGTTCTTGGGCCTTATTGAAAACAGAGAAGGAAATTTTCAAGCCGCTGTAGTTTCATACAACCCCTCTGAAAGCTCCTTAAGTACAATAATCTCTGCAAAACCAAGAGATAAGGTTGTCGAATATGAAGTAAAAGGTGGTGATACTTTAGAAACTATTTCCAAAAAATTCAATATATCAATCGATTCAATAAAATGGGCAAGTAATATAAAAACAGATACAATAAAACCCGCACAGATATTAAAAATACCTCCTGTAACAGGAGTCGTACATAAAGTTACTTCAGGAGAAAATGTATATTCAATTGCTAAAAAATATAATACAGATGCGCAGAAAATCGTAAACTTTCCGTTTAATGATTTTGAAGACCTTGACACTTTTGCACTTCTTTCAGGACAAACATTATTTGTCCCAGACGGCGTGGTACCTGCTGAACAGCCAAAATATGGACCTCAACAGTTTATCGCGCAAATCCAAGCAGGTGTACAGGGAAGCTCGACATTTATATGGCCTACATCTGGATCAATCAGCCAAACTCCAGTCTGGTATCACATGGCTCTTGACATACAAAATCCAAGCGCTCCACCAATTTTAGCTTCAGATACTGGAACTGTAACTTATGCAGGATGTTTAGGATACGGTTATGGTTGTTACATAACAATAAATCACGGAAACGGATTTGAAACACTTTACGCCCACTTATCAAGTATCGGCGTCACACCAGGACAAGTAGTATCACAAGGCCAGCAAATCGGAATAATGGGATCAACTGGAAGATCAACAGGAACACACTTACATTTTGAAGTACTGACCGGAGGAGTGCAACAGAATCCGCTTAATTATTTGCAGTAGCAAATAATTAAATCTCTAAATCCTAATCTCTAAACTCTAAACAATTTCGAATTTCAAAACTCAAAATTTTAAATTTTTGTATTTGTTATTTTGATTTTGTTTAGGATTTAGAAATTAGAGATTAGAGTTTATCTTTTCCCATTCTTTGTACAGTCTAAGTATTGCTATATCATATGCTGCTTTTTTTAAGGAGATTTTTTGCTCTTGTGATCTTTTATAAATCTTATCAGTTGCTTTTTCTAATATGCTTTTAAGCTCATTATTATATTTTTCCTCGCTCCACTTCTCTCCTCTTATACCCTGCAGCCACTCTAAGTATGAACCAATTACGCCCCCTGAATTTGCAAGGACATCTGGAATTATAATTACTCCTTTTTTTGTAAGAAATTCGTACGCTTCATCTGTAACTGGGCCATTTGCCATCTCAATGATTATTTTTGCCTTAATTTTAGCCATATTTTGCCTATTTATTACGTTTTCCAAGGCAGATGGTACTAAGATATCAACAGGCATAGATAAAAGATCCTCGTTTGATATCACTCTCCCATTTTTTAAATCACAAACTCCACCCACACAATAACAACCAGCAACGTATCCTTTTTCTTTTTTGCATTTTAAAACCAAAGGAATATCTAAAGAGGTGTGTAACGTGGAACTTGAAACTTGAAACGTGTTTCGTGAAGTAATTCCCCCTTTAGAATCAGATACGGCAATCACTTTAAGATTATTTTTAACAGCCTCTTCAGCAAAAAAATACCCCACATTTCCAAAACCCTGAACCCCGATTGTTAATCGGGGAATCTCTAAACTCGAATCTCTAAACTCTAAATCGTTTTTGTCATTTGAATTTTGGGAATTTGAATCGTTTGAAGACGAAGATACTTGTTTCGAGTCAATCGCTTGGGTCCCTTTAGGGTGAAGCGGACGAGAAACACGGTATCGAGTCTTCTCAAGTAGCCTTTTCAAAACTATTACTCCTCCTTTTCCTGTTGCCGCCTCTCTCCCAGCACTCCCCCCATCCTTCACATCTTTCCCAGTAAAAGCAGCGCGCAGATAATGTAATTTATTTTTGTTAATCGATTGACGTTTCATGTTTCGTGTTTCATGTTTCACGTACTCATCCACCATCCATGATATTATTTTTGCATTAGTGTTCACATCTGGAGCTGGGATATCTTTCTTTGGACCAATATATGAAGCTATATTATCTACATACATTCTTGATACTTTTTCTAATTCTTTTTGGCTTAGAGATTTTGGATTAACACGTATTCCACCTTTTGCTCCCCCATATGGCAATCCAGTTGCAGAATTTTTTATTGTCATCAACATAGACAGAGCTTGCACTTCGTCTTTTGTTACTTGAGGATGAAATCTGATACCTCCTTTGTATGGGCCAAGAAGGCTGTTATGTTGGATTCTGAATGCCTTATATTTTCTATTTTTATCAAGCTCTATATCAAACTCAATTATTTTTTCCGGATGAAGAATATAATCTTGGAATTTTTTCCCAAGCTTTAATCTTTTTATCGTGTTAATAATTATTGAAATAGTGTTTTTTAACATAATATACAAATCTCTAAATCCTAATCTCTAAACTCTAAACAATATCGAATTTCAAAACTCAAAATTTTAAATTTTTGTATTTGTTATTTTGATTTTTGACATTGTTTAGGATTTAGAAATTAGAGATTAGAGTTTTTTTCAAGCCATTTCTCCGCTTCCATCGCTGCCGCTATCCCCATCCCGACTGCTGTTCCTGCCTGCCTATACGAATGATCTACACAATCTCCTCCTGCAAATACACCCGGAACTGATGTCATATATTGATAGCTATAATCAAAATTTCTAATTCCTAATTGGTCTAATTGACCTAAACAATCTCCAATGTCTAATTTCCCAATTTTTTGATCATTGGGATTTGGTGCTTGATTAGAAATTAGATTAATTAGAAATTTGTTTACACTTATTGATTTTACAGCGCTTGTAATAATATATCCTTTTTTATCAAGTTCAATTTGCCCTTTAAAAACATCTGTATCTGGTTTATGACCAATTGCTATAAATAAACCATTAACAGAGAGGTTTCGAGTTTCGAGTTTCGAGTTTCGAGTTTTTATTACCACTCCTTCTACTTTATTTTCTCCAAGCACTCCTTCTATTTCTGTATTCCATAAAATTTCAATTTTGGGATTGTTTTTTACTCTATCTTGCATTATTTGCGAAGCCCTAAATTCCCCTTTTCTGTGAATAAGATATACTTTTGACGCAAATTTTGTGAGCGTGAGAGATTCTTCCATAGCAGAATCGCCTCCTCCAACCACAGCTACAACTTTATCTTTAAAAAAGAAGCCATCACAAGTAGCGCATGCCGACACTCCTTTTCCTATAAATTTAGCTTCGGATTCAAGGCCGAGCCATATTGCTTTTGCTCCTGTCGTGATATTTACGCTTTTTGCAAGATATTTTTCCTCTGAAGTATATACCTCAAAAGGATTTTTTGAAAAATCAACCTTAATAACATTTTTATCTAAAATTTTTGATCCGAATTTTTTAGCCTGCAGCCTCATTTTCTCAATTAGATCTGGGCCTAAAATAGATTCAAACCCTGGATAATTTTCAACCTCTGATGTGAGCATTAGTTGACCACCATAAGGAGCTCCTGCAAACATGAGCGGATTTAACCCAGCGCGTGAATTATAGACTGCTGCAGCAAGCCCAGCAGGCCCACCACCTATGATAATAACATTCTCAATTTTATCCATTTTTGACAAACTAAATTATAGATAATCTCTAAATCCTAATCTCTAAAGTCTAAACTCTAAACAAATTCTAATAATAAAATTCAAAATTCTAAACTAAAATCCGCCTATCGTCATTCCCGCCCCCTTTTTTGTCATTCCCGCGTAGGCGGGAATCCATCCTTGTTCTGGATCCCCTCCTTCGAGGGGATGACGTTTGTTTTAGGATTTATAATTTTTATTTTTGACATTGTTTAGGATTTAGTATTTAGAGATTAGAGTTTATTTGTTAATTTATATATTAATTGCTCTCTCGATGACCTTTTCTATCCTTTTTGTGTCTTCTTTGGCTATATATTTGCAAACATCAGATATTACTACTTCTTTAGATAGGCTGTCAATAGCCTTTTTTACCGCAGATATCTGTTGAAGTATATCGCTGCAATCCCTGCCTGAATCTACCATTTTCTCAATACCTCGAAGCTGACCAACCATTCTGTTTATCCTTTGTTTTAACATACTGGGTACTAGTATAGAGTATTTTGTTGACTGTGTCAACAAAATACAAATTCGAAGCACTAAATTCGAAACTCGAGACAAATTCAAATATCTAAAATCAAAAAAAACAAAAACTTTGTCATTCTGGAAGGAACAAAGTGACTGATAGAATCTAAATGTAAGATTCTATCGCCCGTTTCACTCGCTCCAGGATGACGTTCGGGTTTTTGTATTTATAACTTTTGAGCATTTATATTTGTTTAGAGTTTAGAGATTAGTATTTAGAGTTTTCAATGTAAATCTTTACAACAGGGGATTTTTGGATTCTTGATTACTTTTGATACAGTATTAACTTATTTTTATATACTTATTTAGCCAAAAAAAATGCACCTCGTAGGTGCGTTTTTTTTGGCTTGTTTCACGTTACATGTTATATGCCTAGCTCTTGAAGTTTTTGTTTGTATTAAGATTTTCAATGAATTCTTTATTAGTTTTTGACTTTGAAAGCTTATCTATCATTACTGTAATCCTCTCTTCTGGGCTTAAAAGCGAAAGCATTCGCCTTAGAGTAGTAATTTCTTTAATATGCTTTTCATCAAAAAGAAGTTCCTCATGTCTTGTGCCTGATTTTTCAATGTCTATAGCTGGGAAAATCCTTTTGTTTGCAAGATTTCTATCAAGATGGATTTCCAAATTTCCAGTTCCCTTGAACTCTTCATAAATCAAATCGTCCATTCTGGATTCAGTGCCAACTAAAGCTGTACCAATAATAGTAATGCTTCCTCCTTCTTCACAATTTCTTGCAGCACCTAAGAATTTTTTAGCAGGAAAAAGGGCTGATGGGTCAAATCCTCCGGATAAAGTCCTTCCTGTGCCTGAAACAGATAAATTAAATGCTCGAGCAAGTCTTGTAATAGAATCAAGAAGTATAACCACGTCTTCTCCCATTTCAACAAGTCTCTTTGCCCTCTCTAACCCTAAATTAGCCACTTTTACTTGTTGTTTAGGTGATTCGTCAAAATTTGAAGCCGCTACTTCTCCTTTTATAGATCTTTTAATTTCAGTAACTTCTTCTGGTCTTTCTCCAATAAGAATTGCCATTAACTTGGCTTTTGGATAGTTTGTAGCAATAGCATCTGCAATTTCTTTAAGAAATGTTGTCTTTCCAGCTTTAGGTTGAGACACAATAAGCGCTCTTTGACCAAAGCCAACAGGCGCGATTAGATCAATTATTCTTGTTGATATTACTTCTTGTTTTGATTCAAGCTTCATCTGCTTATCAGGATGGAGAGACGTTAAATAATCAAACTGCTTTCTATCTCTACTTTGATTTTCATTCAGTTCTGCATCATTTATCTTTTTTATGAGTAACAGACTGTGGAATCGCTCTCCTTCTTTAGGAGGTCTTGCTAAACCTTCAATCACATCACCTTTTCTAAGCCAAAACCTTCTTATTTGAGAAGTTGAGACATATATGTCTTTTAGAGGATTTATAGAATAATCGTGCCTTAAAAAACCATAGCCACCTGATGTAATATCAAGTACTCCGCTTGCCATATAGCTGATTTTTAAATCGTCCTTTAATCTCTCTTCCAGAGGACTTGTGGTTTTTTGCACAATAATTACTTCTTCCTTTTTTTCAGGAGTTTCATTTTTTATATCTGTATTTTCTTGAGAATCGCCCTTATCTAACATATTTTTGAGAAGTTTAACCAAATGATCCCCTCTGATAAGATGGTAAGGAAACTTTTTCCCTGCGAAAGCAATGGGAAGAAGTGATCGATAACCGAGGTTATCAAATACAACTTCTCATTATCCGATGAAACATCGGACTTACCCTAGTTTCTGATAGCGTAAAGAAAAAGTTTTCAAATTGCTTTAAACTCATCAGGAGGATCAACTACAAGTATACAAAACCCTATTTTGATTTGTCAAGAGCGAAATAACAAGACAATTTAAATATTAAATAATAAATATCAAGCTACAAATAAGCTCTAAGTAATAAATTTCAAAATTTAAAACTTAGAATTTATGACTTATTTGTGATTTGTAATTTAAAATTTATGATTTTTATATTGTGCTAAACTATCTTTATGCAGAAAAAGGGACCTTTCTATCTAATTTCAGGTTTGCTTTTAATTCTTTTTTTTATTGTTGGCGTCAGATATGGGCAAAGAGTTGAAAAAACAAATAAAAATATTTCAGCAATTTTATCTACTACGCCAAAACCAACTTCTTATGAGTATAAAAAATACAAAAACGATTTTTGCGCTTTGGAATTTTCCTATCCTAACAATCTTAAACTAAGTAAAGAAACAACTTCATCAGCAGAATTTAAATCCAAAAAAAATACTGTTTTAAATTTCTCCTGCGATAAAAAAACTGGATCAAAAATTAAGATTATTACTTCTCAAGAGTAAGAAAAGTATAAGAATAGTTACCTTCTTGTTTTTTTTCTTTATAAACAACTTTTTTAAACAACTCTGCTTTGTTGAAAAAGGTATCAGCGTCAAAATCTCCTTCTATAACAGTTAAATAAAGTCTATCAGCAGTGTCAGCAACCTCATCAAAAATCTGTGAACCACCTGCAACAAATACTTCTGTACTATCTATTTCTTTCCCTTTTTTAATTGCATCTTCAATATTATTTAATACCAAAACACCATCAAAATTAAAGTCTGGGTTTCTTGTTACCACAATATTTGTACGCCCCGGGAGAGGTTTCTTAAGAGTTGAGAGAATCGACTCAAAAGTCTTTCTACCCATAATAACAGGATGACCCATCGTAAGGTCTTTGAATCTTTTAATATCTTCAGGCAAATACCAAGGGATTTTATTGTTTTTACCAATGCCTCCCTTGCTATCTATTGCAACAACTAGACTAATAATAGGTTTTTCCACATTTTTCATTATAATAGAATCGTTGTAGAGTTTGAAACAGCATAATACTCTAGCAACCTCTCAGGATGTAAAATAGCCGTGTTTGGGGTCATAATAACCGCCAGCAGCTGTAAGAGGTGCTTTAAGCACAGTGTGTGGATTATAATCGACTAATTCAATTTTGTCTGGTGTAAAATCTTCCAACTTCTTCAGTTTAGAACTTATTTTAACTTTCGGGAACGGCAGAGGTTTTCGTTTTATTTGCTCTTTTACCTGATCTTTATGGTTTTTGTAAATATGATAGTCGCCGAAAGTATGAATAAACTCTCCTGGTTTGTATCCTGTCACTCTCGCCAAAATAATAGTTAATAAAGCATAGCTTGCAATGTTGAATGGAACTCCTAAAAACATGTCCGCAGATCTATGATATAGCTGAAGCGACAACTTTCCGTCCCTTTGGCTAACTTGAAAAACGTTATGACAGATAGGGAATAGTGAGGTATCCTCCTGAGTTGCCATCGTATAAAGATACTCAGGATTCCAAGAATTTACGATTAAGTTTTTAGCGTCAGGATCTTTTTTAAGCTCTTCAACTACCCATGCTAGCTGATCTACAGTCCTTCCCCTCTTTTTTGTTGGCCACTGCCTCCACATTTCGCCATATATTCGAGGTAGCTCACCATATTTCTTAGCAAAATTCTTGTCCTTTATAATTCTCTTAATAAACTCTTCTTTAGTTAAATCTTCTTTCACTTTTTTTTGTTTAAGCATCCTACGATAAATTTTGTAGGGATAATCGTCCCAAATATGAACATTATTATCGACTAAGTATTTTATGTTTGTTTGTCCTGTAAAGAACCAATATAACTCGTGCAAAACGCCTTTCCAATAGACTTTTTTTGTTGTCAATAACGGAAAACCTACAGAAAGATCAAAGCGCATTTGGGCGCCAAAAAGACTGTAGATAACAACATTTGTTCCATAATCAACTTTTCGAACTCCCTTGTTCAAACAATTCTTCATAAGATCAAGATATTGATATTCGGAATGCAGTTTATTTTTCATTTATTAATTCTTTTATTTTTTAAGTCGTTAAAGATTTGAATAATTTCTTGTGTTATTTCTTTTTCAGACTTTGTACCGTCAACTATGGTAAATTCATTTGGAAATTTATTTATGAGCCACTTGTATCCTTTTTCAATCTTTTTTAATTTTTCTTCGTTTTCATAAATTTCTTTTGCTATTTTTTTACCATTTATTCTTTCAAGGGCAACTTCCATAGGGATATCAAGAAATATCGTCAAGTCAGGAACAATAAATTTGTGATACATTGATAAAATTCCTTGGGAAACCAAAAGCAAATTACCAGCTTGATCAAAATCTAAATCTTCCCTATCAACTATTCCGTAGACAACTGCAGACCAAAAATATCTATCTGTAATTATTACTTTTCCATCTTTTAATTCTTTTAGAATCTCAACTTGGTGTACTTGTCTGTCTGCTGAAAATAAATATTGAATTGAAGATGAAGGTATATTAATTTTACCTGCTAATACTTCACGTATAAGTTTCCCAATTAGTCCATCTGTTGGATTTTTTGTTAAATGCACGGTATTATTTTTAGAAAGTTCTTCAGAAACCAACCGTGCTTGCGTTGTCTTTCCAGCACCATCTATTCCTTCAATTGCAATTAGAAGTCCTTTTTCTTTATTTCTTTTAAAATCTAAATTAAATTCAATATGATATTTCATAATATTAAACTCTAAATTCTAAACCCTAATCTCTAAACAATTTCAAATTTCAAAATATAAAAAGTTTGCAATTTTGAGTTTATTATTTTGGATTTGTTTAGAAATTAGAAATTAGAGTTTAGAAATTATTATACTTGCTTTTCTCTGTGTTTCGTTGTTACTCGACCTCCTTGCCATTGACCGCGATATTTTGATCCTCCACCTTTTACTTCTTCAAATTGTGCATGCACTATCCTACAACCCATTTCTAATATTACATCACTGGGGCCCTCATTTTTAATAGCAAATGTGAGTTTCCCCCTGTATCCGGGCGCTACGTTTCCTGTGCGAATAATTAATCCCGATCTAAAAGTAGTCGTTCTTGGCTTAAAATTAATAGTTAAATTTTCTGGTGTATTTACTTTTTCAATTGTAGTTGCCAAAAGATATTCTCCTGGTTTAACTACATAAATATTTCTGGCTTTACCCTTACCTATTCGTGACGGCCGTTTCACATAGGTAGCAACTAGTTTTAATTTAGGAGTTTCGCGTTCAGTTTCCCCCAAAAAAGCTTTTCCTCCGCTAAATTCATAAAGTTCGCCCAAGCGCAGATCAAATCCGGCGCCTTCTGGGTTTGTGAGTTCTCGAGAAGATAGGTTTTCTACAAGTTTTTTCTTTTTAACAAGTTCTAGTAATTGTTTTGGTCCAAGAATCATTAGGTAAATGTAATTTTAATTTTTAAAAGTATACACTAAATATTTACAACTTATCGCACTTCAAAAACTACCAAAAACCATTACTATCTATCCTATATCTTCTCCAGGAATAGCAAGTGTTGGTAAGCTATATTCATCAGCATATCTACCAACTAGAATATTTACAATAATCTCTAATCTCTAATTTCTAAATCCTAAATAGTTCGACTTTGCTCACTATCTTGCAATATCCTGAGTTAAATCGAAGGACAAATACAAAATTCAGAACACTTAGTCATCCTGGAGCGACTAAAGGAGCGATAGGATCTTAATTTAGATTCTATTAGTCGTTTCACTCCTTCCAGAATGACAAGGGGCGTCGGGAATGAGACTATGCTTTTGTATTTTGATTTTCGAGTTTTGAGATTGCCACAGTACCAGATCTTTAGATCGGTACATGGTCCTGAACCGAATTTTATTCTGGTTCATGGATTTAGAGTTTAGAGATTAGAATTTAGAGTTTCACGTTATATGTTTCAAGTTTCATGTTACACGTTATATGTTATATTTTTATACTTTATACTTAAAATAATGGATAAAAGAATTATCATATTTGACTCGGTTATTGAAGATCAAATGAGTAGGGTAAGAGGAATAGGGCGTTATATAAAACTCTTGAAAGAAGCTTTAAAAAATGACGCTATATTTACTGATAATCTTGAAGAGACTTTTAAAGATTCGATTTTTATAAATCCTTTTTTAAATTTTTTTATGCCGCCACTTCTTACTAAAAAATTATTTGCAAAACAAATTGCGATAATTCATGATGTAATCCCGTTAAAGTATAAGCGTCATTTTCCTGTTGGAATAAAAGGATATTTTAATTTTATAAGAAACAGAAAATCACTTTCCATTTATGATCTTATAATCACAGACTCAAATGTCAGCAAAACAGACCTAATAAAAATTTTAAAAATAGACGAACAAAAAATAAAAGTTGTGTATCCTTCACTGACGGAAAATTTTCAAGAAAATGAAGCTAAAAAACCATCTTTTATTAATGAAATGCTTGAAAAATACATAATTTATGTCGGCGATGCCACGTGGAATAAAAATTTAATAAATCTTGCAAAAGCTATTAAAAATACGGGTTTAAAAGCTATATTTATAGGTAAAGTATTTGATATAAAAAATAAAAACATTAATCATCCTTGGCAAAAAGATTTAAAACAATTTTTAAATATAACTAAAGATGATGAAAACTATATATTCCCAGGATTTGTCAGTGATAAAGAATTAGTATGGCTTTATAAAAACGCGTTATTAAATATGCTTGTTTCGTATGACGAGGGGTTTGGATTTTCATTTCTTGAAGCTGGTTCACAAAAAACTCCGTCTGTGCTTTCTGATATTCCTGTTTTTAGAGAAATCGCTCAAGATAATGCTCTTTTTGCAAAAAGTGATAATTGGCAGGATATATCTGAAAAAATTAAATTACTTGCAAAAGATAAAAATCTAAGAGATACGCTTGGAGCGGAATCTTATGAAAGATCAAGATTTTTTTCAAAAGGACTTTTCAAAAAAAACTTTTTATCAATAATACTTTCTTAAGTTAAATTAAAAAGTCTTTTTGAGTTTTCAAATGTTATTTTTTTTAATTCCAAGGCAGCAATCGAAAGCTTTTCTGCTATAAATTCTGCGATTAAATTCAGATTCTTTGGCTCATTTGGAAATTTTTTATTAGACCTTATCGGTTCTGGAATTAAAAATGGAGAATCTGTCTCAAGGACTAATTTATCAATAGGTATTTCTTTTATAAAGTCCTCTTTTTCTCTGTTATAAGTCACATCGCCATCTACTCCTATAAATATTTTTTTAGTTTTTGCAAATTCCAAAAGATTTTTATTGGGCTCGCAGCAATGGAATACTACTCTTTCTTTAAAATCATCTCTCCAAATATCATTAAGTATTTTAAGAAACTCACTGCTTGCTTCTCTGTTGTGAAGAATCAGACTTTTATTATTATTTGCAGCAATTTCTACTTGTTTTATAAAAAAAGCTTTTTGTAAAGATAAAAATTCTTCATCTATTTGATAATCGCTATACTTTGTTTTTGAATAATAATGTCTATCAAGACCTATTTCTCCAATAGCAACTACCTTATCTTTTTTTGTAAGTTTGATAATTTTTTCTAACTCATTAGAAATAAAAGTTTCTTTGTCCTCATTGTTTTTTTCTGTTTGATATTTAAAAATATGATGCGGGTGTATTCCTACTGCACTATAAATATTTTCATTGTTTTGGGCTATTGCTACAGCATCAATTGATGTCTCCACGTCCGTACTAGGAATAGTAATATGAGTTACACCAACATCTGTAGCCCTTGCAATCACATCTTTTAAATTATTTTTAAAACTATGAAAATTAAGATGGCAGTGGGTATCGAACATAGACGTTAGTATAAATCATATAACATATAACGTGTAACGTGAAACATGAAACATTAAATAAGAAATAAATAGCTCGATACCCAATTTTTTTACTTCGTGGGAGCCCTCCTCGCAATACTGTGCGAGGAATCCCAAAGCGTAAAATAATTTGGCATCTTCGCTATTTATCTAACTCGTTAACCCATTAACTCGTTAATTGAGCAATGAATAATTTTTATATAAGATGACAGGACCCGTCAGTATTTTGTTGTTGACAAATGGATGTAATTAAATTATTATTTTCTGAATGGCTGACAAAAAGTTCGATATCTCCTCATCATTAACTCAACTTGAAGACACATTAGACTTATATTTAGTAAAAAAAGCTCCTGAACTACCAAAAACTATCAAAGATTTAGTTGTTGTTTTAACTCCTTGGTTTACACTACTTGGAGTACTATTTAGCATTCCATTAGTTTTTGTCGCATTTGGTTTAAGCGCATTACTCGCTCCATTTTCATTTTTGACAGGCCCTGTATCTGCAATAAATTACGGTATCGGATATATTTTTTCAATGATTATTCTCGGTTTAGCATTGGTTTTTGATGTACTTTCTCTTCCAGGATTATTCAACAGAAAAATTAAAGGATGGAAGTTTTTATTTTGGGCAACATTAGTTGGTTTCATTTCAAGTCTATTTAGTTTTAATATATTTGGTGGTTTAATAGGGGCTCTTATTTCACTCTACTTTCTTTTCCAAATAAAATCCTACTATAAATAATTCAGAAAGCTTGAAAAAGCTTAAAATACATCTTAAAGAAGAACATAATATAAGTCCATTCTCGACTTATCTTAAAGAAATCGTCTATGGCGGAAATGACGGGATTGTCACAACTTTTGCTGTAGTATCTGGTTTTAGTGGAGCTCAAAGTATGTTGGGAAATCCTATGACTCCGGCGTTTACAGTCCTTCTGTTTGGTCTTGCAAACTTATTTGCAGATAGTGTATCGATGAGTCTTGGAAATTTTATATCTCTTAGGTCACAACAAGATCAATATAAAGCTGAAAAAAATAAAGAATTATATGAAATTAAAAATGATAAAAACCAGGAAAAAAAAGAAACATATATGATACTTACGGCAAAAGGATTTAATAAAGAAGATGCTGAAAAAATTATAGATCTTTATTCTAAAAATGATGAGTATTGGGCAGAATTTATGATGAAATATGAGCTTCAAATGCCTGACCCAGAATCGGAAAATCCATATCTTACAGCTCTCGCTACTTTTTTAGCGTTTGTGTCTTTCGGATTTATTCCACTTATTCCATATTTTTTTCTAAAAACAGCGGGAATTAACACATTTTTAATATCTATAATGTTTACTTTAAGTGCCCTAATACTTCTTGGATTTTTGAGATGGTTTATCACAAAGCATAGCGCGCTTCGATCAATTGGAGAGATTGTAGTAATTGGAATTATCGCTTCTTCAGTAGCATATTTTGTAGGAACTTTCTTCAGATAAAAACTTTATATGCACGGTTAAAAGTTTTAAAATCTACTTCTTTCTTTCCTTCTAATTGAACTTTAGTAAATAAAAGTTTATTATTCTTAATTTCCATTTCATTAATTTTCAACCTTTTTTCCTGACCGTTTATTTTTATCTTAGTCCATATTCCAGGCCACGGGTAAAGCCCTCTGAAAAGATTGTAAATTTTTTTTCCGTCTTTATTTATTGCGTTTTTTAAAGATTCCAATGCAACAAATCCTTGCTCTCTAACTAATTTTTTTGTGTCGGGATAGTTGCTTTTTTCTTGTTTATTTGTACTTAATTTGTATCCTGATTGAACAAAATCTTGGACTACATTTTTAAAAAGCTCGTAGCCTAAATCAACCAATCTGTCTATAAGTTCGGGTCTTCTTTCATCGGGTTTAATAGACAGATCTTTCTGTCCTATTATTTTTCCTGTATCAATTCCTTCATCTGCCTGAATCAAGGTCACTCCTGTCTTCTTCTCATCGTTTATTAAAACATAAGCAAACGGAAATGCACCTTTATATTTTGGCAGTAGTGAAGGATGTACGATCCAAAATCCGTATTTGACGGTCGTTAATATATGTTCAGGAATTATCTTGCCATATGCGAACAGTAGTGCTAAGTCAATTTTATTTTCTTTTACGTATTTCAAAAACCTGTCCTGATAATCATAAAGAACATCAATTCCGTATTTTTCTGCTATTTTTTTTACCGGGGACGCAGTTAAAAGCTGCGTTTTACCAACTTTAGCATCGGGTTTAGTAACAATTGCTACTATTTTTACAGGAATTTTTTTGTCAGTAATAATTTTCTCAAGTAAGTCTGCAGCAAAGTAAGGAGTCCCAAAATAGACAACAGATAATCGATTCATAGCTAAATTTTACAATAAAATTTAGAAACTCTAAACTCTAATTTCTAAATCCTAAACAATATCAAAACTCAAAATTATAAATCCTAAAACAAACGTCATCCCCGACTTGATCGGGGATCCAGTCTAGATTCCCGCCTGCGCGGGAATGACGATAGGCGGATTTTAGTTTAGAATTTTGAATTTAAATATTTGAATTTGTTTAGAGTTTAGAGATTAGGATTTAGAGATTTATTTTCTTGTATACTGTTTCTATGAGGATATTTATCGGTGCCGACCATCGAGGGTTTGAATTAAAAGATAAAATAATAGACTATCTTCATGAAAAAAATATCAGAATTGAAGATCTTGGGAGTTATGAATATCAGAAAGATGATGATTACCCAGATTTTGCAAAAAAAGTTGTTGAGGCGGTTTTGCAGGAACCTGATAAGCGTTTAGGAATTGTAATTTGTGGATCTGGTGTTGGAACAAGTATTGTCGCAAATAGATATAAAAAAATCCGTTGTGGGATAGCTCTAAATAAAGATCAAGTCGCACATGCAAGAGAAAAAGATCATATAAATATATTGTCTTTAGCGGCCGACTATTTAAATATTGAACAAGCAATAGAACTAATCGACACTTTTATTGATACGGGTTTAACATCAGATGGAAAATACATTAGAAGAATAAAAAAACTTGACGAAGTTGATCACCATTTTCATGATTGAACTTTATTTTGATGGCGCTTGTGAGCCTTTCAATCCCGGTGGAACCGCGTCTTATGGATGGGTAATAAAAAAAGATAATAAAATTATAAAAGAAGGATCTGGAATTGTAGGAACTGGGGAAGGGATGACCAACAACATTGCTGAATACTCTGCTCTTATTAAAGGCCTTGAAGAATTTTTAATACTTAATTTAAAGGAAAAGCTCTTGATAAAAGGTGATAGCAATATGGTTATAAATATGATTAACGGTAGGTGGGGTTGGAATAAGAAAAGAAGTATATGGCAGCCTCATCAAAAAATGCCACATCTGAAAGAATTGCTTGATAAAGCACTGCAACAACTTAACAAAATTGACTACGAAGCACAATGGATACCTAGAGAAGAAAACAAAGAAGCAGATGCTTTATCCAAAAATATGACTCAGGATGCTTAAAGTGGAACATGAAACGTATAACTTGTAATTAGCGAAGGCATAAATTATTTTCGATTTTGGACTTCGCGAAGTCAAACAACGATTTGATGGATGCGAAGCGGCTCCAACTAAGAAAATAATTTCGTGTCGAGCTAATTAAAATACTTAATACTGCATACACAATACTAATTCATTGAGTATTTCCCTTCTGAATTTTTTGAAACATATCCTTTAAGCTCAAGACTTGTCAAAGTTTGCAAAATTAAAGATATATCTTTTTTAACTAGTTCAAGTATTTCATCTATCCCTTTCGGATCATTTTCTAAAATATCTATGAGGGTTTTTTCTAAAGTATTTAGATTTCTTTTATCGATTTTTTCATACTTAATTCTTTTTTTTAAATTAAATTCGTGCGAAATATCGTCCATAGATATAATTGGCTTTGCACCTTCTTTTATTAGTATGTTTGGAGCTTGGGACATTTTTGAAGTTATAGGTCCTGGTATTGCATATACCTCTTTTCCTTGTTCAGCTGCGTATCTTGCTGTAATTAATGCACCGGATTTATCCGAACCCTCAACAACTATCAGTGAGGTAGAAAGAGCAGAAATAAGCCTATTTCTTGCAACAAAAAGGCCTTTGAGTACGGTCATACCAGGAGGAAACTCTGAAATAATTAAACCATGTTTTTTTAAGATTAAATTGTAAAGACCAGAGTTTGTATATGGATATATAATATCTACCCCGCATCCTAAAAAAGCAACTGTTAGTCCACCACTCTCAATAGCGGCATTATGAGCAATAGCATCAATGCCAAGAGCCAACCCTGATACTATTTTATATCCTGATCCAACCAGACTATATACAATATCGCGTGTGACTCTTTGACCATACGATGTCGGCATTCGGGTACCAACAACTGATATAAATCTATCGTCAAATTCAAAATTCTTATAATCCCCTTTTACATACAGACAAATAGGGGGATCTGAAATATTAAGGAGATTTTTTGGAAATGATTTATCTTCCTGATGGATTACTTTGATATTTTTATATTTAAACTTTTTGGTTAAATCATTAATATTAAAATCTTTACGAAAATCCACATACTGCGAGGCCACGTTTATACCTATAACATTTGTTAATTCAGATAAATTAGCAGAATTAGCTTCTTCCACCGATTTAAATGCCTTTCTAATAGCTTGAAATTTAATAGGCCCGATACCTAGAAAGTGTGAGAAGGCAACATATGCTTTTGTTTTATCGTCCACAAAAGGATAGTAGCAAAAAATATAGGAATTGTCTGTAGATTATAAGCAACATAGTATTAAATCTCTAATCTCTAAATACTAAATCCGAAACAATATCAAATGTCAAAATTATAAATCCTAAAACAAACGTCATCCCCGAAACCCAACCCGTCATTCCCGCGCAGGCGGGAATCTATCTTTACTGGATCCCCGTTTTCACGGGGATGACAGTGGGGGGCGCTGGGAATGACGATAGGCGGATTTTAGTTTAGAATTTAGAGATTAGGATTTAGAGATTCTAAATTTTAATGTAAAATTTAGTTATGCAAATCGTTCCTGCGATACTCACATCTGATATTAATAGTTTTTGGGATCAGTTATACAAACTCTCACCATACTATGACTATTTTCAAATAGACATCATGGATGGAACATATGGAGAAAATAGAACTATATCGCTTTCAGATATTAAGCAAACTTTAAATAAACATCAGAATTTACTTAAAAAAATTAAATTTGATTTTCAACTAATTACCAAAAGCCCAGAAAATTTTTATGAAATCATTAATAAATTAAAAACCCAATTAAGTATCAATTGTGTGTATTTTCACTACAAGATTAACCCCGACATAAATTTACTATATGGTGAATTAGGTATAGAAATCGGCATTGCTATTGATCCAGACGATTCTATAGCTGAATTCGTAGGAAAATTCGACATAAAAGTGATAAAAAATATTATTCTAATGACTGTATTCCCTAGAGCTCAGGGACAAGTTTTCCTCGAGTATCCGTTAAATAAAATAGAACAATTAAGATCTGCTGGTTATAGGTATAATATTTCGGTTGATGGAGGAGTTAATAACATCACTTTACCTATTATACTTTCGAAGAAAAATAGACCTGATTTTTTAAATATAGGAAGTTATTTTTCAAAAGCAGATAATATTAGAGATAGCGTCAAAAAAATAAATTTAATAATCCAGGCTTCTTAAAAATAGCCCACACATCTTTAATATCAAACTCACCGTCTTTGTTAAAATCTAGAGGGATCAAATATTTAAAATTAATTTTTTCTTCCTTCTTTTCAAATACGATATGCTTTTGTCTTGGTAAATAATAAGGTGCAAGGATAACAATTCTATATTCCCCTCCAATATACACGTTCTTTATGTTTTCAAGTGTTCCTTTTCCGTTTATTGCAATTAATCCTGATTTTTTAAATATCAGCTTTTCGCTGTCGTCAAAAATTTGTATTTCCAAATCTGAAACAGTGTTATTTAATTTAGGAAATAAATTAATTTTATATTGTATTTTAGGAAGGGGGATCAAAGATATTTTCCATTTTTTTTCTGCAATTTTTTCCTCATTTCTACTTAGTGATATACTCAGATTATCTTGTCCTACTAAGCCGCCTGTTTTAATAAATAAGTCTACTTCCCCATCGTGATTTGGAATTATTTCATTTATATCTGAATAAAAATAATTTTTAATCGTATTTTTATTATTTAATATTCCCAATCTATATCCATCTTCTTTCTCAAATATTGACTGGCCTTCATTCTTCAAATTTATTTTAAAAGAATAGCTTGAATCAACAGATAATACTTTTGGTAAATTATGATTTATAGTCGCATCTATAATTTGCTCAGGGTCGCCTTTTATTTTTAATATATTTTTAGCTATTTCGAATTGTTCATAATATTCGCCGGAATTTTGTTTTTTCCAGGAAAAACCTAAAAACGGGTCTGTTTGATAATTCAGTATAAATGGCGTTACAGCGCGAACTCTTTCATCAAAACCCCAAAGACTTTCATATGCAACCCTTATATTTTCACCAACAGTAAAAGAATTTTGGTTTTCGTTTCGCGGCCATCCAGTTTCTGTAATAAATACTGGCAATTTTTTTTCTACTCCAAGATAGTTTAAATAAGAAAGTTCCCAATCATAAGTTGACATCGTCCCTCTTCCTCTATCATATGGACTTCCACTAAATGCTGGATTTGGATAAGAATGGCTTACCCAACCTGATATTAAATTTTCAGAAAAAAGTTCAGGTTTATCACTAATAATTTTATTTAAATAAACTGCTTCGTCTTCATAATTTGGATATGCGGAAGGTGCTGAAGCATCAAAACCAGCAAGCATAATAAAATAGTTTTTATTTTTTTCTTTTAGACTTTTTGCAAATTCAAGCGAAACTTTTGCATAGCTCTCAGGATCTATTGCTCCACCCCATTCTGTAGCATGATTTGGTTCGTTAAATAAAATAATGTATCTGTCTTTTACAACCCAATTTAGAGATTGCAGAAAATCTATCCATCCGCCAATATCATCAACAGAAGGCGTTTCCCAATTTCCTCCCTGCGGTTGGGTAGCAAGTCTTATTATTGGAATTAATTTCAATTTCCTCATCTGGTCAAAAACTCCCTGCCACTTTTTTTTATCCCTGTCATTTTCCTGAATAACCAAAGTCACATAACCCCACTTTCCGCCAGAGGAATTAACAAGCTCTTCAGCTTTTATAAGGTCTTCCCTATCTGGAACAGCAAGATGTATTCCAAACTTATTGTTTGGCAAATTTGAATCAAAAGCGAACGTTTTTTGTGAGAATATAAACAAAATAATAATAAAAGTAATTAATTTTGAAATCGAAGACAGAATTTTTACGAGCTGGAAACCTCGAGAAATCGAGGCAGGGCTCCTTTGTGAGATAAAAATTTTGTCGAGCATTTCAAATTCTAAGCAATAATTACTTTACCCATTCTTTTACTTCAACTCCAGCCTTTTTAAGAAGATTTATCCCTTCAAGATCATGATGCGCTTTTTTATAAACCAATCTCATAATACCCGCATTTATTAACATTTTTGCACAGCTCGAGCAAGGATTAGACGTTGAATAAAAAGTCGCATCTTTAGTAGAAGTTCCCAAATATGATGCTTGAATTATTGCGTTTTGTTCAGCGTGTATACATATACAGCTTTCTTCATATTCAAACCACTCAATTTCTTTTTTATCCCTTTTTTTGCATCTTGAACAACCACCATCAGTACAGTTTTTTATTTTATGAGGAGTCCCATTATAACCAGTTGCAATAATTCTTTTGTCTTTAATAATTATTGCTCCAACCTGTCTTCTTGTACAATCTGCTCTTTTTTTAACAACTTCTGCAAGCATCATAAAATATTCATCCCACGAAGGCCGCTTTATTTTCATTTCATTTGTATTGTATCAAATAAGTATTCAGTATAAAAACATATAACGTGTAACGTGAAACATGAAACATATAAAATTAGCGAAGATGCTAATTATGCTAAAAAAGTTGACGGGTGGCAAGAAAGAAGGGTTCCCGACATGCGCGCAGATCATGGTTTCCATGTCGAGCACTGGCGGGAAGGAATTCTTGACAGGACCCGTCAACTACTTTAGGTATCGAGCTAATTAACTTTGTATACTAAATAGGTATGTTTTTTACTTTAGCAGTATTTTCTATATGGCGCCTTTTAGGCTTTATTATTTCTTTTTTTGCTCCTCAATTTATTCCCTATCTTGGGCATTTTTCATATCAAAAAGATTTGGCGTCAATAAATTTGCCTCAATTTATTAAGTCATTTGCGAATTTCGACGGGCTTTTTTATCTAAGAATTGCAGAAAAAGGATATTCTCAATTTGAACACGCTTTCTTTCCTTTATATTCAATCTTGATAAAAACATTATCGCCTGTTTTTGGTAGAAATGACTTAATATTAGGCCTTTTTATATCAAATTTAGCCTTATTATTTGCGCTACTTGTCTTCAAAAAATATATTGACGATTTATTTAAAGACAAAAAATTAACTTACTGGGTTATCACATTTTTACTTATATTTCCAACTTCGTTTTTTTTCGGCAGTTTATATACAGAGTCTTTATTTTTATTATTTACAATCTTAACGTTTTACTTCTTGGAAAAGAAAAAATTTGTTAGCGCTTCCTTTTTTTCTATCCTTTCGTCTTTGACTAGATTTATTGGTGTATTTCTTTTTATACCAATTTTAATTTATGTATTAAATGAGAACTCGAAAACCATTTCTAAAAAAATAAAGGCCTTTTTATATATAGTTTCACCAATAATCGGCCTTGGAATTTATAGTACATATCTTTTTATCACGACCGGAAATTTTCTTGAATTTTTCACATCTCAAGAAGCTTTTTCTTCAGGAAGAACCACAAAAATAATTCTTTTTCCTCAAGTTATTTACAGGTATATAAAAATATTTATTACTGCGAATTTAAACCTTCAATATTTTGTTGCTTCTATGGAATTTTTTGTTTTTATTTTATTTTTCACCGTCATCTGTTTACAGTTATATTTAATTATTAAAAAAAGGGTAAGAAATACTGCTCTTTTGTCTTTGACTGCGTTTTCATTAATAAACTTACTTGTCCCAACGTTTACCGGGACATTTCTTTCTATCCCAAGGTTTGCTCTAATGTCATTATCGTTTTTTATTTTTATTGCTTTAATAAAAAATACGTTCGCAAAAGTACTAATAGCAATATTTTTCTTACTACTTCACATTGTCCTGCTTGCATTATTTATACAGGGATACTTTGTAGCATAATTAATAAACTCTAAACCCTAATCTCTAAACTCTAAACAAATTCTAATAATAAAATTCAAAATTCTAAACTAAAATCCGCCTATCGTCATTCCCAGCGCCCCCACTGTCATCCCCGTGAAAACGGGGATCCAGTAAAGATAGATTCCCGCCGGAGTTTACCGCGTACTTCGTTACGGGGCGGGAATGACGGGTTGGGTTTCGGGGACGACGTTTGTTTTAGAATTTATAATTTTGACATTTGATATTGTCTAGGATTTAGAAATTAGAGATTAGAAATTATTTTTAGTTTATACTGATTTTATGTCTCCACTTCCTATTATTGAAAAAATAAATTTTGGAAAATCAAGTTTTAAATACTCAAACAAGGGCAGTAATAATATTCTATTTTTTGTTTTTTCGACATTTATAATTCTTTTTTTTGTATTTCTTGCGATTAGATTATTTCACCTGACAATAGCAAAAGGAGATTATTATAGAAGATTGTCTGACGAAAATAGAATCAGGAAGATTGTAATTGAGCCTAAAAGAGGAGATATAATTGACAGAAACGGAAATATTTTAGTAACATCACTTCTTGGTAACACTGAAGAAAATCAAGAAAGAATTCAGTCAAAAAGAATTTATAAGGTTGAAGAAATAACTGCACAACTATTGGGATTCAGGCAAATTGCCAATAAAAAAGAACTTAAAAATGATAATTGTAAAGTAAAACTCAAACTTGGTGATAAAGTTGGTAAAAAAGGTATAGAAAAATTATACGAGTGCGACCTTCGAGGAAGAAATGGAGAAAAACTTATAGAACTTGATGCTCATGGAAAAATTCTAAAAACTCTTAATGTAATTTCACCACGAGATGGTAAAACTATCCGTCTTGCGATAGATATAAATCTTCAAAAAACAGCATATGAACAACTTAAAGACAAGAAGGGTGTTGTCATAGCAATCAAACCAAAAACAGGTGAAATACTTGCTCTTGTGTCTTCTCCCACATTCAACCCACAGCATTTTGAAGATTCTAACCAAGATAAAATAAATGAGTATCTAAAAGATAAAGAACATCCTATTTTTAACAGGGCTACAGAAGGCACTTATCCGCTCGGCTCTGTAATTAAACCGTTTATTGCAGTAGGAGCGCTTGAAGACAAAAAAATTAACGAAAATACAAAAATAGAAGATACAGGAACAATAAAAGCCGGGCCGATAACCTTTGGAAATTGGTATTTTTTGGAATATGGAAAAAAAGAGGGAGAAGTCGATGTGATAAAGGCGATAAAAAGATCAAACGACATATTTTTTTATAAAGTTGGAGAAAAGCTTGGGCCTGTAAGAATTAAATATTGGATTAATAAATTCGGATTTGGAGAAAAAACTAATTTGCAAATCGCTCAAGAGCAAGGAATAATCCCCTCTCCTTATTGGAAAGAAGAAATATTAAAAGAAAAATGGTATTTGGGAGATACATATAATACGTCAATTGGTCAGGGATATATGCTCGTTACCCCACTTCAAGTAGTACAAGCAACATCTGTATTTGCAAACGATGGTAAATTGTGTGATCTTAATTTTTTAAAATCAGATAAACAAAAATGTAGGTCATTAGGGCTTTCGGAAAAGACTTTGGAATTAGTCAGACGTGGTATGAAAGACGCATGTTCTGTAGGAGGAACAGGTTGGCCATTATTTGATTTCATAGTTTCTTCCAAAAAAATACAAACAGCGTGTAAGACCGGAACCGCAGAATCGTCAGATAAAAAGAAAAATCCACATGCTTGGATAACTGTGTTTGCTCCGTATGAAAATCCAGAAATCGTACTTACTGTGCTTGTAGAAAACGGTGGTCAAGGATCAGATGTCGCAGGACCAATAGCTAAGGAAATACTTAAAACATATTTCGAAGGTAAAAAATAATTTCTAATCTCTAATTTCTAATTCCTAAACAATTTCAAAATACAAAATTCTAAATTCAAATTCTTATTTTGAGCATTTGTATTTAGAACATTTGAGTTTGTCTAGAGTTTAGAAATTAGGGTTTAGAGTTTAAAATACTTGAGCCGACGGCGAGAATCGAACTCGCGACCTTTCCCTTACCAAGGGAGAGCTATACCACTAAGCCACGTCGGCTTCTTATTCTACGACTACCTCCCCCTCCATTCCTTGCGCTCTATGACTTCCTACACCGCAATACATCGCGAATGTTCCTGATTTTTCAGAAACAAACTCAATCACGTTTTCTTCGCCACCATTAATTGTTTTTGTTGATATTCCAAGTTCATCAACTTTGAAGTTGTGTGGAAATTTGCCTACATTTTTAAACGTAAGCATTATTTTTTCACCTTTTTCAACAGAGATTGATGATGGTGAAAATTTAAACTCGTTTCCTTCAACTATTATTTCTCGCGCTTTACTTGTTATTACCTGTTCTTTTTCTGTTTTGGTTTCTTGCTGTGGAGCTTGTGTTTGCTGTTTTGGATTAAAAAAGTAATATCCTCCAAAAATCAAAATAACAACAGCTATCAAACCAAATATTGTGTTTTTGTTCAATATACTCACCTCCTTTCTAGAAACTGTTTACGAACTTATATGAGTAATTACAGTTTCTTGATCCTCCTAAGCTCGCTCTTCGAGCCGCAGTTCAAATGAACTAAGGCGAGAAGCAAGAGCAGGAGGATTTAATTTCACAAGTATATTCTAACAAAAGTTCTACGTTAATCGTAAAGTTTTTATTTACTTTGTAGGTTTTTTAGGATTTGCAAATGGCGAATGTACTCGACTTTCTGGTAGAGTTGGCCGTGAACTTTCAAATCCTGCTTGTCGATTCTCCATAACATGAATTATTGAAGTAAAAAATTCTAAAGTTTCAGGATTATGTTCAAGAAAATGCATCACGTGGTCAAAATCTTCTTGCAGTTTTGGATCTACTTCTGATTTTTGTTGTGGTCCTTGTTCCTCACCTATCATATATTTAATTTTATAAGTTAAGGATAATTAGAGCGTTGTAGTTTGTCAAGTCCGATTAAATCGGACTCAAGGAGCAAAACTTCTATGTATGTCTACACAAACTTGGGCATATTTATCATCTCCACCAGCCAAATGGTCAGGGTCTTTTTCAGTAGCTAATCTTATTTGTCCATCTTTAAATATGTATCGAGCCGTACCTTTTGCGCGTTCTGTACAAAAAGCGCACTGCGTAGTCATTTGGACGTTGTCCCAATTTTCTCTCGTAGATGAAGCCCTAACTAAATGATCCATTACTACAAATGGCTTTGTTTTAAAATTTCTGGTAATTCCTGTTGTCACAACATCTATCCCTATTTGTCTTATACTCTCAACATATTCTTCTGCTTTTTGTGTATTAGCTTCGTTTTTTTTATAAAGCATCGCTTCGTCAATAATTAAAACTGGCCTACTTGATTGTTTTTCTCTATCAATTCTTTTTGCTACTTCAACAACTGATCTTAAATTAGGATCAGTTAAAATAGCTGGTAAAGTTCTATATTTTTCTTGTTTATGAGTTGTTATTTTAGTTTTTTGTAACTCACCGTGTCTAAGACTAGATTTAGGTTGTACTGCTATTACTTGTAAACTACTTTTATCTGCAAGATCTGCAAAATCAACTGCGGCTGTAGTTTTTCCAGAAAACATACTTAGAGAAAATATATTAGTTACTGTCGGTTTGGATGACTCTAAAATTCTTCTTAAAATCTCTTCTGCTACGTCTCTAGGATTTGGATCTAAAAGCTCTTCAAGTCTTCCTGTTTCATATAAAAACCTGAATCTCGGTTCCATTTGTAATTTTAAACTCGTCCTAAGTATTTCCACCGGCATAAAAAATTTAATAAAATGTAGCAGATTTATTTACGAAAGTCCACAAGAAGATTTAGAATTTTTGCTGAATTTTTGATTTCTTATTTTTATTTGGATTTATAAATTTATACTCTATTACTTTCATCCTGCTGTCTAACACCAATCTAACAGCTGTCCCTTTTTCCAAATAATCTTCATCTCTCATAGTCGCAGGATTAGGTAAAGGATTTTCAGGATGCAGTAGATATTCGAGCAAAACTCTTAAAGGATCTCCATGACTTACGATTCCAACTGTAATACGTTTTTTTTCCGCTATATTAAATATTTTTTTAAAAGCTCGGGACATTCTTTTTGATATATGAATTATAGTTTCTTGATCCGGACTTCTTGGGTGTTCATAAGTATTTCCACCTATTGCTATAAGGTCTTTATATGGAGTACCTGTATATCCAGGTGTATAAGTATCTTTTAAATTTTCATTTTGGATGATAGTTTTTATTCCTAAAATCCTTGCAATAATATCAGCTGTTTGAATAGCTCTTATAGAGGGACTTGTATAAAGAACGTTAATAGAATCTCTATCTTTTAATAATTGTTTTCCAAGAAGCTCTACACCTTTTCTTCCATTTGTACTTAAGTTAACATCAGGACCGTAAAGAAGTTTTTGTCCTTGATTATCCAACGGATATTTAACTTCCCCATGCCGAATTAAATATATTGTAGTGTTATTCATTAACCACTAACTATACAATAAAATTTTTTTCTTAAATAAATTGTTATTCTGCTATCAAGGTTGGGAATCTATGATGAAAATCAATCCATCGGCCAACAAAAAGTTCATCAGATCTCACTTCAATTGGATTTTCTTTAATATCAGCTCCTACAGTTGAATAGGCTTGAGTTATAAATTCTTCAGGGATTGAATCAGTACTTGTTATTCGCGCTACATTAGAATGAAATAAATCGTCATAACGAGGATATAGCGGATCTATGCTTGGATACTCTGAATGTACTCTTTCCATTATTTTTCTTATTATTTGTCTTGATCTAAATGGAGCTCCTTGCTCGTCGTTAAAATCTCCCTCACAAATATATATGTTTGGGCCAACTACAAGAGTATTAAAATGGAATCTCAATCGTGCTAATATTTGTTTTAAAGGAGATGCATGTGATTTTGAAGAATTAATTATAGACGCTACCTTTTCTTTATCAGCATCTGGGATATCGCTGAGCTTAAATGCGTCTACAGAAACGTGCGAAAGATGATCTCCTAGTCCTGCAAAAAGCATTGGAATACCAAAGCTTTCAGCAAGTTCTGATAATGGTTCTATAACTCTTTTACCTATAGTCTCTTGCGACTCTTCATCTAAAACTAAAGAAAATGCAAAAGTATTTTCAAGCAGAGCTAAAGGAAAACCCCTGAACGGTCTAAACTCCCCTGAAACAAGCGCGTTTAAACCACTATCATGATTGGCTCTAATTTTTCCAGCATATGCCAGTGCCGCTTCTTGTGCAAGAGTTTGTTTTCTTACCGGATAAACTCTTTCTATCAAATTCATAAGTGTTGATTATATTATAGGATGTTTACTAAGTCAATAATATTTGCTATTAAAATAGATCAATAGTATAATTGTCGCTTATTGATATGATAGAGAGTTCCACTCCTCAAATAAAAGAAGTTCCTTCATCAAATGAAATAGGAGTTTTTGACGAACTTGATCCTCTTAGGAGAGTTGCTTTATGGGGTGAACCAGGGCCAGAAACAGCGCTTGCAAAGCTTCTTCCGCACAAATTTTCGCTATTTTACGACGATATGGACGTTATGGAAGCACGAACAGAAATGACTATTTATACAGGACTTCTAGAAGACAATGGAGTTGAAGTTCAACATGTAAGAGATTTCATTGCAAGTACAGTGCCTATTCCAGATATATCGCTTGATCAGGTAAGAGAAAAACTTGTAGAAAGGGGACGTGAAATATTAAAGACGTACCCAGTTGAAGAGTATCCAGAACAGAAAGGTAAGGACGAAGGTTTTGAAGAAGAAATAGAAGCCTTATTTCAAGAAGATGTTACGAAATATGGAGAAGATAAAGCTAAAGCTTTGGCTTT
>Ga0082335_1003092_pt1 | contig 28428 bp, 31 predicted proteins | sample Subgrocontami58m_FD_72375 | JGI IMG/M metagenome (GOLD analysis project Ga0082335, IMG submission 72375) | Subsurface groundwater microbial communities from S. Glens Falls, New York, USA - GMW37 contaminated, 5.8 m (SPADES assembly) (version 2) ...
GCTATTGGGTTACAAAAAGCAACAATCCATGTATCTAGGCGTTTGGCGACTTAATGCCCGCAAACCCGCGCCAATACTGGGGGGTGGCTAAAATTGTGCCTCGGAAGTGTCAAAGTCGGGTAAAGGCCAGGGCGCGCGTCGTCTCTGGAGCGATTCGCAGGGCCGCATCTGGGTGAGCGAGTGGAATTCCGGGCAGCTAAGCGTCTACGATCCCGCCGCACGGGCCTGGAAACAATGGATGCCACCCGGCCGCAGTCCGCGAAGCTACGCAGTCTTTGTCGACGATCGCGATATCGTCTGGCTTGCCGAATGGTCCTCGAACGCGATCGTGCGCTTCGATCCTGTCACCGAACAATTCCAGAGTTTTGCGAGCAACCGGGGCGGTGCCGCGGTACGGCAGATTCTCGGGCGGCCTGGCGAACTGTGGGGTGCCGAGTCCGGAAATGACCGGCTGGTGGCAATCAAAACGCGGTAACGTATTTCTAACTCTGCGGCCAGTCGTAATCGATGATCAGGGGCGCGTGGTCGCTAAACCGTTGCTCCTTGTAGATCGCCGCCTTCTTAGCTTTTCTCCCTACGCCCTCTGTCGCGACTTGATAGTCGATACGCCACCCCACGTTCTTCGCCCAGGACTGACCCCTGTTCGACCACCAGGTGTAGCCTTCTCCGGTTGCTTCCGGATACAGCCGCCGATAGACATCTACCCAGCCAAGGTCATTGAATACTCGCGTCAGCCATTCGCGCTCTTCGGGGAGAAAGCCGGAATTTTTTTGGTTGGACCTCCAATTCTTGAGGTCTATCTCTTTATGCGCAATGTTCCAGTCGCCGCATAGGATGACATTTCGGTCCGCGTGCGCGAGCTTTCGAAGGTGCGGCAGGAACTTTTTCATGAAGCGAAATTTCGCCGCTTGGCGGTGCTCACCACTCGAACCGGAAGGCAGATATACGGAAACGATGGATAACTTTCCACTGACGAGTTCAAGGTATCGCCCTTCCGCGTCGATATCTTTGATGCCCAGGCCTTCGATGACCTGGTCCGGCTGCTTGCGCGCATAGACGCCCACCCCGCTGTAACCCTTTTTCTCGGCATAGTGGAAGTAGCCGGTGTAACCCGCCGGATTGAGCATTTCAGCCGTCATGTCCGCGGCCTGCGCTTTGAGCTCTTGCACGCATACGTAATCGGCTTTTTGCCTGACTAACCAGGGCAGAAGACTCTTGCGTTCCGCTGACCGTATACCGTTGAGATTGAGCGTGATAATGCGTAACATGAACAGCTTCAGCCACCGCGCCGCATGCGCCAGGACCGGCAAATGTCGGAATTCAGCAAAGAGTTCATCGCCTTCTGTGTCGACAGCGGCGTGCTGCGCTTCGGCCAGTTCAAGACCAAGGCCGGGCGCGTGTCGCCGTATTTTTTCAATGCCGGATTATTCAACGACGGCGCGATGCTCGCGCGCCTGGGGCAATTTTACGCCAAAGCCATACTCGCGGCGGATGAGCCCTTCGACATGCTCTACGGACCGGCATACAAGGGTATTCCCATCGCCGCCAGCGTCGCCATCGCGTTGGCGCAGGCCGGCCGCAACCTTCGGTTCGCCTTCAACCGCAAGGAGGTCAAGGATCACGGCGAAGGCGGCGGCACCATCGGCGCGCCGCTCGCCGGCCGCGTGCTGATCGTGGACGATGTCATCTCCGCCGGCACCTCGGTGCGCGAGTCGGTCGAGCTGATCCGCGCGCATGGCGCCAGCCCCTGCGGCGTAGCCATCGCGCTGGACCGCATGGAGCGCGGCGCAGGCGAACTCTCGGCGATGCAAGAGGTGCGCGAAAAATTCGGACTGCCGGTCATCGCCATCGCCGATCTCGAGGACCTAGTCGGATTTCTCGGCGCCAAACCGGATCTCGTGCAATACCTGACCGAAATTCAACATTATCGCCAACGCTACGGAGCCACCGCACGTGCTCAATGCCCATGACCAAGCGAGGCTATGCGCCTCCTCACGCACCCCGGATTCGGGGAATGCACCGATCATCCTGACCCGTCGCAGAGCGCAATGGACGCTGGTTGTGGGAATCGTCCTTGCGCTCGCGGCCGCGTCCGCGCCCGCGCAACAGCGGCTGTTCAAGTGCAAGGATGCCAAGGGCAAGACCTACTATACGCAGACGCCGCCTGCCGAATGCCTGGGCAAGGAAATGGAGGAACTCTCGCAACAGGGGAGGGTGGTGAAAAAGCGCGAAGCCCCGCTGACACCGGCGCAGATCGCCGCCCGCGAAGCCGAGGAAAAGCGCAAGAAAGAGGAAGACCTGGCGGCCAAGGAACAGACGCGCAAGAATCAGGCGCTGCTCAATACCTATGCGAGCGAAAAAGACATAGAAGACGGCCGCCAGCGCGCGCTGAAACAGGCCGAAGAAGCGTCAAAGACGATCGAAAAACGCATCGCGGATGCGCAAAAACGCACCAAGGCTCTCGCTGCGGAGAAAGAGTTCTACATCAAGAAGCCGATGCCGAAGAAGCTCGAGGACGACATCAGGACGAACGAGATCGATATCAAGACACAGCAGGAATTGCTGGATGCGAAGAAAAAGGAACTCGGCGATATCAACGCCAGGTACGACCAGGACAAGCGGCGCTATCTGGAACTGACCAAAGGCAGGTCGAAGAATCCGGCTGCGCCCGCCGGCGGGTCGACGGTGAAACGATAGCGCCCGCGTCCCCGAAGCAGGCTTTCGCTTCGAGCAAGGGACACTAGCGCCTAAGCTTCTTTTTCAGGATTTCGTTGATCTGGGCGGGATTGCCCTTGCCCCTGGTCGCCTTCATCGCCTGGCCGACCAGCGCGTTGAAGGCTCTTTCCTTGCCCGCCCGGTATTCCTCGGCCGACTTCGGATTGGCCGCGAGTACAGCGTCTATCACTTGCTCCAGTTCGCCTGCATCGGAGATTTGCGTCAGGCCTTTGGCGGCAATGATGGCGGCGGCTTCGCCCTCGCCGTTCCACATGGCGTCGAATACTTCTTTGGCCTGTTTTCCGTTGATCGCATTGTTCTGAATCTGCTGCAGCAAGCCGGCGAGTTGCCCGCTACTGATTGGCGATTGGGATATCTCCATTCCGGCGCGTCTGAGCGCACCAAATAACTCGCCCGCAATCCAACTCGACGCGAGCTTGTACCCGCCTCCCAGCGCTTGGATCAGATTCTCATAAAAATCGGCGACTTCCCGCGATGAAGTCAGCACGCCTGCATCGTAGTTCGAAAGCTGATAATCGCGCACATAACGCGCGCGCTTCGCCCGCGGCAATTCCGTCAATCCGGATTTGATTTCTTCGATCCACTTGTCGCCCACCTCCAACGGCAGCAGGTCGGGATCGGGGAAATAGCGATAGTCGTGCGCATCCTCTTTCGACCGCATCGAGCGCGTTTCTTTCCTGTCCGGATCGTACAGCCGGGTTTCCTGCACCACCTTGCCGCCGTCCTCGAGCAACTCGATCTGGCGGCGCACCTCGTAGTTGATTGCATCTTCCAGAAAGCGGAAAGAATTGAGGTTCTTGATTTCGCAGCGCGTACCAAGCTCCGCGCCGACGCGGCGTACTGAGACATTCGCGTCGCAGCGAAACGACCCCTCCTGCATATTCCCGTCGCAAATGCCGATCCAGCGCACCAGTGCGTGCAACGTCTTGGCGTAGGCCACCGCCTCCGCGGCGCTGCGCATATCGGGCTCGGTAACGATCTCCAGCAGCGGCGTGCCCGCTCGGTTGAGGTCGATGCCGCTCATCCCGTGGAAGTCCTCGTGCAACGATTTCCCCGCGTCCTCTTCCAAATGGGCGCGGGTGAGATGCACGGTCTTCTCGCGGTCAGTCAGATCGACGACGAGCGATCCACCCTGCACGATGGGCAACTCGTATTGGCTGATTTGGTAGCCCTTGGGCAGATCGGGGTAGAAGTAGTTCTTCCGTGCGAATACCGAACGCGGCGCAATCTTGCCGTTTACCGCGAGACCGAAGCGAATGGCTTTCTCCACCGCTGCCTTGTTCAGCACCGGCAGCACGCCGGGCAGCGCGATGTCGACCGCGCAGGCCTGGACATTGGGCGCTGCGCCGAACTGGGTCGGCGCACCCGAAAAGATTTTCGACAGCGTCGACAGCTGCGCATGCGTCTCGAGCCCGATCACGGTTTCCCATTGCAGGTCGTGCTTGCCGTTCATACACTTTCCCGGGGCGCGCGCGTATGCCAGTCGGTCGCGCGCTGGTATTGGTGCGCGGCGTTGAGCATGCGCGCTTCGGTAAAATAATTGCCGACGACATGCAGCCCCACCGGCATGCCGCCTTCGCCAAAACCGCAGGGGATGGACATCGCGGGCAAGCCGGCGAGATTGGCGGCGACGGTGTAGATGTCGTTAAGGTACATCTGCACCGGATCAGTCGCCTTGGCGCCCAACGCGAAGGCAACGCTGGGCGCGGTCGGCCCCATGATCAGATCGCATTGCTCAAAGGCTTTGGCGAAATCCTGCGCGATCAGACGCCGGATTTTCTGCGCCTTGAGGTAATAGGCGTCGTAATAGCCGTGCGACAGCACATAGGTGCCGATGAGTATGCGCCGTTTGACTTCCGCGCCGAAACCCTGCGCGCGGCTCTTGCAGTACATGTCCACGAGATCCGTGTATTGCGGGGCGCGATAGCCGTAGCGCACGCCGTCGAAACGCGACAGATTGGACGAGGCCTCGGCCGGCGCGATCACATAATAGGCGGGCACCGACAGGCCCGAGTTGGGCAAGCTGATCGCTACGCGCCTCGCGCCGAGTTTCTCGATTTGGGTGAGCGCCGCTTCGACCGCAACGGCGACATCGGCGTCGAGGCCGGCGCCAAAATATTCCTGCGGCACGCCGATGCGCAATCCGTGCAAGGGCGCATCGAGCGCACGCGCATAGTCCTCGGCCGCACGCGCAAGGCTGGTCGAGTCGCGCGCATCGAACCCCGCCATCACGTTCAGCATCAGCGCGAGATCCTCGGCGCATTTCGCCATCGGGCCGCCCTGGTCCAGGCTCGAGGCAAAGGCGATCATGCCGTAGCGCGAAACCACCCCGTAGGTAGGCTTGATGCCGCAGATGCCGGAAAGCGCGGCCGGCTGGCGGATGGAGCCGCCGGTGTCGGTGCCAATTGCGGCGGGCGCCATGCGCGCAGCCACTGCCACCGCCGAGCCCCCGCTCGATCCGCCCGGAACGCGCGCCGGATCCCAGGGGTTTCTCACCGGCCCGCGAAAGGACGTTTCGCTCGATGACCCCATGGCGAATTCGTCCATGTTGGTCTTGCCGAGAACCACGGCGCCGCACGCGTTGAACCGCTCCACGACATGCGCGTCGTACGGGCTGACGAAATTGGCGAGCATTTTGGAGCCGCAGGTGGTAAGCCAGCCTTTGGCACAGAAAATGTCCTTATGCGCAATCGGAATGCCGGTGAGCGGCTGCGCCTTGCCCGCTGCAATCAGCGCATCGGCCGCCCGCGCCTGCGCGAGACTGCGTTCGCGATCGATGGTAATGAATGCATTGAGGACGGGGTCGATGCGCGCAATGCGATCCAGATGCAATTGCGTCAGCTCGACGCTGGAGATTTTCTTTTGCGCGAGCTCGAGCCCGAGCTGTTTCAGGGTAACATTGAGCATGCGCAGGCCGCAGTCCAGGGACGGAAATCCGAGTCCCCTAACGCTATTCGATTACCTGAGGCACGAGATACAGCCCGCCTTCCACCTGCGGCGCGATCGCCTGGAAGGCCGCGTGCTGGTCGATTTCCGTAACCTGGTCCTCGCGCAATCGTTGCACCACGTCCTGGGCGTGGGCCATCGGCGCGACGCCGTCGGTTTCCACCGACTGCATCTGCTCGATCAGCTGAAAGATGCCATTGAGGTGGCCTTGTGCAGCCTCGGCTTCCGCATCGGTGATTTCGATGCGCGCGAGCCAGGCAACCCGCTTAACCTCCTGCAAAGACAGGGACATGGAATTTGCGCTGAAATGGTGCGTTAATGTGCGGTATTATAACGTAATTACTCGCCTTCACCGGGAACGGAACACATTGCAAATGTTTGGATTTCTACGCGGTTATTTTTCCGATGACTTGGCCATCGATTTGGGCACCGCCAATACGTTGATCTACGTGCGCGGCAAGGGCATCGTACTCGACGAGCCCTCTGTCGTTTCGATCCGCCAGGAAGGCGGTCCCAGCGGCAAGAAAACCATACAGGCGGTGGGCAAGGAGGCGAAGCAGATGCTGGGCAAGACACCCGGCAACATCGTCGCCATCCGGCCGATGAAGGACGGCGTCATCGCCGACTTCACCGTGACCGAGCAGATGCTCAAGATGTTCATCAAGAAAGTGCATGTCTCGCGCCTCCTGTCGCCCAGTCCGCGCATCATCATCTGTGTGCCCTGCGGCTCGACGCAGGTCGAGCGGCGCGCCATACGCGAGTCTGCGATCGGCGCCGGCGCATCGCAGGTGTTTCTGATCGAGGAGCCGATGGCCGCGGCGATCGGGGCCGATATGCCCGTGGCCGAGGCGACCGGCTCGATGGTGGTGGACATCGGCGGCGGCACCACCGAGGTGGGCGTGATCTCGCTTGGCGGCATGGTCTACGCGGGCAGCGTGCGCGTCGGCGGCGACAAGTTCGACGAGGCCATCATCAATTACATACGCCGCAATTACGGCATGCTGATCGGCGAAACCACGGCGGAGAACATCAAGAAGGAAATCGGTTCGGCTTTCCCCGGCTCGGAAGTGCGCGAAATGGAAGTCAAAGGCCGCAACCTGGCCGAAGGCATACCGCGCAGCTTCACCATCTCCTCGAACGAGATCCTGGAAGCGCTCACCGATCCGCTCAACAGCATCGTCAGCGCGGTGAAATCCGCCCTCGAGCACACGCCGCCCGAACTGGGCGCCGACATCGCCGAGAAGGGCATGGTGCTCACGGGAGGCGGCGCGCTCTTACGCGACATCGACCGGCTGCTGATGGAGGAGACGGGGCTGCCGGTGATCGTCGCCGAAGACCCGCTGACCTGCGTCGTGCGCGGATCGGGCAAGGCGCTCGAGAAGATGGATAAGCTCGGCTCGATCTTCACCAACGACTGACCGGAGACTGGAAACCAGCAGCTAGATGACACACACCGTCGCGCGCTCTAGTTTCTGCATACTAGCTTCTCGGCACTAGCGTGGAACACCAGCCGCCACCGTTCTTCAACCGCGGTCCGGCCCCCCTGGTCCGCGCCATGTTCTTTGTCTCGCTCGCGATCCTCCTGATGGTGCTCGATGCGCGCTTTCGCTATGCCGAGAACGTGCGGCAGGTAGTCGCGCTCGTGGCCTATCCGCTGCAGCGCGCGGCGATGGCGCCGGTGGACCTGTTTAGCAGCGTGAGCAGTTATTTCGGCACTACCGCGGCGCTGCGCGACGAAAACGCCGCGCTCAAGACGAAGCAATTGCGCGTGGCGCCGGAACTGTTGCAGCTGCAAGCGCTGAAGGAGGAAAACGGTCAGCTGCGCCGCTTGCTCGAGGCACAGGAGCGGCTGAGCGCAAAATCGGTGTTTGCCGAGATTCTCTACGCCGGACGCGACCCGTTCTCGCACAAGGTGGTGATCGACAAGGGCTCGCAGAGCGGCATCCGGCTCGGCTGGCCGGTAATCGACGATGTCGGCGTTATCGGCCAAGTCACGCGCATCTATCCGTTCATGAGCGAGGTGACGCTGCTCTCCGACAAGAACCAGGCGATCCCGCTGCAGGTGCTCAGGAACGGGCTGCGCGCGATCGCCTACGGCGGCGCGGAGGGCGGCATGCTCGATCTGCGCTTCATGGCGGCCAACGCCGACATCCACAATGGCGATACGCTCGTGACCTCCGGCATCGACGGCATCTACCCGCCGGGATTGCCGGTGGCGACGGTGACGCGCATCGAACGCGATGCGGCCTACGCATTCGCCAAGATCTATCTCACGCCGGCGGCGGGCACCGACCGCTATCGCCAGGTGCTGGTGCTGTCGGCCGAGGCCAAGGTGCCGCCACCGCCGACGGCGGATGCCGAGCAGCCGGTGCGAAAGCTGCCGCGGACCAAGCGCTCGAGGAAGCGCGAGTAACATGCAGCGACTGGAACAGCCACAGCGCATCCTGCTGCCGGCCAGGGTCGGCTTCATCGTGCTGACCCTCGCGCTCGCGTTGCTGTTCAACCTGTTGCCCTGGCCCAATGCCGCGGGCGTGCCGGACCTCACCGCGACGGTGATCGCCTTCTGGTGCATCCACCAGCCGCGCCGGATAGGGATCGGCATCGCCTGGACGCTGGGACTGCTGCTCGATGTCAGCAACGGCGCCGTGCTCGGCCAGCACGCGCTCGCCTATTCGGTCCTCGCGTTTCTCGCGCTTTCCGTGCACCGGCGCATACTCTGGTTTCCGCTGTGGCAACAGGCGCTGCACCTTCTGCTGCTGCTGTTGTCGACGCAATTGCTGACGCTCGCCATACGGCTTGCGGCCGGTGCGGGTTTTCCGGGCTGGAGCTACTTCGCCGGCAGTTTGGTCTGCGCGGCGATGTGGCCGGTCGTAAGCTTCCTGCTGCTGCTGCCGCAGCAACAGCCCGAGCTCAAGGACGACAATAGACCGATCTAGATGCGAGGGACTGTTGACATTCAGCACATGAGCACGCCTGGTTGTTGCAACGTTGCGCTGTTGCGCGGACGAAAAGCCGCCCGCGCGGAGCGCCGATTGCGCACGGATGAAACAGACATTCGCGCGCAATCGGCGCCCCTGCATGGGGCCCGCGTGCAGTGTTTGGTGTCGAGCGTAACCGCGCATTGTGTGCGGATGCTTTGTACCCGTACTGAAAACGCGTTTGGCGCGCGTGTGACAGCACTCAAGAACGCCGCATGCAGCCTTAAGTTTCTAGCATGCGCGTAGCCGAATTCAAAGACCACCGGCGTGAGCTGTATTACTTCCAGATGCGCGTTGGCATCGCCGGGGTGTTCGTGCTCGCGGCCTTCAGTCTGCTCGCGCTGCGCTTCGGCTACCTGCAGTTAGTCCAATACGACTACTACCGGACCAAGGCCGAGGACAATCGCATCTCCGTCGTCCCCATCGCGCCCAACCGCGGCCTCGTCCTCGACCGCAATGGCGCCGTGCTCGCGCGCAATTACTCCGCCTATACCCTGGAAATTTCCCCGGGCAAAGTCCCCGACCTGGAGAAGACCGTCAACGAGCTCGCCACCATCATCGACATCAGGCCGAGCGATCGCACGCGCCTGAAGCGGCTGATGATCGAAGCCAAGGGCGCGGACAGCTTGCCGATACGCACGCGCCTCTCCGACGAAGAAGTCGCCAAGTTCGCCGCCAACCGCTACCGTTTCCCCGGCGTCGATATCCAGGCGCGCCTGTTCCGCCAGTATCCCCTGGCCGAACTGGCGTCGCACGTGGTCGGCTACATCGGCCGCATCAACGACCGCGACCTCGAGCGCATCGAGGAGGCGGACCTTATGCCCAACTACAAGGGCACCGATCACATCGGCAAGACGGGCCTCGAGCAAAGCTACGAGAAAGAATTGCACGGCATCACCGGCTACGAGCAGGTCGAAGTCGATGCGGGCGGGCGCGGCGTCAGAACGCTTTCGCGCACCTCGCCCACATCGGGCAACAACCTCGTGCTGACGCTCGACATCAAACTGCAGGAGGTGGCCGAAATCGCGTTCGGCGCAAGGCGCGGCGCGCTGGTGGCGATCGAGCCCGCGACGGGCGGTATCCTCGCCTTCGTCTCCAAACCCGGCTTCGATCCCAATCTGTTCGTCGACGGCATCGATCCGGCGAACTGGGAGCTGCTCAACAATTCAGCCGACCGCCCGATGGTGAACCGCGCACTCGCCGGCACCTATCCGCCCGGCTCCACCTTCAAACCGTACATGGCGCTCACTGCGCTTGAGCTGGGCAAGCGCACGCAGCAGCAGACGATGTTCGATCCCGGCTTCTTCCAGTTCGGCAACCATCGCTTTCGCGACGACAAGGTCGGCGGCCACGGCACGGTCGACATGTACAAGTCGCTGGTGGCTTCGTGCGATACCTATTACTACGTGCTCAGCAACGATCTGGGCATCGATAACATCGCACGTTTCGTCGGCCAGTTCGGCTTCGGCGCGAAAACCGGTATCGACGTGGAGGGCGAAGCCACCGGCGTGCTGCCCTCGCAGGAATGGAAGCGCAAACGCTTCAGAAAACCGGAGCAGCAGAAATGGTATGCAGGCGAGACCATCAGCATCGGCATCGGTCAAGGCTACAACGCCTACACGCCGCTGCAGATGGCGCAGGCGATGGCGACGATCGCCAATAACGGCGTCATGTACCGCCCGCACCTCGTTAACTACGTCGAGAACATAAGGAGCGGCGAGCGCACCATGATCGAGACCAAGCCGCAGCGTACCATCGCCTTGAAGCCCGAGAACATCGCATTCATCAAGCGCGCCCTGGCCGGCGTGAACGTCGAGGGCACGGGTGCGCGCGCCTTCGCCAAGGCCGAATACACCAGCGCCGGTAAGACCGGCACGGCGCAGGTGATCGCGATCAAACAAAACGAAAAATACAATGCGAAAAACATCGCCGAACGCCACCGCGATCACGCCCTGTTCATCGCCTTTGCTCCGCTGGAAAGCCCCAAGATAGCGCTCGCGGTGGTGGTCGAGAACGCGGGCTTCGGCGCGGCCGCGGCCGCGCCGATAGCGCGCCTGGTGCTCGATTATTACCTGCTCGGCAAGCGCCCGGTCAAGCCGGCCGAGGAAACCCCTGGAGACGACGACGAAAATGATTAGACGGCTGTGGAAGAAGGGCGCGCGTCCGCGTTCCCCAAGTCGTGCGCGCTGGGGCTTGGCGCAGCGCCGCCGCTCGAAGGAGATGCGTTGACGCACGCGAATTTTCAACTGCCCGTCAAGAATTTGTGGCGGCGCTTTACCGACAACATCGATCCGGCGCTGCTTGCGCTCGCGCTGGGGCTGTTGCTGCTCGGAATCATCACGCTCACGAGCGCCGCTTACGAAACACCTGCCCGCATTTCCGGCCAGGCGGTCAATATCGCGGTCGCGCTCGCCGTGATGTGGGCGGTGGCGCAATTCCAGCCGCAGACGCTGATGCGCTTCGCCCTTCCCACCTATGCGCTCGGGCTCGTGTTGCTGGTCGCAGTGGCGCTGTTCGGGGAGGTCGTCAACGGCGCGCGCCGCTGGCTCAACGTCGGCGTCACGCGCATCCAGCCCTCCGAAGTGATGAAGATCGCCATGCCGCTGATGCTCGCCTGGTATTTCCATAAGCACGAGACGGCATTGCGGCTGCGCGACTATGCGGTCGCGACCCTGCTGCTTTTGGTCCCGGTGCTGTTGATCGCGCGTCAGCCCGACCTGGGCACTGCGGTTCTCGTGGCGGCTGCGGGATTCTATGTCATTTATCTCGCCGGCCTGTCCTGGAAAATCCTGGTCGGCCTGACGCTCGCGGGATGTGCGAGCCTGCCTTTCCTGTGGTCGCTGCTGCACGACTACCAGCGCCGCCGAATTCTCACGCTTCTCGACCCAAGCTCGGACCCGCTCGGAGCGGGCTACCACATCATCCAATCGACGATCGCCGTGGGCTCGGGTGGACTCACCGGCAAGGGCTGGCTCAAAGGCACACAGGCGCATCTGGAGTTCATTCCGGAACGATCCACCGACTTCATCTTCGCCGTGTTCTCGGAGGAATTCGGCCTGATCGGCAACTGCATCCTGCTGCTTCTGTACCTGCTGCTCATCGGCCGCGGCCTGGCGATTGCCGCCAACGCACCGACTTTTTTTTCGCGGCTCCTGGCCGGAGCCGTTACGCTGACGTTCTTCACCTATGTTTTCGTCAACATGGGCATGGTGAGCGGCATATTGCCGGTCGTGGGCGTGCCGCTGCCGCTGATTTCCTACGGCGGCACCGCCCTCGTGACGCTGTTTCTCGGCATCGGCATCCTGATGAGCGTACACAGGCATCGTAAGCTCGTGCAGACATGAATCCAGGAACCAGTCCGGAAGCCAGAGTGTGCGGCACGCAAGCGGCCGCGCGGCTCCTCGCGCTTTGCCTCCTGGGTGCGGCCGTCGCGCTCATGGCCGGATGCGGCAGTGCGCCCAAGCGCGTCGCCGCCGAGCGCGGCGGTGGCTATTACCAGGACGACGGCCCGGGCGAGCATCCGCCTGCGAACCTCGATCAGATTGCGGACGCCGAGCCCAAGATCGAACCGCTGCACCGTTTCGCCAACAATCCCTACACCGTATTCGGACGGCAGTACGTTCCGTACAAAACGCTTACCCCGTATAAGCAGCGCGGCATCGGCAGCTGGTACGGGCGCAAATTCCACGGCCAGCGCACTTCCGGCGGCGAGTCCTACGACATGTACGGCATGTCCGCTGCGCACCCGACCCTGCCGATCCCGAGCTATGCGCGCGTCACCAACCTCGCCAACGGCAAGAGCGCCATCGTGCGCATCAACGATCGCGGGCCGTTTCACTCGGGGCGCCTGGTCGATCTTTCCTACGCCGCCGCATACAAGCTCGGCTACGCCGGCGCCGGCAGCGCACGCGTCGAAGTCGAGGCGATCATGCGCGAGGACCTGCCGATGATCGCAGCGCAACGACGCAGGACTCAGGCGATCACATCGGCAGCCGCGCCTGTCGTGCCGCGCGCACCCGTCGCCTCCGCCACGCCGGCAAGCGTTGCGCTCTTGGCCGCCGCCGCGCCCGAGCCCGAAGCGGCGCAGCCCGCGCCGCCGATTCCGCTCGATACCGAAGCGAGCGGCATCTATTTGCAGCTGGGCGCATTTTCCGCGCGTGACAACGCCGAGAATTTCCGCGTACGCCTCTACCAGCAGCTCGCCTGGCTCAATGACCCGATACAAATCCATGCGCGCAACGGCATGTACCGCCTGCACCTCGGGCCGTACCACGACCGCGTCGCAGCCGGCGGCATGGCCGAGAAGCTGCGCGATGCGCTGCAATTCAAACCGGTGGTGGTGGTGCGTTAGGACGAGATGCGCGCCAAATTCGTTTGACGATCTTGCAATAAACCAACCTCCTGGCCGATCGGTTTTCCCGTAACCGCGATTTCCGTACGGATGCTTTCTATCCGTACGGAAATCACGGTTGGCGCGCAAAGCGCGCAATGCGCGCGCACCGACATCGCCAGAAGTGGCAAGCTTCTTTGATCTGCGATGACCGCGCTGATCATCGATCGCGTACGGATGCTCTTTATCCGTACGGAAATCACGGTTGGCGCGCAGAGCGCGCAATGCCCGAGCCTCAATACAAGCGGACATAAGCGCATGCTTCGAGCTGCAACGAGCGAGCTTGTATAAAGCCATGCCCGGCTGTCGGCCCGACAGCGGCTGGTATAATCATTCCTTTTTACGCCGAACGCATGACACGACTGCTGTTGCTGCTATTGCTTTTGCCCGCGCTCGCTTTCGCGGACATTGCGCCGCCGCCTGCCGTCGCCGCCAAGGCTTGGCTGCTTTACGATTTGAGCAGCGAGCAAATCATCGCGAGCGAAAATGCAAACGAGCGCTTCGAGCCGGCCTCGCTCACCAAGATGATGACGGCGTATCTCGCGTTCTCGGCTCTGAGGCAGAAAACGCTGACCCTGGACAGAGTGGTGCCGGTATCGGAGCGCGCCTGGAAAGTCGCCGGCTCGCGCATGTTCATCGAGCCGAGGAAACCGGTGCATGTGGAGGAACTGCTGCGCGGCATGATCGTGCAATCGGGCAACGACGCCTGTATCGCGCTCGCCGAAGCCGTCGCGGGCTCCGAGGATGCATTCGCGCAAATGATGAACCGTGAAGCGCAGCGCCTCGGGATGAAGCACACGAAGTTCACCAACGCGAGCGGCTTGTCCGATCCCAAGCACTATTCGACCGCATACGATCTCGCGCTGCTCGCGGCAGCGATCATCCGCGATTTTCCGGAGTACTACCCGCTGTATGCGCTGCGCGAGTACCGTTACAACAACATCACGCAGCAAAACCGCAACCGGCTGTTGTGGCTCGACCCGAATGTGGACGGCATGAAGACGGGCTACACTGAGAACGCCGGCTTCTGCCTGGTCGCGTCCGCGAAGCGCGCAACGCGGCGGCTGCTGTCGGTGGTGCTCGGCACCAATTCGGATAGCGCGCGCATGCAGGAAAGCCAGAAGCTGCTGAACTACGGTTTTCAATTTTACGATGCGGTGAAGCTTTATGCGAAAAGCCAGCCCGTGAGTTCGCTCGAAGTGCTCAAAGGCGGAGCAAACCGGGTCAATGCCGGGTTTCTGTACGATTTCTACGTCAGCGTGCCGCGCGGTCTCGGCGACCAGTTAAAGGCGAACCTGATCAGCATGCAGCCGCTGGTCGCGCCGATTGCCGCCGGTCAGAAAGTCGGCACCGTCAGGGTGACATTGCAGAACAAGCCCCTGGGCGAATATCCGGTGGTGGCATTGGACAACATACCCATCGCGGGGTTTTTCGGACGCACCTGGGACGGCATGCGGCTTTGGTTCAAGTGACGGTCGGATAGCGCGCGCAGGCCGAAATACTCTCATAGCAGGAGTCGGACATGATCTACCTCAACGGCGAGTGGATGCCGATAGCCGAAGCGAAGATCCCGGTGCTCGACCGCGGCTTCATCTTCGGCGACGGCGTATATGAAGTGATCCCATCCTATTCGGGGCACCCCTTTCGGCTACGCGAACACCTGGCGCGCCTCAGGTCGAGCCTCGATGCGGTGCGCATCGTCCCCCCTCACAGCTCCGAGCGCTGGGCCGAGCTCGTGCGCGAGATCGTCGCGCGCAATCCCTGGGAGGATCAAAGCGTGTACCTGCAGGTAACGCGCGGCGTGGCGCCGCGCGATCATGCGTTCCCCAAGGACGCGAAGCCGACCGTGTTCTTGATGTCCAATCCCCTCACCGTGCCGGCGCAGAACCAGCGCGACCACGGCGTCGCCGCCATCACCGTCAGCGACAACCGCTGGCTGCGCTGCGACATCAAGTCGGTGTCCTTGCTCGCCAATTGCCTGCTGCGCCAGGCCGCCGTCGATGCGGGCGCGGTGGAAGCGGTGCTGCTGCGCGAGGGCAAGCTCACCGAAGGATCGTCGAGCAACATATTCGTGGTCAGGAACGGCGTCATCCTGACCCCGCCCAAGACCAGTCTGATCCTGCCTGGCATCACCTACGACGTAGTCGTCGAGCTCGCGCAGGCCAACCGCCTGCCACTGGAAATCCGCCAAGTGAGCGAGGCCGAAGTGCGCGGCGCCGACGAGCTCTGGCTCACCTCCTCGACCAAAGAAGTGCTGCCGATTTCGACGCTCGACGGCAAACCCGTGGGCCACGGCGAAAGAGCCGGATGGCCCGGACCGCTCGCCGCGCGCATGAATCAGCTCTATCAGGAGTACAAGCGCACCGTGATGCGCGCGCCGCCCGATGCTCAACCCTGAACTCGAATCGCTGCTCGCCTTTCCCTGCGATTTCCCGATCAAGATCATGGGCCAGACCCAGCCCGGGTTTGCGCAGGCGGTACTGGAAGTGGTGTTGCGCCACGCACCCGATTTCGACGCCGCCACCATGGAAATGCGCAACAGCCGCGAAGGCAAGTATCTCTCGCTGACCGCCACCATCCGCGCCACCTCGCGCGAGCAGCTCGACAACCTGTACCGCGAGCTGTGCGATCACCCCATGGTCAAGCTGGTGCTGTAAGCCTAAGGCGCGAAGCCCGATATGCGGCCCATAGACCCTCGACTTTCGCCGAGTGCGCGAGCGGCGGGCGCAGCCACGACGCGTCCTGCAGCCGCCGCGCCAGGCGCGGAGATACGCGTGAAGCGTCTCGGCCTCGCCGAATACCAGCCGACCTATGCGGCGATGCGCGCGTTCACGAGCGCGCGCCTGGCGCAGACGCCGGACGAATTCTGGATACTCGAGCACCCGCCGATCTATACCGCAGGTCTCGCCTGTCGCGCCGAGCACCTGCCGCGCGCATCCGACATTGCGCTCGCACGCGTCGACCGCGGCGGCCAAATCACCTACCACGGCCCGGGCCAGCTGGTGGTCTATACGCTCGTCGATCTCGCGCGGCACGGGCTCAATATCCGGCAATTCGTGGGCCTGCTCGAGCAGGGCGTCATCGATACGCTGGCGGAATACCGCATTTCAGCCGCGCGTAAGAGCGGCGCGCCCGGCGTCTATGTGCGCGGCGCAAAAATCGCCGCGCTCGGCCTGCGCGTGCGCCGCGGCGGCTGCTACCATGGCGTTGCGCTCAATGTGGACATGGACCTTGCGCCCTTTCTCGCCATCGACCCTTGCGGTTATCCCGGGCTCGCGCTGACGCAGATGCGCGATCTGGGCGCAAGCGCGCGTGTGGACGAAGTGGGCGAGCGCTTGGCGGCGAACTTGGAAGGACTGTTGCGACTACATGGCTGATAACGCTGACAGGGAAAAGGGCGAGCTCAAGACGGCGCGCATCCCCGTGAAAATCGTGCCGCGCTCCAGCCTGCGCAAGCCAGAATGGATCCGCGTGAAGGCCGGTTCGGGCAGTGCGCGCTTCGGCCACATCAAGCAGCTGCTGCGCGAGCGCGGCCTGCACACGGTGTGCGAGGAGGCATCCTGCCCCAACATCGGCGAGTGCTTCGGCCAGGGCACCGCCACGTTCATGATCCTCGGAGACCTGTGCACGCGCCGCTGCCCGTTTTGCGACGTGGCCCACGGCCGGCCCGCGCCGCCCGACGCCGAAGAGCCGGCGCAGCTCGCGGATGCGATTGCCGCGCTCGCGCTCGATTACGTGGTCATCACCAGCGTCGATCGCGACGACCTGCGGGACGGCGGCGCGCAGCACTTCGCCGACTGCATGCGCGCCGTGCGCGCGCGTTCGCCGCAAACGCGCATCGAGATCCTGGTGCCGGATTTCCGCGGACGCCTCGATATCGCGCTTGAGATCCTTGCAGCCACGCCGCCGGATGTGATGAATCACAATCTCGAGACCGTGCCGCGGCTGTACCGCCAAGTCCGGCCGGGCGCCGATTACACGCACTCGCTCAAGCTGCTCGCCCAGTACAAGGCGCGCAAACCCGCCATACCCACCAAGTCGGGGCTGATGCTGGGCCTGGGGGAGACCGATGCGGAAATCCTCGAAGTCATGCGCGACCTGCGCGCGCACCAGGTCGACATGCTGACCATCGGCCAATACCTGCAGCCGAGCGCGCATCATCTGCCGGTCGAGCGCTACGTGCACCCGGACGGCTTTCGCGCGCTCGAGCGCGCAGCGAAGGAGTTGGGATTCGCGCACGCGGCGATCGCGCCGCTGGTGCGCTCGAGCTACCACGCGGATCGCCAGGCGGACGGGGTGCAGTCCAGCGTCTAAACGATGGCGCCCGAAGAGCGGGCTAGCGCAACTGTCCGCTTGAAGACGACGCGTTCTGAACGAGGGCAGCGGCGTCGGCTGCGTTCATGCAACCGCCGCAAGCATCGCCATCGGACCGATCTGCCGTACTCGGGCGAGTTCGCTCGCGTTCTTCACGAAAATCGAGCCGGCGAAGCCGAGCGCGTTGATCGAAATTCCGTCGAAGCGCTCGCGCGAGCGCAAAACGAGCAGCATCCAAGCGCGCGTCACGAGCAAATTGTAGGGCGCCGATTGCTGTAACGCGCCGTCGTGCGCGACCCCGTTGATGCCTGCGGCCGCGAGCAGCTCGAGATAGGTCGTGAGCAGACCATCGCCAGAGACGAGTGCCTGCGCATCGTTCCACGAAAACGCGTGGCGAAATGGCAGTCCGGACACGCGTGCGGCACCGGGTCCGCGCGCGAGCGCGTCGAACAGAGCCGCCATCGGCACGGTTTGGTCTGACGCGAGCGGCAGCGGCACAAGCTGCAAATGCTTGTGCGCCTGGCTTGCGCCGGCGGCCACGCCGCCGTTATAAAAACCGAGCGCGTCGTATTCGCGCATGCAAGCGGCGAGCGCCGTGAAGTCGGCCTGGTCGAGCAGCGCCTCCTGCGGCACATAGCGGCGCGTGAGGAGCAGCAGATGCTCGGAAATCACCGGGTACTTGTTCAGCAGCGCGATATGCGTGTCGGAGATTTCCGCGACGACCAAGTCCGGCTCGACCGGGAAAGCATTGCCGCCGGCGCCGCTTTTCGGCGTGCATGCGCTCGCGCTAGAGGCTTGCGCGGCCTTGCGCGCGAGGCTGGATACGCGCCGCACGGCAAAGCGCACGCCGGCATCCTCGATCGTCTCTTCTTCGGTTTCGATCGGCAAAAGGGCACGGCAGGCGAGCGCGTGGCGCATGCGCTCCTGCAGCGCGGTCCGCAGTGTCCCGGGCTCAAACAAGCCGTGCTCCATGCATGATGGACGCTGATAGACGGTCACGCCGAGCGGCTAGGCGGCAGCCGCAAGTGCGCGGTGCGCAGACGGTGTTGCTATACCGTCATGCCGGCGCCGCCATCGAAGTTGATCGCCGCGCCCGTGATGTAACTCGCGCGATCGGAGACGAGAAACGCGAACAGGTCCGCGAACTCGGTGGCATAGGCCACACGGCCGAGCGGCACGCGCTCTTTGGCGAGCTGCGCGAAGTACGCCTCGACGTCCCCCTTGGCGCGGTGGGCCCAATTCGTGGTGCGCACGATGCCGATGCAGATGGTGTTCACGCGGATATTGTCGGCGGCGTACTCGTTGGCAAGCGACTTGGTGAGGTTGATCCCGGCCGCGCGCGATACCGAGGTCGGCAGCTGGCGCGCCTTGGGCGCCTTTCCCGCCATGTTCGTGATGTTGACGATGCGTCCGTCGCGGCGTTTCTTCATCGAGGGCAACACCAGCCGCGTCATGCGCACCGCGGCCATGACCTTGAGGTCAAAATCGGCCTGCCAGAGCGCGTCGTCCACGTTCCCGAACGGGTTTCCGGCCCCGGTCCCCGCATTGTTGTCGAGAATGTCGACCTCCCCCCACTTGTCGATCACCGCCTTGACGAAGGCCTCGCAGTCCGCGGCACGGCTGACGTCGGCAACGTGCGCGAGCACTTGCCCGCCGGTGGCCTTGCGAATCTCTTCTGCGGCTTTTTCGAGCGGTTCCTTGCGCCGCGCGCAGATCGCCACCTTTACACCTTCGGCCGCGAGCTTTTCGGCGGCGGCGCGGCCGAGCCCGTCACTGCCACCGGTGATGATGGCCACTTTACCTTTTAGACCCAGATCGAGCATGGGGATATCCTCTTGTTGACGTTGGTCGTGGCAGGGCGCGGGCAACGCGCTGCGTAGCGGGCCGCGCGCTCGCTATTGGAGCTTGATGTTCGCAGCCTTGATGATATTGGCGTACCTGACTATGTCCGATTGCATCAGCGCTGCATACTGCTCCGGGGTCGTCGGGTAGGCGGCCAACCCATTGGCAACCAGCTTTTCCTGGAAGTCCGGCGTGGCAAGGTGCTTGGCGATTTCCGCCGACATTTTGTCGATTATGGCCTTGGGCGTACCGGCGGGAGCAAGGACGCCGTAAAAAGGCCCCAAATTGGTAAAGCCTGACACACCGCCCTCGGCGAACGTGGGCACCTCGGGCACAGTCGACAAGCGTTTCTCGCCGGTGATCGCCAGGGCTTTCAGCCTGCCGGTCTTGATGTGGGGGATGGCGGTAACGCTGGTCGAAAAATACAGCTGCACTTGACCGCCGAGGAGGTCGGTGAGGGCCGGGGCAGCGCCTTTGTAGGGGATGTGCTGCATTTTGATGCCCGCTTCGAGGTTGAGTATTTCACTCGCCATATGTTGCCCGCCTCCAGCCACCGGCGTGGCGTAATTGAGTTGCCCGGGCTTGGTTTTGGCGTAGGCAATGAATTCCTTGAGATTATTTGCCGGTACCGTCGGGTGGACGAGGAGTATGAGCTCGGTATTGGCGACGGTTGCGACCGGGGCGAAGTCCTTGATCGGATCGAAGGGCGCCTTGACCAATAGGGGGACGAGGACATGGGCGCTGCTCGAGAGCATGATGGTGTAGCCATCGGGCACGGATTTGGCCAGGGCATCGGTGCCGATGATGGTGTTTCCCCCCGGGCGGTTGTCGATGATCAGTTGCTGGCCCCAGCTTTCGGTCAGCTTCAGGCCCACCAGCCGCGCGACGATGGTCATGGTGCCACCCGCACTGTAGGGAACGATGAAGCGGATCGGTTTACTCGGATAAGGCTGCTGCGCGCCGGCGGCGCCGGCAATAAGAAGCAGCATGCCCGCGGCAAGAGCGCGCGCAAAGGCGGTGGGAAAGCGCATCGTGGTATCTCCTCGTATCAAGACAGTGCATGCGCGCCGTATTGCGGTCAGCCGCCTTTTCACCCAGATAACTTCCAGCATTGGCGATCTTCTGCTGGCGCGTCGGGAAGTATCGCGCACCCTGCAAACCGAAGTCAATCGCGATTTCGGTGCGCGCTGCGCGCGTTTGCATCGCGCCTGCCATCTGTCGGCGCAGGTTCGCTTCACGCTGGAGAGGTTTCGCGCACGGAAGAGTCTTCTCGCACAGCCCGGGCGCTGCGGTTGTGGCCGATGACGAAAAGTATTAAAGTCCCTCGTGTCCGATGGACAACGACCCTGGGTCGGCGTCCCGTGCTCGAGTGCGGACAGCCAGACACGGCGACAAAGCGTTGTGCGATAGAATTTCCAAGAATCCATGACAAGAGACATTTTGTTATGGCCTAATTTAGGGGAGCGCGAGGGGGATGTCCCCTCGTAACGTTACGGACTCTAACAAGGTGTCACGGCAATGCCTGCGCGGCCGCATGGAGGATACAGCATGAGATACGCACGATTTCAGGTGGACGGCTGGGAAAGCTATGGCCAGGTCGATGGCGAGCGCATACGCGTCATCCAAGGCGACCTCTTTGGCGCGCACACGGTGACCCAGGCATCTTATCCCTTGGACCGGGTGAAGCTCCTTGCGCCCACCCGCGCCGGCAGTTTCTGGGCGATAGGGTTGAACTACCTCGCGCACGTCGCGCACCAGGAGCACGCGCTCGACGCCGAGCGTATCCGTCGCGACGCGCAGATCTTCCGGCCCTGGTCGAAAGGCGTGAGCTCCATCATTGCGCATAACGAACCGATCGTGCTGCCCCCGGAAGCGGACTATGTCCACTACGAGGGCGAGCTCGTGATCGTGATCGGCAAGCCCGCTCGGCGCGTAAGCCAGGAAGACGCACGCCATTTCATCTTCGGCTACACCATCGCCAACGATGTCTCGGGCGAGGGCTCATTTTCGAAAGACACGTCGATGTGGCGGCGCAAGACCACGGACACCTGGGGCCCTGTCGGCCCGTGGATAGAGACCGACGTCGATCCGCATCGCCTCGATATCATCACGCGCCTGAACGGCAAGGAGCACGACCGGGGCAACACCTCGGGCATGACCTGGGACTGCTGGGCCATCGTGAGCGGCATCAGCCAGTACATTACGCTGCACCCGGGCGACCTGATCCTGACCGGCGCCCCCGGGGCCGTCGAGCAGCTGCATCCGGGCGACGTGGTCGAGATCGAAATCCCCGGCATAGGCACGCTGCGCAACCCGGTGGTGGCGGAAGGCTCGTTGAAGAAATAGCCCGCGCAGATGCTGACGAAGGGGTGCGGGTGTACGTGTATTCAAACGAATATTAGGTGTTGTTACGAAGGTGTACGTGTATTCAAATAAACGGAGGAGATTTACATGAAAACAGCAGCAATGGCGGCAGGCGCAACGGCAATGGTGGTACTAGCTGGATGCGCGACTTTTGGCTTTGGCACACCGAGCGCGGAGCAGATCACTTGTTTGCAGCCGAATCGGCGCGTCCTGCTTGAGATCGGCGGCATGCAGCTGCCGCCGCCTGCCAAGCCGAAACCGGGCGCGAAGCCTGCAGCGCAAAAGCCCGCACCGGTCATGCACACGGCTCTTGCCCAAGGCAACACCGCCTTCGACCCCGGCAGCGCGGTACTCAAGGAGGGCGGCAAACAGGAATTCGACAAGGTCCTGAATACGATAGCGAAAGGTACCAAAGCGAACATGAACGCGACCACGGTCAGCTCGGTGGTCATTACCGGCCACAGCGATCGCCTCGAATCGGCTGAGGGCGACAGGACCCTATCCGAAAATCGCGCGAAGTCGGTTAAGGATTATCTGGTGAGCAAGGGTATCAACGCGAAGACCATATTCTGGCAGGGAATGGGGTCCAAGCAACCGATACCCGTGACGAAATTCTGCGAACCCTGATCTTGCGCGGAACCTGCTTTGGTCCCGTGTCGTCATCGCGTTCGGGCCGGGGCCAAGCAGATACTGGGTAACGTGCGAAAAACCTCGGACGATGGTTTCTCGGCCGAGGTTTTTCACTGAGGTGCGACGTAGCATGCGCGTGAATTCATTCCGGGGACTTTACCGATCCCGATGAATTCTTTCGCGCACCGCCAGATCGTCCGGGCCGGCTAGTCCGCTATGCGATAGATCCTCGCGGCCGTGTCGTGGAACATGGCGGCGCGTTCGCTCGCCGTATAGCCCTTGGACATGCGTTTGAACGCGTTGTACATCACATTGTACGAAAACGACACCTTGTCCACCGGGAAGTTGCTCTCGAACATGCTGCGTTTCGGAGTGAATTTTTCGATGCAGTAGTTCAGTATCGGCGCCATGGAGGTTGCGAGTTCTTCCGAGCCGATGGGCTTTTCGCGCAGATGCCAATCGAACCCCGTGCGTGTCATGCCCAGGCCGCCGAGTTTGATTACGACATTGGGGCAGGCGGCGACGGCGGCGATGTCTTTGCGCCAGGCAGCCATGATCTCGTCGCTGCGATTGGCGTAGGGCCCGGTCCGCAGGATCCCGCCGACGTGGTTCAGAATGATGGTCAGGTCAGGGACCGCCTTGGCAAAAGCGACCAGTTCGGGAAGCTGCGGGTGGTACAGCCACGCTTCCAGCGTCATGCCCTTGCGCGCGAGCACGCGCGCGCCGGCGCGGAACTGATCGCTCGCAAGCTGGCCCTGTATCTTGTGCGCGGCGGTGTTTTCCACTTCGGGATGCGGGTCCCAGGTCACCGAGTGTCGTATGCCGCGAAAGCGATTGGGACTCGCCGCCTGCAAGGCGTCGAGCACCGGCGCGACGCGCTCGCCCAAGTTCAGGTTCGCGTGCCCGATGATCCCCGCCGCGGCGAGGCCCGGGCCGTACACACCGCTCGCACTGGCCGCCGCTATGCCCTGCACGAATTCGACTTCGCCCACGGGACGCATTTCCTCCGGTCCGTCCTTGCGGTACATCGAGCGGCACTCGATGAACACGGTGGAGCGCACGTTGTGGCCGCTATGCATGTCCGTGGTCAGTTCTTCGATCAGATAGCGCTGATACGGAATGCGCTGCGCGCGTCGATCCCAGAAGTGATGATGCGGATCGCAGATGGGCAACTCCGGTTCCAGCGTCGGTTCCGTGGTCAGTGCGTGCCAGTCATTGCCTCCGAACGGCATAAGAGTTCCTCCTTATAAGAATGTGGCGGTTCAACCTAGGTACACCGCCTGAATTTCACTCGATCGGGATGACCCGGTCAAGCCCGTGGCCTCCACCATGGATGCCACTTCCAAGGCTTTGCAGGTTACGCAGGTCTTGCGAGAGCGTCAACGCCGGCGGTGGCGCTCGTTGCGGCGACGCAGAAGGATGGACCTCTTCTGCTCGAACCCAACGCGGTTCGCAGGGCTCTTAAAAGCGGATCTTGCCCGCTACGGCAATGTCATCAAGGCAGCCAACATCAAGTTCGAGCACTGACCTTCGTCGCCGTCAGAATATTTCAGCCCGCGCCAGCGCGAGATAGCTCGCACGCGGCTGCTCGGCCCTACCGAGCGCATCCAGGGTGCTGCCGTCAAGCGGGCTGCGCACCCCGCGGCCGCCCTTGTCCGCTGTGCCAGACACGGGCGAAGGAAGCCTGGCTCGCAGCGCGGCAACGCGAGGTGTTGCCCGTGCCCTATTTCCATCTGGTGTTCACCCTGCCGCACGATCTGAATGCATTCATCGGGCAGTACCCGCGAGCGCTCTACGAGATGCTCTTCGGCGCGGTCTCGGCCACGCTCACCGAGTTCGCGGCCAACCCGCGCTGGCTCGGCGGCACAGCCGCCTTCACACTGATGCTGCATACGTGGAAGCAGGACTTGGAGCGTCATGTGCATGTGCATGTCCTCATGGCCAGCGGTGCGTTGAAAGCCGACGGGAATTGGGTGGCGGCCAAGCGCGGCTTTCTCTTTCCCGACACGGCGCTCTCCAAGGTCTTTCGCGGCAAGTTTATTGCCGCGCTCAAGCTCGCGCGTCAGAGCGCGAAACTGCGCGCCGAAACGCAGTTGACCGGCGCACCGTGGCGCGATCTTCTTGCCCGGCTCTATAGGCATGACTGGGTGCTCTATGCCAAAGAGTCGTTGGGCGGGCCGGCGCAGGTGCTCGACTATCTGGGCCGCTATACGCATCGGGTGGAGATCGCCAACGAGCGCATCCTGGACATCGGCGCAGACACGGTGAGCATACGCGTGCGCGATTCGGCACACGCCAATCGCAAGCGCACGCCCATTGTGCCGGCACAGACCTTCATCGATCGTTTCTTGTTGCACGTGCTGCCCAAAGGATTTATGCAGAGCCTTGTTTTATGCGGACTCGACAATGGTCAGGGCCGGTGCACTTAGGCTTTGCGGCCCTGACTACTGTGCATAATCAAGCCTCGTGTAGCAACGCAATCAGCTTGTCCGGGGCACGAAATCGGCCTCGTTTGAGGGAGGGTGGTATTACTGCGTATTCCGGACCAACGTGACCGATGTTTCCGGGCGAACGTGACCGAGGATTCCGGAGGAACGTGACCGATTTTGGTCCTACTCCGGAATGCACGGTCACGATGCGGAATCGTGACTCGGGTTAGCGCTGGATTTCAACTGAGGCGGGTTATCCTGCCCGATTTTTTATCGGGGGAAGGATGCCTGCCAAGAGGAAAGCCATGCGCAAGATTAAGGAAGTTCTCCGCCTGAAGTTCGAGGCGGGCTTGAGTCACGAGCGCATCGCCGCGGCCGTGGGCGTATCCAAGGGAGCGGTCACCAAGTACGTGCAGCGTGCGGTGGTCGCGGGGCTGGGCTGGCCACTGGCGCCGGCGCTGGATGACGCCGCGCTCGAGGCGCTGTTGTTTCCGCATTCTCCGGCACTGGTAGCGGCCTACGCCCCGCCCGATTACGCGCTGATCCACCAGGAACTCAAACGCAAAGGCGTGACGCTCCAATTGCTGTGGGAGGAGTACAGCGCCGATCACCCAGGCGGGGCCTACCGTTACAGCCAGTTCTGCCTGCACTACCATCGTTTCCGCGAGAGTCTGGAGCGCTCCATGCGCCAGGTGCACCGCGCTGGGGACAAGCTGTTCATCGATTACAGCGGTGCCACCGTTCGGATCATTGACGTAAAAACCGGCGAGATCCGCCGTGCCGAGATCTTCGTGGCCGTGCTGGGCGCTTCCAGCTACGTATACGCTGAGGCCACCTGGACGCAGCAGTTGCCCGATTGGATCGACTCACACGTGCGGACCTTCGAGTTCATGGGGTGCGTGGCCGCGCTCCTCGTCCCGGACAACCCCAAGAGCGCGATCCACAAAGCCTGCCGCTTCGAACCGGAGGCGAACTCGACCTACGCCATGGCGCGCCACTACGGTTGCGCAATCCTTCCAGCCAGGCCGTATAAGCCCCGCGACAAGGCCACCGTGGAACAAAGCGTGCTCCTGGTGCAGAGGTGAATTCTGGCGCGCTTGCGTAACCGCCAGTTCTTCTCACTGGCCGAGGTCAACGCCGCCATCAGCGCACTGCTCGCAGACCTGAACCAGCGCCCCTTCAAGAAACTCGACGGCTGCCGGGCGAGCGTGTTCGCGGCAATCGATCGCCCGGCGATGCGGCCGCTGCCGGAGCGCCGCTACGAGTTCGCCGAGTGGAAGAGCGCCACGGTGAACATCGACTACCACGTGGATGTCACCGGCCACTACTACAGCGTCCCGCATAACCTGGTGCGGCTCAAAGTCGAGGTCCGCTTCACCGCCACGACCATCGAATGCTTCTTCAAGGGAAAGCGTATTCGCCTTTGGTGCTTACGCGCTCTAACCGCCCGCTCAACAGCGACGCCCGTGAAGCGGGCGCGCGTTAGCGGGAACGTTAGCCGTGGCAATAGGCGAGGAGTATCATTGGCAAAGGTTGGATGAGGGACAACGCTATGACGCACCCATCGGTCGTTCACTCTGATCCAGATATTCTGGGTGGTACCCCGGTTTTCGTTGGCACGCGGGTTCCCGTTCAGGCACTAATCGATTATCTGGAGGGAGGACACTCCCTTGAGGAATTCCTCGACGATTTTCCGACGGTTACTCGAGAGCAGGCAATTGCCGCCTTGGAGCAGGCGAAGGCGCACTTGATCGCCGATGCGCGTGCTGCTTGACGAATGCGTCCCGCGAGCGCTACGCAAAGACCTTCCTGGTCACGACGTCAAGACCGTTGGCGAAGCGGGGTGGGCCGGTGTCAAGAACGGCGCATTACTCCGGCTTGCGGAAACTGCCTTTGAGGTTCTTCTCACTGTTGACCGCAACCTCGAGTACCAGCAGAACTTCTCTGGCCTGAAGATTGCGGTCGTCCTGATCGAAGCGCCGAGCAACGATGTGGCGGTGCTCCGCCCCTTGATGCCCGAAGTGCGTGAGGCAATATCCAAGGCGCAACCCGGGGTTGTAACTCGTGTCCACGGCTAACTGCTCGCCCCACTCGGACGCGCGGGACACACCGCGCTATTGGCACACATCGCAGCCGCGCGCCGGTGGGCGTGAACGTTATGTGGCGCGATAGACATGGCACTTAGCGAACTGGAACAGAAGCGATGTGAACGGGCGATGGGCGCATTCCTCGAGAAGCGTCGGCCGCCCGCGCATATTCGCCCGCAGCTCGATATTGGAGTTCGCGTCTCCGGTCAGAGCGTTGAAATATTCGAGGTTCGGCCTCGGTGGCATAGGCCGCAGGAGAAATTCGAAACTCCGGTCGCGAAAGCCACCTATGTGAAGTCGCAAGGGATCTGGAGGGTGTTCTGGATGCGTCGGGATCTCAATTGGCACCGCTACGATCCAGCCCCGGAGGTCTCATCAGTTGAAGAATTCGTGGAGATCGTGCACGAGGACAAGCACGCATGCTTCTTCGGCTAATGGCGCCACATAACAGCGCGGCCCACGCGGACGCGCGGGAAGCACCGTGCCTCATCAATCGTCATCGGCCGCGCGCCGGTGGCCGTGAACGTTGCACCGGCAGAAGTGGCACGACGGAACTCCAAGAAGCACATGAAGCCTGAGGCGCGACTTGAAAATGCCAAACGCTGGCTGAGAGGCGTCATGGTTGCCCGCCCATTGACCGATTCGTATATGAGGCGCTACAGCGTAGAACGATGGATCGCCCAAGAGGAGTTGGTGCTACTTGGCGAAAAGGACACGGTCCGCATCGAAGACTATGATCGGCAGGGAATCGAGCGGGAATATCGGGTCCCGGGCTCGATGAGTTCGGTCAGGATTCCCAGGCGCACCCACCAAGCCGAGAGCGTGGAGAGCCGCGCCAACGTGTTGGTGGCAAAGGGCATTCCGTTATCGGTGCGAATTCGCTTCGGTAGCCCGTATTCCCGGAACAACTGGGTAAACACGGGCTTGGCCTCGGCAACAGCGGTGGAATTCAGCCCCTGGCATCCCAACAAAAATCGGCTAAATCCATCGGTCGCGGTCAGCGGGTAGCAGTACAGGCCATCGCCGGTCTTGAACTGGCCCTTGTAGTCGGCACACCATAGGTCATTGGGAGCCAAAATCAGGCTACTGGGCTTGCCCGGATGACCGATACGCCGGCGATTGCGCTTTTTGGGCACCATCCCGTGGCGGCTCAGAATGTCGCAGACCGTCGATCTGCCTGGCAACTCCCACTGCGGGTGCCCCTCGTGCAGCAACGTTAAGAGCTTCTTTCCACCCCAACTCGGGTGGCGCTGGCGCGCCTGGAGGATTGCGCTCACGATCTCCTCCGGGGTCTGATTCGGGGAGCTATGCGGCCTTCTCGAGCGTTCCTCAATCCCGGCAGGCCCCTGCCGCAGATAACGATCGATCCACTTGTAGGCCGTCTTGCGCGACACCCCGTAGAGGTCACACAATTCGGTGACGCTCAGTAGCTCGCGAAGATAATCTGCAATAAATTGAGTTCTCTGGTCCATAGGTGAGGTCTGACTCCACGGCCTAGGGCACCTCCTTCGGTGCCCACAGTGTGATCAAACTGTTACCTATGTCCTTGGACTAAAATGTTACCTATGTGTCCGGACCGTACCTCCGCAGCCCTCGCCGCTCATCTAAACGAACCCACTTCTGCTCATAAGAACGAACCCGGTAAGTGCGCGCGTTATGGCGAGCGAAGGCAGAGTTTCGTTCTTGTTGGCGTTAATTTAACGGGGTTGTAA
>Ga0082335_1003093_pt1 | contig 28423 bp, 22 predicted proteins | sample Subgrocontami58m_FD_72375 | JGI IMG/M metagenome (GOLD analysis project Ga0082335, IMG submission 72375) | Subsurface groundwater microbial communities from S. Glens Falls, New York, USA - GMW37 contaminated, 5.8 m (SPADES assembly) (version 2) ...
AAAAAATTCCCATATCATTTGTACCTATAATAAACCCTTTGACTTGGCGCTTTTGACAATAGATCAGAGTATAAGCGCACGGTTCGTTGATTAACGATTGGTAGAAGGTTGTTAGAAATGCTATCCCCAAAGAAGGTAAAAAATCGCCTTTTAAAGCGTTGGTGTGTAATCTAGCTATGTCAGCAATCTGTTCAGGTTTGAAGGGAGTAATCATGATTCTGTGAAGCGCAGTGCTAAAGCAGTTTTCAAGTAATCTTTAAACATACTAAAGAATTTAGATTTGCTGTAGCCATATTGACGGTTTTTATAAAAGCAAGGGATTTCTGCAAAGGTCAGCCCTTGTAGTTTGGCTAAATAAATTAACTTCATGAAGTATTCGCCGTAGCCAATAAAGACACCATTGAGATTAATTTTATTAAGTTGTGCTTTTCTGATTGCAAAGAAACCACTTAAATTATCATGGACAGGACTAGATAGTAGGATTCTAATTAAGACGTTAAACCAGTAACTGAATCTTTCCCGAATCTTATTTTCCATGCCTCCGCCTCTAATGTAGCGAGAGCCAACCACGAAATCATACTTGGAACATTTCTCAATGAGTTTAGAGACTAATTTAGGTTCATGGTTAAAATCCGTATCCATTATCACCACGATATCTCCCACCGCAGACTCTACACCTTTTCTTATGGCTGTAGCCAAACCTCTTTCGTTTTTTCTGATAATGACCCTTACATCTGGAGTTTTAAAGAAATATTTCTGAGCAAGTAACCCTGTCTTATCAGGACTATCATCATCTATTACAATTATTTCATTTGAAATCCTTTCTCCCAACAGCTCCTCTCTGATAGCTTCTATTAGTTTAATAATATTTCCTGACTCATTATAAGTAGGAAGAATAATTGAAGATTGTATTTTGGACATAAGGTTTAAGCTAAAATTTCTTTAATATTATCACAGATAAATTCAATTTTGTTATCAGTTAAAGTTACACTGGATGGCAGATTAATTCCGCAACTTCCCAGCATTTCGCTAACCGGTAAATTTTCCCCTGTTTTATATTGTGGAAGTTTATGAAGTGGAAAGAAAAATGGCCTTGAATCTATACCTCTTTTTTTAAGTTCATTTATTACACCGTCACGGTTTTTTTTACTATACCTATTTATTAATATTGAATACATCCAGTATACATTTTTTGCCCAACTAGCCTCTGGTTGAAGGGAAATTTGTGGACAAAGCAAATCTAATAATTTTGAATAAAGCATTGCAATCTCTCTTTTCCTTTTAATAATATTTTCGATTTTTCTTACCTGTGCTAAACCTATGGCCGCCTGTAGATTAGTCATTCTGTAATTAAACCCAATGCGTGGATAATAGTAACGCCTTTTTTTAGAATAGCCATGATCTCTATACATACGGATTTTTTCAACCAGATCTTTATTATTTGTAGTAATCATCCCCCCTTCTCCGGTAGTAATAATTTTATTTCCAAAAAAAGAAAAGCATCCCATATTACCTAAAGAACCCACTTTTTTTTGTTTATACATAGCTCCATGAGCCTCCGCAGCGTCTTCTATAACCACAAGTCCGTATTTTTTAGCAATAGCAAGTACTGTTCCCATATTTGCTGGATTACCATATAAATGGACAGGAATTATTGCTTTGGTCCGAGAATTAATCTGCTCTTTAATTTCATCAGGATCTATATTCCATGTTTCTTTCTCGGAGTCAACAAATATGGGCTTTGCTCCTGTATACGAGACTACGTTGGCTGTTGCTACAAAGGTCATTGAGGGTACTATTACTTCGTCTCCAGGTCCAATATTTGCCGCAACTAAACATAAGTGAAGTGCTGCCGTACCATTTGAGGTGGTTATTGCATATTTAACCCCGCAGAATTTTGCAAATTCTTCTTCAAAAGTTTGAATATATTTTCCAGTTGAAGATATCCAGCCTGATCGAAGTGCATCTAAAACTAGTTCTTCTTCCTCTTTGCCTAAGGTTGGTTCAGCAATAGGGATAAAATTAGGATTTAGTGATTTCATTAATTGTGACTATATCAGTTTTTTATACAAAAAGGGAAGACTGAAACTGATCCCCCAATATTCGCTATTTCTACAAATCGCTCTTTACAAACCAAAGAATTTGCCATACTATTGTTTAGAATTGTTAGGATAAAAATAATGAAGTCTGAATTTAATATTGAACAAACAAAATTTTTAGTGACTGGAGGAAGTGGGTCGCTTGGGAGAAGTATTATAAAATACCTTTTAAAAAAAGGCGCCAAACATATCACCTCAATAAGCCGTGATGAAGATCTGATCAAACAGGCAGAAATAGCAATTGGGTCGTCTCCTGTACAGTTTAAACTGGGAGATATTACGGATACAAATTTAGTATCCCGTTTAATGAAAGATGTAGATGTAGTATTTAATACTGCTGCAATAAAACATGTCTCACTAGCTGAAAAAAATCCAAGAGAAACCCATAGAATTAATATTGTAGGATTATTAAATTTATTAGATAACAGCCAACATGTAAAAAGGTTTATACATGTATCATCGGATAAAGCTATTGGAGTAATCAATTGTTATGGAGCTACAAAACTGCTTGGAGAATATTTGGTAAGAGAGAGTAATGAACTTTATAAAAATTGTAAATATATAATAACGAGATGTCCGAATATTTTAGGGTCGCGGGGATCAGTTCTGGAAATTTGGAAGCAACAAGTTTCTCGAAATAGTGAGGTTACAATTACTGACCCTGAAATGACAAGATATTTTATTACACCCCAAGATGCAGCTAAATTTATAGTTGATTTGGGATTAGGTGAAGATACAACCTTAAGTAAAATTTATTATCCTTTGGAATATACCCACAAATTCTTATTAAGAGATCTTGCAGAAGCATTTGTTGAACTTTTGGGTAAGGATAAAGTTTCACTTAAAGTAATTGGTGCTATGCCAGGAGAGAAAAAACACGAGGATTACATTGAAGATGTTAAGCTTTCCTCAAAACAAGAGCTTAAAGATTTTCTTTCCAATTTATCCCCCTAATACAAAATTATGTTCTTTAACTTCTTAAACATTTCTCAACTCACATCACCTTTTAGGAGTAAACTAATTGTGAAGCATTTTAAAGAATGGATAAAAAAGGATCAGAAAATCTTGGATATTGGATGTGGTACTGGGATTACAACAAAGGTCATAACTCAAAACTTCAAAGTCTCTGTAACCGGTTGCGATGTAGCGAATTATTTAATGTTCAATATACCATTTTATAAAATCTCCAAGAATGGCAAGTTACCATTTAGGAATAAGTCTTTTGATTTGGTTATGCTAAACGATGTATTACATCATGTTGATAAACAGTATCAGATACGTATTATTAAAGAAGCATTAAGGGTTGCTAAGAAAGTTTTGATTTTTGAAGCGCAGCCAACAATTTCGGCAAAGATTTTTGATACCTTATTAAATAAATTTCATTATAGTTCATTGGATGCTCCACTTACTTTTAGATCTGGTAGTGATTGGCAGGAATTATTTAGTTTCATGAAACTAAAGTATATAATTAAGAAAGTGGAAAGACCATTTTGGTATCCATTTTCACATATTGCAATGATGATCAGATGAAAAATTTCAAATCAATTATAGTACCAGTATTTTTAAATCTCTTGCTTATTCTATACGTTTACCAAGGTGTTTTTTTGTTAGAACTCCAAGGTGATACCTGGCAATATGCCTGGGCGTATATTGTTGCTTACGGGGATACTTTATTTAATCAGGATGGTTGGAGAAATTTACACTCTAGTTTGGCTGGAGCTACCCTTACTTTTGATCTAATTAAGGATTTTTTTGGTCTTAGCGCAATAGCTTATTATTCCATCTCAGTGATGTTAAAGTTTTTTACAGTGATCGCTTTCTACTTTTTAGCAAAAAAGCTGACAAATAATATCCTAGCTTCACTGCTTGCATCGGTTCTTTTATCCGTATCCTTTGCCGGAGTTGAGGCAACTCATTGGGTGTTTAATATGTATGCCTATATCGGGCTCATATTCATTATCTTAAGTATTTTAACGGGTCTTAATCTACCAGAAAATTTTACAGTTAAAAAATGGTTAATATCTTTTACCTTGGCTTGTATAGGGGTATGGTATGCAACGATGCGAACTAACGGCATTATACCTTTAATGATAGGTTGGAGTATCTACAAATTTGTTACTTTAAGATCAATTAGTAGCAAAAAGAATTTATTTTTCTGGATAATAGGTTTCGCAGTTTTTATTTTAATAGACAAATTCTTATTAGGGCAGATGGAATCTGATTATTCACAAAAACATATAATTGGAGCAGGTCTTCAAGCTTTTCAAACACAAATATCTAGTTCTAAATTTGATTTTCTTCTTTCTCCAGCTTCAAATCTAAGTTTAGTGATATTACCAGATATGACTTGGTTTGCGTTTGACTTTCCAAAAATGTTTTCTTTTTTGGGTACTACACCATTGAGTGCTATATTCTTGCCTACTTTTCTCATATTTAGTTTTTTTTCTTGGGTCCTGACCTCAATTTTTCCTCAAAAAAAGAGAATTTTTATTTTCTCTTTAGGGTTATTTTGGACAATAATTGTCTTTTTTATCTCAATATCAGGACCACTAAATTTTTCTTCCTGGATAAATTTAGTCTTAACACTTTTCGGAGGATATTTTATGTGTCTATGTTTATTCCTTATAACTTTAAAGGAGTTACCATCCAACTTGAAAAATCTTTTCTCTTTATCTTTCCTGTGGTCTTTTGTATTTTTGCTTTTGCCGGAATTTCAAAGTGGAGGTTCAGTTTTAGCTACTTCTCATAGATATTTGGTAACTACAGCTCCGGCAGTATCTTTGTTCATGGCTGGTTTAATAAGCATAAGTTTCATATACAAAAAAAACTTCTTTAGGATTTTAATACTTCTTATAACTTTCTCTATGATTTTTGCTCATGCAAGTCAAACTAAAGCTTTTTTTGATAGAAAAGCAATGGTACACAATAGGGAGCTTGCAGCCAAAATTTGGCAGCAATTCACGCAAATAGTACCCAATAAGCCTCAGTATATGAAAAATGATGATCCTAGGGTTGATTTAATTGGTAATGGTAGGGCACCAACCTTGTGGTTTGAATCAGCAGGTAATTTAATAGACAGAGAGACCCTTTTTGAAACTTTATATTTTGGATTTCTTTTTCGAACTAGTTTAAAGTATGGTTGGTATGTCCATTCAGGAACAGGATTGTATTATGAAAATTATCCTGATTTAATTAAGGAGTTTACAAAGAATCCTCAGTTGCTAGATGATTTTTATGCCCTCAGGATGGAAAATCAATCCCTAATCGATATTACAAGCCAAGCAAAACAAAAAATAAATAAGGATCTTCAGAAGTAAATGTCACCAAAAGTTTCAGTAATTATTCCTACATTAAATAGTTGGACCAGTTTAAAATCTTGTCTTATCTCTTTATATAATCAAAGCTTAAAGCCTTTTGAGATAATAGTGGTGGATAACGGATCTTCTGATGATACTTCTAGGAATATTAAGAGAGAGTTTCATGAAGTTAACCTGATAGGTTTAAAACAAAATACTGGAGTAACCGGAGGAAGAAATGTGGGTATTGAAAAAGCAGACAGAAAGAGTGATTATTTGCTTTTCTTTGACCATGATATGATTGCTGATAAAAGCATGATTAATAATCTTGTTAGTTTTGCCAAAAAGGATCCTGCTTATGGAATTTTAACTCCAAAAATATTTTACTGGGAGGATAAAAAAAGGGTTTGGGCAGCAGGGACAAATATTAATCTTTGGACAGGTCAAGTATTGTTTAGAGGAGGAAAAGATAGAGGACAGTTTAATAAAATTGAGGAGGTACAAGTGGCCCCAGCTGCTATTTTGGTTAAAAGGGAGGTGATAGATGCAATAAAAAAATTTGATGATAGATACTTTGCAACATATGAAGATACTGACTTTTGTTTTAGAGCAAGGCAACATAATTTTAAGACTATATATATTCCAACTGCCATTGCATTTCACAAGATTTCTCCTGAATCTAAAGATGAGCGGAAACGCTTGCTGAGCCGAAGTTTTTGGATAGGACGCAATAGAGTTCTTTTTATGAAAGACTTTGGCAAAAATTACCTCATTTTCTTGCTTTTTTCTCTTGTATATTTACTTTATTTTATAAAAATGTCTTTAGAACAAAAAAATCTTATTGGTTTGAGAAACTACTTAAAAGGGTATATAGCTGGTATACTTTCCTCTAGATAATGAACAGAAAATATCCTTTGATTTCTATTATAGTTTCAAATTATAATGGGGCTAGTCTCAATATCCTGCAAGATTGTCTGACTAGATTTAAAAAAATTGATTATCCAAATTATGAATTAATTTTGGTTGATAATGATTCTTCTGATAATAGCTTGGTTATTGCAACAAAAATTCTTGGAAAAAATCCCCGATTTAAAATAGTTAAAAATTCCATCAATATGTACAGCCAAGGATTAAACTTAGGACTTAAAGCCTCAAAAGGGGAATATGTTGCTTATTTTAATAATGATATTGCTATAGAAAAAAAATACTTTCACAAACTTATAGAAGCTTTTAATAAATATCCTAAATTAGCTTTAGCACAAGGAAAATTACTTTGGTATTTTAACCATTCAATCATAGATAGCGGAGGAGAAACAATGGATATTTTCGGAAACCCAGTAACAATTGGATACAAAAGTAAAGATGAAAAACAATTTGATGAAGAAGAAGAAATTCTTTCTGCCAGCGGTTCAGCCTGCATCTTAAAGAAGACAGTTTTAAAAGATATTGGTGTATATTCACCTTACTTTGGTATTGGTTATGAGGATATGGATTTATCTTTAAGATTACGCAAAAGAGGTTTTGTAGTAATGAGGATACCTAAAGCCGTTTGTTATCACAAGCGTGGAGCTACTGATCTGGCCGAAATGGTCAGGATAAAAGTCAGGTGGCATTTTAATAAAAATAGATTGGCCACAATGATTAGAAATTATCCTCTCAACTTACTTTTTACAACACTCCCAGTAGCTATCCTTATATATTTAGGCAGCATGATATGGGAAATACTGGCTCACAAAAATATCAACCTTGCACTAACTCGTCCTCAAACCATTGCCTGGGTATTAATAAATTTACCTATGCTGATAAGAGAAAGAAGAAAGATTAGAACTGGGGTAACAGAGACACAAGATAAAAAAATATTGAATTTATTTGCAAAAGCTGACATAGGAGGAAAAATTAAAGCAGTGGTATTAGATAGAATCCAGTACCGTCTTCCCTGGACTTATCCATCTGAAATAAAAAAATTAATACCTCAAAATTCAAGTATTTTGGATGTAGGCTGTGGGGATGGGCATCTAGCACAATGGATAAACTATAGGGGAGAATATAAGATAGTAGGAATTGATATAAACAAAGAAGATCTGGAAATTGCCAAAAAGAGGGTAACAGAAAATAATAAACTTATTTTTGAAGACTTACTTTTGGTAGATCTAACTAAAAGGATACCATTTAATAAAAAATTTGATGTGGTTTTGTGTTCTCAGGTGATTGAACATCTTAAAAAAGAAAAAGCTTTGGAACTTATTGAAAGAATGGAGAAATTAGCAAAAAAAAGAATCATTGTTGCCACCATTAATGGCTTTTTTCAGTTTAATACCCGAGTAGCAGGGGAGCATGATATTCATCTTTCCGGCTGGTCTCCAAAAGAGTTTACTATACGGGGCTACAAAGTACAGGGATCAGGATTACGTGTAATTTACAAACCAGGAGCTCTAAAAGATATTACTCCTAATTTTTTACATCCCCTACTATTCCTTATTTCTTATTTGGCTACGCCACTGCTAAGGTTTATACATCAGCCTGCTTTATTTCAAATTGCTCACAAAGATAGTTCCTGATTAGAAGAGACTGATTTTTGAATAGCATCTAATATCTTTATAGTACCTATTACTTCGTCAACTCCTGGCAGCGGAGAATAAGATTTAACTTTACCAGAAAGATAATCATCAACAATTTTTATCTCTTTTGGAATAGTCAAAGTCTGGATATTAACCTTGCCTAGTTTATTATTACTTGCCGATTTTCCTTTTTCACCGGAGACTATTAAGTCTGTTCCACTAACTAATCTTGATGAATTGGCATTAAGATTAATTTTTCCTATGAGGCCTGAAGAAAATTTGAGAGTTATTTGGAAGCTTAGTTTATTTTTTGAAGATGCCTTAACACCGACTACCTGTTCTCCAGCAATCCAACATGCTAAATCAACAGCATGAGAACCTCCTGCGTAAAGAAAATTTTGTTTTGCATACCTTTGTTGAAAATCATTTTTATCATGAAAGTAGGTTGTCTCAATTTTAGTAATTTTTCCTAATTTTCCCTCCGAAATAATTTTCTTTGTTTCTAAAAATGTGGGAGTAAGACGGTAATTTTGTCCCACAATCAGAGCTGCATTATATTTGTGAGATAATTCTTGTAAGTACAAAGCATCTTTAAGATTAGTAGTAAAAGATTTCTCACAGAAAACTGCTTTCCCTTTTTTAAGCGCTAAAGCTACATATTCTGTATGCTTATCATCAGGTGTACAAACATGAACTAAATTAGCCCAATTCAATGCTTTCTCTAAATTGTCAAAAACAATTACATTATTTTGATGCTTTAAGGATTTAACAGTTTGAGGATTAGTGGTGTATATACCGGTTTTAATGCCTAAGTTTAACTGTGCCTCCAAGTGCCTTTTCCCCGCAACTCCCAACCCAATTACAAGTGGCTTGATATTTTTATACTGATTTATATCCTGCATCATCTTTTTTAACCAATCCATATTTTTGACATAGATGAAGGAATCGTTCTGGTCTTGCCAATAATCTTTCTACCATCTTTCTTTGAGGGTTAGGTACTACTACAGTTTTTTCATCCTTTACTTCTGTGGTAGGAGGTTCAATATTTAAAATACTTCTTGCCAAATATTTGTATGCTGGACTAATTGGTAAAAATTCAGTCTCCTGCGGTTCTCTATGAAAAAGCTCACGAATTAGATCGTCGGATTCCTGCTCAGCTTTTTCAGAAGAATTATTTGACTGAATTTGAGATCTTAACCAATCATAAAAACTTGAGTTATCAATACCTAAATGATTACAGACTTCCTTTATTCTTTCCTTCCCCCAGTCTCTCATTTCAAGCCACTCTTCTCTGGTAAATCTATAAGGACTTTCCGGATTATCTACATGTCTTGCAATTAAATCATCAAAGCGTTTGTCTATAGGAATAATAGTTCCAGCCACTGACCAGGTAGAAAGCTGCCACATTGCTACATTCCAATCAATTGTCCCCATTCTTTGAGGATTTTCTGGCCCAATGGTTTTTTTGGGAAAACCCTCTCTTTCTACTTCTTCCATGGATTGAATAATTGAAAGTGGGAGGTTGCTTTGGGTGGCAACCAGTATAGCTAAATCAGTATATTTATGGGTTTTCATATATTCATTTACAAATTCTGTTGCCTCTCCTTTCACACCAGCTTCTCCTAGAGGTCGTACTGCATGATGGGCAACAATAGTTTTCAGCGTTGTATCCCTATCTATTTCTAGTCTTTTTTCTTCAGGGACCTGTTTATTACGCGCATCAACTGCTGCAATTATTGTATCTGCTACAACCATTACTGTTACCACATGCAAAGCAAGATTTTTAAACTCCAAAGTTTCATGCTCTAATACAAAATTGAGCATTTCTTGAGGAAGTATAGGAATATTATCTATTCTTCCTCTTGTTTTCCAATCTGCTACAGGTTGTTCGCCGGCATAAGGTTTTGCAATCTCAGTCATGGTATTATTATACTTCTCCAAATTTAAACTCTTCAATAATTGCTGATACTGTACCATGATCGCTTAAGGTACTTAAGTATAATCGGTCTGCTGTAAAGCTCATTGTTTGTGGTGACATACCTTCTATTACTCCCAATGCATTTAGACCATGGTTTGGATCTTTTAGCTTTGAAATAGTAACATGAGGATGATATTTTGGTCCATTTAATACACCACCTGTTTTAGCTAAATTATCTTTATCCTCATTACTTAAGCCTGTTAAAATAGCTGCGTTTGGGGGTACTAGACCTTCTCTCAGCGGATTAGCAATTACAAGAGTACCATCGTGAAGTGTTTGTAAGTGTGGTGTTCTGTCACAATTCCAAAAGACAATGGTGTTTCCCCATATTTGAAAACCGCGCATAGACACCTCTATAAAGCGTTGTTGAGCTGCAAAGGCTAGTAGTCCATTTTTTAACTGCGGTAAATTACGATCAGGATAATATCCCTGATAAACAGTTATATGTGGGAGATGTTCTTCATCAAGCCTAAATTCTGTATTAAATCTGGTGGCTAATTGTCTGCTTAATACCCTGGTTAAATTACTTGTTTGCTCATCCGGTAATAAAACTATATTTAATGCAGTTGCTTGTTCTAACATAGGAAGAAATTATATACTAAATTGAAGCAATTTTCAACTATAGGATGGATTTTAAACCTCTGAATTTTTAACTATTTTAAAATCTGGCAAAGGGATAATAAAATCTGACTTTAACCCCCTTGCTTTTAATTGTTCCGCGATAGGTATGGCATAGTGCCAGGCTAGTAAAATTACATAATCCGGTTGTTCATCTATTAATCTTTGATTATTTACAATAGGTATATGTTTACCAGGTAAAAACATATTAAGTTTTAAAGAAGTAGGTTGCTCGGCTAAATAGGGGAGTAATTCGGCATCTACTCCGTAATAATTGAGTAGAGTTGATGCTCTTGCAGGACTTGAATTTCCTACAATGGATTTTCCAGATTTTTTAGTTTTGATTAAAAAATCCATAAACTCTAATCGGGCTTTTTTAACACGCTTGGCAAATTTTTCAAATGTCTCAAGTTTATTAAGCCCAAAATTTTCTTCTAATTTGAGTAATTTTTTAACCTCAGGACTAACTTTTCTACCTTTGCCTTTTGTCGCATACACGCGTATGTTTCCTCCATAACGATCGCCCCTTTCTACATCTGTAACCGTAAAATCGTATTGATTAAACAAAGAAATTAGTGACTTAAGAGAATAAGTTCTTAGATGCTCATGATAAATAGTATCAAACTGTCCTCCCTTGATCACATCAAGTATATAATGTGTTTCATTAACAAAGACCCCGTCATCCTTTAATAAATTGTAGGCGCCCATTATAAATTCACCTAGAGTTTGCATATGGGCAAAAGTATTGGTTGTGATAATTAGAGATGCTTCTCCATATTTTTTCTTAATATTTTGTGATGTTTTAATATCAAAAAATGCCTGTACTGTTTCTATCCCGCTAGCATTGGCAATTCTTGCGATATTGGTTGGTTCAACTCCAAGGACTTGAATTTTTTCTTTCTGGAAACCTTTCAGTAGAGTGCCGTCATTTGACCCAACATCGATTACCAGATCCTTAGATGTCAAATTGTATTTTTTTATAAGAAAAGAAGCTATGCTTTCTTGATAAATTGCTAACTCTTTGGTGATTCCACTTCTGTAGGGATAATCCGGGTGATATACTTCTTCTCCGGATACACAATAGTCTATTTGAACAAGAGTACAATTTTCACACCAGACCATCCTTAATGGATAAGTTTTTTCCGGTTCGTTAAGCATTTCTTTGGTAAGCAAACTATCGCAAAGCGGTTGGTGACCTAAATCCAGGATAGTATGAAGTTTTTTAGAATTACAGACCTGACAGGCGGAGATATATCCTGATTCTATAGCATGATGTTTAGGATAAGTAAAATTCATAGTCCTATTCCTTTGTAGATTATTCCAGCTTTTTTGAAAGAGTTTTTATCATATATTCTCCTACCATCAATCACAATAGGTTTTTTCATATTTTCTTTAAAGAATTGGGGAGTCAGTTTAGCATATTCAGCCCAAGCAGTCACTACAATTACAGCATCTGCGTTTTCGATTGCTTTCTTAACAGTATCAGCTCTGGGTATATCTTCCCTTCGTGCCATGGGATCATGAATAATTATCTTTGCACCTTCTGATATAAGCTCTTCAATAATAGGTAAAGCAGGGGACTCACGAGTATCATCTGTATTTGGTTTAAAACTAAGGCCCAAAATAGCAATTTTTTTATCTTTTAAATTATCTCCCAAGACATTTTTTAGAAGGGTTAAAAGTTGATGGGGCTGTGTATTATTAATATCGATGACACTTTTTATCAGTGATGCCTGGATTCCCAGATCATTAGCAAAACTCAATAATGCTTTAGTGTCTTTTGGAAAACAGCTACCTCCAAAGCCACAACCTGAAAAGATATAGTTTAAAACTTCAGGTTTTATCCGCATATTCCTATAATAAGGACTTAATCTTCTATCCAAATGTACCCCCTCCCAAACATCTACTACGTCCACTCCGTCTGTTTTTTCAGAAATTCTGGCAATTTCATTTGAGAAACTTATTAATGTTGCAAAAAGCGCATTGGCAGCGTATTTTGTTAACTCGGCTGTTGCAAGTTCTGTAAAAATTACAGGAGCGGAAACTTTTGCATAGATTTTTGCATATTCTTTGCCACTTTTATCATCTATTTGTCCGATAACTATTCTATCAGGGTGCAGAGCGTCATCTAAGGCGCTACCCTCCCTTAAAAATTCCGGATTCATACATAATCCAAAATCCTTCCCAGCTTTTTTCTTAGAATATTTTTCAAGAATGGGTTTTACTATAGTTTCTGTTACCCCTGGTAAAACTGTAGACTTTACAGTAATTACCTTATATTTATTTGTTTTTGATATGGCTTCACCAATTTGTTCTGCTGCTTTTTCTATAAAAGTCAAATCAATTTTACCTTTAACTGTGGGGGTGCCAACTGCAATAATTATTACATCTGATTCTATGACTGATTTTTCTAAATTTTCTGCTGCAGACAACCTTTTCTTTAATAGTTTTTTAAGAATTTTATTAAGGCCTGGTTCGTAGAACGGGGAAACGCCGCTATTTATTTTGGAAACCTTATCTTTGTCATTATCAATGCAAGTAACCTCGTGATCTAATGCGCTAAGGGAGATTCCTGTAACTAAACCTACATAACCTGTTCCAATAATTGAAATTTTCATCGTGAATTATTTTTATACCAAAGTAAAGTATTTGTTAGTCCTTCGGTTAAAGAAACCTGGGGATTATACTCTAAATCTTTTCTGGCTTTAGATATTTGAGGACATCTTCTATTGGGACTATCTGTTAGATAATTTTGATCCTCACTGCTTTTCATAACTACTTTACCAGAATACCCAAAAAGCTTCATTGATATTTCTTTCATTTTTATTGCTAAATCAATCATAGAAATTTCCTCATTTTCAACTCCAATATTATAACTTTCTCCAGATTTCCCTTTGATTAAAATCTTAATGTATCCTATGATAGCATCAGTTATATAACAAAATGTACGTGTCGGGGAGCCTTGTGAGAGAAGGGTAATATCTTTATTTGCTAGAATATCTTTTGCAAAATCAGGAATAACTCTTCCGTCGGAAATTTTTAATCCTGGTCCATAATTATTAAAGGGTCTAGCTATTTTGATTGGAAGGTTATGAACCCTTGAATAATTAACACAAAGGGTCTCACCAAATCTTTTCGATTCATCATAGCAAGCCCTTGGACCAGTGCAAGATACATTCCCCCGGTAAGTTTCAGACGTGGGAATATTGCCATTAACTGGATCTCCGTATATTTCGCTGGATGAAAAAAACAGCAGTCCTTTAACAGGATTTTTTGTCTTCTTTCTTGCAACAGTAAATTCCAAAATATTCATAAGGCCTTGAACGTTTGCCAGCATAGTTTCTATTGGATATTGCCGGTAAAAAGTTGGTGAAGCAATAGAGGCAGCATGAATAATATAATCAAGAATTTGATTAGTTGGTATTTTATATTTTGTCACATCTGTTTTAAGGATTTTTACATTAGGATTTTTTAACCACCCCGATGGCTTATTTAGAAAAATGTCTAATGCATACAAAATAATTTTTTTATTTGGATGAGTACTGTTCCAATGTAGAATTGATTTTATAAAATAGTACCCTAAAAAACCGTCAGCTCCTGTAAAAAGAATTGTACTTCCAGCTAAAATCTCAAATTCTTTATTTGTTTTTATTAGAATATATTCTAAATCTTTTTCCTCAAGTGAATTTTTAACTGAAGCCATTACTTCCAAACCTTCCACTTTGGATCCTCATTCCAAAGCTTATTTAGATTATCAACATCTGGATATGTATCCATGGAATGCCAAAATCCATTATGGATATAAACGGCTAGTTGTTTATTATCAGTAAGTCTTTTAATAGCTGGGTGTTCAAATTCTTTTTTGCGAAGATATGAAAAAAAATTCTTTTTAAAAACCATAAACCCACCGTTTACCCATTCGGTAAGTACTGGTTTTTCTGAAAATCTTTGTACGACATTGTTTTTACCGATTGCCAAAAGACCGTATTTACTTCTTGGGTGAACACCCGTGACAGTTCCAATTAGCCCGTGTTTTTTATGAAATTTAAATAATTTTTTAATATTTACATCAGCAACTCCGTCTCCGTAGGTAACCATAAAATCTTCGTCTTCTTCTGGTATAAAATCTTTTATTCTAAGAATGCGTTCTCCAGGAAGAGTTTCTTGTCCTGTATCAACAAGTGTAACCTTAAAGTCATCTTTATTATTTTCAATATTCTTGTGAAGTTTTATAGATCCATCTTTGGTACCCAGAGTAAAATTTTCAGATAGGTTTTTTTGGCTTAGAAAGTAATCTTTTATATAGTCACCTTTGTATCCCAAAGCTATAATAAATTCGTTATAACCGAAGTGAGAGTACATTTTCATAATGTGCCATAAAATAGGTTTATTGCCAATAAAAACCATTGGTTTTGGTTTAAACTCTGTTTCTTCTTTAAGCCTGTATCCAATTCCACCACAAAGTATAACTACCTTCATAAGTATCCTGATTCTAAAGGAAGGTTTTACTAAAATCAAGTTTTTGTGCTAATATGAGTTTTTAAATTATGAAAATTAATGATCAACAGCTTATTTCTATCGTTCTTGCAAATTATAACGGCAAAAAATACCTAAAAACTTGTCTGACATCAGTATTAAAATCTTCTACAAAAGATTTTGAAATTATAGTGATTGATAATAATTCCACCGACGAGAGTGTTGAAATAATTAATGAATTTGCTAAGAAAGATTCCAGAATTAGGCTTTTTAGAAATAAGATGAATATGGGAGTTCCTTTTAGTAGAAACAAAGCAATAAAAAAAGCAAAGGGAGCTATATTGGTATTTTTAGATAATGATACAAGGGTAGATAGGAACTGGTTACAAGGAATTTCTCAAGCTTTTTCAAAAGATGAGACTATAGGGGGAATGCAATGTAAAATTTTTGACTTTAATAAAACTGATATGATTCAAGAGGTTGGAATGAAGTTGTATCCTTACACAGGTTTTGGAATTCCTTTAGGAAGAGGAGAAAAAGATAATGGGCAATTTGAAAAGGAAGAGGAAATTATTGCTTTAGGGGCAGCTTTGGCTGTAAGGAAAGAAGTTGCAGGCAAGATAGGAGGTTTTGATCTAAAACTTAAGCATACTACTGATGATTTAGATTTTTCCTGGAGAATATGGATTGCAGGCTATAGAGTTGTATTAGCTCCAAATTCGAAAGTTTATCATTACACAAAGACGCATAACTTAAGCAATAAATTTTATTTCCATCTTTGTAAAAACTCCATAAGAATGTTAATTAAAAATTATGAGCTTTCTAATACGATAAAATACTTACCGTTTTCTTTAATCCTTAATATTTTAGGAGCAGTTTCTGTACTTTTTAGAAAAGGAAGCTTTGCAGCAATTTTAGGAGTTTTGCAAGGATTTACTTGGAGTCTATTTTTCTTACCGGATACATTAAGAGAGAGATCAAGAGTTCAAAGTTTAAGGAAAGCTAGAGATAAAGATATTTTTGATAGGATAATGATTTCTACAAATATTTTCAACATGTATAAACTATATTTTAGAACCGAAAAAACATCAGTTGCTCTTATGAAGTGATTAGACTATAGTAGGTGAGTTAGGCTCACCTAAAATATCAATGATTCAACTTATCAAATCAACATTTTATAAAGAGGAAGAAATAAAAAGAAAGCTTTGTAAATTTATTCTAGCTTCAGATAAACTTAGCATTGGAAAAGAATGCAAAAAGTTTGAAACAAGATTTGCTAAATGGCAGGGAAGAAAATACTGTGTTATGGTTAACAGTGGTAGCTCAGCTAATCTTGCTATAATTCAGGCACTTCTCAATTTAGGAAAAATAAAAAAAAATGACTATGTTGGTTTTTCTGCTGTGACCTGGTCTACTAATGTTATGCCACTTATGCAACTGGGATTATTTGCGATACCTGTAGATGTCGAGCTTGATACATTAAACGTTTCAAGTAAGAAATTACTCCAGGTTCTTGAAAAATACCCACTAAAAATGTTTTTTCTTACTAATCTGCTGGGATTTTGTGACGATATAGATGAAATCAAGAAATTATGCCACAAAAAAAAGATTATATTAATTGAAGATAATTGTGAGTCTTTGGGAACTGAATATAAAGGTCGTAAGCTTGGAAACTTTGGAATGGCTTCAACATTTTCCTTTTATGTCGGTCATCACTTATCAACTATTGAAGGTGGAGCAATTTGTACGGATAATGAAGAGCTTGAAACAATGCTTCAGATGGTTAGAGCACATGGATGGGACAGAAACTTAACAGAACAAAAACAAATAAAAATTCGGGTGAAGCATAATGTTAACTCTACATTTTATTCTCGTTATACTTTCTATGATTTAGGGTATAATTTCCGAACAACAGAAATTAATGGATTTATCGGAAATGCACAAATGCAATATCTGGATGAAATCATCTCCAGGAGAAGAGATAATTTTTTAAAAATAGCGACTTTAATTTATAAAAAAACTAATGAATATTATCCCCTAAGGTATCAGCATATTGACTTACTCTCAAATTTTGCGATGCCAGTAATTTGTAAATCTCAGAAAATTAGAAAAGATTTAGTAGAGAAATGTAAGGATAAAGTAGAGATTAGGCCAATTGTAGGAGGAGATATGGTATTGCAACCATTCTACAAAAAATATATAAATAATTACATTGATGAAAACGTAAATGCTAGGATTATACACGAACAAGGTTTATATTTTGGGAATAATCCAGAGTTAACACAAGCAGAAATTAAAGAGTTGATTGAAATATTTAGTTAAATATGAAAAAGGTTTTTTGGAAAAGTGAACAGAGTTCTTTCTGGCAAAATAAAAAAGTTTTGGTAACAGGCGGATGTGGGTTTGTTGGAAGCCATGTTACTGAAAGATTGGTAGCAAATGGTGCAATCGTGACTGTTTTAGATCACATTCGTCCTAACAAGCTAGATAATATAAAAAGTGTTAAAGATAAGATTAAATTAATAGATGGTAATATTGAGAATTTAGAAACCTGTCAGATAGCATGCAAAGATCAGAAGATTGTTATAAATATGGCAGCCAGAGTTGGCGGTATAGAATATAATAGAGCACACCATGGGAGTATTTTGCGGGAAAATTTATTGATAGTATGTAATATGATGGAAGCGGCAAGACTTGCTAAAGTGGACAGATTCTTACAAGTATCTTCGGCTTGTGTATATCCAAGAGATGCGATTATACCTACTCCTGAATCAGAGGGGTTTAGAGATGAGCCTGAACCTACAAATGGAGGTTATGGATGGGGGAAGAGAACGGGAGAGTTGTTGGGAAGATATTATTCGGAAGAATATGGTATGAATATAGGGATAGTCAGGCCATATAATTGCTATGGTCCACGAGATCATTTTGATCCCCAGCTTTCTCATGTAATTCCTGCTTTAATAAAACGGGTTTTTGATGGAGAGAACCCCTTAGTGGCTTGGGGAAGTGGTAATCAAACAAGGGCGTTTCTATACGCGGAGGATGCGGCAGAAGGGATATTGCTTATAACTGAAGAAACTTACATACCGGATCCAGTTAATTTAGGGACAGATGAAGAAATATCAATTAAGAAGTTAATTGATATAATTTTAAAAATAAGCGGACAGAAAAGAAAAGTTATTTTTGATACTTCCAAGCCAGATGGGAGTCCAAGGAGAAATAGTGATAACACTAAAGCAAAAGAAAAATTTGGGTTTATTGCAAGAACACCTTTAGCTGATGGATTAAAAAAGACAATTGATTGGTATATTAAAAATAAATGAAAAAGAAATCACCATTGGTCAGTGTAATAATTCCAGCCTATAGAGCAGAATATTTCATCAGTAATTTTATTAAAAATATTGGCAGTATCCGTTACTCAAACTTAGAAGTGATTATGGTTTTCGATCCCTCTTCTGATAGTAGTGTGATGAAAGCAAAACAGATTACAGCGGGAAAAGAAAACTGGCATATTATTGTTAATAAAATACACTTAGGTATTGGTAAATCATTGAATTTAGGAATAAAGAAAAGTAAAGGTAAATATATTGTATTTTTTATGACAGATGAGTTTACTGATCCTAATTGTGTTGATGAATTGGTGAACTTTATTGAAAGGGTTCCTGATCAATCTGTAGGAGCTGTTGTTGCAAAAATTCTAGATTTTAATCAAAATGATAGAATTCAAACTTACAGAATGTATTTAATGCCTCAAACAGGATACTTATATATTCCAGAGTATGGTTTTAAAGACAGTAAAAAATACAACAAACCCTTTGTTGGTTTTAGTGGAATAGATGGTACGTTATTTAAAAAAGAGGTTTTTGAAAAGGCAGGGTTGTTTGATGTTGATATAGATTTTAATATAAATGATTTGGATATGATATGGAGAACTTGGCTTGCAGGTTTTAAGGTTGTAAGAGTTCCTTCTGCAAGAATTTATCATTGGTCACTTAAAGTAGGCAGAGGATCTGTTAAATGGGAATTTGCATATGCTAAAATGATAAATCTATTTATACAAAATTATAGTATGAAATATCTTCTAATTTATCTCCCACAGCTGATTGCTGTCTATACAATTAGAGGATTGGTTACTTTAATACAGGGTAATCCTGATCCCTTAAAGGGTTGGATTAAGTCAATTTTTTGGTCGCTTGGTTATCTTCCTAAAGCACTTAAGAAAAGGAAAATTATTCAAAATCAAGTTAGAACTGTTTCTGATGACTATCTTTATGACAAGATATTTGGAAAATTATCGTTATGGGATTTTTATAAACACTTAAGATGGGTGCAGAGAACTATTACACCAATAATGCTTACAAAGGAGGATAAGGATGAAAGGATTCTTACCTATAGTAAAGATAAATAATTTCTTATCAAAAATTTTTAAGAATCAGATGGTTAAAGAAAGAGCTTTTTTAATAGTTCTGATTACTACACTCGCAACCATTTGGTTTAGAAAAGGATTAATTCTTGGTTCAGGTGAGTCAGGTTTACCTTTTTATAACACATCAAGGCTTTTTGAAATATTAAAAAGTAGTTGGGGGGATGTGCCTATTGGTGGTAATGGTTCAATAGCATTCCCAAGTTATCCGCTTTACTCTACTGTAGCTTTTTTCCAGCATTTAGGCATTCCCAATTTTATTCTTCAAGCTATATTGTATTGGTTAATATTTGTTGTTGGGGTGCTTTCTGTTCATAAAATTGCTTCTTTAATCAAAGATAGTTCGCCTTTATCCAGATTTTCATCAGCTCTGTTTTATATTTTTAACCCAATAGCACACATAGCGGTACTACATAGATTTCAGTATCCCTTGATATTTTTTTACGGTTTTATGCCACTCGCATTCCTGATATATCTAAAAGGATTAAAGTCTAAAAAATTTATTTATCTGATTATTCTAGGTTTAGCAAGCCTTATCTTTAGCTATTCATTTGTTGGACCTGCTTTTTTGGAGTTATTTTTTGTGGTATTAGGTTTTTTGAGCATTTATATATTCGTATCAACATTTAGGGAAAAGAGAGATTATTTTCCATTATTTTACTTTTTAGCATTTGTAGTAATTTTTGTGTTGATACATTCCTGGTGGTTAATGCCTCTTTTTAGTTCAGTATTTGTTGATTTGGGAAGTAGAGGTTCTGTTAAATCTTTTAATCCATCGGATAATATCGCTACACTTAAAGGTATTAGTGATCAGATAGAATCGGTATTAAGTGTTTTCCGACTTTTCAAACCAAATGCATATCCCAAGGATGATACTTCATGGGTATGGATTTATGGAACAATTCCTTTTATACTTTTAAGCTTTTTTTCAGCAATTGCTTTTATTATTGGTTTATTTAAGAAAGAGAAAGAATTACTCTACAAGTTTTTAATTTTAGTATCTTTTATAATTATGTTTTGGATGAAAGGTACTTTAGCGCCTTTTGGTGGTGTTACTTTGAAAATATTTGAATGGTTTACATTCTTACATGTTTTTAGGAATCCATTCGAAAAAATTGGGTTGTTATTACCCTTTGCCATGGCAATCCCTGTTGGATTTGGTACTGTTGCGATTATTAATACCTTAAGCAGTAAACTTAAGCTGTCAAAAAAATTAATGACCTTTTTAATTCTAATATTGGCCTTTCCTGTGTATATGTTTCCTATAGCAACGGGCCTAGCTTTTACCGGGGGAGGTCCTCCAGCCAATAATATTAATATTGGTCAGTATGTTAAGGTACCGGAATATTATAAAGATGCCAGAGAGTGGTTGGATAAACAATCGGATGTTTTCAGGGTATTGGTATTGCCCATTGATGGAGAGGGAATGACTTATAAATGGGAGTATGGTTTCGCAGGCGTAGAGCTTTCTAATAATCTCTTCAATCAACCAATGATTTCATTAAACACCAGTAATGGTTCTTTACCGGAGTTGGTAGACAATATTAAACAGACTTTGTTAGATTATCCGGAAAAATTTTGGATTTTGGCACAACAATTAAATGTGAAATATATTATGGTACGTGATGATATTGATTATTTAGCTAGGGATACAGAGGCTCCATCGACAGTTTTAGCTAATATAAAGGAAAATTTAAGTAAAAATTTTTCACAAGTTGCGGAATTTGGTAAATTAAAATTTTTCGAATTTAATCCTGTTCAGTTTACTCGCAAAGTTTTTGCCAGCACAAAACTTGTTTATTTGTCCGATCCATTAGGAAAAGGTTTAGATCTGATGCTTCTTTCTAATTCTTTAGGTGATGATATCTTTATAAGTCCTCCCAAATTTCCAGTAAAGGATCCTTTTTTAGCACTTGCCGATAAAATTATTATTAATGGGATTAAAATTGAAAACATCAAAATTAATGTAAACAATCCCATTGAAAACTTGCCATTTGTGAGCATTTACAGGGATACTCCTTTTTACGCTTTAGTTAGGTTAAAGGAAGAGTTGGAAAATCAACTGCAGACTGTAGATACCCAAATGGCTTTTCGGGTTAATTTGTTGGGAAAAAGAATGTCAGAAATAAATCATTCTCCAGAAGATGTGTTAGCAATGAATGAATACTATCAAGGGATTCAAGCAGTTGCTACTGAGTTAATTAGCTCTAAATCAGTTGATAGAGCAATAGTTGAGGCATTAATAAATCAAAGAGAAGCTTTGGAAGGGATTTATAAGAAAGTTAACGATTCTAATACTATAAATCAAATTATTTCTTATCTTGATAATTTATTTATTGCAGTAGGAGCTAAATCAGTCTATCCAACGGAGAAGGATTTAATTCATCGTTTTGATATACCCAAGGACTCCCAATATGAAATTTTAATCACAAAAAGTAAATGGAGTGATTATTTTGAGAATACTGGAATTTCGGAATTTGATTTGGATGGACAGACTGTTAAATTAGATCCTTTGAAGCAAAAAGATGACAGATATAGTTTTTCATTAGGAACTTATAAACTTAGCAAAGGGATTCATGAGGTTAGTATAACTCAACCTAAGGCTAAAAACCTTATTACAGAAAAACTACCAGAAGAGCTATTGTTATCCTCTGAAGACAGGAAACCTATTACTAAAATAATTCCAATTGGAGAGCTAGATAACAACTATGCTTACTCAATATCATTTGAATATCTTGAGGAAAAGGGTAATATTCCAGTAATATCGATTCACTCTGATGTTGATTTCATAGATAATAAAAGGGAGAGAATTCCCAGGTTTGGGATAGCTTTAACCCGGGATAATTATGATTTTGGGTGGAAGAAATATAGTGGTACATTTACCCCATTTCCTGCCTCTGGTGAAAATTATGTAGCAATTAAAATTATTCCCTTTGGAGATTGTAAAGGAGTGGTCCAGCGTCCGTACCGTAGATATTGCGAGGATAACAGTTTTAACCAAAGATTTCTGCAGGATTCAAGCACCAAGATCCGCAATCTAAGGGTGGAAAGGCAATTTCTTAATCAAGTTTTTATACGAGAGGTGGAAGCGATTCCTGGTAAGAAGATTTCTCCAAAAGTAGACTTTGAAATAATCAGTCCTGCCAGATATAAGATAAGGGTAAGCAATGCTCAAAATCCATTCTTTTTAGTACTTTCAACCTCATTTGACCCACAATGGAGTGCATATTTTACCACTCTAGCTGGTAGTAATGATCCACTGTTAACAAAAAATCATCTTGAGGTAAATGGATACGCTAATGGTTGGTATATAGATAGACTTGGTAGTTATGATATGTTTTTAGAATACTCTCCCGAAAAAGTCTTTATAATTGTGCAAAAATTCGCGTTCGTTTTTATAATCATTGCAATTTTAATTTTAATTGGTTATTTTATCCGTAAGCGGAGCTTGCGGGCTTTGCCCTAAAAATATGATAGATACAGTAATTGATAATTTATCAAGACTAGAGGATTTTAGTCGCTATATTCCTTCTATTATTCAACTATTTATTTTTATTCTTTGGATTTTTATTATCCGGGTATCAAAAGCTAAATATCAAACTTCATTAAATCTATCAATTTTTCTTCTTATGATATCTGTTCTAGCTTACCTATTTAATATCATTTTTTTAGCACGAACTTCAGCCGAATATGCTTTTATGTTGCTTGGTGTTGGAATTATACAAATAGTTTTTACAAAGAATGGTGACAGTTAATTTTAGTTTATTTAGATATAATTTATTAAGTGAAAATAAATAGCAAAATTGTTTTTTTATTTGCGTTACTGATCCTAATCCTCTCAAGTTTAGCAACCTTGTTTAATCGCTTAAGGATCGCATCAAACCTGATTCTCTTAAGTTTTCTTATCTTAAGTTTAGCCACATTTTTGTATCTTTGGGAAATAAATAAAAATAATGAAGATTAAAGTTACACCCATTTTAATAATGGTTTTACTCTTTTTAATTTATTGGATCTTTTGGGTTCCAGGACCTAGGGTTGGTAATGATTTTTCTTTAACTTCTCAGTCTTTATTAAAATCCATGTTTAATATGCCCCAAACTTGGTCAGTAAGTGGTACGGAAGGATTGGGCGAGTATACGGTATTTACCCTCTGGTCTTATCCGTTTAACTTATTAACCGGTACCTTAGCTAATTTAGGATTATCGTTTGAAGTTTTAGAAAGAGTTTTGATAATAATTCCGCTTCTATTTTTTGGTGTATTAAGCATTTGGAAATATTGTGACTTTCTAAAATTTTCAAATTATGCAAAATCTATCTCAACTATTTTTTATCTTACTAATACCTATATTTTATTATTAATTGACGGAGGACAGTTAACCATAGGATTAACTTATGCCTTTTTCCCGTATGCCTTTTTAACTATTGAAAAATCTCTGAAGGGGGGATTTAAAAAAAGAATACTGGCTGCTCTTTTAGTATCAATTGTAGGAGTTTTTGATGTTAGGTTTATTTTTGTGCTTTTATTGCTTTGTCTAATTCGTTTTGTGTTTGAGTTTTTATTTTTAAGTTCCTGGAAGTCGTTTGAATGGATAATACGTTGGATTAAAACAGCGGTTACAATAATTCCAATTTATATTGGACTTAATTTTTATTGGCTTTTAGTATTGTTTGAGTCACCTATTTCTAGTAGTACTTTTGCGAATCTGACTCAAACTACATTTGTTAGTTTTATTTCATTAGGTCATTCAATTTTACTACTATCCCCTCATTGGTTTAAAAATGTATTTGGAAATATTACACAACTTCGTTTTGAGTTTTTTTTAATACCGGTGCTAGTATTTTTGGCCCCTATTTTAAGACCGAAGAACAAGATTGTTAGTTTTTGGTTGTTAGTCGCAATTATTTATATATTTCTGACTAAGGGAACATCAGAGCCGTTCTCAAATCTTTATCAATGGCTATATTCAAATGTACCTGGATTTTCTCTTTTTCGTGATTCTACAAAATTCTTTTTTCTTATTTGTTTATCTTATACAGTATTGATTGGAATAACTGTAGATGAATTAGGTAAAAGATTTCAAAAAGCCAAGATCATATTTGTTATATTAATAACCGCCTATCTAATTTTACTAATCAGACCTGTTTGGATGGGAAAAATGACAGGTACTTTTTCAAGTCAACCTCTTAATAATGAGTATTTACAGTTGAATAAAATATTTGAAAGTGACAAGCAATCCTCTAAAGTTTTTTGGATCCCGACAATAGCTCCATTGACTACTTTAGACGAGTCACATTCTGCAGTTGAAGCCGCAAGATTGGTTCAAAAAAGAACCTTTGGTCAGGCTAGCGTTGGAACATATGAATTTTTTAATTTCCTAAGGGAAGCGCCATATATGGGACAATTATTTGATGTTTCAGGAATAGGGTATTTAGTTTATCCGAATCTTGATCCAAGGAGAGATAATATGCATCCAGATAATATTAAATATCATTCTATATTTTCTGATCAATTATCTAAATTACCTTGGTTATCTAAAGTTGAAAATTCCACTATACCGTTATGGACAGTTAATCACTATCAGGAAAGATTATTCATAACTCCAAATATATGGTGGGTGATTGGCTCAGATGATATATACAAAGAAGCTACGAAAAGTAGCGAGTTGGCACTTTCCAAAAATTCTCTGATATTTGCTGAGGACCTTCCGGGGTTGGGTAAAAGAATTGATGAATTGTCTTTTGCAAAGATAGTGCTTTTCCATAAAACTATGCTAGATTTGGCTGCAAGTTTTATAGAGCAAGATAGTTTGATTTTTCCAGCAAAGAATTTAAAATATGATCCAAATGCTTCTGGTTGGTGGATGAGAGGAACATCAGACTTAATTAAATGGAAAGATTTCCTGAAAGAAAAATACCGGATTGATAATCAGGATTTTGATTTAAATGGAGGATGGGCAGTAGCGGAGAAAAATTTGGAGTTAAAAGTTAAAAGTGAAAAGTTAAAAAAGGATCAAATACTACTAGCCAGAGTACTAGAAAGTACGAGAAGTGGCAGTTTAAGTTTTTATCAGGATAATGAATTAGTTGGTCAAATTAATACAAAAAGTCCTGGTGATAATGTGAGATGGTTTGAAATAGGAAGCCTTGTTGGTAACAAGGACTTAACTATTAAAACTCAAGGTGAGATTAATGTGGTAAATGCTCTAGCTTTATTACCGGCTTCTCTGTGGCAAGAATATAAAGCTAAAGCAAAAGGTTATCAAGACAGAGTAGTTAATTTTGGTAAGGAAGCTCAAGAGGCAAATTCCTCAGTCAGTTATAAACAAATTAATCCCACTAAATATATAGTTACGGTTAAAAATTTAACACAACCTGCTATGCTAATATTCTCACAAAATTTTGATAACAATTGGAAGCTGGATGGAAAATCTTCCCTTCCTGTTTATAGTTTGTTGAATGGATTTAGTATTGATAAAAATGGAGAATATGAGCTAAATTTTGAGCCGCAAAAATATATTCTGCCTGGACTGGTAATTTCTATTCTGACTTTATTCGCTTCCCTGTTTCTTCTTCTAGTATAATTAAGTAATGAAGAAATTTCTGTTTGATATGATGAGCACAGCGACATTTAAACAATCCAGTATAACTATTGTGGGAACCATGCTTAATGGTTTGCTTGGAGCTTTATTTTATATCTCTGTTGCAAGAATTCTAGGGCCAGTTGAGTTTGGTTTACTTACTATCTCCATAGTTACTTTAACCTTAATTTCCGATATTGCAGATATCGGAATTAATACAGGACTAGTTCGTTTTGTCTCGGCTAATCTAGTTAACAATAAAGATAAGGCTATGAGAATCCTGAAACTAAGTTTAGAGATAAAGATAGCAGTTTGGGTAGTAGCTTTTTTTATAGTCTTCTTTTCGGCTCCGTTTTTAGCTAAGGAGATTTTTCATAAGTCTGAGCTGATTTTACCATTACGCTTGGTAGCGTTTGGAGTTGGTGGTGCCCTTCTTTTTTCTTTCGCAACATCATCTCTGCAAGCTTTTCAAAAATATTTTCTTTGGAGTGGAATAAATATTACTATCAACCTATTAAGGCTAATTCTTATATTTATTTTAGGATATAATTTAGTACTTAATGTTGAGAATAGCTTATTTGTCTATATAATTTTACCCTTCTTTGGATTTTTTATTACCTTGCTGGTTTTGCCATGGAAAAGAATTTTTTCCGCAAGAGAAGAGTTTAGCCTTTCAAAAGAACTTTTTGCCTATAATATCCCAGTGGCTATCTTCACTATTATTGCAGCTTTTTCTGCCAGACTGGATACGTATCTTACTGCCTCTTTTTTATCTACAAGAGAAGTAGGTATTTATGGAGTAGCTACTCAATTAGCTCAGGTAATGCCACAGCTTATTTCTGCAATAGGATTGGTTGCGGCACCAAAATTTTCCAGTTTTCAAAGTAAAGAGCAGATGCTGACTTATTTTAAAAAATTACAATTATTAATTACAGCGCTTTGCGTGCTTGGTATTTTATCAATTCCAGTTGTTGCTTATTTAATTCCAATTATATTTGGGTCATCTTACATAGAAGCTGTTACTCCGTTTATATTTATATTTTTAGCAATGCTAGTTTTTCTATTTTCAGTGCCCGTCCATAATGCAATTATTTTTTATTTTGGAAAACCTGGTGTATTTATTCCTGTTGCCGTAGGACACTTATTAATAATTGGAATACTAGGTTATTTTTTAATTTCAAATTTGGGAATAATAGGTGCATCGATAACAGTTTTGGCAGGTACCATTTTTAACTTTCTTTATCCACTTATTTGGTTATTAATTAAATTAAAAAAATGAAAATTTGGGTAAATACTATTGTTCATAATGAAGAAAACTTTATCTGGTTTGCCATTATGAGTGTGGTGGATTTTGTTAATAAGGTCTTAATTTATGACACCGGTTCAACAGATAAAACTGTTGAGATAATTAAAGAAATTCAAAAAATAAAAAAAGATAAAATTATTTTTAGAGAATTTGGACCAGTTGATAAGTATGAGTTTACTCAAGTTCGACAAAAAATGCTAGATGAATCAGAGTGCGATTGGATTTTAATAGTTGACGGAGATGAGGTTTGGTCAAATGAATCTATGAAAAAATTAACACATGAAATTAATTATAAATCTACAGTTGAGCTAGCAAAATTATGTAAACAAAAGAAGATTGAACGGTTTATTTTTTCCTCGTCTTGTAGTGTATATGGTAGAGCTAGCGTATCTGACATGTTAAGAGAATCAGATTTGGCCAAACCTGCGACAGAGTATGCAAAAAGTAAATTTATGGCTGAACAAGGGCTTTTAGAACTATCTTCGGATGGCTTTCACCCCATCATTCTTCGAAATGCGACAGTTTATGGATATTCACCCAGAATGCGATTAGATTTGGTTGTGAATGATCTTGTTGCAAAAAGTTTTTTAGAACACAGAGTTTCTATATTAAGCGATGGTTCCCCATGGCGTCCATTAATTCATATTGAGGATCTTTGTGAGGCTTTCATTAGTTTTTTAAAAACCCCCACCCCAGAAGTTAATTATTCTATTTTTAATATAGGGTCGAATGATCAAAACTTTACAATTGGAGAAATTGGTCAAGAAATTGTCAGTTTTGACCCAAAAAGCCATTTTGAAATACTGAATCAAGCTGAGCCAGATCAACGATCATATCGGGTAGATTTTTCAAAATTTCAGAAAAAATTTAATTTTAAACCAAAGTGGACTTTAAGAATGGGCATTGAAGATTTATACAATAAATACTTGGCATGCGGTCTCACAAAACAAAATGTTGAAACTAAAAAATATGTTCGTTTACAAAAAGTTAAAAGGCTTTTGCAGCAAAAGGTTATTTCGGAGATTTTATCATGATGTCAAGTAAAGGAAATATTGAGGGGGTTCTGATTCATCCTTTAAGAAAAATATGCG
>Ga0082335_1003095_pt1 | contig 28421 bp, 20 predicted proteins | sample Subgrocontami58m_FD_72375 | JGI IMG/M metagenome (GOLD analysis project Ga0082335, IMG submission 72375) | Subsurface groundwater microbial communities from S. Glens Falls, New York, USA - GMW37 contaminated, 5.8 m (SPADES assembly) (version 2) ...
CTCAGTTGGTTAGAGCAGCTGACTCATAATCAGCGGGTCGGAGGTTCAAGTCCTTCAGGGCCCACAAAGAAAGCTCGAGTTCAAAAAGAATTCGGGCTTTTTTGTTTTTATAAAAACAATTTGAATCTTTTCTCAAAAGATTTAAACATAAAGTGAAATGTGCAAATATTTTTAGCAAAAATAATATGGGATTCTGCTTTTAACGTAAAATACTAGTTCATAAAAAAGAAATTATCACATCTCTTACAAGGACAAATGTCCTTATTTGATCAACAACATTTTCTTTGTCTGAGAAAATGAACCGGCTTGGATTTTATAGAAATAAACGCTACTTGGTAGAGACGTTCCATGGAACGTCTTTACATATTGACCCGCTTGTTGAAATTCATTTATTAATGTTGCTACTTCTCTTCCAAGAATATCATAAATTTTTAAAGTTACGTAACCGCTTACCGGTAACTGCCAACTGATTACTGTTTCCGGATTGAACGGATTTGGATAGTTTTGATTTAATTTATAGTCAGTGATAATAAAATCTTTTTGTATATCTGTCGGTGGATCTCCCCAAATTGATTTGACCCACTCAGGGTGATCAATAAACGGATTTCTATTGTTTTGATAAAAATAGATCACGTTATTCCTGTTCATTTCAAAATCATCGGGTAGATCTTGCAGATTCCATTTCAGTAATGTAGAAAGCTTTCCGTAAAGAGGTTCTTTATTTGGTGAACTTGGTATATAATCTACAATCTTTAAATCCAGTTCCCCCTGATCTCCTTCGTATCTTGCGTCCATATAAAAAATCATTCTTGCAACATCTCCTTTTACTTCATCTCTCGGTTCCCATGAATCAATATCATATTTATTTCCCGGTGCATTAGGAACAGGACTTCCGCCATTATCAAAATCCAAATTACTTTTAGCGCTGTTGATGCCTGGATTTTCGGGACGCAGATGATGACCGTCTGTTCCGGCTCCAATGTCTGTTCCAAAATTTCCATGCGATTTTGACCAAACATGTTCTCTATTCCAATAGTCTTGCGGATCTTTTGCTATTGATAAACCTGAATAAATACCGATTACATTATTAAAATTTTTTGGGTCTTCATCCGCTGCTCGTAACATTTTCCAAACATCAATACTTGTTGAAGAGCTATTATCTGTATAAAGATATTTAATTTGGTTCTTAATCAGGTTATGAAGAGCAGTTTTTAATTCTTCGCCTTTTAGTCCTTGAGAAAGAGTTGCATAATATGAATTATCAATCCCGCTTGTAATTATTAATCGGAATTTTGATAATGTTCCTGCGCGTGCTGAAGTTCCTCCTGTAACATTTTGAATCTGTAAAAAAGCTTTTTTAGGAAATTCCGAAACTCCGTTATTCGAAATTGTAAAAACTATTTTTTGATTTGCAGAATTACCTGCCGGGAAAGTAACCGTTTGAGTTGAAAAATTATTTAAATATGATGCTGTTGCAGTACTTGAATCAGCAATAAAAGCAACAGAACATGATGTAGCATTGGTTGCATCAGGATCTGTAATTGTCAACTCAAGATTATAAGTGCCGGCAGATTTAGAAACTGCATCGCTTATTCCTTGAAACTGCACATATGTTATGATAGCGATTGTTGCAGTTGTTATTGTATTAGAATTGCCGCTTCTTCCGATATTATTTGAAGATCTAACACGGTAGTAATAAGTAGTACCGGGATTTAATCCTGTTACATTTGCACTGATTGCATTGCCAACATCTTTGTTGTCGTAACCTGTAAGGTTAGTTGAAAAATTAGAGCTTGTTGAAATATCTAACCAATATTTAGTTGCACTTACCGAGCTGTTCCAATTTGCAGTAAATCCAGTCTTGGAAACGTTTGACGCTGAAACTGCAAGAGGTGCAAGTGGTAGTGTCGTGGCACCACCAATATTGTTCATCACAAAATTATCTATACCTAATGCTTGTGCATTACTGGTTGTAAATCCTGAGGTTACTGAATAATTCAAGGCAAGAAATAAACTATCGTTCTGATTAATATTTAAACCGGAAAGAGTTTGATTAGTAATACGTTTGATCTCGATTGGGACAATGGCTGATCCATTATTATCCGCATTTGGCGAGAAGCTTGATAAAAAATTTATTCCGGCAGTAGTCCAATTTGTTCCATCTTTTGAATAATACATTTGAATTGAAAACCCGGCACTGTTTGAACCATTACGGAATCTCATAACATCGTAAGAAACATCTAATTGAGTAATTGATGCTGAACCGGTATTCTTAAAGAAAGCATAAATGTTTACACTTTGTGAACCGGAACCGGAAGATTGTCCGCCGATAGCTCTATCACTCGCAGTTGTAGGAGCTCCAAGCCCAAAATTGTAGATTCCATTCGAAGAAATTGGATTGGATATATTACTCCCTCCAATATAATCAGTCTTTAAACCTGCAATAGTATATAGTCCCACTGTTCTAACTGTTGATATTTTATCTACTTTCCAATTTGCCGGCAATGTTGCAGCAGCGTTTGTACCGAGACTGTTAAAATTTTCATTTATGTTATTTCCTATTGGAATGGGAATCTGTGCAAATGATACTGCAAGAGGGATAAGAAATAGTAAAAACAATTTTTTCATTTATGTCTCGTGTGTAATAACAAAATTATCCGTTTGACAATTCTATTAAAAAAAAAGCGGCAGTAACAAACCCGCCGCTTTAAATATTTTCTAATGATGAAAATATTATTTCATTAAGATCATTTTTTTCGTTTGTGTAAAATCACCAGCTTGAATTTTATAGAAATAAACGCCGCTGCCAATTTGCGAACCTTGCCTACCGACAGGCAGGTTCTGAATCGAGAATTTAGAATTATAAATTCCCGGTTGCTGATACGCATTCACCAGGGTAGCGACTTCTCTTCCAAGCACATCGTAAACTTTCAAACTTACATGACTGTTAGCAGAAAGCTGATAGCTAATTACTGTTTCCGGATTAAACGGATTTGGATAGTTTTGGGATAGTGAATAAGTGTTTGGAAGAATTGTGGAATTATCTTTTACAGCAGTTACAATAGCAGCCCAAGACGTCATAACACGAATTCCATCCAGTTTTAGAGTCGGTGCTGCAGTTGCTGAACCTTGTCTTATAGTAACATATCCTAAATCTTTAGGATCACTCTTTGTTGTTTGAGTGTAAGGTGCTATTTCGGAGGATGTGGGTTCTGTTGATGGTATTGTTCCGGAAATTACAAAAACTTGTTCAGTATCATTTGTCGAATCAGCTGCAGTACCTAAAAATGAATGTTTAACAACAACTAAATATGTTGTATTGAAATTTAATACGGTTGTTCCATAAACATATCCGCCGGTTAATTCATTACTTTTGCTTAAACCAATCAGAAATCCGTTTCCGGAAGATTTTAAATGTGTTCTTGCATAATAATTAGTCTGTGAAGCGCTTGGAGACAATGCGATAAAATAATCTCCTGTAGCTTGAGTTGTTTGAACATTCATCAAAAAGGAGAGATAAACACTGCCGGAATTTTTTGCAGTATAAGAACGATATACATCTTCCCCGGTATTTGCTAAGGTAGTTCCGTTTCCTGCTGTAGGAGGATAACCTGTGAAAGTAAGGCCGGGAGAAGTGACCAATAGTTGATTAACCGTGCTGGGCGGTGAACCGGAAGGAGTCCAGCCGTTTGCATTTAACATTGTTCCAATAGTGTAATTAAAATTTTCTTCAAAAATGGTTTGTGCTTTACTAACCCCAATTAATAATATAAATACAACTAAAATTTGAAGATATTTTTTCATAACAACCTCACTTAAGTTATTGAAATTAAAATTATCTATTTAAGATGATGAAGCAAAAATTATCATTAATATTATAAAATAAAAGCAAATGCAACGTTGAACCATCTTTCTCTGCCGTAAAATACTTTTGCGAATTGTGCAGTATGATTCGCAGAAGAAGTACCGCCATCTTGACCATCGACAATGTAGCTGTTATTATTCAACAAATTGAAGATATGGAAATTAAGATTCACCCTCTTAACAAAGAAATCTGTTAAGTAATAACTGAATCCAAGATGGAAATCTAGAATATTGCTGTCTGGAATTTTCCATGATTGCTCCCGGTCGTTTACGTTTGATCTCGTATCCGGATTGAAGCTGGAATAGTATTTTCCAAGGAATTTATAGACCGGGTTTATATACACATTTAAACCGGAGCCCAAGTTTACTCTATAGTTAAGTTGAAAAGTAACTTGCTGCTGAGGAAATTCACTTACATATAATCCATCTGTATACAAGTTAACTTTTTTAACAGCAGTAGGATTATTTTCCGGAGTGACGATTGCAGTAACATCATTTTGGAATTTGCCTACTACATAAGAGCCGGCGGTTTTAAATTCAAGACCGCGCATTATTTTTACAACGCCCTCAAGTTCTAAACCAGTATGTACTTGATCAGAACCGGAAATATTGGCGTATTTATTAACGGGGTCACCAGAGGCGGGGTCAATGTCGGAATAAGATATTGTAATAGCTCTATCTTTCCATTTAGTATAAAAAGCGTTTGCCTTTAAGGCAACAAAAGATGTTGAAACGTTATAGCCCAATTCGGCAATAAAAACTTTTTCATTCGTTGCATCTTTTGACACAATGTTTGTATTGTTTGCAAATATATTATTCACCATTGGGGCTGAAGAAAAATATCCAACATTAAAGAAAACCGAATTACTTTGATCAATATTGTAATTTAAACCGGTCTTCGCTGTATACCCGAAAAAATTCTGCCATTCGGAGGTGTTGAAAGGATCATCGGATTTATAAAGGAAGTAATCTTTTCTTTTGCCGCCCTGAGAAGAAGCGGAAAGATTAATAAACGTTATAAAATCGCCAAAACGATATTCTAATTGACCGAATCCTCCAAATTGTCGTACGAAGAAATCGTTATAATATCTAACCTTATCTCCAACCATTGCCATTCGATTAGGATTATTAACATCATAAGTATCTATATAATAATCGCCGCCAATTAAATCTCTAATTTCCTGATAATGTTTTCCTACATAGTATCTACCGTCTATACCGGCACTTAGTTTTAGTTCAGGAGTAAGTTTTGTGTTAAATGTTGATAGTATCCCGTACCAATCGTGATTGTTAACACTGTTTCTTAAAACAGTAGATGTTGAACGACGTAATGTCGTGCTGTATTTGTTATCAATTGTAGTAGAATTAATACTCCAAATTTTATCATAATCTTTATAATACTGATAGACAGGATCTTGCGCTGCAGAAATTTCTGGGGCGCGTGGTCCGAGAGTTCCTGATCCATACCCACGTCCAACAGAATAATAAACGATAGTTGATAAAGTAGATTTTGGTGCAACTTGCCAATTCCAATTCAAATTAAATTGCGGCTTATGGAATTTATTTACGGCTTCATTAAACCAATTTCCCTTGAGTCTTCCCATAGCATAATTAAAATTGTGTCCATACTTATTCCAATCGGCAATAGAAAGTTTTGCATAGCTGAAAGGTCTTTGTCCATGTTCCTGAGGAGAGCCAACACCGGTAAATTCAAGTGAATGATTTCCGAATACTCCTCCAATTGAAAAGAAATAAGTAAATTCTTTATTATATGTACCGACAGCGTAGCCATCCCAAGTTCTTCTCGAAATCAATGCAGTTGCTGCAAAATTACTTGAGAGTTTTGTGTGGAAAGCAACGCTGGCTTTTAATAGATTGGCGGAACCATATTCAGACCGAACCTTAACATACTCTTCTTCCGACCCTACACCTTTTGTCCTCATATTCATAACACCGCCAACAGCATTTACGGAGTAAGGAGAAGCTCCAATTCCTCTTTGCATTTGAGTTTCATCCAAGACGTCACCAAGACCAGCCCAGTTAGACCAATAAACCCATTTATTTTCCATATCATTAACCGGCACACCATTAACCATAACCGCGACATTTCTTTGGCTGAAACCACGGACATATAAATTTGCATCACCAGCACCACCACCGGAGACAGAAGAATAAACACTTGGCGTTGTAGCTAACGCTTGAGGGATATCTCTTGATGCTAACTTAAATTCCAGTTCTTCTCCTTTAATTTCAGAAAATGCAACTGGTGTTTCCCTTAGAACAGCTTTCGTTCCCTTAACTACGGTTTCATCTAAAACCACAGAACGCGGTTCAAGAGAAAAATCAATTTTAGTATCTCGATTTAACTGGATATTTTTTGTTCGCTTTATATAACCAATATAGCTTACCGTTAATTCATAAATACCGCTTTTTACATTTTCAATAATAAAGTTTCCATCGGCATTGGTAGAAGCTCCAATAGATAAATCATTTATATAAACATTAGCTCCAAACAATTTTTCTCCCGTGGCGGCATCTGTTACTGTTCCTAAGATCTTAAACCCTTGAGCATAAATAATGTTACTTAAGATTGATATTGAAATAATCACAATTATAATTTTCAAATTTCTGTACATATTTAGTTCCTTATTTTTTTATACATAGTAATGAATATTATCTATTTATTCAATCTTTCATATCAAAAAGTTTATCTACAAAATATTTATTAACTCGTGTTACGCAGAAGGAAAGATTCGCCACGAAGACTCTAAGGCACAAAGGTTTCACCAAGAAAAACATAAACTTTGTGAAGATTTTGTGTCTTTGTGCCTTAGTGGCTAAGTTTTTTCATGTGGACTGCGTAAGGTGACTTATTAATTTATTTTATTTTTAAAATATTCAATAGTTTCTTTCAACCCTTCCATTAAATCATATTCAGGATGAAAATTGAGCTGCTCTTCCGTTTCTTTTATTGAAGCAAGACTATGCTTAATATCGCCAGGTCTTTCTTTTTCGTAAACTATTTTACTACTGCATTGTAATTCATCAATAACAATACGTGCAATTTCATTTATTGTAACAGCTCTTCCCGATGCAACATTGAAAACTCCATTTACTTTTTCACTAATTGCTGCCAGTATATTTGCCGATACAACATCTTTCACAAAAACAAAATCGCGTGTTTGTTCACCATCTCCGTAAATAATAATTGGTTCATTCTTCAATGCTCTTTCTATAAAAATCGGCACTGCTGCTGCATATCGGCTTTTGGGATCTTGCCTTGGTCCAAACACATTAAAGTATCTCAACGATGCAGCTCCGACACTTCCTTGTTCATTATAGATTTTTAGTAATGATTCACCTTCAAGTTTTGTTTCACCGTATGGAGATTTTGGATCTGGTTCTAGACTAACTGTTTTAGGTGATATTAGATTTTCTCCGTAAACAGCAGCTGAACTACTAAGCACAATTTTTTTTATTCCAAATTCTTTAGATGCATCAAGTACATTGATCAGTCCGTTGACATTTATATCGTAACATTCTTCCGGCTTCTCAATTGATTCCGGGACAGAAACGAATCCGGCAAGATGATGAACGTAATCTGTATCTTTTAATACTTGAAAAACAAGATCGCGATCTGTAATACTTCCCTTATGGAAAATCGCTTCGGGAAATATTTCAATATTAGATAAATATCCGCTCCGCAAATTATCTATTATGTGAACCTCAGCATCTTTACTAATCCAATGTTCTACAATATGACTTCCAATAAATCCGGCACCGCCGGTAACAACAATTTTTAATTTACTCATATTTAATTCACGATAAGTTGGGAAAGTGTTTTTCTAAAAACATTTTTACTTTTGATATATCTTCTTTACTAGTGAGATCGGGTACCTCTTCGCTAACAGAATATGCATAAAGAGATTTTGGAAATTTATCAATCATCATTTTGATTGCTGTCGGTAATTCTTTTTCTTTTCTAACCGGATTAAGCGGAACAATTTCAAGAAACGGAAAGATCATATCATAATTCAATTTGAAAATGTTCATACTGACTCCAATTGCCCCGTTCTTATCTCTCGCCGATTCAATCTCATCAGTTGTTGGTTTTTCAATTATATCAATAAGAAATCTTTCATTATCTTTTTTGGTAACAGAAAATTTTTCGATTCGATCTTTTTCAAAGTTTAGACCATTTCGGTCGTAATCAATCATTGCATTTTTATATTTCGATTCGAACATTAGCTTAAGCGCATTTTGAGAATAAAGGTTATCGCTGTTACAAACTGTAAATGAAGAACCACTCCAACCGGATTTTAGTTTAAGAGCGTGATATAATGCATCGGCAGTACCTAAAGGTTTTTCTCTTCCTTCCGGTATCGGTTGAACTGCATAGCTGATCTCCATTCCATTAAATATTTTTTTGTTTTCTTTAGATTCATAATATTTTTTTATTGAATCATCCTTTTCCCCTATCACAATAACAACGTCTCGATAGCCGGATTCATAAGCATTGAATAACAAATAATCCAAAAATGGTCTTTCGTTTTCACCGATACGAATCATCGCTTTCGATTTTAAATCAGCATCTTTTATTAATTGCGTATCTAATTCAATATCAGATAATTGTGATTTCTTCATTCGAGAAGAAATTCCTCCGGCAAGTATTACTAAGTTTTCGTTCATATTGAATTTTATTTTTCTTCTCTTGTTCCTTCATCGGAATAAACGATGAACGAATCATTCGAAATCATTTTAACAGCTTCTAAAACTTTTTCCGGATTTTCCGGTGCGTAAGCAAACATACATCCTCCACCGCCTGATCCATTTATCTTAGCGCCATAAGCTCCGGCATTTAAAGCCGCATCTATCATTCTATCAATCTTTGAAGTAGATATTCTCAAAATGTCTCTAAGTATTTTATGGTGATCATTAAGAAGAATACCGATTTTTTTGTCATCTAATGGAATTGTTCCAAATACTTTCTTAGCGGTTATTGTAATATCACGATTCTTCACAGTTCCGCAAAGCAATTCATATTGTTCGTTCGATAAATATTTTTTGTACTCTTCTATCTCATCGAGTCTAATTTTATGAAGTGAGAACTCGGAATTTATTTTTCTCAATTCGTTTATAATATTTAACACACCCTGTTTAACACGAGCTAAAATTGCTTTTGTATCTTTTGGCTCTCGAGAATCACCAAGAACAAAAGCTCCGAGTCGTGAATTAATTTTCTCTAATTTTATTTTAGGAAAAGATTCTAACCAAATAATATTTCCAACCGATGTTGAATAGTGATCCATCATTCCGCCGGGTTCGGAAAATTCTAAAACTTCTGCACGATGAGCGTACCCGGCAATTTCTTCTGCGGAAAGAATTACAGATTGATCGCTCATTCTCAAAAGAAAATTTATCCAAGTGACTATCAAAGCAGATGAGCTTGATGTTCCGGAATTAATTGGAATATTTCCATGAACGACACAATCAAATCCGTTTGAAAATGAATATCCTTCCTTTAATAAAACATTTAAAGAACTTCTGTAATAATCTCGTCCCCTTTTATAAGGGAGTAAACCATTGATGGTAATTGTTTCGTTATCTTTAATATCCGGCAGTTCAATTCTAATTTCCCTATCGTTTCGCTTTGTTCCCTCAATAAAAATTCTTTTTGAAATAGCACTGGCAATAATCGGCAATCCTAAATAATCTTGATGTTCGCCGAATAAACAAATCCTACCGGGTGTTGATATTTTTAAGCGATCTATTTTTACCACTATAATTTTATTCCTGGTTTACAAACTCATCTAGCGAATCAACAACAAATTTAATTTGTTCGTTTGATAACTCAGGATAAATCGGTAATGCTAATGAATTTTCTGCAGCAAAATTTGAGTTCGAGTAATCTTGATCTTTACAATTCAAATAAGAAAAACATTCCTGCCTATGAAACGGTACGGGATAATAAACTTCACAGCCGATCTCTTTCTTCTTCATAAAATCCCAGAGTTCATTTCTATTCTTTTCTAATCTAATTATATACTGGTTATAAATGTGATAATTCTTAAATCCGGAGTTTTTATAAACGGCTTTCGGCAGCAATACTTTATTCTTCAAATCAAAATTTAATCTTCCTTCTTCTTCAGCTAATCCGGCTTCCAGAAAATATTTCGTGTAAGTTGCTGCATTTTCCCTTCTTTTTGCCGACCATGAATCAAGATGAGGAAGTTTAACTCTTAGTACCGCAGCTTGCAATGTATCCAATCTAAAATTTCCACCGATCATTTTATGATAGTACTTTGGTTCCATTCCATGAACGCGCATTATCCTAAGTTTCTCTGCGAGGGCTTCATTGTTGATTGTTACAATTCCACCGTCTCCAAATCCGCCAAGATTTTTACTCGGGAAAAATGAGAAACATCCAATATCTCCAATAGTGCCAACAAATTTTCCATTTTTGTACTGAGCTCCTATTGCTTGAGCCGCATCTTCAACAACAAACAGATGATTTTTATTCGCAATTTTCATAATCTCATTCATCCGTGCGCTTTGACCGTAAAGGTGAACGGGAATTATTGCTTTTGTTTTTGATGTAATTTTTTCCTCAATCTTTTTGTGATCAATATTAAAAGTAATCGGGTCACAATCAACAAATACCGGCACTGCGTTCAAACGAGCAACAACTCCGGCTGTTGCAAAGAAAGAATATGTCGGCACAATAACTTCATCACCAGGTTGAATATCAAGTGCCATAAGCGCTAAGAGTAACGCATCTGTACCGGAAGAAACACCAATAGCTTTTTTACAACCAAGATATTGGCAAATTTCTTCTTCTAATTTTTGAATATCGGGACCCATGATAAAATATTGCGAATCAATAACACGCTGAACAGCTTCATCAATTTCTTTTTTTAACGATTGGTATTGAGGTTTAAGATCTAGCAAAGGGACTTTCATTCTTTATCACCTATTTTATTAATTAGAAATAAATTTACTTTTTATTTATTAATGTCTGATTGTTTGAATGCATGGTTGTTTGGTTGCTTGATTGTTTGATTGAACGAATGATGCTATTCATAATCTGAATTCCATTCTTGTCCTGAATTAATTCTGGAAATTAAGCTCTTATTCATTTTGATTAATCCGTTTTCAAATTCATATAATTTGGCATCATAATCATTAAAATCATCTTCTATAATCTGCTCTGCATTAAAAAGTGTAAATATTTGTGAATAATTTTCAGCAGATGATGCTAAAGCTATTTCATAGAATCTTAAAGTTTCTTTTATACTTCTTCTTGAATAACCTTCGGCGATGTTACTAGATATTGATAAAGCTGAATCTTCAATCTGAGCTTTTACTTTAAATGGTATATCACGATTCTTCTTTATCACATTATGAACTAGACGATAAATTTCTACTGCCTTCTTCCATATTTCAAGTTTTCTAAATCCACGATTTATATTTCTGTTTCTTTCCAAAAACTCAGTCTTCATAATTCCCCATAGAATTTATTTTATAAATTTTCTATCATCCAAACATCCAAGCAACCAAACAATCAATCATCCAAACATCCTTGCATCCAAACATCCAAACATCCAAACATCCTTGCATCCAAACATCCAAACATCCAAACATCCAAGCATCCAAACAACCAAACATCCAAACATCCTTGCATCCAAACATCCAAGCATCCAAACAATCAAACATTCAAGCATTATTTCATTCTAATATTCTACCACTTTTCCCTTTTCCAATTTGTATCTTTTGTTCGACTTACTACATTCAGCCATTCCATCTTTATCAAAAATTAGTTTCTGTCCCGCTTCACTTAACCAACCAACTTGCTTAGCCGGATTACCAACCACCAATGCATAATCGGGAACGTCTTTCGTTACAACGGCACCTGCACCAATGAATGCAAATTTGCCGATTGTATGTCCGCAAATAATTGTTGAGTTAGCTCCAAGCGATGCGCCTTCTTTTACTAATGTCTTGATATAAAATTTAGAACCAACTTGTGGGTACTTACTTCTTGGATCAATAATATTTGTGAAGACCATAGAAGGACCGCAAAAAACATAATCTTCCAGAGTTACACCTTCATAAACAGAAACGTTGTTTTGAATTTTTACAAAATTTCCTATTACAACATTCGAACCGACATTTACATTCTGACCTAAGATGCAATTCCTTCCGATCTTTGCGCCGGACTGCACATGAGAAAAGTGCCAAATCTTTGTTCCGTCACCAATTTCAACATTGTCATCAATGTAAGCGGATTCATGTTTGAAGTAGTTCATATTAGTTTTGAGTTTTTAATTATGAGTTATGAATTATTAAATTGAAAATTTTGTACCATTATCATTTTGTTTCTCTGTCACTTGATTACCTTGGAAAAACGAATATTATATACAGCTTCAATTGAAGGACGAGCATCTGAAATTCCTAATCCGTTTCCTTTTAATATTTCTCGGTAAACTTTTGTATGAAGTTCTGTAAATCCGTCTGAGAATTCTATTTCATTATCATCAATTTTTATTGAACGGTACATCATTTTTTTATGTGATCTGATTTCAGCCGGTAAATCATTTTCATCAATAGAAAGAAACCATGTAACAATTGCATCTTTTAATTCGAGCGATCCGGACATTTTTTTATTATCAGAAAGATATACTTCGCTTTTCTGAATATCTCCGAACAGCCATATTAATAGATCGAAAAGATGTATCCCTATATTTGTTGCAATGCCTCCGCTCTTTTCATCTTCACCCTTCCATGAATAATGATACCAATTCCCCCGTGAAGCAATATAAGTCAGTTCTACTTCATGTTTTTTATTTGTAGAAGTTTTTAACTTTTCTTTAAGCTCTATTATCGAAGGATGATGCCGTAACTGCATAACAGTAAAAACCTTTTTCCCGGATTTCAATTCAAGTTCTTCCAACGAATCTAAATTTTGAGGATATAGAACAATTGGTTTTTCACAAATAACATTTGCACCAAGATTTAATCCCAATCTGATCTGTGAATCGTGCAAATAATTTGGAGAACAGACGCTTAAATAATCAATCTTAGAATTATTATGCTGTGAAAGTTTTACGAGATGTCTTTCAAATCTTTCATACTCATTGAAGTAATCAGCATGCGGAAAGAATTGATCTAACACGCCAACGGAATCATGCGGGTCAAACGAAGCGACAAGAAGATTCTCAGTTTCTTTTATTGCTTTCAAATGGCGCGGAGCTATGTACCCGGCTATTCCTGTTAAAGCAAAATTTTTCATAACTAAGTGCAATAATTTTATTGTCAAATTTAGCAAATAGTGTTTGAATAACTATATGGAATTAGATTAAATTTGCCCAACTTCAAATCGTACAGGAGCAATTGTGAATCTTACTGCAGAAATTCAAAAAGTAAAAACCGGATTTCATCGTTCATTCTGGGTTGCAAACGGAATGGAGTTGTTCGAGCGTTTAGCTTATTACGGACAGCAAATCGTTTTCATGATTTACTTAAGAAACAATTTAGGATTTTCAGAAACCGAAGCCGGTCAATTATCCGGAATGTTTGGAGGATTGATTTATTTATTACCAATTCTCGCCGGTACACTTGCAGACAAATGGGGATTCCGCCGGGCATTCAATATTGCATTTTCAATTCTTGCGCTTGGATATTTTTTAATCGGTTCTATGGGAATGTCAATATTCTCAGGTATATATGGAACTGCACCAAATTACTGGCTGCTAATGAGCTTCCTTATACTAACAGCATTCGGCGGATCATTTATAAAACCTTCAGTTCTTGGAACAGTTGCAGTTACATCTAAAGAAGAAGTTAAATCTCTCGGCTTTGCAATTTATTATTGGTTAGTAAATGTCGGCGCAATGATAGGACCAACTATTGCTTACTTTGTACGGGATAGTTTTGGAAATGAATTTGTTTATTTGGTTTCATCGGCAAGTTGTTTGGCTATGCTTGTTGTTAACTTGCTTTTATATAAAGATGTAAAAGGAAATGAGCCGGCAAATGTTGAATCACTTGGTAAAAAAATTACCAACTTGTTTGTTGTACTAACCAATTTCAAATTTATGATCTTTCTTTTAATCTACTCTCTCTATTGGATAATTTTTTGGCAAGAATATATTATACTTCCATACTACATTACTGATTTCATAGATAAGAATGCACCTTATGAGATAATTCAATCATGGGCAGGAGCGGGTGCAATTATTCTCCTTCAAATACCTGTTAATCGGCTAACAAAAAAATTACCTTCACATAAAGCAATTCTCCTCGGTTTTGCAGCTTCAAGTTTGATCTGGATTATCATCGGCATTTCTCCAAGCATACCAACAATTGTAGCGGGTTTAATTGCGTTCTCTATCGGCGAGATGATTCAAGCTCCGCGTTATTACGAATACATATCCGGAATTGCACCGGCAGGTCAACAAGGATTGTATCAAGGATATGCATTTTTACCAATAGCTATAGCAAGATTTGTAGGAGATCCATTTGGTGGATGGTTATATCAAACTTCAAAAGAGTCCGGTCATCCGGAATATGTTTGGTACTCTATGATTACTATCGGTTTGCTTGCGGCTTTCTTTATGTACTTATATAATAGAATTGTTATGAAGGGAAAATAGCTGTAATAAAAGCCCATCCCAACCCTTCCCAACCCTTCCCAAAGGGAAGGGCTTTCGATTAAAATTTTAGTTGTCATCGCGATCCCGATGCCGAGCATGGCTAAGCGTTGGGAGAAGCGATCTAATTAATAAAACAAAAACTCAAGTTTACCCGCCGTTATTTTGTGGCGAGATTGCCTGCCTGTAGAGTCTGTTGCAGAAGTCGGTAAGCAACCTTCAAGGTTGACACATCGTTGGCAAGATCAAAACCTCGAAGGTTGTTGCAGCATGAATTAAACTAACCGATGCATCTGAACTTTTAGGTAGTAAAAACCTTCGAGGTTGATACTTCGTTGGTGAAATCAAAACCTCGAAGGTTGTGTTTTACAGAATTTGCGTTGTGCAACACACTCTGGCGGCAGACAGGCTTCGTCTCCGGCAAAAGCCGGATACTCGCAATGTCTATTAAGTCTTTTTGTAAAACACTTTTTTATCTAACAATAGCAAGCTTTTGAATCGAAGTGAAGTTTCATTTCAATTTTCTTCTTTTACTTTCGCCAAGCTGAAGATAATTATCTTTCGATACAACTTTCTTTCCGGTTTCTTTTTCAAGAGCTACTCTTGCATCACCGGCAATTTTACCGCCTTTCTTTGTGGCAGTTTTATTTTCTACAAATCCTTTTGCATCGGCTTTCTTTGTTATTTCTGTCGTTGATGCTTCGCCCAGCATTGTAAAAATCAATTCGAGATCGTTCATATGATCTCTAAGATTTTCACCTTTACCGGGCAGATTTTTTACTTCTTTATATTCCGAAGGGGTTAAACCAAATGTAGCTTTGCTTATTTCGGAAGTTAGAATAGCAAATTCAATATGTTCTTTTACACCACGCTTCTTCCATTCATCAGTTAATTCATCCCGAACTGCAATACCGCGTAATCTTTTTTCAATCCATTCATCGCTGTAACCTTTGGCACTGTAAATTTCTCTAATTCTTTTTGAAGCAAGTTCGGGATTTTCGATTTCTTCAAGCCGTTCGTAGCCAACTTTAGCAAGCCAGCGTTTGAACGGTTCGGCTTTAGGAGATGGAATTGATTGGATTATTCTGAACAATCCTTCCACAGTTGCCGCTTGAATCTTGCGTTTTTTCCCATCAGAAGCAGTCATTTCAAGGGGGGGACAAATTGTACCCCAGTTGAAATTTAATTCAGGGTCTCTTTTACGCATCTTTTTGATGTAGTCTTTCGGATTAACAGTATCTGTTACTGCTTCTACAACATCAGCTACGGAGAAATACCATTTCTGCTCTTGTTCGTTCCAAACGGAGCGGATTTTTTTTGATTCGAAGAGTTTTATGTTGCTCATCTAAATCCTCCTTTCACCGTTATAAATTCTATGTTAGTGTTTTTCATTTATTCTTCTGTAATTGCTTAAAACTGATAATCTCCGTCAAAAGCCGGATCCTTACAATGACAAATCAAGTCTTTTGTACAAACACTTTTTTATCTAACAATAGCCAGCTTCTGAATCGTCTCTGAGGTTTCACTTCCCATTTTCGTTATTACTTTATAAAGATAAATTCCATTTGCAATTAGGTCGCCGTCTGCATCACGTCCATTCCAGAATATTCTGTTGAAATCGAATTTCAATTCCGACGAAGACAAAATAAATTCTTTTATCATTCTTCCGGCGATTGTGTATACTTTAATTTTAAGTTCATCGGGAATCTGAGTGAGCTTAAATGTGAAATACGTTTCATCCTTAAACGGGTTAGGATAATTATAAACATTCAAAAGTTGTAAGTCGTTTCTCACAGAAAATGTTCTAACAACTCCGCTTGAATCAATTAACTTCCCGGTGGCATTCTTCCCAAGAACCTTTAGAGTGTAATTGCCGTTTTCAAGTATTGGTTTATAATCTACGATAAACTTTGGATTTGATGTTGAAAAAGAATAATTAAGTAATGCGTTGTTGAAAAACGGAACTAGTTTATTATTCAGATAAATCTGAATAGCCGTCGTATCTTTAATTGAAATAAGCGATTGATCGTTTAATTCGATTCTAATATTGGGCTTTGAGGAAATATAATCGCCGTCAATAATATCACTGCCGTCAATTGTTAAATTAATTGAAGCCGGTTTTGAATTCGGTTTTATATATATAGGAATAGAATAAATATTGTTGTCCTTATAAAGTTCAGTGATTTTATTTTCAGCATCAATAATAATTTTAAATTGAACATCTCCTGTAGTACTAGCTGTATTGTAAGATAAATTGAAGGACTTCTTTTGTTCCATACCAATTGAATCAACTATCTGCTCAAATATTATTTCTTTAGAATTATCTTTATTAACTGCTTCAACAACTACTTTGAAATTATTTGCGTTTGATTCACCAACATTATAAACATAAAATGAAAGATCAACGTTCTCGCCTTGATCTACAGTATCTTTGGAAACAGAAATTACTTGATAATTTGTGCCGAGTTCAGGAATGCCGGCGTAATCAACTCCAAGTGATTTTAACACGGGCATGTTTCCTTGCGTCGAATTAAATTCTGTAATGATTTTTATGAATGGATATTTTTTTGCATTTATTGAAGAGAGTTCTGCAACACCATTGTTAATTTGAAAAACAGAAAGTGTATCTTCCTTTCCATTTTTATCAATAGCAATTGGTTTAATTTTTAGTTGAGAATTTGTAGGAACGTCTGCATTAATTAAAAGTTTCTTCCAAACTGATGCGGGGCCTATTTTTGCGGTAGTAAGCTTTCCATCAGTGGATTGTTTAATAAAGACTTTTTCAATTTGCACAAGACCATCGTAAGGTCCTTTTACTTTTTCGATAACATCATTGGGCTTTGCAGATTTCTTCCCGATCAAAGCCCATGAACCACGAAACTGCAATGAATCTATTTTTGTACTGCCGAGTGACTTGATCGCATTTTTTAATTCTACAGATATATTATTTGCAGCATCATCGGCAACAGCAAGAACGACAACCCTACCTTGTGGAATGGAGTTAATATAATCAACCAATTGTTTCATTCGAGGTAAATCTGAAAAGAGCTGGTACCAATCGGAATATTCCATCTTCAATGTTCTTTCATCGAATACAACTAAACCCATTCCGGCAAAGAATGAGTTTGTGAGCAAGTTTTTTCCATTCTCTGCTATCACGGCATTCGCGCCTGCATACCACCCGGCAGATGTTGCAGAAATTTTTAGCGTGTCAATCCCGAGTTGAACTTTACCATCAGAATAAACAACACGCTCATATTTCTGTGCGGGAAAAGAATATTGATCGTTGAGAAAAAATGGAGGAGTAGTTGAGTTGAAAAAGGATTTCACTTTCGAAAATTGAGAATTAGCTTCGTCAACTTTGTAGCGAAACCAAAAACGTTTGCCGGTTTGCAAATCTTTAATAGAAATTTTTGTGAACAAGTCCCCCGCAGGCAACTTGACAACTGCTGGATTTTGAAAATCATAATTGTCAGATACTTCGAAGTGAAGATTTAATTGCGATGTTGAAAAGTTAACCGGGTTTAATATTGTGATATAATTCTTTGCTGAATTTTCAAAATCGTTTGAGAACAGATCCCGTAATGAGGATGAAAAAACATTTATCTTAATTTTAACCGTGTTATCGTTCTCGTAGATTTCATTAATCTGATTAAGAACATCTAAGTTTAATTCAAGGTCGTGCTCGCCGGGATAATTTTTTGTTTTTATCCATACCGCTAATGAATCGGATAAAAGCGGAAGTGAGCGGGTAATATTTTTTTCAAGAATAGTTAAACCGCCAAATTTCTGAGCAAACTTTATACGGTAATCCTTCGGTTCAACCCTGCCTAAGTTTTTAATTACAAATTTAACTTGAACAGAATCATTTGATTCGCTAAAGTAATTTTCTTTGGAAAGAAAACTATTCTCGTCAATAAAAAGATTTGGTTTAAGCGGCATTTTCATTTTCACAATAGGATCGCCTAACAATGTGCCTGTAAGCGCAAAAATTTTATTTGTTGAACTACTGCCGTAAGTTCCAATCAAACTGATCTTTGTTTTTAATAGAATTTCTCCGAGCGAAAGAGTTGATTCTTTAGCGAGTATCTCGAAAAATTTCAAAGGAGCTATTAATGCTGTGGAAAGAAAACCTAAGGAAGAATTACCGATGTAACCAATTGCCTGCCCATCGTTTTTTAAAATGAATCTTTCGCCAAAACTAACAATATCCGGCTCGCCAAATTTATTAGTTGAACATCCGAAATCTAAAATCAATGGATTGCGATTAACCTTATTCTTCAGTTGATTAATTTCATTAATGCCATTATCCCATGTAGCCGTTCCGCTATGTCCTAAATAGGGAATCACAACAGCGCCCTCGTCAATTGCTGAATTAAATTGCTGGAGCGTATAAGGACCGAAATCAGTTTGAGGCGTAATCGTTTTATAAAAATGCGTAACTTTTCCGCCAACAGGCGCCGGCTCTACATACTTATTAATTACAGTATCATTTACATTCCTGAGCACTTTCAACTCTCCTTCTGTACCTCTGCCGCTGGAAAAAAAGAGATATTTTTTATTCCAGTCATTAAAAGAATTTTCAAAATTGTTTTTCACTTTATCGCTATAACGTGTCAGTTCGTCAACTGTGTTGATTGGGATCCTTCCTACAACCATTTGCGGAAGTACAGAATCATTATTCAACACAGCAAACCAATTATCGCTGATAGGGAAGCCGAAAGAAGGGACAAAATTTCCACCGCCAATTACACCGGCGTTTTTGTATCTATATTTTTTGTAATCATAATTAGCGTCGCCAATCAGAACAATATAATTCGGTTTTGGTGTTTGCCATAATTTGTACGCGCTAATTAAAAATGATCTTATCGCTTCGGGATAAGGATAGCCAAAGGTGAATTCATTAAATATATCGCTTATGTTTATAACTGCTGAAGCAACGTTATACATTTTAGAAATATTACTTGTGTACTGCTGCGCAGCGTTTAAAAAATTATCGTGTGTTATTGCGATGTAATCTGCGCGGCGGCTGTTATCTCTTAGGTTAGAAAATTTTTTCTTATATAAAAATTTCGGCGCTTTAATTTTTATTTCGGGAATTAAAAAATACTGATCATTACCGCCGATTGTATCCGTAAAAACCAGGTTGGCGTTGACAAGTTGAAATGATTCGATTCTTTTGAAAGTTGGTTTGACCTTGTATAAAACAACATCTGATGTAGAAACATTCTTTACTTTGACCGCCCTAATTTTCCTATCAAGAGTTTCATCAATAATAAAAATGAGCGAATCATTTTGTGCAATCAATTGCTTTGGATACTCAATCTCGTACCAATCAAGCGCAAGGAAATTTGGATTAGTCCCATTATTTGCATTTGTAACTAACAGTTGATTAGCGCCATTTTTTAAGGAATTAGAATTCACAATTCCTTTTAGCAAGACTTGTTTATTACGATTCACCGATTGCGAATCGGTTCTAATTCCGTCTAACCTTAAAGACAAATTATGAGCATTAGCCGCGACATTCGATCCCCCGCTTACATATTTAATGAACAGTTTAGCTAATTTATTTTTGTACAGGTTATCAATCTGGAATGTATAATTGCTTGTTTGCGCGAAGAGCCAATTCCAATACCAGGTTTTATTTTTGTTCCAGTCGGGAAATTGATTAGTAACTTCATCGGTGTTCAAGTTTTGCAGCATTACATTGTTTTCATAATGGTCTATTTGATTGAAGTATTCTAAAGTATCGCTCGCCGCATAATTAGTTTTCTGTATCGAGATTCTTTTCCCGGTTTTATTACCCCATGTTAGAAAAAAATAGAGAGAATCAGTGTATCTGTTCAAGTACTCATTGTATTCTTCGTTATCGCTATTAATAATCCGGTGAGACTTCTTTGGATAATTCATGCATCCAATAAACTCAATGTAGTCGTCATCGTCAAAGGTTCCGTCTTCTTCGTCCCGAACATAAACCGGCTGTTCTTTCCCGGACTCATACAAACGAAAAGTTTTAGGGTCAACTGATTGTTCAATTAATCCACGATCAACAAGATCATTTTTAGTAATTCGAAAAATTGAGTTGGATGCTGTGGATAACTTGAGATATGATGCGTTGAGGTCTATCCAATCTAACGTAGTATCTTTAACTGCTGGCGCGGCGTTGGTTTGATATTTTTTTGCGTTTTCAAAATTGTAAATGAAATCAGAAAAAATTGAATCCGCTGCTGGAACTTGCGTTGATTTATCCTGAGTCTTGAAAAATATTCCATTCGGGTATTCCAGACTGATTTTTATCCGATTCAAAAGACGGAGACGGTTAGTTTGAGGATCGAAAAGATGCGAGTTAATCCGAAACTGAATACAATAAACACCCCGTAAAAAAATATATTTTTGCGAGCTGATTAATTCCTTTTCAACAGAAAATGATTTAATACTTTCATAGTCCATATCTTCAAACACAAGGGAAGAATCATTCTCCAACTTTACATTTGGATTTAACGCAGGGATGATACCGTTCAAAACAATTTCTTCTTTATCTAAAATCTTAATCGTAGGACGGGTGTTTGGCGGAATTGCAACAACAATTTCTTTATACGGAAGTTTAAATTTTCCCGCTTCAGCCGGATCTGTGAACTGAAAATAATCTCTCACAACAAAATTATTTCTCCGCTCATCCTTGAATGCGTAATTGAATTCTTGAAGGTCGAGTATGATGCCGTTCTCCGTTTGCTCAACTTTATTTTTCGTTTGTGCGATAATAAGCTGCGCAATCAAAAGTAAAAACAAAACAAAATATTTCTTTACGTAATAATTCATTTTTTTGTAAACGAATGGATTTTTTGAAAAATTACTCTAAAAATAAATTGTGGTATTCCGATCAAATATCTTCGCCACATCTTTGTTGGATTTGTGATTAATCTTACCAACCACTCGAAACCAAGTTTTTGGAGAAAGCGAGGTCCTCGTATTCTGGAACCGGCAAATATTTTAATTCCATTGCCGATTGCTAAAATAATTTTTGCGTTTAATTTTTCTTTGTTATCAATTATCCATTTTTCTTGCAGAGGGCTGCCTAATCCTACGATTAAAATATCAGCGGCGCTTTCATTTATTTTTTTATTCACTAAATCAGTTTCAAAATTATATCCGTTCAGTGCTCCTGCTATTTTCATTAATGGATTTTTTGAAGAGATTTTTCTTAGTGTTTCTTCTGTATCGCCAAAAAAGAAAAACTTCCAACCTTTTTTAATCCCTTCGTTTGCAAGTAAAGGATAAAAATCCGAACCGGTTATGCGATGTTTCAAACCGCTGCTTCCGTAAAGAATTTTTGAAGCCAATAATACTCCAACTCCGTCTGCATGTATAAGATCAAACCGACTTAAATACATGCTTAATGAAGTATTAGAATAAGCAAGATTTAGTTTGTTCGCTGTGCAGTACCCGATAATTAATTGTCTCTTCTCTAAAAAACTTTTTGTGATCGCTAACTCCAAATCAGCATACGATAGATCGTTAATCGGCACATCAAATATTTTTATTCTTCTATCCATCGGCTAAAACTTCTTTATAGAGTCCCAAATACTTAGGAATAATTTTTTCTGCTGAACAATTGAGTTTTACTTTTTCATACAAGTTACGCCCAAGATATGATGCTTTTACCGGATCGTTCAATAATTTTTTAATTGCAGCAGCTAATTCTTCAACGTTTTCCGGTTCCACCAATAATCCGTTTTGATCATGTTCAATGAATTCTCCAATTCCATCAACGCCTCCACCGATAAATGGTTTAGCCATCATTCCAGATTCGAGCATAACCAACGGGAACGGATCTACGCGCGATGGTAAAATAATAATATCTGCAGATTTGTAATACCGGCTCACATCTTCTTGCGGAACAAGGGTTAGTGCGTTGAGTTTATTTTCTGCGATAAAAGATTTCAGAAATAATTCTTCTTCTCCGGTTCCAATCATAACTAAAAATATTTTTTCATTATTTTTCTGCAGCAACCGAAAAGCTCGGACTAAAATATCAACGCCTTTCTCACGGCTGAATCTACCAACGAATAAAATTATTTTTTGATCACGAGGAATTAATAAGTTGCTATTGTGAGACAAGCTGGTTACACCATTATCCTCGACAAAATTATTTATGAGGGTAATTCTCTTCTCTTCGATATTATAATTCTTCATCAGATGGTTTTTGATCGAGTTACTCACTGCTATAAGTTTGGGAGATTTATAACTGAATAATTTCTGCCCGTAAACTTTGCTATGGACCGATGTTACTTTCTTGATTCTTAAAAATTTGCCGAGCACAAAAGAGAGAAAATCAAAATAACGATGGTGCGCGTGCAGAATATCAATTTTTTCTTTCTTACAGTATTTAAATAATTTGTAAAATATTCGCAGCGAATCAAGCAAAGAATTTTTATTTCCATTTATTACCTGAACTGAAATCCCATTATTAATAAACGAGCTAATGTTATCGCCGCCTAAGGTGAAAACATTATGTTGAATTCCCTTTTGAGAATTTTTAGCAAGTAATAAAATTGTTTTAGTAATACCGCATGTTTTATTTAATTCAGTTTGGAGATGGAGGATTTTCATTTTATTATTTCAATATTTTAGAGTCTGTAAAATATTTTTATTCATTTGTGAATTGATTAGTCCAACTATTTGATCTACATGATTATTCCAGTTTTTGTTTTTAATATAATTGATTGACCTAATATTAATCTCATGTTTATCTGATCTAATAGCATTACCAATATTCTGAATGAATTCATCATGGTCATTTGACAAAAACAATAAATCTTTAGCATCACCATAATCAAAATTATCCGTTGCTACAACCGGTCTTCCAAATGCGAGGTATTCATACATTTTAAGAGGATTGATTGCTCTAACAACTTCAGTAGAAAGAAAAGGAATAATACATACAGAAAATTCATTTAGGTGTTCCCTAAGTTTCTGACTACTACAATACCCAGCACAATTGATATTTCGATACTTTAACAAATATTTCAACTGTTCCCGGCTAACATTTCCAATTATTCTAATCTCATAATCCGGGAAAGAATCAGCCACTTTACCAATCAATTGAAAATCATATATATAATTGCTTTCCTTAAATGCCCCTACTAGACCAATTATCTTTTTGGTTACTGGGGTATAATTCTCTGTGATGATACTTTCGTCAACAGCATTGCGAATTAAAACTGAATTTAGCCCGTATTGTATTTCAATGTACTTTTGCAAACTTGGTGCACTGCAAATTATTAAGTTACTTTTTTGAACTGCAATTTTCTCGCACTCTTTTAAATAACGAAGAGCCCTCTTATTTCTTGCAGAAACATTTAAATCATCGTAAAGATCATAAACAACAAAATCAAAACATTCTATTTCTTCTTTAAATAAATAAAACCATACTGGAGTAGAAATAATGGCGACACTTGGCGATTTAATAGAAAATTTGATTTCTTCCTTGAACCAATTCAAAAATATCTTTTGGTCTAATTTTGGAGTAAGACTGCTTCTAAAAAATGTTGGTATTGTTGACGGTTTTATAATTTTCAAATTAGCTGGGATTTCAGTGTAATACGGAATATTTTCTTTTGTGTTGCTAAAAATTATCCGATTTTTTTTTGCAATAGATGGCATTTCTTCTATAAAAAAAACATTATGCCCATTCTTTGCTAAGTTAAAAGCAATATGGTGCTCACGATTCGGTAGACTTGACCAATCAGAATTACCGAAATAGAAAAAGTTATATTTTACAGAATCTTTAGCCATGAATAATTTTAGAATATAATTGAATTGTTTTTTGTGTCATTGTGTCTGCACTAAAATTCTTGATAATGATTTTATGTAGCTTTTTAGCTAACAGGATTGCTTCATCATAATTATCTATCACATTTGCAAGTTTATGTGTAAGAGAAACATAATCACCGCATTCATAAGTAATACATCCGTTATCATAATTGAATAATTTATTTATTCCATAATAATTGCTAGATATAATTAAACATCCGGCAAACGCAGCTTCTATCATTGTTATCGGTAATCCCTCGCTCTTCGATTTAGAAGTCATCACAAATACATCGAACTCATCAAATCGTTCACTAAGACTGGCGACATTTCCTAAAAAAATTATTTTGCCCCCAAGTTTTTCATTTAGTTCGCGCAAAACATTTTCATACGCGCCTTCTCCGCCAATGAAAAACTCAGCTTGCTTAAAATAATTTTCATCTAGTAAATGAACTGCTTTTATATAATCTTGAGTCCCCTTCTCTTCTACAAGTCGCGCTGCAGCAATAAATTTTATTTTTTTTTGTCGCTCTTTTGTTTTGTTTTCTTTTTCCCAAATTCCACTATAAATAAGAGATTTTCTTTCACCGCTAATCTTCTCTTCAGTAACCAAATAATCATAAATATGATCATTCACCGCGATAAAATAATCTGCAGAAAAATGTTTTAACAATCCAACATTTGGCAATATCCCATGATTTGTTTGCACTGTCTTTATTGAGAGAATTCTACAGACATTCTTAGCTATGTTCGCGCAATAGTGATGATGAGAATGAACTAAATCATATTTCCCGCTCAACAGATAAAATAGAAGTTTTATATGCGTTATTACAAATCGGACAATAATCCTTTTTTCATGAAGGATTTCTGGAATTGAAATAACGGAAATTTCGGAATCCTTAAATTTTTGGATTGAATCACCCCCACCGCAGGCTATTCTAAAATCAATGCCGTTCTTTTTTAACCCGATACAAAGATTGTAAAGATGGCTTGTAACACCGCAAGTATTTTTTAATTCATTTGTAAGGAAAAGAATTTTCATTTTCTATAACAATTTTTCAGACGATAATTTTTTATACAAAGGTAAATAATATCGTTCAACAATTTTTTCCCACGTCATTTGTAATGCAAATTCTTTTGCTGCCGTAGAAGCCCTTTCCAACATACTTCTATCTGAATGTAACAGTGTAAGGATATCAACTAATGATTTGGTATCCCCATAATTGCAAACATAACCGTGAATACCATCTTCAATATATTCGGAAAGACCGGTTTCTGAAGTCATTATTGGGACAAGTCCTTGATACATAGCTTCTAGAACAGAAATTGAAAATGGTTCATAATGACTTGCTGAGATAAAAATATGTTTATCAGAGAAGAATTCCATTAAAGCTCTGTGTTCCATAATAGGCATATAGTGGAGAGTTCCTTGATTCACAATTTCATCATTAACCTTATGATCACCTATTATGTATGCAACAAAGCTAAATGGTATTGATTGTAATGCTTTTAAAATGAACTCAATCCCTTTTTCCGGGCGCTTTAAAGAAGCAACAAACACTATTTGTAGAGGCTTTTCAGATTCCTCAATTGAATTTATTTTTGGTTCTATATAAACTTCTTCAAGCCCATTAGGTACAATAGCAACCTTTTCATGTCTAATATTAAAATAATTTTCAGCCAATTTAATTGATCTTTTTGATAAAAATAACTGTAAATCTGAATATCTAAAAAGAATGTGCTCGAAGATCTTGTCTTTAAGAATAAAAAAAACTTTCAATCCATTTCTAAGCACATTATTTTCATAATAAACGATTCCATGAACATTATAAAATATTTTTACTTTGCAAAATAGCCTGTAAATGAAAGCGACAAATGCGAACCTCTCGAAAGTTATTATATGAATTACTTCCGGTTTTTCCCTTAGTAAAAATATAAAAAGCGGAATAATACCTTTCCGATAGATAGAATCAGAGCTGTCCTTTATAATCTCACTTCCAAATAATTTTTGAAACAAGGAATACTTTGTTCCATCAAAAAAATATTGTACAAATGATGTGTCTCTATTTCTCTTTTTAATCTGATAGAAAACATTTCTGGCAACATACTCCGGACCGCTTATATTTTCTGTGGTGTTATATCTACCTAAAAATACAATACGCATTATATTAACCCGGTTTTATTCTTCTTTAAGTAAACAACCAAAAAATAAGCTTGTAATAAGAACACAAAAGTTTCTGTTAAAATTGTTGAATATACCGCTCCATATATTCCCATATGTGAGATCAAAAAAATATTTGCAATTATATTAATAATCACCCCAATAGAAGTTGAAAGAAATTGATATTTCTCTTTTCCGAGCGAGTTTAATGCAACACCCGTTAAATTATTAAGAAATAATCCCGGTAAGGCAAAAGCAAGTAACTTTGTTACATCTACTGAGTCAATAAACTTTTCTCCATAAATAATAGTAACGAATATTTTTGATAAGAAAAACAGAACTATAATACACGTTGCAGCATAGATAAGTAACACAACTGCGGCTTTTTTAAGTAGTGCTGTATCTATTAAGCTGCTTGATTTTAGTTTGGAAGAAATATCTGTAAAAAGAGGAACTAAAAGTACCGGCGTGAGTATGATCGGAAGTTTATAAAGCGAATAACCGGCTGAATAAATTGCTACAGCATTAGAGTTTATTATTTCCCGGATTAATAGAACATCTATTTTATCATAGGCAAAGGCAAAAAAGGTTCCTAATCCTATTGGAAGCGATGCCGGTAATATTTTTTTGAGCAGAGAGAATTGAATATCATTCCGGGTTACTTTGATCCCGGTATTTCCCAAATATCTTAAAATTGTTCCTAGATGAATCGCCCCACCAAGAAAAAGTAATATTATTAAAAGAACATAATTCTTGACGATGAACAAACTAATAATCGTTAAGATTATAAAAGCTGTTCTTCCGAATGCATGGGAATAGAATGCTTCTCGAAATAAATTTTTGCCGTATAAAACTCCGTTCAGCGTTGAGTTAAAATTAAAAAGGTAAATTAAAGTGCTGATCAATAAAACCAACACAGCGTTCGAGTAATTATTGAGTAGAAAATAGGATTGACAAACAAGCTGGAAAGGTATATATAAAATTATTTTCAGAGCAATAATAGTTGAATAATCATTATTTATATTTTTATAAGATGATTCCCTTTGAAGATAAGCACCGAACCCGAATTCTAAAAAGAAAGACAAGATGTTTGCGAAAGTGAATACGGCTATTAAATTGCCATATTCATTCAATGATGAAGTGCGCGCAATGAGTATGAAAAACACAAAAAAGGAAATTTTCTCTATTGCGTTTGTGTAAAATGTGAATTGCCCGTTTTTGATTAATTGTATAATTGATGAATTGTGTGTCACAATTGAAAAATATAATAAAAAAAAATATTTTCCTACAAAACTAATTGTGAGACTTTTTACCTAACTCAACTCTATTAAATCCATTTAATGCTGCAACGCGGTAAGCTTCTGCCATTGTTGGATAATTAAACGTGCTGTTGATGAAATACATCAAACTATTCCCCTCGCCTTTTTGAGACATTATTGCTTGCCCGATATGAATAATTTCCGAAGCTTCATATCCAAAACAATGGATACCAAGAATTTTAAAATTCTCTCTGTGAAAAAGAATTTTTAACATACCTACAGTTCTCCCGGTTATTTGAGCACGAGCTAAATGGCGGAAGAATGAATGCCCGACTTCATAAGGAATTTTCTTCCCTGTTAATTCTCTTTCGTTCAATCCAACTGAGCTGATTTCGGGAATTGTATAAATTCCTGTTGGTATATCTTCGATTTTTAGAGTTGTGTGCTCACCTAGAATTAAATGTCTCGCACCAAATCTTCCTTGATCATAAGCAGCACTTGCTAAACTTGGATAACCGATCACATCACCTACAGCATAAATATTTGGAACTGATGATTGATAAAATTCATTAACCGGTATCGAACCTCTTTCATCAGTTTTAATTCCAAGTTCTTCAATACCAATGTTTTGAGTATTGCCGGTTCTACCCTGTGCCCACAATAAATAATCACTTCTGT
>Ga0082335_1003096_pt1 | contig 28417 bp, 33 predicted proteins | sample Subgrocontami58m_FD_72375 | JGI IMG/M metagenome (GOLD analysis project Ga0082335, IMG submission 72375) | Subsurface groundwater microbial communities from S. Glens Falls, New York, USA - GMW37 contaminated, 5.8 m (SPADES assembly) (version 2) ...
GAATTCCCGCCATGAGGTCCCCAACTTAAATCCAGCCAGGTATACCTTGAGGAGCTCATCCACGTCTGGCACCCATGGGAAAACGATGCTGATCGCCTCGCGGAGAATGGAGAGCAGCCAAACGTAGGTACCGTTCACGTCGCAAAATACAACGCCTTTTACTTGGCCATTTGGTTGTAATGGAAATCGAAACGTAGTGTAGGTACCGTCGACTCGTTCGAGGTGGGATTCGATCTCTAAGTAGTTTCTACCAGTAGAACTATTTACTTTTAAAACAGCATTCTTTTTCACAGAGCAAAGCTCCTTTCTTAAGTTGGATTTATATTTATTTGAACTGATAAACCTAACAAAAAAATGGAACTTTGTCAAGCCCAAAAAAATAATAGGGTGATACTAGCGCTAAATAGCCAACTACGTCCTAATGTGTTTAATAATTGACCGATGAATTGTCCCGTTTGTCGCCAAGAGGTCTATGTTTAAGGAAATCTTATTGGTCTTTGCATCCACAAACCTCCATGGCTTGCCTGCAAAATCAGTTACCTTGCCCCCTGCTTCGGTAACGAGTAGTACGCCAGCCGCTGCATCCCACGGTTTGGTGCCAGGAATGATAATACTCTCGGTGCGCCCGGCTGCGACCCAGGCAAGTTCTATGGCGGCACTACCGAGCTGGCGCATGTCCACGCTCTTCATTTTGAAGTAGCGGTACAGCTCCACGGCCCTGCGCATGTGCTTATGTTCCTGCCCGTAGCAGTAGGTGAGGAAAGATTTTGAAAGTTCATGCGTTTTGGAAACGTGAATACGGTGCCCGTTACGTGTAGCGCCCTTACCGCGCTCGGCAACAAAAAGTTCATTCAAATACGGTGCGTACACCACGCCAAGCTGCGGCACCCCACGCCTATACAGCGCGATTGATACCGAAAACAAAGGGTTGTGTACCTTAAAGTTCGTGGTGCCATCAAGCGGATCAACTACCCAAAGATACTCTGACTTGTGATGCGTTAGTCCCGATTCCTCGCTCAAAATTCGAAACTGGGGCGTATACTTTTTAAGGAGCGGTAAAATGATGCGCTCGGCACCAGTATCATACTTAGTCACAATCTCATGGGTCGATTTTAGGTGCCAGGCCGCGTTCCCACGCACAAACTCGCGCTTAAGGTAAGCTCCAGCGCGCTGGGCAGCGGTAATAGCTAGGTAACGATAATTCATAAATATACTATTCCACCATTTCTCCCTACGGGAGACAGGCGTACGTTTATCACCCGCAGGGTGAAATTAGACCAAGGTTTATTGATAAATTTTATTACCTAACTATCCCGAAACTTTCTAAGAACCCTCAAGTTCCTGGGATCGTCCTGCGGGGTATCCTTCGGTGTTTCGAGCACAAAATTCACATGCGTGAGACGCTTATCCTTTACCAACGACTCAAAGCCTTTAAGGCCTATTTTACCTTTACCCAAGTGCTCGTGCCTATCTTTGTGCTCACCAAAGCCGGCTATAGAATCGTTACAGTGGATGAGCTTGAGGCGCTGCAGACCCACCACTCTATCAAGCTTATCAAGTGTTTTTTTAACCGCTGCCTTGTCGCGCAGGTCGTAGCCCGAGGTAAAAGCATGGCAGGTATCAAAGCAGATACCAATTTTACCCTTAAATTTTTTACTCTTTTTCTCGGTGCGCTCTATCATTTCACCTAATTCCTCAAACGTATCACCAATCACCTTACCAGCGCCAGCCGAGTTCTCCAGCAAAAATTGCGTGGTGCCCGTGTACCCATCAAGAATACGAACCAATCCTTCCACTAGGTACATCATGCCCTGTTTGTCGCCAACCTCGCGCGAGCTGCCTAGATGGGTCATCAAATAATTTACACCGAGGTCACTGCCGCGTTCCAGCTCCTGGCGAATAACACTGGATGAGCCATAGCGCGTGCTGGGCTTGGGAGAAGCAAAATTTATGTAGTACGGCGCGTGAATATAGCTTTCCGCCTGGCTAAACTGTTTACAGTTATCCTTAAACGCCTTGATAATCTCCGGGGTGAGCTTGCTCGGCGGCCCACCCTGTGGGGAACGTGAGAAAAACTGAAACACCTCGCAACCAACCGCGGCTGCTCGCTCGGGCGCGTTTTCTACTCCACCTGCAGCTGATACGTGTGAACCAAATAACATACATTGACAATAAAATCTAATAACTATATGATACGTTGATTAACAATAATATCAAAGTCAAACACAAAAGGTGATGTGATGCCAATAATAGTAATTGTGTACATTTTATCGGTAATGGTCATTGTTGGGATAATTAAAGGCTTAATTTATTTTGTACAACAACTATTTAGCCTACATTACACAAAAATAGCCCCACCAAAAGGGCCCGTGATCATTAACCAAAATGTGCAACACAGTGTGGGTGACCATTCTCACCACCATGTCAAACCCCCCCCCACAGATACCGAGTCTACATTAAAAACATGCGAACACTGTGGAACTATGCACAAAATTGGTGAGGCTTGTCCAAAGTGCCCCCCTGAACACACTGACGAAAACGCCAAACGCTGTGAGCACTGTAAGAAAATACTAACAGAGTGTGGGCCGCTCTGTAATGACTGCTACCACGACTGGTACGACGACTAATAAAGGTGGCCTAAAAACTAGGCCACCTTCTTCTTTTGAAAAATTTTACTCAACCAACTTCTCCTTGAGCCAGCCGACTACTTTTTGATTCGTGAGTATGCCTTTCAGATAATCGCGATGATCATCACTATTTACCTGGGCAGCCACGCGTTCATCACCCCCATGCTGCTCGACTACCTTAGCCACCTCGTTCTGCACCGCCATGTCGTCCGCCGCCAAGCTTTCCTGATTTGCAAACATGCGCATGATAAGGGCTACTTTAACGCGCCGCTCGGCCGGGGTACGGAACTCGTCGTGCAACTTAACTTCATCGCGCCCAATGCTTACCAAATAATCAGACCACACCAGGCCGCGTGATTCCATCGAATGCCTAAATTCGTGCAACATCTTATCAATTTCGCCGTGCAGCAACACCTCGGGAATGTCACCAAAACTTGCTACCTCGACCAGCGCCTCGAGCATGGCAAGTTCCACCTTGGTATCCTCGTGAGCCTGTTTTTCATCAGTTAAATTTTGCTTTAACTTATCCAGTAGCGCACCTATTGACTCAAACTTACCTAAGTACTTGGCAAACTCGTCCGATGCCTCAGGCAGGGTACGTTCGAATACCTGATGAAGCTTGACCTTACAATGGGCAGGTTTCCCCGCTAGATCCTTACGGTAACTTTCCGGAAAACTAAAATCAAATTCTTTTTCACCGCCCGCGACAAGCCCCACGACCTGCTCCTCGAAGCCTGGCACCAACTGGCGCTTACCTAAAATAACCGGGTACTTCATACCTTTGCCCCCATCTATCACCACGCCACCAGTTGATACTTCAAAATCCATCTCCACCCGGTCGCCGAGTTGCGCTGGCCTTACGACCGCGACCTCGCTGGCCCTGCTCTCGCGCAAATCAAGCATCACCTTGCTGATTTCCTCATCACCCACCGTGACCGGATTTTTCTTCACTCGTACTTTTTGCCACTTACCTAATGAAACCTCGGGTAAGGTGGCCACTTCGACCTTGAAACTGAATGGCGACACGGTGATGGCGGAAACTGTCGGGCGACCTAACACTTCGAGTTTGAGCTCACGCACGGCCGCGGGGTACAACTGCCTGACAGCCTGACTCACTGTTTCTTCCAGCAATGCTTCCTGGCCGACGCGCGCGCGAACCAAATCAGCTGGCGCTTTGCCAGGACGAAAACCATCAACAGTAATAGCCGCGCCCAGGGCATCCAACGCCCGGCGTTCAAAACCCTGCACCTCGTCGGGGGCGAGAGTAAAAGTTAGGGCAAGTTTGCCGCCTGCTACGCGTTCGCTATTTCGCTCCATGGCACTAAACCAAGAACGGTACCAGGAGCAGCGCCACCACGTTCAATATCTTGATCATGGGGTTAATAGCCGGGCCAGCCGTATCCTTATACGGATCCCCGACAGTGTCGCCAGTCACGGCCGCCTGGTGAGCCGAGCTACCCTTGCCACCAAAATTCCCAGCCTCAATATACTTCTTGGCATTGTCCCAAGCAGCGCCGCCGGTAGTCATGGAAATACCGATGAACAGACCGGTCACGATCGAGCCGACGAGCACACCACCGAGCGCTTCGGGGCCCAACATTTTACCAACCAATATGGGCACGATCACGGGAATCAAGGCCGGAACAATCATTGCCCGCAGCGCCCCTTGCGTTACAATATCAACTGCCCGCGCATAGTCAGGTTTAGCCGTACCTTCCATAATGCCCGCAATCTCACGGAATTGTCGGCGAACTTCAGTAACAACCTGGCCGGCAGTTTTGCCTACTGCCTCCATACAAAGTGCACTAAAAATGTAAGGCAGTAACCCACCGATAAACAACCCTACTAGTACTTTGGGGTCATCAAGAAAAAAGGTAATTACGCGATCGTAGTTGGTGAATTCCTGTACGTAAGCGGAGAACAACACGAGTGCGGCGAGACCAGCGGAACCGATAGCATAACCTTTGGTAACTGCCTTGGTGGTATTACCCACCGCATCTAATGGATCAGTAACATCGCGTACTTCTTTCGGCAAATCGGCCATTTCAGCAATGCCCCCAGCGTTATCAGTAATAGGGCCGTAGGCATCGATCGCCACAATGATGCCAGTCATCGATAACATGGCCATGGCAGCTATGGCAACGCCATAAATACCAGCCAGGCCAAAAGCCGCCAAAGTTGCTGCGGCAATAACTGCCACTGGCCAACCGGTTGACTTCATACCTACCGCTAGCCCACGAATAATATTGGTGCCATGCCCAGTGGTCGAGGCCTCGGCAATCGACCGCACCGGCTGGTACTTGGTCGAGGTGTAGTACTCGGTGATGATAACGATCAATCCAGTAACCGCCAGTCCAACGAGCGAGGCTAGGAAGTAGCGCACCTCGGCATACAAACCATTATTAACCATTAGTTCGCGAGTAACAAAGTAAAACCCGATGGCGGCTGTACCACCAGCCGCGGCCACGCCCTTATACAGGGCGGCCATAATATTCTGGCTTTGACCAAGCTTGATTGCGAATGCCCCGACCAGCGAGGCGAGCACGGCCACACCGCCCAAGGCCAGGGGATAAATCGCTGCTCCAGGAAAAGTTTTAAAAGTTAAGCTGCCCAGCACAACAGCCGCGATGGCGGTAACGGCATAGGTTTCAAATAAATCAGCGGCCATACCAGCGCAGTCACCTACATTATCGCCCACGTTGTCAGCAATGACCGCCGGATTCCGTGGATCATCTTCAGGAATTCCAGCCTCCACCTTACCAACCAGGTCGGCACCCACATCAGCGGCCTTGGTATAAATACCCCCGCCTAAGCGGGCAAAAACAGATATCAAACTGCCACCAAACCCAAAGCCCACTAAAGCCTGCACATTACCGCCCGACGCCCAATAGAACCAGGCCACACCTAAAAGCGCCAAACCAACTACCAGCAGGCCGGTTACAGTTCCACCACGCACGGCCACATTAAAGGCCGCGGCCAAGCCACTTTTAGCTGCTTCGGCCGTACGAACGTTGGCGCGTACTGATACATTCATGCCTACAAAACCGGCGACCGTAGAAAGAATAGCGCCCACCAAAAAGGCCAGGGCGGTTAACCAGTTCAACAAAAGTCCCAGCAGCACAAACAGCACCAGAGCAATAACACCAATTGTTCTATACTGCCGATTTAGATAAGCCTTGGCGCCGGCCTGAATAGCCGCCGCAATTTCTTGCATGCGTGGGCTGCCAGTCGGCTGCTGCATAACCCAGCGAGCCAGATATAGCCCGTAACCAATCGTTACGAGTGAAGCGGAGATTGTGAAATAGGGGGAGGCGAACATAATATGATGTTGGTTAGTATGTGGTATTCAGTATAAAGTATGCAGGACTAAACAGTCGGCTACTTGTCAGTGGCTTCTGCCACTGGCTCTGCCACTACCTCGGCAGCTGGTGTTGCGGCAGGTACATCAGCAGTAGCTTCAACTGTGGTGTCGGCCGCATTCGCGGCCGCATCTCCAGCTTCGGCAGTTACTTCAGCCGCTGGCCCTTCGACTGCGACCTGCCCTGACAGGCTACCGATAATATCTATTTTCCAGCCAGTCAACTTTACTGCCAAACGAACGTTCTGCCCGCCACGGCCAATCGCCAGCGACAGTTGGGTTTCGTCCACCTCGACCCGCGCCGTGTGGCTAGGCTCATCCAGTATGACTGCGATTACCTTAGCTGGTGACAAGGCGGTGGCGATAAACTTTTGTGCATCCTCCTGCCATTCAATAATATCTATCTTTTCGCCGCCAAGTTCCGAGATAACGGTTTGCACGCGCATGCCGCGCTGCCCAACGCACGAACCGACTGGATCGACGTTGGGCTCGGTGGAAGTCACCGCGATCTTGGTGCGGCTGCCCGCTTCACGGGCTATCGCCTTGATCACCACCACACCCGAAGCTATTTCCGGTACTTCTTGGGCAAAAAGTTGGCGAACAATTTCCGGGTGCGTGCGCGAAACCACCACTTCGGGCCCCCTGGTGGAGGCGGCCACCTGTACGAGATACACCTTGATGCGCGCCCCGGGTATATAATGCTCACGAGAAATTTGCTCACCATACGGCATAACCGCCACCGTGTGCCCGAGGTCGATGAAAATAACGCGACCCTCGACACGCTGCACCGTACCAAGCAGCACTTGGCCTTCTTTGTCCTTATATTCCGAGAACACAACTTCGCGCTCGGCCTCGCGCAGCCGCTGAATAATAACCTGCTTGGCGGTTTGCGCCGCCATGCGGCCATATTCGGTCGGCACGGTGAGGCGGGTGCGAACTTCATCGCCAACCTGAATATCTTCCTTAATCTGGCGCGCCTCGTCGAGCAGAATCTCCTTCTTCTCGTTAATCGTTTCCTCACCCTCAGCTGGACCAGCCACGACGATCTTCACGTCAAACACCTCCGAGCCACCGGTTTCGGGGTCAAAAATTACCTTGATATTCTGGTTCGGCTCGCCAAAATCCTTACGGTAAGCAGCGGCCAGGGCTTGCTCGATGGTTTCGAGCACGGCCGACACGGGGATGTTCTTTTCCTCACAAATCTGCTGGATAGCGAGGAGTATGGGTGAAGTAGCCATGGGTATAAGATAGGGTTAGGCACGAAAAATCGCTAGGCTACAGAATGAGCCTAGCGAACAGTATGAAGTATATGGTACGACCAGCAATTTGTCAATATGACCGCACAAGGACTAGAGTGTATACACAATAAAAATGCATTCCACCAACAACATAAAGGGTATCTGCATGTTAACATCAATAAAAATCATGGCGGCGGCTGTACTATTCAGCGCACTCGCATGCTGGGTTGAATCAACCTACCACGTGAGTGATCTGTTTCCCCGCCAAGTTAATCTTGGCATCATCGCTATGGCCGCCGACATCGCGTTCTTCTTGCTCTGTGCGGCCATTAGCATACCGGCCACGAGCCACCACGTACCACTCCCAAACGAGAAACCCATGCGCGCGAGCGCAATCATCCCATTACTACTCCTGGCGAGCATCATAGGTGGTGTAGCCACCACGACCCTACTCTACCTCGTTCCCGGCGGTTCATTCCCTAGCATGGACCCGATGCAACGCCCAGAACTCTTCACGAGCCCCGAAGAAGAATACTTCACCTTCATGACCCCATGGGTCGGGATATTCAGCGCAGCATTTATGCTCATGTGGCTCAAGTATCACGAACCCAAAAAATTACGCAGTAAACTGCGGCTCATCCAACACAATGAAATCCGACTCTGCTGAAATAAGGCAGCAGTATAGATATTAAAACCACACTCCACGCCGAGAATCCTCTCGGCGTTTTTTATTCAATGCTATGGTAGTACTTAAGGTCGAGGAGTTTCCCCTCGGGCGACATCACGACAGCCACGACCTCGATGCGCGCAGCTTAGCGTTGACGATAGGTGGATTCAGAGCGACGGTCAATAGCCAGAACAAAAATACCCAACTTCGTTAAGCGGTAGATAATACGTACGTCCCCCTTGCGCACCCGAAAAATATCCTCTCGCCCAACTAGTTTCTTTACATCCAAACCGGTAGTATTGCGCGCCAACAACCTTGTTAGCACCTGCTTCACCGCCTCGCGCTCCTTAGGAGTGAGCTTTTTGAGCGCCTTGGCAATTTTATCCATCTGCTAGGCCAGGAGGCGGCTGACTAGAGTCGTGCTAGTATATCCTGTATTTTTACGCCGCCACGGCTCAATCTAGTGAAATCAACCACTGCTTCCCACTCGCCATCCATACCATCTATCGGGCTAACTTTAAACAGGGGCTGTGAACGCCGTACGACAACGAAGGATTGTCCACGCTTCACCAACGCCGCGTAACGAGCGGTATGCTGGCGTAGTTCCTTTAAACCGACGATATTCATAGACAAATAACTAATGTTTAAGTATATCTTAAGATTATCTTAAGATATACTTAATGTCAAGCGCCTACCTAAAACGTGACCACCCTAACCAATGTCACGATAGTGCTTCAAATCAAGTTCCTCCCCGTTTGACGATATAACCACCGCCACCACCTCAATCCGCACGGCTTGGGGGAGGTGTGGGTGGGCGACGAGGTAGGCTTGGGTAGCACCCGCGAGCTTGCTGCGCTTCAATTTTGTCACTGCATCTTCCGGATTACCAAACCCGACGCCGTGCCGGGTTTTAACTTCGACCACAACCAGGTTGTCACCCTCTTGCGCCACAATATCAAGCTCGCCGTAACGGCCAGCGTGCCAGTTGCGGTCAAGAATAACGTACCCTAAATTCTCCAAATACTCTTCAGCGGCACGCTCACCAGCTGCCCCCAGCACCTGACGGGTGTGGGGCATAAATTTTAGCTAGAACGCGGCAAGTACTTAGAGAGCTCAGCCTGACGTGAGCGTTCTTGCCGCTGGCGCGGGGCAATGCGAATCATGTACCGCAGAATAAACCCAAGCCAGATAATGGCTAACACGAACCACACTAAGAACCACATGCGACTCCCCAAGGTAGGGGTTTCGGTTTGTGTAAAGAAAAGAGTAATGCCGATAAGCACCCCTATGGTCATAAACCAATTGGTTAGGCGACGCACCCCGGTTCGGGTACTGCCATCCTTAATCCAGCGCGACCCTAGGCGTAATACTAGGCCGAGTATAAAACCAGCAGCCGCGACAACAACTACCATCTGCAAGGCAAGGCCGGTAAATGGGACGGCCATGGTGGTGAACCAATACGACCAGGAAAGGAAGGGTTGAAGCCAGGCTGGAATCGTCATAACAAATTAAGGTTTGGTGAAGACAAATCCATAATGATACGGGCCGGCCTCAAACTGCTGTTTCGTCTTAAAACCGAGCTTGTGGGCCAGGGCCTCGACCGCGCTTGGTTGCAGCCGTTGAGCCAGCGGTGGGCCAAAGAGAGTTGGCTGCACCTTCCAATCCACCACTAACAGTTCGCCGCCAGGCTTCACTAGTCGCCAGGCTTCACGCATGATGTTCTCGTTCTGACGCGACTGAAACATTAAGTTTACCAGCAGCGCGCGATCAAGCGAACCTTCGGGTATTTTGGCCGCGCCCGGGCGCTCCAGGTCGGACCATATTGTTTCAACATTCAATAAGCCGGCTAGTTTCACCTTACTTTCTACTCCGTCGAGTGCGAACCGCAAAATATCAAGTGCATACACCTTGCCTTTGCTGCCGACGATGCGCGCGGCGGGCAAAGTGAAGTAGCCAGCACCACCACAACCCAAATCCCCCACCTGGTGCCCCAGCTCAAGTGACAAAGCCCCCCGCAGCAAAGCTTCGGGGTCGAGTAAGCGTGTGGTTACCATCTGGGTTCTCATAACACTAGCTAGTGTACCAAAACTGCGGCCACGGGTCGATACGAGCGACGATGCAAAGGGCACGGCCCCAGGCGCGCAAGGGCGGCACGGTGCTGGCGCGTACCGTACCCTTTGTGCTGTGCAAAACCATAACCGGGGTAACGCGCCTCATACTGCACCATCAGTTGGTCACGATAAACCTTGGCTATAATGGAGGCTAACGCAACCGAAAAAACTTTAACATCACCATCGACCAGCACACTGGCTGGTACGCCCGCGAGCGTGGTACCCAGCTTCGGTACATAATCAGTTAGCACATACCGGGGTTTCCCATGGAGCTGTTTAACTGCCAAATACATAGCCTGGCGGTTGGCGTTGCCAATACCGATAGTGTCAATTTGGCCTGGCTCAACAACCCCTACAGCCGAGCGCACGGTACCGCGGCAAGCCTTCACAATTTCCTCACGCACTTTTGGCGAAAGCTGCTTAGAATCAGCCACCTGCCAAAACCACTTTTGTCGGCGCCAAAGTGCCACTTCATCCTTACTTATTAGTACGGCAGCGGCTACTAGCGGCCCGGCCCAAGCTCCACGACCAACTTCGTCCACCCCAGCCACGGTGACGTAGCCGCGGCGCCATAACTGGCGCTCGTGAACGAGTCGAAATATCGATGCCCTTGACTTTTCTTTGTGGTTTGCTATCATGCGACCAATATAAGATCGTTATTTACTAAATCGTAGCACGGCATTCGGTTTCTGACGTTGGGAACGCTAGCACTATGCGCTTCTGGGCTAGAAACCGAGTTTCCGTACACCATATTCCACCGCACCTGCTACGGGTGCAGTGTAAGTTTTTATTATTAATAAAATAAATCCCAAACCCCTCAACTAATTTGTGAAAGGAAACAACATGTCTACAACCAGCTCCACCGAATCACACCGTATTGATTGGAAATTCAAGCTCGCCCTGGTACTCGCCTTCCTACCGTTCATGAACCTGTTCGTAGCTCTCATTATGCACTGGCCACTCCCCACCTTCCTAGTGAACTTCCTGACCGGCGAGCGCGCCAACTACATCTTCTACATGGCGCACACTAAAGAAAACGTACTGGGGTCAGTCACCTTCGCAATTGGTTGTTTCGCCATTGGCCTCGCTATTATCTTCTATCTCGTGTATGAACGCGGCTCACAGCGGGCGGCAGACCAAGACTTCTTTCACAGCCTATTCAACCTGTCGCACGGTGAAAATCCTGATACACCAAAACCCGATCCGCCGGTCTTAGCTCAACACCATGACGAAAACATCGCCCGCGACAGTATATGCACCGTGCTGCGCAAAAAAAGCAGCAACGAATACACCATACCTGAAACAACGCTCTAAGACGACAACGTCGCTAACTACCCCCACCAAGTATTCCTTGGTGGGGAAATTTTTTTCGATGCGCGGTACCTAGCGCAACGCGCGCGTTAACGCATGATGGATGGCTGTACCATTGCTAGCCACGAACGTTGGCTCGTGATCGTCCTTGAGCAGGCTCCCATGAAAATCCGTACAACGGGCACCGGCTTCCTCGGCGATAAATTTGCCCGCAGCAAAATCGTAAAGTTCATTCTGTTCGCTTACCACGGCTTCGAGCTTGCCTTGGGCAAGTAAACAAAAATCTACTGATGGCGACCAAGTGGATAAAACTCTCTTTACTCCTAAACCGAGAAACGCGCGCCATAGCTTAACTTCACGAGCCGCGCTTGTGCCGTAAGGGCAGGCGTAAGCTACCGTGGTGTGTGATAACCGACGTTCACGGTTTACGCGCAACCGACGCCCATTACAATAAGCTCCCCGGCCGCGCGCGGCGCTGAACATTTTCCTAAGCACTGGTTGATAAATTGCTGCCTGTGTTACCTGCGGCCCCTGAAATAAAGCAATTGATGTTGAAAAATTAGGTATACCAAGCACAAAATTATTCGTGCCATCAAGCGGGTCAACCACCAAAGTGTGGATCGATTTACGATCGATCAGGCCGTGTTCCTCGGATAATATATTGTAAGTTGGAAAAGCACGCTTTAGTATCGTCAGTACCGCACGCTCGGCGGCCAGGTCGGCCGCAGTATAAAAATCCGCGGTTGTTGATTTGCGCGTTGTTGCCAAGCTGCGCCCAAAATATCGCCGCAGCACCTGCCCGCCAGCTTCGGCTGCACGCACCAAGCGAATAAGCATTCTATCCATATAACCTACATCGTACCACTGAGAGCTCGACGCGCTACCATAATGCAGCTGCCGTCGGCTTGCGCTGTTAAACCAAGGCTTTTGGCTTTAGTGCGGATAGCTTCACTTTCAGCCCCGGGCTGAAACCACGCCTTGGTGATGCCAAGCGCCGCCACCTCGTCTAACACCACCAGACCGACTTGGGGTGGCACTACCACAATGGCTACATCGGGCTTGTGCGGCACTGACGCGAGTGTTGGATAGCACGTTATACCCTCAACCTCATGGTACTTCGGATTCACACCCACGACCGAAAAGCCTGCTTGGTGCAAATCCATCAGCACGCGATAGCCATACTTAGCACGGTCGGTGGTGGCGCCTACCACGGCGTAGTGCAGCCTTGATAAAAGAAACGGGCGAGTGTCTATCATAGCCACCTTATTCTGCAGCATAGGTATAAAAAAGCCAACCGACAGTGGGGTTGCGGTTGGTATGAAGCTTAGCGCCCGAAGGCACATGGTTAATAGCTGCTGGGGGGACGAACGATTTTTGAAATTCGCAATTGATAACGGTACGAATACGCGCGGTAGGCCCGCCAAATGAGTTCCGGCTCGTACTGCGGGCCGACCACGACCAGCACGTTCGTGCAGCCAGCCTGCTGGTCAAGGCGTCTTAGTATACCAGTGATACGCTGCGCGGCGCTGCCAGCGCCATAGCGTTCCTCCAGCCAGCGTGGCACGATAGCCACAATGGAATCGAGCTCGGGCTGAAACTGATCAGGAGTGACCGGCAGACTATGATCACGATTCTTAATCGAGCTCCACAAGCTTAGTGCCTGATCGCGCAAACTCCGAGTTTGCTCGCAACGTTGCCGCGCAGCCTCGGGCTCGGCGCCGAACAATGGAACATGCCGTACCAAAAATAACCGCATAACAGGGTAGCGAATGAACGAATCGCGGTCCGATGTATTCAGAGCCAGGGTCTGTGGCACGACATTCTCATACAAAAGCGCGGCGGCTGTACTACCATCTTCACCCAAACATGTGATACCACCAGCGTCCATGAATCGCGCCATAGAATCGTACAGCAGCTTGCAGTACCGAATGTATCCGATATTGAGCTCGTACATATCGGCCAGCATATCCAGCCACTCCAGGGAGTCAACCACTACAATGTGCACGGTGCGCACGGTTTCACGGGAATTGGCTGGGGTACCCGGCGGAAATGCGGCAGAAAGCGGCGTGTTCAGCAGGCTACAAACAGTAAGGAAAAATACGATTTTCATTGGTCTCCTTTGGTTTTGTTTATTTTTTCGTTATTTGATACTCAACGGTACCACAACCGTTCCGCCTGTCAATCGCTTAGAAACATAAAGCGCCCCGACATAGGTCGGAGCGCTTAAGACGTACAATCTTCCCTAGTAGCCAAAGTTAATGTTGATATTGCCTTGGCCCCGGACACCAGCACCCACACTACCGGATTGCCCGGCCTGGGCGCTGCTCTCCGCCTCACCATCTACTTTACTGGCCGCAGAAGCACTAGCACCAATAGTAAGGTTCAAATCCATGCTCTCTTGCGCCATCACCTTAGCCGTGGACCAAGGAAAAGTCAACTACTGCTCTCAAACAAAAAACCGCTCTGCGAGAGAGGTTGCGAAAGCCTCAATCTTTATACACGCCGCATGGTAACTACCTTTACCTAACCTTGAGCACTACCTTACCTCGATGGTGTCCGTGCTCTAGATAATCCAAAGCTACGGCTGCCTGATCCAATGGGAACGTTTTATCAATCGCAACTTTGATAACCCCTTCGTCGACGAGCTCAGTGAGTTTAGATAAACGTTCGCTCGTGACCTCGGTCTGCTGTGCCACAACGCGCACCTGGTTGTTCGACATCGCCTCTGGTTGTGACATCGAAACAATAATTCCATCCTGTTTTAAAACCCCTAAAGACCGTGTAAACGTCTCACCGCCAATGGTATCAAATACTGCATCTACATCTGTAACCAATGCAGTAAAATCTTGCGTTTTGTAATCGACTACTTCGTCAGACCCCAAACCTTTAACAAAGTCTATATCCCCACCGCTGGCGGTGGCAATTACATAGGCGTCGAGGTGTTTAGCGAGTTGAACAGCCAAAGCACCAATGCCACCCGCCCCACCGTGAATTAAAATTTTCTGCCCTTTAGTTACCTGGATATGGTCAACCAGCGCCTGCAGCGCACTTACCCCTACCAACGGCAAGGCAGCTGCTTCAACGTGATTTACATTCTTGGGCTTTAGCGCCATGGTTTTGGCATCGGCTACGACCAGCTCGGCAAAAGACCCGGATGAGCCGCCAAAAGCCAAAGCCCGACCGTAAACTTCATCACCCACGTTAAACGTCGAGACGCCTGGCCCAACTTCTCTCACTACGCCGGAAAAATCACCGCCCAGGGTAGCGGGAAGCTGCAGTGGCATAAATTTTTCAAAATATCCCTGCCGAATTTTCCAATCGCTCGGGTTTACCCCGGCGGCCTGCACTTCGACCAGTACGAAGCCAGGCGCTAATTTTGGCTCGGGGGCGTGGTGGTTAACTTCCACTACCTCATTCCCGCCGTAGGAGTTAATTTGAACTGCTTTCATTGTATTGATCATGGCTGGTTTAGTAGTTCCCTCGCACCTCGATCGCCTGCGCGATCCGCTCGAGCGCCACGACGTAGGCAGCCGTACGCAGCGGCACCTTAAGCTGGTCGGCGCGCTGCAATACACGCTTAACCGCCTGCACCATAATGGGCTTGAGTTTAGCCAGCACCTCGCCTTCGTCCCAATAATACTGCTGCAAATTTTGTACCAATTCAAAGTACGACACCGTTACCCCACCAGCATTCGCCAGCACATCAGGCACGACGACAATGTTACGGCGCGCCAGCTTAACATCGGCTTCGGGTGTGGTCGGTCCATTGGCCAACTCGAACACCACTCGAGCCTTGATGCGGCCTGCATTAGCGCCAGTAATTTGGTTCTCCAATGCTGCCGGAACCAATACTGTAACCGGCAATTCTAAGAGCTTGGCGTTAGTTACGGCCGTAGCGCTCGGAAACCCTTTCAGGCTGCCTTGCTGCTTCTTGTATTTTTCAACTGCAGTTACATCGAGCCCTTTGGGATTGTACACACCGCCCGATGAGTCGGACATCGCTACCACTTTCATGCCCGCTTGACTGGCGAGCTGGGCCATGATACCGCCAACATTTCCCATACCCTGTATAGCGACGGTCGTACCATTAAGCTTCAGCTTGAGCTTAGTAAGCACCTCGTGAAGCACATACATGCCGCCTTGAGCGGTTGCTGGCGTACGGCCCTGCGACCCCCCTACGCTAAGCGGCTTACCAGTTACCACCCCTGGCACCTTGCGGCCCACAACGCGTGCGTACTCATCGGCGAACCAGGCCATTATTTCGGGCGTGGTATTAACGTCAGGTGCCGGCACATCCTGCTCGGGCCCAACGAACGGCGCCAGACGCCTGGCAAAGGCGCGCGTCAGCCGTTCAAGCTCTCCGCGTGAAAGTTTTTTTGGATCAACCGTAATGCCACCTTTACCGCCACCCAATGGGATGCCGACCACCGCACATTTCACTGCCATCCAAAACGCCAAAGCCTTTACCTCGTCCAGGTTGGTTTGCGGATGATACCGCAGCCCACCCTTATATGGACCGCGCGCGGATGAGAATTGTACGCGGTAAGCATCAAATACCCTAGTGCTGCCATCATCCATAGTTACCGGCAAAGAAAACTGCAGCACGCGTTCAGGGCTCGCTAATTGCACCATGATGTGCTCAGGCACTTTCATGTGAGCGGCGGCGGCTTTTAATTGTTGACGTGCGTTGGCGAATACGGACATATGGTAATGAAATTAAGACTTAGCAGGATCAATGGCAGTCGCGATGATGGTAGGCGTCTTCGCTAACCCCCAATCAATCGACACACCACGGAATCCTTTTACTTTTTGTAAGTACTCATAAGCCTTCAAGGCGGCGGTGGCCCCCCACCCAGCCGAAACCACGATCTGCTTATAGGAAATGGTGGTAATATCACCAGCCGCAAAAATACCCGGCTGCGATGTTTCGGCATCAGGTGAAATTATTATTTGCTTGCGCTGATCAAGCTCCACTAAACCCTCAATGAGTTTAGAATTAACAATAAAACCAACTTCCACGAATATTCCTTGCAGGGTGAGTTCGCGCTCTTTGGCCTTATCATTCACATCGTATACTACCATACTCACTACGCGCCCTTCGCCCTTAATCTCCTTCACCTCGCTGTCCAGTACGAGCTCAATTTGCAGCTGCTTCAGCTGCTCCACCAGTATAGCTTCGGCCCTAAAATCCTGCCGACGGTGAACTAAATATACTTTTGGACAAATCTTAGCCAGCAGTAGTGCGGCGTCCACAGCTGAATTGCCGCCACCAACCACCGCCACTGTTTTCCCTTTATAAAGCGGGGCATCGCAGGTGGCGCAATAAGATACCCCGTGGCCGCCGAGCTCCTTCTCGCCCGGTACACCGAGGTGCCGGTGCGTCAAGCCGTACGCCAAAATGACCGAGTGCCCGATAAAACGCTCGGTGGCGGTTGAGATGTGAAAAATAGGCGTGCCTTTAGCATCCACATCCTTCTCCACCTTGGTCACCTCGGTAAAAATAAAGCTCGCGCCGAATTTCTCACCCTGGTCCTTGAACTTCATCATCATCGATGGCCCGTCGGAAAAATCCACCCCTGGGTAGTTCTCAATTTCGTCGGTCGTGGCCGCCTGGCCGCCCACGTCCTGGCTAATGACCAATGTCTTCATGGCGCGACGCGATGCATAGATAGCCGCTGTCAGCCCAGCGGCGCCCGCTCCAATAATAATCGTATCGTACACCTGTGCTTCTGCCATATGTACAGAGTCAACCTGCGGCGTTAGGCCGAGTGCTTTTCCAACACCGCCTTAAGCTTGTCCTTGGCCTGTACCCCCACGAACTGCTCCACCACCACCCCACCCTTAAACACCAGCAGGCTGGGGATACTTAAAATATTATATTTTTCCGTGGTAGCCGGATTCTCATCAGCATTAAGTTTGGCAATTTTTACCTTGGCAGCATCAACTTCGCTCGCCAGCTCCTCGATAATTGGGCCTTGCACGCGGCACGGCCCACACCATGGTGCCCAAATATCAACCAGTACTGGCACCGAGCTTTGCAGCACTTCGGCCTCGAAACTTTGGTCAGAAAGTATTACTTCGGACATATGACATTAACGATTAATGTAGCGACAAAATAATGCGGCGACACCAGACCACTCTAGGTGATCTTGAATAGTCCGGCCACTGCTCTCTCTAGGTCGCGTACTTTTGGCGAAACCTCACCGGCATCACCAAGGCAACCAGCGGCCTCGGCTTCGAGCAGCATGATGCCCAACTTTTGCAGGCTAGCTCGTGCCGCCACGATCTGCTGCAGTACGTCGGAACACGAACGGTTAGCCTCGACCATCTTCCCGATGCCAATAACCTGGCCCTCGGTACGATTGAGCTGACCTTTAATCGCTGCTGGATTACAGGCTAGTGTAGACATATACATGATACTAGTAGGTAGTATACTTGGAAGCAAATTCTTTGTCAAACCAGCATTTGCATAAATTACGACTCTTATATTTTGGTAAATATAGCCATTAATTTCTAACTAGTCTTTGATTGTTCCACGTGGAACAATCAAAGACTTATATTTGAGGCATTTGTTATAATAACTTACTAGAGGAGATCTTATATGTTTACTGAATTCTGGCCTTCCTAATAGACACCACGGTAAATTAGGTTTTTTGTGGACCGTACCGGACTTGAACCGGTGGCCTCTTCCATGCCATGGAAGCGCTCTACCAGCTGAGCTAACGGCCCACAAAAAACCCAATCAAGACTTGATACAGTGGCTTGTGCAGCATAATTATATCCTTATGCCTGCGCAGGTCAATCTGTACTACTTTCCAGCCTGTTCCACGTGGAACAATTTATTTAAAAAATCCCATATTATCAGGATTGGAAAATACACAACAGCAGTAACAATTCTTGGTAAACGCCGCGGCTCCATAAATAAGCGCCACAGCCATTCAAACCCTACCGACCTAACCCAGGCCGGAGCCCGGCTGGATAAATCAGCTAGGTAATCAAAGGTTCCTCCCACACCAATGCCAATACATGTTGGCAACGAAGATAGGTAGTGTCCAAGCCACATCTCCTGTTTTGGGTGTCCAAATCCAACTAATAATATATGTGGTTTATTCGCCGCTATTAAATTAATCAGCAATTCGTTGGCCTTGCTAGCAAGTGGGAAGGCGTCAGTGTTTGAGAACAGTGGTCCAACGGCATACTTGATTGTATTATTATGCGAAAGTAAGCCAATTTTATGAGTCGCTTTTTTCATAATAGACTCACTTTGCCCCACAATCAATATGCTTAAATTGTCGCGTTTCGCTATTTTTGCCAACGCAATAGTGAGGTCAACGCCTGTTACGCGTCCACCACGCAGTGGGTCAGGTGAAAGCCATGAAGCTAAAATCACACCAGTACCATCAGGCACGAGCAAATCTGCATTGCGAAGTATATTCCAATACGCCGGATGTAGTCGCGCGTAGGTTAAAATCTCGGGATTGGCTGTTACCACCAGGTGGCGCCCACCAGTACCAAGCAAACGCTCGATCGCTGTTAGGGCAGCGCTTATACCACCCCCTGCTATGGGCAGACCAAAAATTGAGTATGGCATAGGTAGACCGCGAAAGTGCACTCCCGGGTTATGTGGACCAGAGGGGAATTGAACCCCTGACCCCTGCAATGCGAATGCAGTGCTCTACCGCTGAGCTACTGGCCCACGCAGCCCGCGAGCGCACCTGAGCGCGGCACCATGGATTATATCCCCACTTGCCCCAGGGGTTCCATGCCCCCGGCACGAATCGAACGTGCATCTATCCCTTAGGACGGGACTATTCTATCCATTGAACTACGGGGGCGTACGTGGTGCGCGGGCCTGGCCCGAGTATCCCGAGTTTGAGAGCCTAGTAGCTACCTGCCGGCCGAGTCAAGGAGGGTGGTAGCCGTACGGCTAAACCAGGCCCATTGCTGCTCAGCATACCAAAGCAGGCTGACTGTCGCCGCCATGATTATTACGATCACCGCTAGGGTGATCATGTCGTGGCGGAAGTAATTGCTGGTTGGCGCTTGCTGCATAAAAACTAAGCTAATGCTTTGACGCACTACCCTGTACCATACTACAATCACTATGATTTTACTAATTCTTTTCGACACTGGCTTATGTTCAAAAATGAGTCGCGCCAGGGCACAGAAACAATCATTGGCCCTTCGGTACATGTTGAAGGAGACCTGTCGAGCCAAGGTGATATCATGGTAGCGGGTAGTGTTACCGGTACCATTACAACGACCGGCAGCCTGACGGTGGGTGAGGGAGCTTCGATTACTGCCAACGTGCAAGCTGCCAACGCGTTTATTGCTGGCAAATTAAAGGGTAACTTAGCGGTGACTGAGCGCTTGGAGTTGGCGCCGACGAGTCACGTGTCTGGCGATGTTGTCACTAAGGTGTTAGTGGTGGCCGACGGCGCCAAACTCGATGGCCGCTGCCAAATGGGTAGTGCGGCCGTGGTAACGCCGGCAGCTAAGGCGAGCGGCAAACGGGCAACACAGCCTGTTGCCGAGCCAGCAGCCTAAAAGTTGCGGGGCGCTATTTAGCGCCCCTGGCATATGCCCTATTACTATTTATACGATAGCTACTTAGCTGCTCCACGTTGGGGGCAGCAGCTGATTAAACTCGAGGCAACCTTGACTGACCTTGGTATTCAGGGGAGGGTGGGTCGCTTGACGCTGCTAAAAAGCGTGAAGGATTTAGTGGAGGCGGCCATTCGTGATGGGGCCGACACAGTGGTAGCGGTAGGGAATGATCTCACGCTCTCACGCGTGGCCGATGTAGTAGCCAAACAACCTAACGTCACGGTCGGCTTTATACCGCTCGGCGGGGAGCAACAAGAAATGGCTCGCCTGCTTGGTATTCCGCACGGGCTTTTAGCGTGCCATGTATTATCAAGCCGCCTTACGGAAGTGGTATCGTTAGGCAAAATAAATAACCAGCACTTCCTGCGTTCGGTGACGGCCGAGGGACAGCCAACTTTGGTGTGTGAAAACGAGCACGGGCAATACGAATTGCAGCTAACCAGTCCGCATGACATTAAGGTGTGTAACCTCGACCGCTGGGGCAGTGCCGATGGTGAAATTGCTGACCCCAGTAACAATGTTTTGGAAGCAGTACTGCGCCCCCACTCGTCGCGACGCTGGTGGCAGCGGGCGGACGAGGCCTGGGCCAGCCTTATCCCGATTCAATCATTAAAACTTAGCTCAACAGACGATTTGCCGATAACCGTCGACGGGCACCGCGTAGTCAAAGCGCCGGCTACTATTACGCTCGCCCGCGAGCGCTTGAAGTTAATCGTGGGCAAGAAACGGTTGGTGTAAGCCTCCTGACACATTTAAAAAACAGGGCCGCGGCCCTGTTTTTATATATTTCCGACCCTACCAATTGACACCCAAGACCACGAGCTGAATTACTTGAACAATACGGCATTTAGCTACGACACCTCGGGCACGATGTCGGGGACAGTAGCTGATTCGCCAATTACCGGATCCTCGACTACCATGCTCTCTGCTGTGATTTTTACTACCTGAGCAGGCGCGATCAGCAAGCGCTTGCGCCACAGTCCCCCGAACCAAAACGGCACCGCCACCTGATAGCGGGCGACTACTTGGCTACCTGGATCAAGCTCAACTTCAACCACCCGGCCTAAGTAGCGGCCCGAAACCGTGTACACCGGTAAATTATGCCTAGGCAGTTTTGGCTCCATGGTGGCGAAAAGCGAAATGTTGCTGCGCCACAGTGTAAAGTATATTTACCAGCCAATATAATACGAGCCCAGCTGGTAAGCGGAATCCGAATATCACCGTCAGCGCCGGCATCATATACAACATTTGCTTATTCATCATGGTCGCCATACCTTCATCCTTGGCGCCGGGGGAAGCTACGGGCGGTTTGGTGCGAATAAGCATTTTCGATTGCCAAAACTGGGCCGCCCCGGTAATTACCGCCAGTACCCAGCTGGCCTGAGTTAGGTGCCAAAAGCCCAAAGAAAGGTCGGAAAGTTGTCCGGGGTTTGGTACGAACGGATACAAAAGATCAAGGCTGCCACTGTTCAAACCGCTGCCAAACACCTGATACAGCGCGATAAGGAATGGGAGTTGAAACAATAATGGCAGGCAGGACGAAAATGGGCTGACCTTTTCTGTTTTGTAAAGCTCCATTAATTCTTTGGCCATAGCCTCTTTTTGGTCCTTGAACTTGGCTTTTAGCGCCTCGACCTTGGGTTGCAGATCCTGCAGCGCTTTTTGGCTGTGCAGCGCTTTTTTGGACAGGGGGTGCATGGCCAACTTGAATACGAGTGTCAGCAACAAAATTGCCGCGCCCATGTCCGGCACCGTATTATAGATCAGCACCAACAAGTTGAAAATCGGTTGGTAGAAAACGATACGCCAAAATTCTGCCATAATCGTAATATTATCGCGTTACTGGATCAAAACCACCGGCGGACCAGGGGTGGCAACGCGCCAAGCGTCCCATACCGCGCGTTACACCGCGCCATACCCCAAATTGTCCAACTGCTTCATAAGTATATTGTGAACACGACGGATAAAAGCGGCAGCCAGCCCGGGGCGCCAGCGCACGGCCATAACCGTGGTCAGGCGACAAAGTGCGCTGATACAGCTGGATAGCAGCTCGTACCAAACGTTGGGCCAAGGTATATTGGTTATTCATGAGACTAACGTTTTAGGGCAGTTAATGTGCCGCGCAATTCACCTACCAATTCATGAAAGGTGCGCTGCTGCACTGTCGGATTGGCTGAAATAACCATATGATAACCAGTTGATGGTAGGTAAGGGCTTAGGCTGCGTAAGCCAGCGGACAGACGCCGGCGGCATAGATTACGCACCACTGCTCGACGCGACACCTTGGTTGATATTACCACACCAATACGGGTTGGCTCGGTTGTCGGTACCCCCAACCACCACCAAACATAGCTTTGACTGCGCTGTCTACACCCGCGCTTGTACAGGCGTGGAAAATCACCCCGCCTAAGGCGATTCCACCGGGGGAGCATAACGCGCTAAACAGCCAAGCGCTGGCGGCCACGGCGGCGGCGACGTGCCAGCACCCGACGACCTGTTGGGGTCGCCATACGTGATCGAAAACCGTGACGACGTGCGCGGCGGCGTTTCTTTGGTTGATAGGTTCGCTTAGGCATACGAGTATTATAGTATAAGTATCATAACAAAATTATTATGTTAAGTCAAAAGTTTTTTCGATCCGATAATTTATCCACACTCCATCAACATGTTATGAACATGTAGTACCAAATTATGCATATTTCAAAACCATGCATTAAGAGCTAAACTTACGAGGCATAAAAATATGACCAACGATGAACTGTGGCGCTCGGCCCTCGGCGAACTCGAACTCTTAATTAGCAAAGCTAATTTTACGACCTGGTTCAAAAGCACCAGCATCTCTTTGGTTGAGGATGGGCGGATAGTGGTGGAAGTACCAAACGCCTTCACTAAAGCCTGGCTCGAGAACAAATACCATCAATTTATCCTCAAGGCGCTGCAGAACATTATTGGGGGCACCATCCGAAGTATTACATACCATGTCGAGCCCAACCAAAGTCTGCGAACCGTCGCCACATTGGCGGCACCCAGTCAGGCACCTGTCGCCACACCAGTAGCTGAAACTGTGGTTGGTAGTAACAATTTCGGACTAAACCCACGCTATACTTTTGCCACCTTTATTGTTGGTAAGCACAATGAACTAGCGCGCGCTGCTGCCATGGCGGTGGCCCAAGCACCTGGTACGACCTATAATCCTTTATTCATATATGGCGGTGTGGGTTTGGGAAAAACACACCTTATGCAAGCAGTTGGTCACGAAATATTACAAACCAACCCTGGCAAACGTGTACTTTACGTGCCGTGCGAAAAATTCACCACCGAATTCATCCAGGCGATTACCGGCGGTAAAACCGAACGCTTCAAATCTACCTATCGCACCGTTGATGTGCTGCTAATTGATGATATTCAATTTTTATCTGGTAAAGAAGGCACGCAAGAAGAATTCTTTCACACTTTTAACGCCCTCCATCAAGCTAATAAGCAGATAATTATCAGTTCGGATAGGCCTCCTAAAGCTATCCAAGCCCTTGAAAATAGGTTGGTGTCACGGTTTGAGTGGGGTATGATCGCCGACATCAGCAACCCGGACCTAGAAACCAGGTTGGCTATCTTGGACAGTAAGTGTAAGGAGCGTGGGTACAACCTTGAGCGTGATGTAGCAACTTACCTGGCCACCACCATACATCAAAATGTACGTGAGTTGGAGGGAGCCTTAAATCGTATAATTGCCTACCACCAACTTAACAATCACCCACCAACTTTGGAATCGGTTCGTGAACTATTGAGCTCATTACGCGTTGGTAGTAAGGCGGCGGCCAGTGGCATATCAACTAAAAAAATGGTTGTGGTGGTGGCTCAATATTATGATCTGCCGGTGGAAGATTTGTTGGGTGTAAGCCGCAAGAAACAATTAGTTACACCTCGCCAGGTTGCTATGTACCTTATGCGTGAGGAGCTTAAGGCATCATTTCCCACTATCGGCCAAGAACTGGGGGGGCGCGACCACACCACTGCCATGCACGCCTGCCTTAAGGTGGCGCGTGATCTTGAACTTGATGAAAAACTTAAACAGGATATACACAACTTGAAGCAGCAAATATACAACACCTAAACCACCCACAACTCATCCACAACCACACACCCCAAGTTTCCACTTTCCACACCCCCACCCAACCCTTATTTTTCAACGCAATCATAACTTACTAACATATCCACACCACCTACTACTATGAAATTCTCATGTACTCAAGAAAACTTTACTAGTGGTCTCGGCTTAGTAGCACACATCGCTGGTCGTAGTGCTAGCCTGCCGATTTTAAATAATATTTTACTCCGTACCACCAAAGTTGGTCTTGAGTTGGTGGCTACCAACCTTGAGGTAGCAATTATAACAGTCGTACGTGGTAAGGTTGAGAGTGAGGGTGCCATCACAGTTCAGGGTAGGTTGTTAGCTGATTTGGTTGGACTTTTTCCACACGAACGCGTTGATATTACACTCGAGGGTACCAATCTAATGTTGGTGTGTGGTAAGCACCGTACTGTTATTCGTGGGCTACCCACCGATGAGTTTCCGGTGATCCCAGAGCTTGAGCAGGGAAGTGTGGTGCACCTGCCTAGAGTTGAGTTGGAAGTAGCACTTTCACAAGTGGCCTTTGCGGTTAATGCTGAGGAGTCAAGACCTGAAATTAGTGGTGTTTATATGGAGCAAGGGCAACGTGGTGTGGTGGTGGTTGGTACGGATAGTTATCGGTTAGCCGAGCGGACGGTGGTAGGTGATAAACAAACTCAAGAGCAGCACTTTATCATACCACTGCGCGCAGTGCAGGAAGTGGTTCGGGTGGCTGGCGCGAGTGGAGAAAAAGATGTTGTTGAGGTGTTGGTGAATGATACTCAAGTGGTGTGGAAGTTTGGTGAGAGTCGAGTTATTTCCCGGCTGGTAGCGGGACAATACCCCGACTACCAACAGTTGGTGCCGCATGAATTTTCAAGTAGTGCGACCATACTGCGCGACGACCTAGTACGTGCGGTGCGCGGCGCCAGTTTATTTGTGCGCTCGGGGGTGAATGATGTAAAGTTAGCGCTTGATCCGGGGGCGAAGAGCCTTAAAGTTACTTCAGCCAATAGTCAGCTGGGGGAGAATGCGACCGAACTCACAGTCCAATCAGCTTCCGGTGAACCAGTAGAAATAGCCTTTAATTATCGATATTTGTTAGAGGGGTTGCAGGCCATGAAATCAAACGAAGTATCATTACAGTTGGTCAGCGACAAGCGGCCGGGCGTGTTCCGTCCGGTTGGTGACGCTTCATATCTGTACCTCATCATGCCCATTCGGCAGTAGTGCTGAATAACAACCACTAACCGTACCACTTGGGTATGGGTAATTGGGTTAATTTATTTTACCACCATCAAGACACGAGCACCCTGTCGCACCAAACCACTTAGTTCGGTAATGGTAAGTGACAGTTGGTAGGTACCGATCAGCATTGGCAGCCAACTGATTGATTGCTGGTCAGTAACCGGCGCAGCGACACCAACCCACTGCGACGGACCCCCCTCACGCGAGGCGTAGAGGTCGATTTGTTTTATAAGCTTGGGGGCGGATACATCTATAATAATGTCGTGATTGGTACTGGGCGGTATGGTTTCACCATCGCGCAGTGATGAGAAGGTAGCTTGGTACGGAGTAGGCAACAGCGTTACCAGCAAGTTGAATGTTTGGCTCACGGTAGATTGGTTATCAATATCGTCGTAAGCGGTTGCGGTCAGAGTATGAAAACCATTTTGCCAACTTTCGGTTATGGGAAAGTTTAAGGTAAAAGGGGATTGTTTGCTTTCGCCAATAGATTGTCCATCGAGCAGATACATAACCCGCCGTACGCCGCGCGGGGCCGAAGTGGCGACACGTACGATCAGGGGATTAGTAGTGATTGTTTGGTTGGTTTGGGGTTCGAGTATAGAAATGCTCGGGCGCATAGCATCGGTGTGAGCATCATCGAAAGCCGATGGCGCCAGTTCATCAGTTAAACCTCGGGCTTCAGCCCAAATGCGCACCGCCCGTTCCCATGATTCATATTGTGGGTCGGCTTCGGGCACGGCCGGGGGTGGGCCTAACGGGTCACCGGGGGTAAGATAACGCAGGATGGTGTGGTATTGGCGGAAGACTTTGGTCGCACGGAATGAGGATGGGGTGGCAGCAGTGGCGCGCTTGCCCGACGCCAGGTCGATTTCCACTGCCTCGCCGCTGCCGCCAAAATCAAGTAATGGTTTGCCAGTCGTGCGCGGGTCAGGCGGCGTGAATTGTTTAGCAGGAATTTTTTGTAAGGCACGTTTCATAAAGGCCTGCCAAATTGGCGCTGCCACCACTGAACCATCAGCGCCTCTTTTCATTTCTTTGTTGTTGTTGTTCCCAACCCACACCCCGGCGGCGAGTTGAGGGGTGAATCCTATAGTCCAGGCATCACGGTAGTCATTGGTGGTGCCGGTTTTGGCCGCTGCTGGACGGTTGGGCAAGGTGAGGGCGTTTTGTTCACCAAAAATAAAACTGCGCGCATCGTTGTCCGACAGCACGCTGGTAAGTTCGCGCGCTGCTTGGGGGGTAAGTACGGGGTTACCGCGGTTTAATTTCCATTCTTCTAGCACATCACCACGGCTGTCCTCAACACGCAACAGCGCTGCCGTTGGAACATGTTGGCCATCACGCGCGTATACGGCAAAGGCAGCGGTGTGCTCAAGTAGGGTAACCTCGGCGCCACCTAATACGAGCGAAAAACCAAAACGGCTTCTGTCTTTAAGTGTGGTGTAGCCAAGCCGATCAGCCAACCCCAGGACGCGGTCAATACCAGTGAGGTACAGGAGTTTGACTGAAGGTATGTTGAGCGAGCCTGCGAGCGCCTGCCGCAAGCTAACCGGCCCACGTTCCTTATCGTCGTAGTTGTGCGGCGTATAGTCCTTAGGCTGCGCTTTGAAAGTAGTTACCACGTCGAACAGTGTTGTTTGTGGTGTAAAACCAAGCTCGAAAGCGGCCCCATATACCACCGGCTTGAAGCTGGACCCCGGTTGCCGCGGTCGCAGCGCCACGTTCACCTGGCCGTCGATTTCGTCGTTGAAATAGTCGCGGCTCCCGACCATGGCGACCACTTGTCCAGTGGCGACATCCATTGCCGCTAGGCTGGCATTCTGAGCATTGTAGGACAGGTTCTTTTTTTCACTCGCCGCAATGGCCTCCTCAGCGTACTTTTGTAGGTCGGCATCGAGAGTGGTGATAATTTTTAATCCCCCTTGGGCCACCGCGCGCTCGCCGTAACGCTCGGCTAAAAGTTCGCGGACGTAGAATACAAAATGCGGGGCCACAATATTCTCACGGCGCGGTTTGAAAATTAGTTTTTCTGTTTTGGCTGTTTCGGCCTCAGCTTCTTTAATGTAACCTTCGCTGACCATAGCCCCTAGGATGAAATGTTGGCGAGCCATCAGTTCATCGCGGTGTGAGCCCCAAGGTGAGTAGTAAGTTGGCGCTTTCGCCATGGCTGCCAATATGGACGATTCGGCTAGAGTGAGATCGTGTACGCTTTTACCGAAAAATGTCTGCGCCGCTGCCTCGGCGCCGTAGGCGTTGGAGCCGTAAGGTATCTCGTTGAAGTAAAGTTTTAATATTTCATCTTTCGAGAATTTGCGTTCGATTTGGTAGGCCAGGATGACCTCTTTTATTTTTCGGGAATACAGTTTTTCATTGGTGAATATGGCATTCTTAATAAATTGTTGGGTAATGGTGGAAGCTCCCTGGGCCCGGCCGCCGCGGACCAGGTTAACCAACAGGGCGCGCACCATCGAGGTAAAGCGGAAGCCCTTGTGTTCGTAAAAACTGCGATCCTCGGCCGTCAAGGTGGCGTTAATGAGGTGTTTAGGGATGGTGCTAAGCTCGACGGCCGTGCGCCTCTCCTCACCATGAATGTCATACAATAACACCTTGCTAGTGCGGTCGTAGATTTTGGTCGATAGCGGGACAACTCGCCGCGCAATACCTTCAGGGGTAGGCAGGTCACGGCTTACCCAGGCCGCCACACTCACGATGCCGAGTACCCCGACCAGCACTAGTACGCTGACTATTTTAAGCCAGGGTAATTTAAGGCGTTTGCGCGGGCGAGCGACTTTGTATGAACGCCAGCGCTGGTTGTGTGTATGCAAATTAGGAATAGGCATGGATGTTTTTCGTCAACAAGGCAGCGCCAATGACGCCGGCCTGGTCGCCTAGGCCAGCGCGTACGACTGGCGGAGGTGTAAAGACACAGTTGTGCCGCAGAGCTTGGTGTAGTCTTGGTGCAAAGCGCGACCAGGCTTTGCTGATTTGGCCGCCGATCACAATAACATCGGGATCAAGGACATGTGTGAGTGAGGCGAGCGCGTACCCAAGCGCAGCGCCAAACTCACGCCAGGTAGTCGCGGCGGCCTGCGTTCGATCGTGCGCCAGCGCGGCCACGTTCGGCAGCTTGAGCCCCCGCCGC
>Ga0082335_1003097_pt1 | contig 28416 bp, 24 predicted proteins | sample Subgrocontami58m_FD_72375 | JGI IMG/M metagenome (GOLD analysis project Ga0082335, IMG submission 72375) | Subsurface groundwater microbial communities from S. Glens Falls, New York, USA - GMW37 contaminated, 5.8 m (SPADES assembly) (version 2) ...
TCCAACTGCTGCGGCAGGTCGATCGCCAACTGCGCCGCAGGGTCGAGCCTCAATTCGAGCGTGAGGCTGCCCCCACCGTCGGCGCGCACCTCGGCGATCTGCGTGAGGCTCGCGCTGCACCCCGCCAGCGCGGGCACCACGACCAGCATCGCGGCGACGAGCGCCAGCCGCAGCCTCACTCCGCAGACCCCTTGTCGGCAATCGCGTCGCGTCGGCGCATCAGGTCAACGGCCCGGGCGCGCTCCTCGCGATCGAGCACCCCGAAGTCCTCATCCGACAGGTTGTGCGCGCGGTGATCCATATCGATCTCGCGGATGGCATCCAGGGACAGCGCAAGGTCCTCCTCTGCCTGTGCCAGCGCCTCGCTCGCCTGGTCGGGCCCCGACGGCGCGCGGGGCCTGAGCAGGGGCCAGGCGACGAAGGCCACGAGGGCGAGGCTGAGAACGGCGACGAGGGCGTAGGTCATCTGAGGAGTCCCGACCGCGACCCCATGGCGGCGTGCCGGAACCTGAGGCTACTCACGCACGGACCCATCGGCCGCCGGTACCAGCGGCGCACGGGGCCGCCGTGAGGGCCACGCGGCGATGATCGCGCCGAAGGCCACGATGAGCCCACCCACCCAGAGCCACATCATGAGGGGATTCACGAACACGCTGATCCTGGCCAGCCCACCCGGGGTGAGCCCCACGAGCACGACATAGACATCGCGGAATGGCGACGAGTCGATGGCCACCTCACTGGAACGCTGCATCTGGGACACGAATACGTCCACGCCGGGATTGAGCGTGGTCACGCGGCTCCCGCCCTCGTAGACCCCCAGTTGCACACCCACGCTCATCTTGTGGTCGTCCCTCGAGCGGGTTCCGCCCTCGTTGACGAACGTGTACCCGGATACCTGGCCGTGCTGCCCCGTCTGGAGCGCCAGATCGCCCTGCGACGAGAACGATCCCTGGCAGGCGATTCCCACGATGATGAGCACGATTCCGATGTGCACCACATAGCCGCCGTAGCGGCGGCGGTTGTGCGTGAACAGCCCGACAAAGGCGCGGGGCCACGAGACGCCGTCCAACTGATGGCGCACCCGGGTTCCACGGGCGTACTCCCCCACGATGCAGGTGAGCGTGAAGGCCGCCATGACCAGCGCGACCGCCGCCCACCAGTGGCCGCCGTCGGATGCCACGATCAGCGTCGGCACAACCGCCAGGGCGGCGACCACCAGTGGGATGGAAAACCGTCGCAGCAACTGACCGCCCGAGGCCTTGCGCCACGAGATGAGCGGGCCCACGCCGGTGAGGAAGAGCAACCCGAGGCCGATGGGCACCGCCACCTGATTGAAGAATCCCGGGCCCACCGTGATCCTCTCACCACGCACGGCCTCGGACAGGATCGGGAAGATCGTGCCCCAGAACACGGCGAAGGCGAGCCCCACCAGAAGCAGGTTGTTGTAGAGGAAGACCGCCTCGCGGCTGATGTAGCTCTCGAGCGAGTTGCGGCTGCGCAGCAGCGGCAGCCGCGTGATGAGAAGCGCGCAGGTGCCCACCAGCACGGCCACGATGAGGCCCAGGAAGTACGGCCCGAGCGTGCTCTCGCCGAAGGCGTGCACCGACGACAGGATTCCCGACCGCGTGAGGAACGTGCCGAAGAGCGCCAGCGAGAAGGTGAGGGTCACCAGGACCATGTTCCAGATCTTCAGCATGCCGCGGCGCTCCTGCACCATCACCGAGTGCAGGAAGGCGGTGGCCACCAGCCACGGCATCAGCGCCGCGTTCTCCACCGGGTCCCACGCCCAGTAGCCACCCCACCCGAGCTCCTCGTACGCCCAGCGCGAGCCCAGGATGATCCCGAACCCCAGAAACGCCCAGCTGATGATGGTCCAGCGGCGCACGGAGCGGATCCACGTGGTGTCGAGCCTGCGGGTCACGAGCGCGGCGACAGCGAACGCGAACGGCACCGACAGCCCCACGTAGCCGATGTAGAGAAGCGGAGGGTGGCTCTCCATGTACGCGTTCTGAAGCAGCGGGTTGAGGCCCCGCCCATCGGCCGGCACCGGGGTGATGGTCTCAAAGGGGCTCGTCACGAACGTGAGCACGCTGGTGAAGAAGACGCCGGTTCCCATGAGCACGGCGATGACCACCGGCATCAGCTCGCGATTGCGCCGCCGGTTGGTGACCAGCACCAGCACCGCAGCCAACGACAGCAGCCAGGTCCACAGGAGCAGTGAACCGGCCTGACTGCCCCACAGCGCCGTGATCTTGTATCGCCAGCCGAGCGTCTGCGACGAGTACCCCGCCACGTCGGCGAGATCGAAGCGATCGGTGAGCAGCGCCGTCCACATGGTGATGACGGCGGTGGTGGTGAGCGCCGCCACGCCCCACACCGCGCGTTCGGCAGATGCCACCACGCGCTGCTGGCCGGGCCGTCGCGACCACAATGCGGCACCCACCGCATAGAGCGCCGCCGCAAATGCCAGGAGCAGCGCGGCGCGCCCAACCAGCGTCACGTGCCCGAGGCCCCCGTGGGCACGCCGCCCGGCATCGTCTTGCCCTCGGCCGCGGCCTTGTCCATGAACTTGGACGGGCACAGCGTGACCAGCGATCCGCGCTCGGCCACGAACACGCCGTCCTTCATGTGCCCCGTCACCACGATCTCGCGGCCCACCCTGAAGGCGTCCGGCACGGACCCCCGGTAGACCACGGCCACCGTGGCCGAGGCGTCCTTCTTGTCGCGCACCACGAACCTGAGACCAGCGGCGCTCTGTGCGCGCTCGGCGGCGTCGTGGGGCGCGCCCGGCGCCACCTTGCCGTTCAGGCGGTACGTGGTGCCATCGCCCTTCGTCAGGCCCGCGGGGCTCGTGTACGTCTCGAGGCTGCCGCCGATACTGGTCCACACCAGCCAGCCGCCGAGCACGGCGGCCAAGGTGAGAGCGATTGCAAAGCGGGATCGTGACTTCATGATCGGCCGCCGAGGGTATCAGCGTGCCGTGCTGGTGCGGCGTGACGTCGGACCCCCGAACCGTGATGTCGCTCGGCCCGGACCGACGTATCCTGAGTCCCTGCCCGCGGCGATGGAGGAGCGACATGGCACGTGACCTGCCCGAGGATCAGGCGGGCTGGCGTGAGCGCCTGACCGACATGCAGTACCGCGTGGCCCGCGAGGCGGGAACCGAGCCGGCCTTCAGCGGTATCTACTGGGACCACCACAACGACGGCATGTACCGGTGCGCGTGCTGCGAGGCCCCTCTCTTCGACTCGACGGCCAAGTTCGAGTCGGGAACGGGCTGGCCCAGCTACGGCACCCCTGTCAGCCCCGATGCCATCACCGAGATCGACGACACATCGCACGGAATGCGCCGTACCGAGGTGCGCTGCGCGCGGTGCGACGCGCACCTGGGGCACGTGTTCCCCGATGGCCCGGGACCCGACGGCCTGCGCTACTGCATCAACTCGGCGTCACTGGACTTCGGTGGCCGAGAGCCCACGGCCTAGTGGAGTGACCGCCGACGTTCACCGGGTTCCGGCGACTGCGAACACGTCGCCGGGTGGTGTCCTCGCAGGACGGAACGGCGTGTGTGGTTCGGTCGGGATTCCCACACGACCGGCACACGTTGGCGGTCACTCCACTAGAACGTGACGCGCTCCTCGGGATACCGGGGCAGCGCGCCGTTGTAGGCGCGTGACAGAACCATCTGCAGGTCACCCAGGGCACGGGTGCGAAAACCCGCCTCGCAGAAGGCGAGGTAGAACTCCCATGTGCGCACGAAGGTCTCGTCGAAGCCCAGGGCCAGAACCTCGTCACGCCGGGCCATGAAGGTCTCTCGCCAGATGTGCAGGGTGTCGGCGTAATGGATGCCGATGTTCTCGATGCCCTCCACCTGCAGCTCCGATGAACGCCGCATGGCGTCCAGCATGGACGAGAGCGGCGGGCAGAAGCCACCCGGGAAGATGTACTCGCGAATCCAGTCGGTGCCGCGCCGGTAGCGCTCCAACCGCTGGTCGGGCACCGTGATGGCCTGGATGCCGATCGATCCGCCCGGGGCGAGCAGGCGATCGAGGGCGCGGAAGTAGGTGGGAAGGCCGTCGTACCCCACGGCCTCGATCATCTCGATCGACACGATGCGGTCGTAGCGCCCCCGCATCTCCCGGTAGTCCTGGATGACGATGTCGATGCGGTCGTCCAGGCCGGCGGCAACGACGCGCGCCCGGGCCTCCTCGGCCTGCTCGATCGACAACGTGATGCCGGTGACGCGGCAGCCACGCTCGCGGGCCGCATGCATGGCGAAGCCACCCCAGCCGCAGCCCACCTCGAGCACGTGGTGCTCCGGCCCGATGCGCAGCTTCTCGCACAGGCGGCGGTACTTGGCCTGCTGGGCATCCTCAAGCGACTGCCCGGGGCGCTCGAAGTACGCACACGAGTACGTCATCGAGGGGTCGAGGAAGATCTTGTAGAGGTCATTGCCCAGGTCGTAGTGGTATCGGATGTCCCTGCGCGCACGCACCAGGTCGGCCGGGTTGGGCAGGCGTGGGCGGCGCGAGATCGCGGTGGGCACGAGCGATGCCGGCGGGCGGCGGCGAATATCCTCGGCCGTGAGCGCCAGGGTCTCGAGGAATGCCACGAGGTCATCGGTGGTCCAGTCGCCCGCCTGATAGGCCTCGCCGAAGCCCACGCGACCCCGCGACGCGATGCGCCGGAACATGTCCTTGTTCCTCACCACGATGCGCGACGTGCGCGGGGCACCCGCAGAGCCCATGCGGTGCACGCTGCCGTCCGGCATCTCCACCTCGAACGACCCACCCACCGGGTGCCGGAGCCCACGAAGTGCCAGCGCCTTCACCACGGGGGCCAGGGGTGTGCGCCGGGCCGAGGGGATGGGACGCAGACCGCGGGCCGAGGTCGGGGGAGCCGCAGGGGCGACCATGGAGCCCTCGGAGGGCGTGAACGGGGGCTTCGGGTGGAACGGCACGCGTTTCCTCCAGAGACGGATCGCCTCGAGGTGAATCAGCGAGATCACCTGGAGGGGCATGAACGGGTAGCGGACGAGCGCCCAGGCCGGCGTGCGATCAGCGAGGTCACGTCGGGTGCCGGTGAGCCGGGCCCAGAACGGACGGTCGCCGTCCTGGTGGACATCAATGCGTGTCGTCACGGTAGCGCCGGGCTTGCTCAGGCGGAACACGCACTCCTGATCGAGCGGGAAGAAGGGCGACACGTGCATGCGCGTGTCGTGGTGGACGGCATGTTCGCCAGCGAGACGGGCGGGGTCCACGAGGGAGCGCCCGAGTACTCCAACCCGCAGGCACGACAGGCCACCGAGAGGCCCATCTTCGAGGGCTGGATGCTCACGCCCATCTCCCGGCGCATCCATACGAGTAGGGGGGGAGGTCTTCTCGTCATGGACGATGACGCCCGAGTCGAGCGCGACAGGATCGCCCGACGGCCCCGTGACCCGCGTGGTGTGCGTGTGGCCGCCAACCCGCGCGTCGCGGTCGAACACCCCCACGTGATGCGTTCGGGGAGGGAGCCAGACGACGCCAAGGCCGCCCGGTCCACCGCCGATGATCGCGACGCGCATCATCGTCACGGGAGCACGGTACCGCTCTCGCGGCGGGCATTGATGAGTGCGGTTACCCTCCCCCCTCGGATGACGACCGCTGAACCCCCGCAACGCCGCGCCCCGCTTGTCGCCACCGTGCGCGACAAGCCGCTGCTGTCGGCCCGAATCATCACGATCATCGCCATCGTGGTGCCACCATTGGCGCTGTTGTCGGTGACCGGCCTGCTGTGGGGAGTCGCCGTTGGGCCGGTGGACCTCATCACGTTCGCCGTGATGTACCTGTTCTGCGGCCTGGGCATCACCATCGGTTTCCACCGGCTGTTCTCGCACCGCGGCTTCAAGACCACCAGGCCCGTGACCGCCACGCTGGCGATCCTCGGCTCCATGACCCTGCAGGGGCCGCTCACGCAGTGGGTGACCGACCACCGAAAGCACCACGCCCTGTCCGACCGCGAGGGCGACCCGCACTCGCCGCACTTCGGGTACGGCGGTGGGTTCCGGGGCGTGGTCAGAGGCCTGTGGCACGCCCAGGTGGGCTGGCTCCTGACCACCAAGGGCCTTGAGCGCGGCGAGCGCTACGGCAAGGACCTGTACGCCGACCCGATGATCCGCTGGATCGACCGCCTGTACATGGCGTGGCTGGTGCTCTCGTTGGGCATCCCCTTCCTGGTGGGCTACCTCGCCGGCGGCTTCTCCGTCGCGTTGGGCCTTCAGTGCTTCGTATGGGCCGGGCTCCTTCGCGTGTTCGTGTTCGACCACGCCACGTGGTCGGTCAACTCCATCTGCCACATGTATGGCAGGCGCGACTTCGAGACCATGGACGAGAGCCGCAACTTCTGGCCCCTCGCCCTGCCGGTGTTCGGCGAGGCCTGGCACAACAACCACCACGCCTTTCCGGGGTCGGCCCGCCATGGCCTTCGCACCCACCAGGTGGACGTGTCGTGGATGATCATTCGGGGCATGGAGAAGGTGGGCATGGTGTGGGACGTCAAGGTGCCGGTGGCCGCCCGCCAGGAGATCCGCCGCAACGCATAGCGTTCGCGCCCGGGCAGGCGCGGCCGGGGGAGCGCAGCATGTCGTCGCGCGCTGCCACCTCGCGCCTCACAGCGCGCGACGTACACATATTCCGCACCCGCATGCACGATTCCCGGCCGCATATCCGGCCCCTCGCAGGCGCTTTGCACTGGCGACACGGTGTCGCGCACCGGTGGGGGTGATGGGGACCACCCCACCGGTGGGGTGGCCGCGCAATTCGGGCGTGCGGCACGCGCACGTCAGACGTCTCGCAGACCCGCCCTCACCAGCGCCGCGGCCACATGGCGCTCCCACTGTGCGGCGCGCGGCAGCGGAATCAGGCGGCCCGCGCGACGAATCGCCACGCCATGGAACCCGCCACGAATCAGCTCGTATCGCACCTCGGCACCGGCGGTGCGCAGGCGGTCGGCGCCCTGTCGTGAGTGCGACGGACGTACGCCCGGGAGTGCGGGCAGCCAGCCGTCGATGCTGCCGTGAATGACCGTGACGCGGTCCCCCGCCAGATCGTGGAGGGAGATCTCCTCCGGGATCCACGGGGCCAGGGCCACGAGGTGACGCGCGCGCGCGTCACCGGCGCACGCGATGGATACGGCACCACCCATCGAGAAGCCCAGCAGCACCACGTGCTCGGCCGATCGCAGGTGCGCGAGCGCGGCCTGACCATCCGCAATGCACGAGGGCAGATCCTTCCACGAGCGGATTCGGTACCGCACCTCGGCGAATCCGGCGTCGGGGAAGCGCGGCGCCAGGCGCCCCACCAGCCACTCGATGCTGGGACTCCAGATACCCGGAAGAGCCCGAGCCCTTCCGCCATTCAGGCACAGCACGATGGTGCCCGCACCGGGGCGAACGGCACGAATCTCCGCCCCGGTGGGAAGCGCGGTCACATTCACGCGCCGGAGGCTAGCCGTCGGCCGGGCCGCCGGTACCAGGGGCAGGGGGCAGGGCCGGTACGGCGTAAGGATCCTGTGATCATGCCTCGGCTCACCACGGGGCGTGGCCTACCATCGATCCTCGTGCGCACACTCACCGCCATCACCGCCGCGCTTGCCCTCGCCGTGCCCTCGGCGCTGCTCGCGACCGTCGCTCCCCAGCCCCCACCACCCGCGGACGGCGGCACGACCACGACCACCACCCCCTCCCTCACCTCGATCACGCCGGTTCTGGGCCAGTCGCGGCTCACACCGGAGCAGATCGCGGCGTGGTTCGCGCAGCAGGGCGTGACCCCCACCATCGTCACCCCCATCCTCGACCTCGCACGAACCTTCGTGGATGAGGGCAACGCCCAGAACGTGCGCGGCGACATCGCCTTCGCGCAGTCGGTGCTCGAGACCGGCTGGTTCGCCTACAAGGGCAGCATGGTGAAGGCCACCGACAACAACTACTCGGGGTTGGGTGCCTGCGATACCTGCTCGCGTGGCGCGATCTTCCCCACACCCACAGATGGCGTACGGGCACAGATCCAGCACCTCTGGATCTATGCCGACCCCACGGCGTCGGTGAGCGGCCTGGCCCGACCACTCGTCGACCCGCGTTTCCTCAAGGTGTCCCCGGCAGGGAAGTCGCCCACCTGGGAGCAGATGGGCAGCGGCAACTGGGCCACCTCCCCGGACTACGCGGTCAACGTCCTGCTGCTCTACAACCGCATGCTGAAGAGCGCGGGTCTGTCCCCCACCTCCGATCCGGCGCCCTTCGGCGCCACGCCGCACGGCCCCCAGACCATCCTGATCAGCCGCTCGGGCGCAGTGCGCCTGGGATCGCTGCGCGCTCGCAGCGGCACCCTCGCAGGTGCCGCCTCGGCCTTCGGCCTCCCGTCGGCGAAGAGGCCGGGGGCCCGGGCATGCAGGGTCACGTGGTCGCCGCTGGGCGCCACGGTCGGGTTCGAGGCCGGCGCATCGGGTGACTCCTGCGCCGGCGACGCCAAGCCACGCGCCGCCGTTCTCTCGAGCCCTGTCTGGAAGACCTCGGCCGGCCTTGCGGTGGGTGAGCCGGTCGGCCGCATGAAGCGCCTCTACGGCAGGAGGACCAAGGTTCGCGGGTCCACCGCGGTACTGATCAGGACGCGGTCGGGCGTAAGGCTCGCCGCCAAGGTGGGCGAGGGCGTCGTCAAGTCCTTCGTCGTCTCGCTCCCCGCGCCGACGGCGTAGCCCGACCCACCCGCGGCACCGTGCATGCGGCGTGCGCAGTACGAACGCCGCGCCCCACACGCCACGGGCACGGAATTCGCGTGCCGCCCTTCACGCGCCCCGAGATCAGAGCCTGAATCGGCACCTGGCGGCGACATGCAGTGGCGACGGCATCGGGCTGAACGTCGACGGGTGGTGGCGTTGGGCAGACGACACCGCCGCCTGGGGACGGAACCGCGCGCGCCTCATCTGAGCGGCATTCCATGGCGAAACACCGTGCGCTCGTCACGAGCTTCTCGACTATTCTCCGTAATGTCGATAGGCTTTACTGTGAATAGATTCCGAACCGGAGACATACATGTCGGTGCTTCCTGAGGTCCTGGCGTCCAATGAGTCCTATGCAGCCGGGTTCGACAAGGGCGATCTGGCCATGCCGCCCGCCCGCCGCTTCGCGATCCTCACCTGCATGGATGCTCGCCTGGACCCCGCCAAGTACGCGGGCCTGAGCGAGGGCGACGCCCACGTCATCCGCAACGCCGGCGGCCGTGCCAGCGACGACGCAATCCGTTCCCTCGTCATCTCGTACAAGCTCCTCGGCACGCAGGAGTGGTTTGTGGTGCATCACACCAACTGCGGGATGGAGTTCTTCACCAACGAGTTGATGGGTGACCTCCTGGAGCAGAGCCTGGAGACCGCGGCGCTCGGAGCCGAGGGCTTCCACGACGTGGGCACCGGCCCGGGCTCCCCGGAGGGCCGCACGATCGACTGGCTCACCATCCCCAACCAGGAGCAGAGCGTTCTGGACGACGTCACCCGTATTCGCACCCACCCCCTGGTGCCGGCCAACATCCCGGTGTACGGATACATCTACGACGTCGCGAGCGGACGCCTCGTGGAGGTCCCCGCAGCCACCCAGGCCGGCAGGGCCGCCTGACGCCCGGGCTCGGCCCAGGCGCGCATGAACGGGAGCAGGCCCTGATCTACTCCCGTTCATGCGGGGCGAACGAGCCCCTGATCCAGAACGCTCAGCGGACCATATGACGACGCAGGCTCGGGATCACTCCTGCTCGCCGCAGGGCCTTCGGAGCCGCTCTGCACGCGCAGCACCCCGTACGCGCTCGACCAGACGGGCGAGCAGGGGCGTGGCCACGGTGGCGTTCTCGGTCAGGTCCCTCTCAGAGGCCGAGCGGCACCACCACCCCGCCTGAGGTGATCCCGTGCGCCACCTGCGTTGGTGCGCCCGGTACGCGCGATGGCGTCGAGCATCAGCACCGCCAGGCGCACCTCATCCAGCCGGCGGGACATCAGCTCGGCCAGGACGCCGAGCAGGGCGCCCACCAGCACTCCAAGCACCTCCTGCACCCTCACGGGGAGCGGGCGTTCCTTCTTGGTAACGGCCTGCTCGGACGTGCGTGGCCGTCCGAGCGTTCCGACAGTCCCCGATCTGCCGACGGCCCGCGCGGAGCGTCTACTGTCGCCGGGGAGTGACGGCGAATCCCCATGACCACAAGCCCGTGTGCCGCGCGCGCAAGCCGTTCACGCGGGCTCTCCTCGGGGTGCTCCTCGCGCTGGCAGGCGTGATGCCATGGATGAACGGTGGGCCGACACGAGCCATGGCGACTGCGCCCCCGGCCACCCCCGCGAGCCTCATTCGCGTCAATCAGGCAGGGTATGCATCTGGTTCTCCCGTCGGTGTGGTCGTGATGTCCCAGAGCACGATGACCGGCCATGTCCTGTCGGTCACAGACCTCAGCGGCAGCACGCTCGAGAAGACGCGCGTTCCGGCATCCGTCGGACGATGGGGTTCCTCATGGCGCTTCATCAGCCGCGTGACCCTCGATCCCCTCCCCCCCGGCGACTACCGGGTTGTCGTCGGTGACGGACCGTCGTCGGACTTCCGGGTCGCTGACGCGCACTCCATCTTTGCTCCGCTCGCCGACAACGCGGTCACCTTCTTCCGGGCGCAGCGAGACGGCGCGGATCAGGTCGCCGGGACGCTGGGCATGGCAGGCCACCTCCATGACAGGCGGGCGAGCGTGTACCGCGCGCCGCGTTACCGGGGCCTCCACCTCCTGGCGGCCCCCACGCGCATCGGGGGACCCGTGGACGTCTCGGGGGGCTGGTCCGACGCGGGGGACTACCTCAAGTTCACATACACGGCCAGCTTCGCGGACACGCTCCTGCTGACCACCCTCCGGGACTACTCGGCAGGCGTCGATGCTCCGGCGACGCTCCGTGCCGAAGCCGCCTACGGAACCCGCTGGCTGCTGCGCATGTGGGACCGGCGCCGTGCGGTGCTTCACCTACAGGTCGGTATCGGCGACGGGAACGGGTCAATCCTCGGCGATCACGACCTCTGGCGCACGCCCGACCACGATGACCGAATGGCCTCCGGCAGCAGGGCGCGCACCCGCTTCCTGGCCAACCGGCCCGTCTTCGATGCGAACAAGCCGGGACAGGGCCTCGCCCCGAACCTCGCGGGCCGCATGGCCGGGGCCATGGGCCTGTGCGCCCAGGTCTTCGCGAACGACGCCCCGAACCTCGCACGGCGGTGCCTCAATGCGGGCCGTCAGATCTACGCCCGGGCCGATACCCATTGGACGGGCCGCCTGCCGACCGCCTTCCCGCCCGCGTACTACGAAGAGCCCGCATGGCACGGGGACATGGAGCTCGGTGCGATCGAGCTGAGCCTCGCCATGCAGCGCGCCCGGGGAGGCGTTTCCGGACACGGTGCCCCCTGGTACCTGCGTCAAGCCGAGAGATGGGCCCGCATGGCCCCCATCCGCCTCCAGGAGAGTCTCTCTCTCCGGGACGTCTCATCCCTGGCGCATGCAGATGTCGCGACAGTCCTTCAGGCGCGCCGACCGCGAGCGCGCAACGCGGGGGCCATCATCGCGAGGATGAGGCAAGCACTCCAAGACCCCACGTGGACCCGCCCCGACCCCTTTGGCCTTCGTGACATCGCGTCGCCGGAGGACCAGGTGCCGCATGCGCTTGGAGTCGCGATCATGATGCGCCTCCTCGACAGGGTCGATGGAACGCACGCCGGCGACGCCATCGCCCGGTCGCAGATCAACTGGGCGCTCGGCGTGAACGCATGGGGCCAGTCCTTCGTGGTGGGAGCGGGAACGGCATTTCCACGCTGCGTTGCCCACCAGATCGCCAACCTGCGCGGATCCCTGGACGCCACGGCTCCCGTGCTCACGGGGGCCGTGGTGAACGGGCCTGGGCCCGCCTCGCAGATCACGGGCCTCGGGGCGCCGGATGGCTACCGCCGCTGTTCGGATGGTGGTTCCCTGAGGAGATTCGACGGCGAAGGCCAGCGATACGTCGATGATGTCCGGTCAACGACGGTTTCCGAGCCGTCCGACGACTACACGGCGCTGTCCCTCCTGGCCTTCGCACAGGCGGCGACGGGCTGAGCTCGCCTACCGGACCGCCACGTCGGGGTGCACTCATGGGCCTGTCGGCCCTCCTTGCCCGCACGATCACCACCGCGGGGTGAGGTCGACCCCAGGGCCGTGAGTAGGTCACGACGTGACCCGTGACCCCGATCCCGCCCGAACCGATCCAGATCGCGCCAGGGTCCCCCAGCTCATGCGCCGACCGCGCACCGCCGCGATGAGCGACCGGACGACGGTCCAGTACATGAGCTGGCGGTAGACGAACCGCGCCAGCGGCATGGCGAGGACGGGCCACGCCGACTCGCCTTCCATATGAAACGCGAGCAACGCGCAGAGCATCTCGAGGCCGGTGGCCAAGGCGAACCAGATGAGAACCACCGAAAGGCCTCCCGTGAGCGCCGAAACCACCACGAGGACGTCGATGAGCGGCGCCAGAAGCGACAGGACGATCTGGTAGAGCCACGCGAACGGGAGGGTGAACGAGCCCAGCGCTCCCGCGTGCCGGCGAAAGAGGGCGTCCCGATTGGCCCAGAGCACCTGGAGGGTGCCGAAGTTCCATCGCAAGCGCTGCTTGCACAGCGCCCTGGCCGACTCCGGTGCCTCCGTCCACGCCACGGCGTCCGGGACGAACGCAGTGCTCCAGCCGGCACGTTGGATCTTCACGGTGAGGTCGCAGTCCTCCGCGAGAGAGCGCCCCGAGTAGCCCCCGACCCCGAGAACCGCCTCCCGCCTCCACGCACCGATGGCGCCGGGGATCACCAACACGGCGTTCATCTCGCTATGGGCCCGTCGATCGATGTTGAACCCGGTCACGTATTCGATGTGCTGCCACAGCGTCACGAGCGTGTGGCGGTTGCCCACCTTCGCGGTACCGGCCACCGCTCCGACACGAGAATCGATGAGAGGGCGCACAAGGCGCTGGATCGCCTCCGGGTGAAGGATGGTGTCCGCGTCGATCGCGACCACCCATCCATGTGTCGCCTCGCGGAAGCCCTCGTTGAGCGCCGCCCACTTGCCCTGGTTGACCTGGGAGATGACGCGCACCCCGGTTGCGCGCGCCACCTCGGCGGTGCGATCCGCGGATCCATCGTCCACCACGACGATCTCGAGAGACACCCCGCGCTGGGCAAGGAGGCTCTCGATGGTGCGCGTAATCACCGCCTCCTCGTTGTGCGCGGGAACCACGACCGTGATGGGAGCCAACGGCCCCACGGGCAGGGCCCGTGGTCGGTACCGGTTGCGAAGCGCGAACGCGATCAGCATCACCGCCCGAATGGACAGCAGAATGAGCAGGCCGATGCCGATCACGGCGATCCACCTGACGAGCCAGAACCACGCGATTGCCACCCAGGCGACGGCGCGCGAGAGCCACAGTGCGGCCCCCGTGACCCGGGGCATCACCGCCAGCGGCGAGACCCCGGCCAGCGCCGAGACGGGAACGATCCGGAACCCGCGGGCGCGCAGGGCGTGGACAACCGCAGGGAGCGCCGCGACCGTCTGGGACCGATCGCCACCGGCATCGTGAAACAGGATGATGTTCCCGCTCCGGAGCCCTGTGAGCACATTGTGAACGATCGCGCGTACCCCCGGGCGCCGGTAGTCCTGGGAGTCCACCGACGCCCCCGTCACCGTCATACCCAACCCCTGGGCAATGAGCAGGGGGCGCACCTCACCAGGCCCCGATGGAGCCGTATCCGCAGCGTATGGCGCACGAAAGAGACGCGGATCACGGCCGGTGATCCCGATGATCACACGGGTCGTCGCCATCAACTGAAGGCGCGCCGCCGTATCGGAGATCGTGGCGAGGTTGGGATGGGAGAAGGTGTGCCCGCCCACGGTGAACCCGTTGGCGACTTCCTGTCGCACCAGCCCCGGATACGACGCAGCGTTCCGGCCGACGAGGAAGAACGTTGCCGGCACGCCGAGGTGCGTGAGTTCCGCCATGATCGAGGGGGTCCAGTCGGGACTGGGCCCATCATCGAAGGTGATCGCCACCCGGTGATCTCCCCCGCTCCACCGCTCGAGGCGCCAGCGGCTGGGAAGGACGCGGTACCTCTCCGACGACCAGTCATGGGTGATCGTGCGCCAGCCCGGTCGGCCCGCAACGGCATGCACCATGTCCCCGGTTCCCACGACCTGGACCTGGGGCGCCGGGGGGAGCGTCTGGGCCGGACGCGCGCCCGGAAGGGTGTTCATCCTCGTCACCGGGTCGCGAGCCGCGAGAAGATCCCACACACCAGGGTCCTCCCCCCCGAGATGCCACAGGGCGACCGGGGTGCTCGTCGCGGGGAGCACGTCCATCTCGTTCGCCAGACTCACGGCGTCGGCCATCCAGGTCACGGCGTGAGTCCGGCCATGGCCCGTCACGAACGAGGGCGCGGCGGCGGACCGTGACCAGCGAGGCAGAACGCGGGCATTGCGGGCGTGCGTGAGTGCCACGGAGTAGTCCAATGGCGTCGGCGCCCGGTGTCCCGTCCAGGCATAGGAGTACGCGGGAAGCGCCACGACGAGATGCCCTCTCGATATCCGGTCCCCACTTCGCTGGACCACCGTCCGAACCCAGGCCGGATCGGCGATCGGTCCGGCCTGGCCGGGCATCGAGTGCTCGTCGTACGCCATCACGATGACCGCATCGGCGCGCCGAGACAGGGCGGAGAGGTCGTACGCCGGCGACGGAACGGCCGGCACGTCCACACTCACCCGTCCACCGGGGCCGAGCATGCGTCGAAGTCGTGCGACGAAGGTGACGAGCGGGAGCCGATCACGCGCAGGAAGACCCTCCAGGTCGATGTTCACGCCCTGCCATCCATGGGCGTGCGCCGCGGCGGTCAGGGCCCCGATCGCCCGCGTCCGCGTCCCGGCGTCACGGACCAACCGGTCGGCGCGCCCCGGCTTCCAACCACCGTCGTAATTGGACAGGACCGGCTGCATCGGAACGCCCCGCGTGACCGCGAGCGCAGCCAGGCTGGCAGGCACGTGGTTGATGACACGTGCCCCGGCGTCAAGGCTGAGGCCAGACGGGAGCACCGTCGAGATGGCGTCGGCGTGATGCCGGAACGACGTGAGCGCGTTCTGGTCCCAGGTTGGAAGGAACGCCCAGATCGGGCGAGACGCGGACCGGTGTGCGCTCGATGGGCCGAACGCCATCACGAGGAGCCCACCGATCAGAACCAGTACTGCCAGTACCCTGCCAGCGCTCGGAGCCCAGCGCGGCGCGGCGGGCAGCGCGCCGAACGGTTCGCTAGCCACCGGAGCCACGTTCGCGCAAGCTGATGTCCCGTGGCGGGACCGAGCGTGCACGAGCCCGTAACGCGATGAGCTGTGGGCGAACCGCGACGGATCCACCAGCCCTCACGAGCACTGCCGGTGTGAGGGCTGCGGCGTCCACGGGGTCTCTGTGGAAGCCGACGGCGAGAGAAGGAACGATCCGTGCGGGCGTCATACCCACCCCGACGAGCAAAGCGACGACGACGCCGAGAGTGACGCCGACCCCGGCCACGATCGAGACGACGCGTGGACGAATCCCACTACCCGCGAAGACGGGGCGTTCGGCCCCGGGAGGATCTGGGTCACGTTGATCTCGAGGGGTCCCTGAGCGAGGTGCGTCCACCCTCACAACGGTACGACAGAAGTCGGCCCGGCCGATCCCAAGAGGGCCTCACACAGCACGGGGCGAGGCATGTGTTCAGGTCCCGTTCAGACGAGGGTCGTCCAGTTGCGCTGAGACATCATTTCCCGACCCCTCCAGGGGGAGCCCTCGGCCCAGCCCCCGCAGGGAACCGCCTGCAAGTGTCGCCGCGGCCACAGGACGATCGGGATGACGGGAATGGCGTCGTGCATCCCGCCGAGGGCTTCCGTCACGCTGGTGACATAGCCCCCAGCGCCTTCTCGCGCCTCTGGTCGGACTCGAACGCATGTGCGGAGGCCATCGACGCGAACGTCCTACTCCTGTGAGATCCGGTCGCGTCTCGCCACATGACGTCCCAGCGGACACCGCTTTTCGTCTCTCGACGGCGGACGCTCACGAAAGCCAATGTTGCAAAATGTTGTATGGAACCAACCCTGCACCCCTCGAAACCTCAAGCGGGCGACGAGACTCGAACTCGCGACCCCGAGCTTGGGAAGCTCGTGCTCTACCAACTGAGCTACACCCGCAAAGCCTCGCGAGCGTAGCGCATGGTGGGCCACCGGCGGGAGCACTCGCTCCTCCCGATCCCCCCCTTGGTGCGGGATGACAATCGCGAGGCGGGGAGTCGACGAAGAGGCATACCGTCGCGGGATGTCCGCCACATGTCCTCGGAGGTTCATTATGAAACGATGCACCCTTGCCGCTTTGACTGTGTCGGCCGTGGCTCCCTTCGCGTTCGCGTCGGTTGCCACACTCGCCGCGGCGCCGTCGACGTCCACGCGCACCGTGAACGTGGCGGTCGGCAAGACGACGAGCATCGTGCTGGCGGGAAACCCATCCACGGGTTATTCGTGGAAGTGGACCAAGGCCCCGGCCTCGCGCATCGCGAAGGGCGGCGCTCCGAAGGTGGTGCCGGCCAAGCCGGGGGCGCCGATCGGCGCGCCGCAGAACACGACCGTGCGCATCACCGGCGTTGCCACGGGCACAACCCGGGGTGTACTCAGTTACGTGGCCCCGGGTACGCAGAAGGCCTCGAAGACCGTCACCGTGCGGATCACGGTCAGGCACGCACCCACCGGCGCGTAGAGCACGGATCGCCCGGCAGCCGCGCCCCCCGCGGGGGGCGCGGCTGCCTACATCCGGTCCGGGGCCTCCACGCCGATCAGATCCAGTCCCGTGCGGATGATCGACTGCGTTGCGCGCAGCAGGTTGAGACGGAAGGCCACCACCTCGGGGGCCTCCCCCACCACCCGGCAGCGATGGTAGAAGGCGTGGAAATCGCGGGCGAGGTCCATCAGGTAGGCGGCCACGCGGTGCGGTGACCGACGCTGCTCGGCCTCGCGCACGGCGTCGGGCCATCCGCACAGGGTGAGGAGCAGGGCCCGCTCGGCGGGGTCCAGTTCGCTGGGCGGGCCGGCGTCGGCCGGGGCCTCGGGGTTCTGCTGCAGGATCCCCGCCACGCGCGCGTGGGCGTACTGCACGTAATAGACAGGGTTCTCGTTGCCCTCGGCACGGGCCACGTCGAGGTCCAGATCGAATGCCGTCTCGTGGCTGCGCTGCACCAGGAAGAACCGGGCTGCATCCACCCCGATGTCGTCCACCAACTCGCCCAGGGTCACCAGGGTGCCCGCACGTTTGCTCATACGCTTGGCCTCACCGCCCTCGGTGAGCGACACCAGCTGCACGATGGGCACCTCGAGCATGTCGGGGTCGTACCCGGCGGATGCGATGACCGCGCGCAGGCGGGACACATACCCGTGGTGATCGGCACCCAGGACGTCGAGCAGGCGGTCGTCGCCACGCCCAGCCTTCTCCAGGTGATACGCCACGTCGGCTGCGAGGTACGTGGTGGACCCATCGGAGCGGCGCAGCACGCGGTCCTTCTCGTCCCCGTACGCCGTGGTGCGGAACCACAGCGCGCCATCCTTCTCATACGCGTTGCCCGACGCCACCAGCGCCTCCACACCACGCTCCACCGCGCCGCCCTCGTGCAGGGCGGTCTCGCTGAAGAAGGCGTCGAAGCCCACACGGAACCGCGCGAGCTCGGCCTGCATGGCGTCCAGCATGAGCTCGCGGCCGCGCTCGGTGAAGAACGCCAGGGCCTCGGCATCGGGGGGATCCACCTGGGTGGCATACCGATCGCCCACCTCGTCACGCATCTGCTCGGCCAGCGTGACCACGTAATCGCCCTGATAGCCGTCGTCGGGCACCGCCGTGGTCAGACCGAACAGGGCGCCGTAGCGAGCGGCCACGGATGCCCCGAACAGCTCCATCTGGCGCCCATAGTCATTCACGTAGAACTCGCGCGTCACCGCGTGACCGGCGTACGACAGGATGCGCGCCACGCCGTCGCCGTAGGCGGCCTGACGGGCGTGGCCGACGTGTGGGGGTCCGGTGGGGTTGGCCGACACGAACTCGATGAGCACCCTCTCGGCCGGAGTGGCCAGACCCCGGCCGTAGTCGTCGCCGGCGGCGACGATGGAGCGTGCCGCGTCGGCGAACCACCCCGGGCTCAGGGTGAGGTTGATGAAGCCCGGGCCCGCGATCTGCGCCGACTCCACGATGCCCATCAGGTCGGGAGCCGCGGTGATGCGCTCCACGAGGTCCGCCGCGATGTCACGGGGGCCACGCCGCGCCGACTTCGCCAGCGTCATCGCGACATTGGTGGCGAGGTCACCGAACCCGGCGTTGGCCGGGGGCGTGAGCGCGGCATCGGCAGGTGCGCCGTCCGCAACGGCGGAGGCCTCCCGCGAAATGGCGAGCGCAAGAGGGTTGATGGGGCTCACCGTGGGCACGGCGGGCGATGCTACTGGAGTGACCGCCGACGTTCACCGCTCCTGTGGGGGTCCCGACCGAACCACGCACGCTGCGGTGGCGTCGGGGGACCGAGCCGGGCCAGGACGCGGGGAGCGCCCATATCGGACATCTGGGCGCGACCGGGGACACCGCCCGGCGCGGTGTTCGCCACCATCGGAACCCGGTGAACGTCAGCGATCACGTCACTGGCGGCCCCTCCCCGCCCAGGGGTAGGGATGCCTCGGCAGTTCCGCAAGGGCGCGGTACACCTGCTCGGCAAGAACCACCCGGGCCAACTGATGCGGCAGGGTGAGTGGCCCCAACGACATGCGCTCCTGCGCGACCGCCACCAGGGCGGGATCGAGACCGATCGCTCCGCCGATCAGGAAGGTCGTGGGGCGGGAGTCCTCCAGCCGCCGGCCCAGCCACGCGGCCAGCGCCTCGCTGCTGGCGGGTACCCGCCCGGTCACGTCCATGGCCACCACGTGCGCGCCATCGGTGATGCGGGCACGCATGCGATCGCCCTCCTTGCGAAACACCTGATCCACGCCGCGCTGAACGGGCTCCGCAGCCACCTCGTCCACGCGGAAGTTCGACATGCGGGCGATGCGGGACTCGAACTCAGCCCCCGCCGCATCGAGCGGCGCGCGCAGGCGACCGGCCACCACGAACTGGATGAGCCTGCTCATCGGCGTCCCACGCCGCATGTGCGCTGCGTCACGGCGGTTATCGTAGGTGCCCCGTGAGCGAATCCCCGAATCCCGAACCCGGCGGCCGCATCGCCGTGATCAGCGACGTGCACGGCAACCGGCACGCGCTGGAGGCCGTGCTGCGGGCGCATCGGCAGTCCGGACTGTCGCGCATGTGGTGCCTGGGAGACACCGTGGGGTACGGCGCCCACCCCAAGGAGTGCCTTCGCATGTGCGTGTCGCAGTCCGAGCGCTGCCTGGCCGGAAATCACGACCTGGCCGCCGCGGGCAGGGTTCCCATCGCATCCTTCTCGCCCCTCGCCCGCACGGCCATCGAGTGGACGCGCGGACGCCTCGACCGCAACACACTCACCCGCCTCCAGGCCCTGGAGCCAAGCGACCCCCATGGCGAGGTGGCGCTGTTCCACGCCAGCCCACGCGATCCCATCTGGGAGTACGTGTTCACGCCCGAGGTCGCACGCGCCGCGTTCGAGGCATGCCCGGCACGCCTGATGATGGTGGGCCATACGCACCTTGCCGGCGCCTGGTGCCTGGGCGACGACGGACGTCTGGACGGAGGCCTGGTGCGCGGCGAGGAGACCCTCTCGCTGGAGCGTGGTCGGTGGCTCATGAACCCGGGGTCCGTCGGGCAGCCGCGAGACCTCGACCCGCGGGCCTCGTGGGCCGTCATCGACCTGGACGCCCAGACCCTTGCATTCCGACGCACCCCCTACGACGTATCGGGGGCCCAGAACGCCATTCAGGCCGCCGGGCTTCCACCCGAACTCGGTGCGCGCCTCGCGGAGGGTCAGTGATGAGGGGCGTGTACTTCGACCACGGTGCGGCATCGCCGCTCCTGCCGGAGGTGCGGGCCGAGATGGAACGGTGGCTGGCGGTCACCGGAAGCCCGATGTCGCTGCACGAGTGGGCTCGCGGGCCCGCTGATGCCGTGGAGGAGGCCCGCGCCGACGTGGCCGCCCTGCTCGGGTGGCACCCGGACACGGTGGTGTTCACGGCCGGCGCCACGGAAGCACGCAACCTCGCCGTGAAGGGCGCCATGTGGGCCCGTGGCGCGAACCCGCCGGTGCTGGTCGCCGACCCCCTGGCGCACGCGTCCACGCTGGCCGCGTGCCGATCCCTGACGCGCATCGCCGGTGAGCTGAGGCTGGCGGATGTTGATGCCGAGGGACGCGTGGTGGTGTCGTCCCTGGCCGCGCTCGCACCCGGGGCCGACCTGGTCACGATCACCCACGGCCAGGCCGAGGTCGGAACCGTGCAGGACGCCGTGCCCCTCGTGGCGGCCGCTCGCGCCGCGGCACAGGGCATCGTGGTGCATGTGGATGCGGAGGAGACCGCGGGCCTGCTGCCGATGCATGACGGCCTGGGCGCCGATCTCCTGAGCATCGGTGGGCGGGTGATGGGCGCGCCCGCGTGGGTGGGTGCGCTGCTGGTTCGCCCGGGCACACCCCTGCACCCGATCATCGAGGGCGGGCTCGAGGAGAGTGGCAAGCGCGGAGGGGCCCACGATGTTCCGGCGATCGCCGGTCTGGGCCTGGCGGCCCGAATCGCGCACCGCGAGATGCACGCCCGCAGCGCCTGGATGCGGGCATGTGCCGATCGTCTGGCCACCGGGCTGCTGGCCACACCCGGCGTGCGGCTCAACGGCCCCCCCGCAGCCGAGCGACTGCCGGGACACGTGCAGGTATCAGTCGCGGGGGTCGAGGGTGAGGCACTGGCTCTGGCGCTCGCCGCGCGCGACGTCGCGGCATCGCCCGGATCGGCGTGCACGTTTGGCGCGGGCAAGGCGTCGCCGGTGCTCGAGGCCATGGGGAGGGACGACGAGGCCGCACGATCCGCCGTGCTTCTCGTCGCGGGCCCGAGTACCACGGACGATGAGATCGACCTCGCGGTTCGCGCCTTTGCCGACTCCGTGGATACCCTCAGACGAATGAGCCCCGACGCCCCGTGAGCGACGTCCCACGTACGGTGGATGCGCTCGGCACCTGGTGCCCGGTTCCGATCGCGCTCATGCGCCGTGCGATGACCGGGTCAGCGCCGGGCGCTCTCTTCGAGCTGCTGGCCGACGATCCCCTGGTGGCCATTGACCTTCCGGCCTGGTGCCACGACTCAGGGCACGTGCTCGAGGAGATGAGCGACGCCGACGGCGTGTGGCGGGCCCGGGTACGCGTGGTTGCCAACCCCCGGGGGGCACCGCGCCGTTAGAGACCGGTGCCCGGTCAGTCCCCGGGCGCGACCCCGCTGGCGATGATGGCCCGGTTCCAGGCATTGATCCCGGTGATGGTCATCACGACCTGACCGAGTTCGGGATCCGGGAATGCGGCGGAGGCGGCATCCCATATCGAGGCCGCCTCGGGCGACTCCGCGCGCGCGAGGTCGGTGCTGCGCGTGAGGAGCTCGCACAGGTCCAGTGCGGCGCGCTCCCGCGCGTCGAAGAGATCGGACTCGCGCCAGCCCTCCACGACGGTGATGCGCTCTTCCCGCTCCCCGCCCGTACGGGCGGCGCCGGTGTGCAGGTGAATGCAGTACGCACACCCGTTGATCTGCGACGCCCGGATCTTCACCAGGTCGGACAGGACGTGGTCGGGGTGCCCCGCGCGGGTCAGTGCCGCGAGCGCCCGGTAGCCCTCGGGCACGTCGCGCCGCAGGTCAACGCGAAGCGCATCGTGTGGCACTAGGCGAACCGGTAGGCGATGAGTGCGATGCCCACCAGCAGCCCGGCGATACCCAGGCCGAGGCCCCACCACGCCATCCTCTTGCCCTCCAGCGAGGGGTCGGCCCCCATGTCCCGGAGGGACAGGGCGCCGAAGATGATGGCGAGCGTGGAACACACCACCGGGAACACCAGGATTCCCACGATTCCCAGCACCAGGGCTGCGGTGGCGCGCCCAGACCGATGCGCGCCCGCGGAGGGCGGCGGGGGCGGGAACATCGCTTCGGGGGAATCGGTGCCCGCCGTGCCCTCATCGCTCACGTGCTCGGTCCACTCCGTGCCGCTCCACCAACGAAGCTCGTGGCGTCCGGAGGGGTCGGGGAGCCATGTCTGTGGGCGGCTGCTCATCAGCGCGAGATCCTAGCGTGAGGGGTCAAGAAGAAGATCACCGGTCATGGCTGCGGGTGCGTCCCAGCCCATCAGGGCGCATGCGGTGGGCGCCACGTCACCCAGACGGCCCTCACGCAGCGGCAAGCCGGGGCGGTCGACCCAGAGCGGCACGGGGTTGATCGTGTGGGCCGTGTTCGGGCTGCCATCGGGCTCGAGCATCGACTCGCTGTTTCCGTGGTCGGACGTCACGATCAGCAGGCCGCCTGCCGCGGCCACCGCAGGGCGGATGTCGGCCATGCACCGATCAACCGCCTCGATTCCGCGCACGGCCGCGGGCACCACACCCGTGTGGCCCACCATGTCGGCGTTCGCGAAGTTGACCACCACGAACTCGTGACGCCCGGACGCCAGGCCCTCGACCACGGCGTCGCGCACCCCGAAGGCGCTCATCTCGGGTGCCTCGTCGTACGTGGCCACGTTCTGGGGAGACTGCACGAGCAGGCGCTCCTCGCCGTCGAACGGCTCCTCGCGGCCCCCGTTGAAGAAGTAGGTCACGTGAGCGTACTTCTCGGTCTCGGCCACATGCAGTTGTGCCCGGCCCGCGACGCTCACGGTCTCGGCCAAGCCCTCACGAACATTCTCCTGCTCGAACGCCACCGGATACGACCACTCCGACCGCAGGCGGGTCATGGTGGTGATCGCCGGCAGCGGAGGGTTGCCACCACGGTCGAAGCCCGCGAACGCCGGGTCGCCCAGCGCCTGGGTGAACTGGCGCGCACGGTCGGGTCGGAAGTTCCACACCACGACCACGTCGCCGGGGCGCACACGACCGCGCGCCGGGTCGCCGATGACCCATGGCTCGATGAACTCGTCGGTCACACCCGCGGCATAGGAACGCTCCACGGCATCGGTGGCGCTTTCGGCAAGTTCCCCACGCCCATGCACCATGGCGTCGTAGGCCCGTTGCGTGCGATCCCAACGGTGATCGCGGTCCATCGCCCAGTACCGACCGCACACCGTTGCCACAACGGCATCGCGCTCCTCAAGCGCGCGGATGGCTGCGAGAGCCGCGTCGGGCCGGGAGTCACGGCCGTCGGTGATTGCATGAACCACAACGCGCTCAAGGCCACGGCCGCGAGCGGCATCGAGCAGCGCGACGAGGTGGCGCTGGCTGGCGTGCACACCGCCACCGCCCACCAGGCCAACCAGGTGCAGCGTGGCGCCGCGTGCCTGGTCGAGCGCCGCGGCGATGGCGGGAATGGCACCGAGGCCACCGGGTGCCGCCACGGCCTCGTCGATTCGCACCAGGATCTGCGGCACCCGGCGCCCGGCGCCGAGGTTCAGGTGCCCCACCTCGCTGTTGCCCATCTGACCGTCCGGCAGCCCCACGGGCAGACCGGATGCCGCGAGGCGCGTGGCCGACCCCTCGGCCGCCAGGGCATCCAGAATCGGCGTGCGCGCGATGCTGACGGCGTTGCCCGGGCCCGCAGGGGCGATGCCGAAGCCGTCGATCACCACGAGAACCAGGGGGCCGGTCATGTCGCGGCATCCACGATCTGGGCGAACGAGGCCGGTCCCAGGCTGGAGCCCCCCACGAGCACGCCGTCAACGTCCGGCTGCGCCATGAGCTCCGCGGCATTGCCAGCGGACACGCTGCCGCCGTAGAGCACGCGCAGCAGATCGGCGTTGATGCGCTCGGATGCCACGGTCCTCACGTGCGCGCAGGCAGCCTGAGCGATCTCGGGAGTTGCCGTACAGCCCGTGCCGATCGCCCAGATGGGCTCATACGCGACGACCAGGCGATCCTGCTCGGCCGCATCCACCGTGCCGAGCGCCGAGCGAATCTGGCTCGAGAGCCACGACTCGGTGTCCCCCGCCTCGCGCAGCGCACGCGACTCGCCCACGCACAGCACCACCATGAGGCCGGCATCCAGCGCCGCGCGCACGCGCAGCACCACCTGCTCGTCGGTGTCGCCCGCCGCACGGCACTCGGAGTGGCCGATCAGCGTGCCATGGGCCCCTGTGCCCACGATCATGCCCGCCGAGATCTCGCTCGTGTGGGCGCCTGAGGCGCTCTCGTGCACGTTCTGGGCAAGCACGCGCACGGGAGACCCCGCAAGCGCCTGAGCCGTGGCCTCCAACGCCGTGAACGGCGGGCAGACGGCCACATCGACCGCGGGATCCGCCGTGAGGCTCTGGGCGAGTTCCGCACAGAATGCGCGCGCCTCGGCACCCGTCTTGTGCATCTTCCAGTTTCCCGCCACCAGCGGGCGCCGAGCGGTGCTCATCGCGTGGGGAGGGAGGCCACGCCCGGGAGCACGCGGCCCTCGAGCATCTCAAGGGCCGCGCCGCCGCCCGTGGACACCCAGGTAAGGCGCTCGGCCAGGCCCATCTCACCCAGTGCCGCCCCCGAGTCGCCGCCGCCCGCCACCGTGGTGGCCGTGGACGCGGCCATGGCCTCGGCAACGGCACGGGTGCCGTCCGCGAACGGGGGTATCTCAAATGCCCCCATGGGGCCGTTCCAGAACACGGTGCCCGCGGTCTCGATGACCTCTCGGTAGGCCGCCGCGGTACGCGGGCCGATGTCCACGCCCATCCAGCCCGCAGGGATCGCGTCGCTCGGCACCACCTGAAGCCGCGCCTCGGCATCGAAGCGATCGGCCACCAGGATGTCCACGGGCAACTGCAGCATGCAGTTGACCTTGCCCGCGCGATCGAGCAGGCGCAGCGACAGGGCCTGGGCATCGTCGTCCTCGTGCAGAGACGTGCCGACGGGGTCGCCCAGCGCCTTGAGGAACGTGAAGCACATCGCGCCGCCGATCAGGATTCGATCGCAGCGGTCGAGCAGGTTCTCGATGAGCGGCAGCTTGTCGCTCACCTTGGAGCCACCCAGCACGCTCACGAAGGGCGACGCAGGGCGCTCGAGCAGACCCGCCAAGACCTCCACCTCGCGTGCCAGCAGCAGCCCGGCACACGCATCCAGCCGACGCGGTACGGCCTCGATGGACGCGTGGGAGCGATGCGCAGCCCCGAAGGCGTCGTTCACATACCTCGTGAAGCCCGCGGCAAGCAGGTCGGCGAAGGCGCCATCGTTGGCCTCCTCCCCGGGATGAAAGCGCAGATTCTCGAGCATCACGATCTCGCCCGGGGCAAGCGCACGAACACGCTCCTCGATCGCCGGGCCCACGCAGTCGGGCAGCAGGTCGACCGGCTGACCGAGCAGGCTGGACAGCATCGCCGCGCATGGAGCAAGCGAGAGGGCGTCGTCCCTCCGCCCCCTGGGGCGCCCGAGATGGGAACACACCGCCACCGCGGCACCGGCGTCCAGAAGGTACCGCAGCGTGGCCACGGATTCCCGGATACGGGCGTCGTCGGCCACTCGAGGCCGGCCATCGGGGCCGACCTCGAGTGGCGCGTTCAGGTCCGCACGCACCAGCACCTTCTCCGCGGCCCATGCCTGGCCAGGAGAGTCCACTTGGACGGGGCGTGCCACTACGGCAGCAGCCGCTGGGCCAGGTCGACCACCCGGCACGAGTACGCCCACTCGTTGTCGTACCACGAGATGACCTTCACCTGCGTGCCGTTCACCATGGTGAGGGGCGCGTCGATCACGCATGAGCGCGGATCGCCGATGATGTCGCGCGACACGATCGGATCCTCGTTGTAGCCGAGGATGCCCTTCAGCGGGCCGTCGGCCGCGGCACGGAAGGCGGCGTTCACCTCGTCGACGTTGGTCTCCCTGCCGACCTGGGCCACCAGGTCCACCACGGAGCCGTCCGGTGTGGGCACGCGCAACGCGAACCCATCGAGCGTGCCCTTCAGGTGTGGCAGCACCTCGCCGACGGCGCGCGCGGCACCGGTCGACGTGGGGATGATCGACAGCGCTGCGGCCCGCGCGCGGCGCAGGTCGGAATGCGGAAGGTCGAGGATGCGCTGGTCGTTCGTGTACGCGTGGCAGGTGGTCATGAACCCCTGGACCAGGCCGAACATCTCGTCGAGCACCTTCACGACGGGCGACAGGCAGTTGGTGGTGCACGACGCGTTCGAGATGATGTGGTGCGTGTCCGGGTCGTACGTGTCGTCGTTCACACCGATGCACACAGTCAGATCGGGATTCCTGGCCGGGGCGGAGATGATGACCTTCTTCGCCCCGCCGACCAGATGCTTGGCCGCGGAGTCGCGGTCGGTGAAGAAGCCCGAGCTCTCCACGACCACGTCCACGCCCAGGTCGCCCCAGGGCAGGTTGCCCGGGTCGCGCTCGGCCAGCACGCGAATGGGCCTGCCGTCCACCACGATGGAATCGCCCTCGTGGGCCACATCGCCCGGATAACGCCCGAAGATCGAGTCGTACTTGAGCAGGTAGGCCAGCGTCTTCGGGTCAGTGATGTCGTTCACGGCGACGATCTCGACGTCGCCTTGCGCACGGCTCATGGCCGCCCGGAAAACATTGCGACCGATGCGGCCGAACCCGTTGATGCCTACCCGTACCGCCATATGGTCTCCCCTTCATCGCAAGCGCGGCGAGCATATCCACTCACGACGCGCGGTGGCGGTGGCGACACGCCCGCGTCGGACCGTCGGGGACGATCGCCCCGGCGTCCCAGCGACGGTGCGAAGGGGCCCGCGGGGCCGTGCCGCTCATGTCGACCATGCCGCACATGGGTCGTGGGCGCGCACCCGCGGGGGTGGGCCCAAAACGACTCCGGGGGACCCGAAGGCCCCCCGGAGAGGAAACACAGGAGAGTCCAGGCGCTGGGCCTAGGCCTCCTTGGGCTTCGGGGTGATGAGTGCGGCGATCTTGCCCGACAGGATGCCGAGAATCACACCGCAGACCAAGGTCACGAACGAGTCGAACCACACCCAGCCCCACGTGGTGGAGATGAGACCACCAAAGGCACCAGTACCCGCCTTGGTCTTGTCAGCAAGACCCGCGAGGGTTCCGTCACCGCCGCCACCCGGCGCCCAACCATCGAGCCCGGTGGCGATCCACCAAAGGAAGACAGCCGCGAAGCACGGGAACGTACCTGCGACGTAGTACCAGTCACCCGCCACGAGGATCATGACGAGGATGAAGGCGAAGATGCCGACCCAGAGGGCGATGCCCCAGAAATCAGGGAATGCGGCCGTCTTGTAGGCCAGCGGAATCGTCACCAGGGCGGCAACCGAACCGAACACGGCGGCCAGGAAGACCTTGCCGAATGCGGCGTTGTCACCACCAGCTGCAAAGAAGAGACCCCACGTGATGAAGGCTGTGGGAAGAATCAGGTGGAAGTCCTGCGGAACACCGACTGAACCGGGAAGGTCAGACCCGGAGAGGGTCACCCAGTGGAAGGTGAAGTTCAGCGAGAACTCGGTCCACAGATAGGAGAGAACTCCGACCACAAGGGCAAGAGGAAAGATCGCTTTTGCGCGAGCTCCCATGTTGGCTCCTTTGATTAGGACAGGGAAACCGCGTGCCCGAATGAGATGAGGTGGGTACGCGGTGCACGATGGACGGACCGCCGTGCCAGTGGCACTCTACGGTCGCCTCGCAATTCGTTACAAGTGTTGCGAATCCTCTCCGTAACACCTTTGTGGTGCGAATTCCTCGCTATGAGCGGGAGGTTTACGTTCCCTTCATCATCGGATGGCCCCACGAGGACGAGGTTTCGGGGCTCTGTCAATGCCCCGTACCCGCGCCATGGGAATCGCGGGGGTGCCGTCCCGGGCGCGGGGCGAGGTCCGCGTGCACGAAGGGATCGCGGACCGCGGACGCGCGACCCCTTCCCGTCACCATTGCCCGCGGCGGCGACTGACGCCGGCCGGGGCCAGTCGCCGCCGTGGACTACCCGGCGTCGACGGCCTCGGCCCGGGTCGGCGGAGCCGGAGGAGCGGGAGGTAATGGCGGAGTGGGCGGAGCCGGAGGAGCAACGGGTGCCGGCGGAGCCGGAGGAGCAGAAGGCGCTACCCAAGCCGGCGGAGCCGGAGGAGCTCTCTATGCCGGCGGTCTTGTCGGTTACAACTTTACTGCAGGGGTAATTCAATACTCATGGGCTGTAGGAAATGTAACCACTACCGGAGGTAATGGAGGCGCCGCAGGCGCAGCTGGCACACCTGGCCCCGGCGGCGCAGGCGGAACTCTTGCCGGTG
>Ga0082335_1003099_pt1 | contig 28392 bp, 33 predicted proteins | sample Subgrocontami58m_FD_72375 | JGI IMG/M metagenome (GOLD analysis project Ga0082335, IMG submission 72375) | Subsurface groundwater microbial communities from S. Glens Falls, New York, USA - GMW37 contaminated, 5.8 m (SPADES assembly) (version 2) ...
TAAAAAAAAAACCAAAGACCCCTTCCCTTTTTTTTCTCCCCAAAATACCCCCGCTTGTTTTTTTCCCCCCTCCCCCTCCTCCATTTCCCCCCCCTCCAAACCCCCCCTCCCCGCCACTACCACCCTCTCCGCTAGAACCGCTTTCTCCCGTACTTCCAGAACTTCCCTCTGGAGGTTGTGAACCTTCTGGCGGCGGTGAAAATTCAGGCGGAACAAATTCTCCTCCATCACGTTGCCCAAATTCAGGTGGCGGCCCAGACCTTTCTTGCATAATTCTTCCACATTCTTCAGGACTTAACCCGGCGCATTCTGGCGGCCCTCTTTCTCTAAAATTTTCAGATTGACTTTGTCTTTGCCTATCAAAATCCTCTCTAAAATCATCTTCCTCATAACACCTGCAAGGCTTTTCGGGAGTGATATCTCCATAACTACAATCCCAAGCTCCTTGACAGCTTTGTGCAAAATCTCTTATTTTAGTTTCGTGTTCTTTTCTCCTCTTATCAAAATCAGCTCTCGCTTCTTCTTCTGTTCTAAATTTACCACGTCGCTCATAATCCCCTCGTCCCCCAAAATCAGCATACTTATCTAAATTCTTCCCTCTAAATTCTTTTTCAAATCCAAACTCATCAAATTCTTCTCCAAATCTCTCCCTATTTTGTCCCCTCTCATTATAATAGTCCTCGGCAAATCCTGCTTTCTCAACATTATCTTTGTAACAATTAGCCCTTGATTCAGCATCTTTTATATTTTCGCAAACACTAAAGTCAACTCCAGGACCGGGTCCTCGTCGAGGAGGTCCAAAATTTCCTTGCGACATAAATTCAGCACATTCATTAGGAGAGAGGTCTTCGTCAATACACTCTGAATCTCCAAATTCTTCCATCATAATTTCTTCGCAAACTCTTCTTCCATCTCTAGGTCCTTTAATCTCTCCACTCCTAATCCCATCTCTCAAAGCATCTCTGCATTGCGGTGGAGCTTCATCAAGATGTTCTTCAGCCATTTTCAACATGCATTTTTTAAAATCCTCAATATCTTTGCATTGAGGAGGTCGTCTATCCTCAAACTCTTCTTCCTCAAATTCTCCAAATTCTCGCTCCATAACTCCTCGTAAATCATCTGGCAAAATACTCATAAATTCCTCAATGTATTTATCCCCCTCACCGCAAGCATCCTCCTCTCCTGCTCCACAAGCATCCTCAAGTTTGACAATCTTTGAGCACAAATCAGCATTTTGACCTGGCATTTCATTGCACTTACAACTTTCTGTATTTCCAAGTATATCATCATCACTAACGTCCATGCAAACCTGTAAAATATCTAAAAATTTCTGTGCTTCTGAACTAATCTCTTCATTCCATTCGCCCCGCTTTTTCTTGAGCCATTCCGGAGCATCCTTATCTTCGTCTAAATTACAAACTTTTTTTGCTTCTTTAATTTCCCCAAGGTCTATTAATTTATTACATAACTCGTTAATTTGAGCAGCAATCTCACCAGCCAACTCAATATCATTCTCCTTCTTCACAATCTCTCTGATAAATTCATCTTTCTTGATTGGGTCAACATTTTTTGCTATCTCTCTAACCATAACGCCTCTTATTGCCCTGGAAGTTTCTTCAGCTTCTTCTTTATCTTCAGGGCTAACTTCTTTCTCATATTTTTCAGCCTGTTCTTTATATTTATCAAATGATATGTCCAAAGCATCACAAGCATCTTGGTCGCCCTCTTTGCATCTGACTGTCAAGTCTCTCATCTCTGCAACAGCTTCTTCTCTAGAGTCCCCAAAAAATTTATCTAAAAAATAAAATCGGCTGTCAGGTGTAAATCCAGGATTAACATCAAACTCTTCATCAAATTCTTCAGCTTCTTCAATTAATGCATCAACTTCTTCCTCATCACTAACTTCAGTTTCTTCATCTTCCCCCCCATCAAAAGAATCATCATCAACAGAACTATCATCTTCAGCAACATCTCGCCCATCATCAGAACCAGTCTCCGTCAGCGAAACCTCCTCTCCAGCGTCTTGCGCATAAACCCCTATAACAAAAGAAAATACAACCAACAATATAAGCAACGCCCAACCAACACTCCTTTTCTGCATTGCTTAAATAAATCATTGAACTTTAAAAGTGTTTCTATGAATAATTTGCATCCGAATTTTGCAAAACTTCTTAAATCTTCCCCTCAGGCAAACCCAAACAAACATCAATCGCCGCAAAATCCGAATTCTCGTCTTCAGTGCAATTAGCCCTCGGATAAAATTTATATCTCCCAACTATAGTGCCAGGAAAAGTGAAGAAGTCAAAACCTCCTCTCCTAAGAAGAAATTCTCTCGCCCCAATTGAAACTCTTTTAATGTTGCCTTTTTCATATGAAGCATATTTCTCTCCATTATTAAAAATATCTTCCAACCCATTTCTCTGCCTAACCAAATCTTCTACGCCAAAATTAAACCCTCTTCTAGGGATGCTGATTAAATTAATTGCATCATAATTTGTAGAAGGTTCTCCTGAAATTAAGTTGGCAGCAATCTCTCCTGTAAAAAAAACATCCGTATGAAACCGCCCTAAAAATTCAACAACTTTATGCACTGGTTCCCTATCTTGTTGTCTTAATAATTGATCATAAATTGTGGCACCAGTATAAATCCTAATTTCTTTTGGCTCTTCCACGCCTTGCTCATAAACAGGATTAACAATTGTAAAAGACAATAACTTTCGCGTATCTAAATACAAATTTGATGTAGTTCTTTTCCGTTCTTCTCTCCGCATTATCATAAAAATCCAAAATAATCTTGTCTTTTAAATCTTCCTAACCAAGTAAAATGTCTCAAAAAACAAAAACCTAAGGCTCCTTTCTGTTCATCGTCCTAGGAAACCCAATAGCATCTTTAATCGTCGTAAGTCCGCAAATCCAAGAAACAACTCTTTCAACACCCATCCCAAATCCCCCGTGAGGTATTGAGCCGTACCTACGCGTGTCAAAATAAAATTCATAATTCTTCAAATCTTCGCCCTGTTTTTTCAAGTTCTCTTTTATTACTTCAATATTCTCCTCCCGTTGCGAAGCCCCAATCAACTCACCATAACCTTCAGGCCCAATCATGTCAAAACCCTGAACAGTTTTTTTCTCCTCTTTAAGTTTCAAAGTTTCCGGCGACTCTTTCATATAAAATGCCTTGACAGCTTTCGGATAATTTGTAACAATAACCGGCGTGTCGTGCAAACTGCTCAATTTATCTTCCTCAATCGTCCTCAAATCCTTTCCCCATGGAACATTCATTCCAAATTTATCTTTCAGCAATTTCAAAACTTCAGTGTAAGTCATCCTCGGAAATTTCTTGCTCGCACTTGCCTTCAAAGTTTTCAAGTCTCTCTCCAAAATTTTCAGCTCATCAATATTTTTTTCTAAAACTCTATTTACAATATTTTTCATAAGCGCCTCGCCATGCCCCTGCAATTTTTCAAAACTTGTCCATGCTTCCTCCATTTCAGCGTGCCAATATTCTGTTAAGTGCCTTGAAGTGTTGCTCTTCTCTGCTCTAAACGACGGTGCAATGCAATAAATTTTTTCCAACCCAAACATCGCCGCCTCTGCATGCAGCTGCCATGTCTGCGCCAAATACATCTTGCTCCCAAAATAATCAACTTCAAAAACAGAACTCCCAGACTCGCCCGCAGCACTCAACAGCATCGGACTCTGAAATTCATAAAATCCTTCTCCTCTAAAATATTCATGTATCGCACCAAGAACCGTGCTCCTTATTTTCATAATTGCCGACATCTTCCTGCTTCTAATCCACAAATGTCTCCTGTCTCCCAATAACTCTTCGTTCAAATCTTTATTTATAGGAAAACTATCACTCGTCCCGACGATTTCAATTTTGTCTGCTTCTATCTCAAATCCCGTCGGCGCCCTCTCGTCTTTCTTTATCTTTCCCCAAATTTTCAAACTGGATTCAATCTGCAATTTATCTATTTCCCCCCACTGCTTTTCAAATTTATCCTTCTGCAAAACAACCTGAATAATATCGCTCGCATCACGCAAAACAATAAATTTCATTTTATTGCTCCCTCTCTCCCGATGAACCCAGCCCCGCACAGCTATACTTCCCTTGCCTTTTTTTATTGCTTCTTTTATTGAGGTGAATTCTTCTTTCATGGCGTCAACCTCTTCCTATCCCTCGGAAACAGCGTAGCTTCTCGTATATTATCCAATTTCAACATCGTTTGCGTCAGTCTTTCAAGCCCAATACTCCAGCCAGCATGCATCGGAGCGCCGAATCTAAAAGCATCAATATACCATTTAAAACTCTCTGGTTTAAGCCCCTTGTTTTTCAACTGCTTAATTAAAATCTCCGGCTTATGAACCCTCTGTCCCCCTGATGAAATTTCCATCCCGCCATACAAAGCATCAAACCCCCCAGACAAACCTTTTTTCTCGTCTTTAGGCCAGATGTAAAAAGGCTTTATATCAATCGGCCATTCGTATGTAAAAACAATTGAGTCAGGAAAAAAAGAGCAGAGTTTTCTTTCAGCTTCTGGCTCAAAATCCTCGCCGTATTTCATCTTAAATCCTTTCTTGTTCAAAATCTCAACTGCCTCCGAATATTTAAGATATTTTGCTGAAGGAATCTTTAAACTGACTCCCAAAATATCCAATTCATTCTTGCATTTATCAATAACTTTTTTTGCAATAAATCTAACAACATCCTCAAGATATTTCATAATCGCAATATCGTCTGCAAAAGCAACCTCAATATCCATCTGCCTTATCTCATTAATGTGCTTGGTAGTATCATGCTTTTCAGCTCTCCAAACAGGAGTAGTCAAAAAAACTTTTTCAAAAGAAATAGCCACAAGTTGTTTGTATAACTGCGGAGACTGCGCCAAGTAAGCTTTCTGGTCAAAATATTTAACTTCAAAAAGATCTGTCCCCCCCTCTGTTGACGTCGCAATAATTCCCGGAGTTTGAATCTCAATAAAATTATTATTTGAAAAATATTCCCTGAAAGCATTGATTATCACAGACTGAATCTTAAAAATTGCTGTGACCCTCTGCTTTCTAACATCCAAACTTCTGTTGTCAAGTCTCGTAGATAATTCAGTCGTAACCGCCTTCTCATTAACTTGTATAGGCAAATTATCCGCCTTATTCAAAATCTCCAGCTCAAGAACTTCAACTTCAACATCCTTCCTCGCAAATTCCGCCTTAACATTCGCCTTCTTAACTTTGCCAGTTATAGAAACAACACTCTCCAAAGTCAATTCCCCAATTTTATCAAACAATTTAGAGTCAGTAGCAACGCACTGAATCATCCCAGTCATATCTCTCAAAACAACAAACTTTAATTTCGCAAGCTCTCGTATTTCAAAAACCCACCCCTTAAGCAAAACTTCTTCCCCGACTTTTAAATCCCTGATATAACTGCGTTGCATACTTCTCAAAGAAAAACCATATTTTTAATTCTTTCTCTAATAACTTAAAATAGCTTTAGCAACATACAACCCCTCTTCCAAACTCTCAACCCTAAACCCTGTCAATTCCCTAATCATAGCATGTTCATGAGGATTTCCTTCTTTTTCAATAATTGTAATTATCGGTTTCCTGCAAGCATCAGCCCACCCATATTCAATCATTGTTCCAATAGAAACTTTATTTGCCCCGAGAAGATTCGCCAAAAAAACATCACAGCGAGTTGCATCAAACCTATCTCTTGTAGTCAATCCTTTTTGTCCCGCGATAACCTCATCCAAACCTTCAAGAATATTAACATTTGCATCTATTTCAGAAACTCTCCCTAAAAATTCTTTAGCTCTCATCGGCGAAACCCCAACAATATCATATTTAGCTAATTCTACCTTCGCAAACTCTCTCCAATCTGTCGCACTTCCATAAGAAAGTCCTCTAATCGGACCAGCAAGATAAACGCTTTTCATAAAACCTTTTCTTCAAATTAGTTTTTAAATATTTATGAGATAAAATTCCCCTAAAAAATATTACTCAAACTAAACCCCAGCATAATCAAATTAGTAACCACTCCCAGCAAAGCCAGAACCGGAAACCTCCCAATATTCAAAGGCATCTTGAACACCCTCTCTTTATCTTCATCTCCGTCCTTATATCTCAAAACAATAACTCCTAAATTAATAAACGCGAAAGTCAAAAAAAGAAAAGCCGTCGTGAGGTCAGCAACAAATTCAATATCTTTAATAAAAGCAAAAGCCAAAGTTAAAACGCTGAACAGAAATATTGCAGCATAGGGAGTTCTTCTTGTCTTATGCACCTTGCACAAAAAGCCAGGCAGTGAATTTTTCATGCTCATCCCGTACATCATTCTTGAACTTGTCAGCATCGTCAGTAAAACCGTGCTTGACGTCGCAAACAAAGCAATTATCCCTAAAATCCAGAAAGCATTTTTCCCTAAAGATACAGAAGCAACATCAGACAGCGGGCTTTGTGAAGCAGCTAATTTGGTGTAAGGAATAATACTCACAGCAGCTATGGCAACAAGAATATAAAGAACAGCAGTAACAAATATTGAAATAACAATCGCCTTTGGAATTGTCTTGCTCGGATTTTTCGTTTCTTCTCTCAATTTAATAATTGTTTCAAACCCCATAAATGCAAAAAACAACAAAGCGCCGGCTTTCAAAACTCCGATAAAACCATTCGGCATATCAAACAATTCAACACTCCCGTAATGCCCGAAGCCAAGAAGAATTATAATTATCAATCCGACAAATTCAATAATAGTGGCGACCAGAGTAAACATTTTGCTCTCGCTGATTCCCCAATAATTAATCGCAGTCATTAATAAAATAATTCCAATAGCAGAAGCCAAATATCCAATAGGAACCAGCGACGAGAAATACCCCGCGAACCCTAATGCAACTGTCGCAGCACTAACCGCTCCTGTAAGAATTATCAGCAAAGAAACAAAAATAGAAAACTTCTTTCCAAACGCATGCTTGCAATAATCATACTCTCCTGCATCGCCTCTAAACATAGAGCTCAATTCAGCATAGCTCAATCCCGTAAAAGCAGCGACGACAGCCGACACTAAAAAGCTAAGCCAGATTGTATTTCCTGTCCCCCCCGCCGCAATTCCAATAAGCGCATAAATCCCCGCCCCAAGAATTATCCCAACCCCTGAAACAACAACAAAAAATAAATTAAGATCTCTCTTCAAGGTCATTTTCTCTTTTTTCTTAACCATGCAGATAATACATTGATTGCTTTTTTAAATCTATCAAACCTCTCCAAAACAAACCCCCAATTCAAAATCACAAAACCTTATCCAGCCAAAACGCCGCCACAATCATCACAGCAAGCACAAAAATAAAAACCCAGAAAAATTCAGCAGGATTATCTTCAAACTCGCCGACAACTTTCCCGATTATTAATTTGTTAAATTTCACATTTTCATTTTCAACAGGAAGTCTTTTGTAGCTCCCGCCATTCCATGATTCAGAATCAGAATTATCCCCTGCGTCGTTAGTTTCGCCCGCTGAAGGAGAAAGCAAAACCCCTCCCTGCTCGTCATCCTCATTCAAAACATCTTCATTAATATCAGAAGAATCTTCCAAATCATCAATAAACAAAAAAGAATATCCCAAAGCCAAAACTAATAAAATAAGAATTCCCCACAAGATGCCTAATTTTATTCCGTCGTCCATTTTAATGTCCTTTATTTATATTTAATAATTCTTTTGGTATCTTAAACTCTTTGTCAGAGAATACAATTTCCTCTGTTTGATAAATTGCTCTTTTACAAATATTGTTCATCTTTTCATATTTTACTTCAATTTCCATGCTTTTCATTGAAGAGCCATACCTTGATTTTTCTCTTTCATCAACATCTGACATCTCCTCTTTATCTCTATAGACCATTAGCCTATCAATAAATTCATCTTCATAATCTATCAAACTATTATCTTTAGCATACCTCAAAAAATAGGCAGTGCATTTTTGGCTCCGGCTTTCAATACCAAATTTGGATAAAATTGCTAAAGCACAATAGTAAAGAGTATAAAACCATTCTTCTGGAATTTTGTAATCAAAACCTTTTTGTTTGTAAAAAGCACAAAGCTCCAAATTCAATTTTGCTTTTTTTATATACTCTTCTGCTATATTATCATTTGAATTAGTTAGAAGCAAACCCTTATGTTTCTTGCCTTTTCTCTCATCTTTTATAGCATTCTCAAAGCAATTTTTTATTTCCTCTATCATTTTATTAATAGGCATTTTATAAATTTAATAAACTTTTCCTGCCCGAAAAGAATAATCCCTTTTTTTATCGCATCTATAAAAACTTTATTCGGCTTTTTCAGTTCATCTTTAAATTCAGATTTTGTAAAGTTTTCCAAATGAATTTCTTTAATTTGAGTCTTTTGTATTTTCTTAATTCTTTTTTCAATATCTAAAAAATTATTCTTGTTGAAAACTATTCCTAAAATATCTATATCACTAGCTTCTTTTGGAGAATGCAAAATGCTCCCATAAAGAATAACAAATTCATTTAGGCTCTCTAATTCCCCAAAATTGCTTATCCATCTCTGATATTTTAACGCTTCTTTAGCCAAAATTAAAGATAATCTTTTTTCTAAAACCGGATTTTCCCAGTTTAGTTTTAGGATAAATGTGCTGGTTTTGCCTTTACCTATAGAATAAATAATTATTAGTTTATCCTCTTTCAATTTTTTCAAAACCTTCCAAGTCCCAACTCTGCTCATGTTAATTTCCTTGAACAACAAAGTTATCGTCCAGTTTACTGAAAATTGTTTCAGAAATACCTTCAAAATTCTGTCTTCATTATTTTCTTTTTCCATTTTATGCTATTTACCTTTAGTTAATAGTTATTAACTTTTGGTTAATAGGGTATTTAAATTTTTTGTTCTGATAATTTTGTTGAACCCCATTCTATCCTAAAGCCCTCCGAACAATCTCCGCCGCCCGCCGTGCATCAACCTTCCCCGCAAACTCTTTCATCACCAGCCCCATATAAGCGTTCTCTCTCAAGCCCGGCTTTTCCTTAATAACCTTTCTTGCAAAATGCTCAATTTTATCCTCGTCAATCTTTTCAAATCTGATCGCTTCATTAAACTTCATTCCCTGCAAAATGCGAAGCATAACTTCCTTGACGTCGCCTGAATCCAATTTCCCATTCTTAACAAGCTCCAAAATTTCCTCTAAAATTCTCTCTGACAAAATTTCTCTTATTTCATCGGCACTCTTCCCTAACTTCGTTCCAAATTCATTTCTCCACAGAGCAACCATCTTTGCAACAAGGTTAGCATCTTTTTCATAAACATGCGATAAGGTCTCAAAGCTATCAAGATAATAATTTTCAGACAGAACCAAATTAATCAATTCATCATTCAACCCTTTTTTCTTCAACTCATCTTTAATATCGCTCTTTAGCTTTGGCAAATTCTTTTTCAGTTTATTTATTTTATCAAGCCCGATTTTCAAAAGCTCCAAATCAGTTTCAGGATACATTCTCGCTCCCCCCGGCATCGGTCTCAAAAACTCACTTTTTCCGTCGGGAAGAGCATTTCTAACTTCCCCGGTTTTCTTTTTTTTCTTCAATTCACCAATCTGTCTGTCAATCTCCAAATCAATTGTCTTGCTCATAATCTTCGGCTCCTGAAATCCTTTTATCTCAACCCTATCATGTCCTTTAATTGAAATATTAACATCCTGTCTTATTGTCCCAATCCCCCTCTTAACTTTGCAAGCCCTCAAAATCTCGCCAATCTTCAATGCACATTCTTTAACCTGTTCAGGATTTTTCATGTCAGGCGCAGTCGCAACCTCCACTAAAGGAATCCCCAATCTATCAAGCCGGTAAATTGCTTTATCATTTTCCTTTTTAACAATTCTCGCAGAATCTTCTTCCAAACAAACGCCATCAATTCCAACTTTTCCAAAACTCGTATCTAAATATCCGTCGTGCGCAATCAAAACAGTTCTCTGAAATCCTGAAGTGTTGCTTCCGTCAATAACCATCTTCCTCATCACTTGTGTCACAGGATAAATTTCGCAATTCAAAATCAAAGCAACCTGCAATCCGACGTCAAGCGCATCTTTATTTATCTGTCTCGGCGGCTCTTCATCAAGCTCAACCAAGCTGACATTGCCCTCATGCACCTCATAATAAAACTCCTTTCCGAGTCCTGCTTCATAAGCAACAGCAGAATCAATCTCCCCTGTCTCCCCCGCAACAGCATGTAATTTTCTCTTAACAATATAATCCGGCTCATCGCTCCTCAAATAAGACGGCGCATCGGAAAACAACTTCCCTGTGTCAAGCTGCTGATGTATCTCCAGCCCGCATTTTAAACCAAGTTTATTGTAATCAAACTTATTTTCATTCATAAAATAAATTAAGTTAAAGAGTTATTAAAAGTTACTTCTTTGATATTCTATAACTATTAGAATAATTTTTTTTAAGCAAGGCGTCCAAAGAACTTTCATCAATCTTGCCTTTGATTAAAAGATGGTTGCCCTCCCCATTTCTTGAAAGGACTCTGACCTGCCCAATTAGATTATTGTGCTGCATATAGCTTGTTAAAATTCTTTTCAAAGTCATGATTTGCCCAGGACTGCGAAGTTTTTCTAAAGAAATTTCGTATGAAGGCAATCTATCTACTTTATCAACCACACGCCCCATAGCCGCGTTAACTTTAGAACCAAGATAATCAAAAAACACTCCTTCTTTAGATCCTAAAGGCAAATCTGAATTTAAAACCTGTTCAAACCCTCCGAGTTCTGCTTCTCTTTCCTTAAATTCTCTCAAGGCTTCTCTTAATACGTGTTGATAATGGTCTCTTTCAGCAGAATCAATATGCGCTGGAGCATAACCCTCATTAAACAAAACTAAATTTTGCATTAACCGAGAAATCCTTCCATTTCCGTCGGAAAAGGGGTGTATCCTAACAAGATGCATATGAACAAGCGAAGCATTTTCAACAGGATGCAAATCAGAACCATTAACGAAAGAAAGCAATGTTTCCATTTCTCTGTTTACTTTATCTGAACCAACAGGCATGATACTATCTCTCCCGCTAATTCTAACATTATCTGTTCTATAACTCAAAACATTAGGATCAATTACTCCGGCAGTCCTTACAATTAAATCATGAGTTAAAACTCTGTTGTAATTGCTTAAAGCATACTCCCACGCATTTAATAATGAAACGTTCACAGCCCTATACTCTTCCTTCTTTCGTCTAAGTTCAGCCCTTCTTTTAGGAACTTCCATAAGCCCTGAATGGTATAAAGCATCTTGATTAATACATCCAATTACCACAGGACCTATTTTATCAAATATGCCCGATTCTAAATGAACTCTACTCTCGTCTATTTCTTCCAAAATATGGGGCTCAATTATCTTTCTTGCCATAATATTTATAAAAACTCTTTCCTTATAAACCTTTCCTCCATAACCCCTATAAAGTTGCTACACAAAGAAAACTTTATAAACTAAAAATAACTTCTTGAAAAATGAGCTTGCTTGAAAAAATAGACACAACAATAATGAGTGGCGTAGAAGCCGGCGTTTATGCATGGAACTGGGCGACTGGAAGAACAAAAACCGACTTGGCTAATTTTTTAAGTGTTGCTGGTTCAACAGCCCTTTTAGTTGGTGCTTATCAAAGAAGTTTAGCAGAAGGACTGGCTTATACACCCCTAACAACTATTTGGACCTTAATGCATATAAAAACTAACAATCGCCAACAAAGATTAGAAGAAATAAACAGAAATAAAGAGGCAATTGATTTAAAAATTTTTAATCATAATTATATTAACAAATCAGCAGGTTATGCTTTATCTACTCTTGGTATTTTAGGAGCTAAATTTTCTTTAATGGGCATTGGGAGCTTATTATGGGGGGCCTCCCACTTCGTAATGTGCGCCGACAACTATCCTCCAAGAAAAAACTGCCTAAGCAGAGGCGTGGAAAAATTAGCTGAAACATTAAAGGGTTATTTTGAATGTCCGCAAACAGAACCAACGCCAATAAGAGGATAAATAAAAAGACAAGGTCCACTAATGCATCCCGGAATTTTCATTAGAAACTGCCAAATAATCTATAAAATTTAGTATCAACATTTGCATACAACAATACTCCGTCATCAATAATTAGCTTAATCTGGCCTTACAATATTAATAATCTCCTAAGAATATCTGTTGCAAAATAAATGACCTAAAATAGTGAATATAATCCAATTAACCCATGTTAACAATCCCTCCTTAAACCCAAAAATCCAAAACATTTATATCCTTCTTCATCTAAAAATCATCATGATTAAAAAAGATGGTTCTATTCGCCCGTTAATCACGAGAAGAACCTTCGGCCAAAAAGCCGCAGACAGATTAACTTCAATGATGGGCTCGTGGGGTTTCATCTTCTCATTTATTATAACATTGATTTTGTGGATATCTGCAAATATTTTCGCGTGGATAAATCACTGGGACCCTTACCCATTTATTTTTCTAAATTTATTTCTCTCAATGCTCGCCGCAATTCAAGCCCCGGTAATTTTAATGTCGCAAAACAGAGAAGCCCAAAAAGACAGAATAAGAGCAGAATACGACTACAAAGTCAACAGAAAAGCAGAAAGAGAAATTGAGCAAATTCAGTCGCAATTGAATCGGATTGAAAAAAGAATGGGTTCTTTCAGAAGATAAACATTCTTGCTATATTAAATATCTCGGATGGATATAAAGGATGAATTGATTTTAAGTCCATAGCCCTTCTTATAACCCTCATATCAAAATACATTAAAAATTTTTGTTAAGATCAAATTATGTTAATAACATCGGATATAACACTCCAATTTAGTCTTTCGGTTTTTTATTGGAGTGCTATTAGGGAACCAACACTGAAAGATTTAGTTGGTTCACTATAAATATAATTTTCTCTTAAAAATTAGAGTTTAATCTTATGACTAAAAAAAGTCAGCGGAGATACTTTCTACTCCGTAATAAACTCATTAAACTCTCCCGCAATATTAGTAAGCATCTTCTCCCGAACCTTATCCGCCCCCCGCCAATTATTATGCCCCAACACCCACCCCAATTTCACAAAAGCAGTCTCCGCAAGCATATCTTCAAGATAAATAACCCCTGCTTTTTCCAGTTCGCGCCCGTTTGAATAAACCTTAGGATTCAGTCTTCCATAAATAGTTTGGGGGGCAGCGCACACAACAAGACCTTCTTTAATAATTTTTTTTAATTTCACAATCCAATCAGAATTAACATGCCCAAGCCCCGTCATCTCAATAATAATTCCTTTATATCCCTTGTCTTTATAATACTGCAAAATTTCTGCGTCCTGCCCTGGATAAAACTTCACCAGAGCAATTTTATCGCTGAATTTATCATCCAACAAAACTTTTTCTTTATTGCGAGGCCTGTATCCGCCAAGAAACTCAATTTTTCCATCAACAAAAACTTTTGCAATCGGCTTTATATTTACTGGCTTGAATGTATCTCGCCGTGAAGTGTGCATCTTTCTCGTCTTTGTTCCGGACAAAGCATAGCAAAAATCATCATTTATCGTCGCATGCCCGACAATCATAACCTCAGCGCAGCCGCTCAAAGCCATTTCAACAGCGCACTTTAAATTCATTTCAGCGTCGCTACTCGCCCTGTCAATACTTCTCTGGCTGAAAGTCAAAACCACCGGCTTGTTCAGATTTCTCAAGAAAAACGACAACGCCGCAGAAGTATAATGTAATATATCGCTCCCATGCGTAATTACAACACCATCAACATTTGAATCATTTAGAAATCTCTCGCATTCAACAGCAATCTTTTTCCAATGCTCAGAATTCATGTTTTCAGAAAGCTCCATAAAAGGAATTTTTATTTTAACATTGCATTTCTCAAAAACAAAGGGATAAAACTTCTTGAAATCAGAAACAGAAGCCAGTGCGCTAACACCGCCTGTCCTGCTGTCCAGTTTAGACGCAATTGTCCCGCCGGTAACAATCAAGCCAATCGTCTTTTTTCCATCGTCAAACTTAACATCTTTTTCCGTCTTATCATCGTCCTTAAACTTTTTCAAAACTTTTGCATCAAAAATATTCTCTTGCGGAATTCCGATATTATACCCTGATTTCAATTTCAGCAAAACAACATTCTTCTCATAACTCTCCAAAATCCGTCCTTCAATTTCCTTTTTCGCGAGTCTTAATTTTACATAATCGCCGGAATTAAATTTTAACTCTGCCATTTCATTTCACAAATTCTACATTCTCCTTATTTTTGAACTTATTGTCTCCTGTCAAAAATTTAATCTGCAATATCTTAGACAAGATGTAGCCGATGCAGCCTATATAAGACAACTTCTCTTTTTTATTCCAAAATTTTAATTTAGTGGCATTTATTGCGTCGTCTAATCTTATTAAATTAATTAAGTCAAAATTAAATCTTTTAATCCAATAATCTGCAGTCTTCTCGTTAAATTCTCTTAACAAATAATAATAAACTTCTGCAGCATTAAGGGAAGTTGTAACAACTTGAAGATCTTTAAATCTTAAATAATTTTCATTTCCTTTAATAATTTCTATAATCGCATAGCTGTCAAAAAAATACTTCATTCTTCCTTCGGCCACATCTCCTTATCTATTTCATCTAAAATTTCCTGCGTCTCTCTCTTTGATTTTGTTTTTAATATTCCAAATATATCTTTAACCTCTGTAAATCTTCGCGATTGCAAACTTATAATTATTTCATTATCTTCTTCTAATCCTTCTTTAGCAACAACATCTTTAGGTATAACTATCCCAAACGAATTCCCCCATCTTCTAACCTTAGTTTTTATTTGCTCCATTAATTATACATGTATAATTAGTATTTAAATTTTTCTTTTCAATAACTCTTCCCCGCATCCGAAGCTTAACCTCTTTAAGTGAGGATTTGCGAAGTCTAATAAGACTTTGCAACATACCCAAAATAATCCGCTTTTCCATCACAAACCACACACTTCGCCCCCTTCAAATTCACCGGCTGACTATCTGGAATATTCAAAACCTTCGCCCCTCCACTCTTAAACTTCAGTTCGTCCTCGCATTCTCTCCTCCGGCAAAAAGGCGCAAAGGCAATTTTTTTGTTATTAACCGCTTTAACAACCCCTTGCAGATTCTTAACTTCAACAATATTATCAAACAATAATTTCTGGGCTTTTTTGAATAAATTGTCTTGTATGTTTTCAAGCAGATTATCAACATGTTTATCTAAATCTTTAACTTTAACCTTAATCTTTTCTCCAGTGTCTCGTCGTGAAACAACAGCTTCTTTGCTCTTCATTTCATTAGGACCTATTTCAATCTTAATAGGAATTCCTTTCAATTCCCACTCTGCGAATTTGTATCCGGGCTTGTATCCTTCTCTGTCATCAAAAATAACGCCGTATTTTCTCAAAAGCCATTCAATTTCTTTAGAGTAATTTAAAACATCCTCTTTATTTTCATCAAACAATATCGGCACAATAACAACTTTATTCGGTGCAATCATCGGCGGCAAAATCAATCCTTTTGAATCAGAATGAATTGCAAACATAACTCCGAGCATTCTTGTGCTTATTGCAAATGTATTTTGATAAACAAATTCTTTTTTGCCGTTCTTATTAAGAAAACTTATTTCATAAGCCTTCGCAAAATTCTGACCGTCATGATGAAAGTCAGGCCCCTGAATCGCCTTCCCGTTAGGCATAAAAAACTCCATTGACACGCTGTATTCCGCGCCTGCAAATTTTTCTTTGTCAGTTTTTCTTCCAATCAGCGACGGCAAAGCCAAAAATTTCTCGCACACTTCCTTGTAAATCCCAATTATTTTATCCTTCTCTTTTTCAGCTTCTTTCTTTGTTGCATATGCAGTGTGCCCCTCATTCCACAAAAATTCCCTCGTCCTCAAAAAAGGCACAGGATGCTTGAACTCCCATCTCACGACACTGTTCCACTGATTGTAAAGCAAAGGCAGGTCTCTCCAGCTCCTTATCCACTTTGAATAAGAGTCATACATTATTGCTTCTGACGTCGGCCTGACAGCAAGTCTTTCTGACAGCTGCGAATTCCCTGCATGAGTAACCCACGCAACCTCCGGCGAAAACCCCTCAACATGTTCTTTCTCTTTAATCAGCAAACTTTCAGGAATAAACATGGGAAAATAAACATTTTGCACTCCTATTTTCTTAAATCTCTTATCAACTTCATCTTTTATTTTTTCCCAGATAGCAATTGCCGTCGGTTTATATGCCATGCACCCTGAGACTTTTGTATAATCAGCCAAATCAGCTTTCAGCATAATCTGCGTAAACCACTCTGAAAATTCATCCTTTTCAGAGGTTATCCCTTTTGTGTCTTTCGCTTTTTTGTCCATCAACTAATTTAGAAAAATAACTTATTAAAACTTACCTGTCGGAATAAAATGATAAAAAATCACAAACCAATAACTTTATTAAATTTCCGAAAGACCTATTCTTGGGCTTATAGTTTAACGGATAGAATACCGGGCTTCGGACCCGTTGATCGAGGTTCAATTCCTCGTAAGCCCGTTTTAGTTTGTGTCCTCCCAAAACTATCAAAGATAAATTACGACTTGTAGGGCGGGCTTATTAAAGAAGATGGTCCTTAAAAAAGGAGATTAGAAAGAGTTTTAAAGTATCTTTAAATGAGTATTTTATGGATAAACTAAACAAAAAAGTAGAAATAGAAAATGATTCTATAATCCTTAATAATATTACTATTAATGATTCAAATACTTCCAAAACCCTTATGGATATTAAAGAGGATAAAAGAGAAGACTTTATTAAAAAGGCAATAATAATTGGAGCTATAGGATTAAGAAATCTCTATCTAACAGAAAATGTAGACTATATTGAGAAAGAGTTTAAAGAACTGCTAAAAGGATTAGAGATTCAATCTAAGGATATTAAAAGTAATCTTGAAAAAGAATTTAGAGAGTTATTAAAAAATTCTGAAAATCAGTCAAAAGACATTAAAAATATGATTGAAAAAACTCTTGATGTGGACAGTAATTCAAGTTCCTTAGGAAAAATGAGGATATTATTTGAAGATTACTTTGATAAAAGAAAGGGAAAGATTAGTGATTTATTAAGCCCATTTGAAGATGATTCTCCTATTAAAAAGCTGAAAGAAGAGATCTTCAAAAAGATACAAGATTTAAGAGATGAGCTAATCAAAGAAAAAGCTATAGGAGAGATGATAGAAAAGACTACATTAAAGGGCGGGAAGTTTGAGGAAGTTGTTCTCGAGTCAATTGAAGATTTTTGTTCCGAGTATGAGGATAAAATTTGTTTTGTTGGAGAAAATTTAGGTAAGACTAACAAGATAGGAGACATAACGATAGATATCAATGGAAATGAAAACAAAAGAATTATTATTGAATGTAAAGATAGTTCTGCTTACTCTCATAAAAAGACCATTGATGAAATTAGTGATGCAATAGAAAATAGAAGTGCTAAGTTCGGCATATTTTTATTTAAATCTCAATCTCAAATTCCATCAGCTTTAACACCAATGAAGATTACCAATAGCTATATTGTTACATCTTTCGAGAATTATGGTCTTTACTTTGCTTTTAGAGTCGCAAGATTATTTGTTGAGAAGAATAGCGAAGCTAATCAAAAAACAATTCCTATTGAGGAAATACAAAAGAAAGTAGAAGAATTAAAAATAAAATTACTTGATTTTAAAAATATTCAAACCAAGCTAACACAAATAGATAATGCAAGCGATTATATTAAAGAAAATATAGAAAGATTAAAGGAAGATATTGAAAAAGGGTTGAGTTCTATAAAAGAACTATTAAATAGGTAACTTTCCAAAATTTTTTATAAAGTATGAATTAAAGAGTCATCTAATTTATATCCGCCATACTCAATTCCCCCCAAACCTCCGCCCCCTCGCCGAAAACTCCTCCACCGCCTTCCTCAAATGCTCCGGCCCAAAATCCGGAAAATGCACGTCGGTAAAATAAAATTCGCTGTAAGCGCTCTGGAAGCTCATGAACCCGCTGATCCTCTGCTCTCCAGAAGTCCTTATGATCAAATCAGGATCAGGAATTCCTGCACTGTCTAAATAATTCACAATATCATCTTCTTTAATTTCCTGCACTCCTGCTCTCAATGCTTTATTCAATGCTCTGACAATCTCATCCCTGCCGCCGTAATCAATGCAAAGCTGAACATTAAACTCTTCAAAATCCTTCGTCGCTTTTTCAACATCCAAAATAACTTTCACAAGTTTTTCAGGCAGTCTGTCCTTCCTCCCAATATGCCTGAACTTTATCTTTTTTTCAATTGCTTCTTCTTTTATCTTCCCTAGAATATTCACAAAAAGTTCAAACAATTGATCAACTTCAATTCTATCTCTTTTCCAGTTCTCCGTCGAAAAAGCCCAAAAAGTAAGATACTTAATTCCAAGATTTTTTGCTTCCCCGATAATTTTTGATATGCTCTCATAAGATCCTCCAGCTTTATGCCCCTCAATTTTTTTAAGCCCGTTTAACTTCGCCCATCTCCTGTTTCCGTCAGGGATAATAGCAACGTGTTTTGGTATTTTATCTTTTAACCCCAAAATCCTCTTCCCCAAATTAAGCAGGCTGTTTTTCTGGTCTTCCACAAAAGTTTTGTCAAGCATCATCATAAAATTATTATAATTTTTCTCTTTATCTCTCCAAAAATAAGAAACTCCTTCAACTTTAGAAAATGGCGACCCCCGCGAAACACGCTCTAAAAAAGATTCAACAACTTTTCTCTCGCCCTGCGCAATAACTAAAACATTCCCCTCATTTTTGTTCATCACATATCCTTTAACTCCGAGCTCGTCGGCAGTCTCTTTTACAAACTGCCTGAATCTAACTCCCTGCACCCTTCCAAAAAGTTCTATCTTTAATTCTGTGTCTTTCATAGAATTAATTTTTCAATCTCATTCTTAAATGTTTCCAAATATTTGGTTTCAATTCTCATGCCTACAGAGTCCATATGTCCGCCGCCAGTCGCGTTTCCAAGCACAGGCAGAACTTTGCCAAGGAGTTCTTTAACATTATTCCCCCTCATTGAAATATTCGTAATAGGCCCGGAGCTGTAAGCAACAATAATTATCTTCCCGGGATTCAAATAAACAAGCTCATTTGAAATATCCGAACTTATGCTTAAATCTCCGCCGTAATTAAAAAAAATAATTTTGCCGTCAGAAACATTCTTCGCTTTCTTCAATAAAAGATTATATTTTTTTGTTATCTCGCGGTATTTTTTTCCAAATGATTTGGAAGCTTCAAGCTCCATTTCCAATTCCTTAGGGCTCCTGCATGAAGTCAAGAAATTCTGCAGCTGCACAACATGAGATATAGAATCCTTCAGTCCGAAGCTCAATGCCTTAATCAATCTGCCAAATTCAGTTCCATAATAAACATCAAACGGCTTTTCTATTTTCTTCCCCCAATATTCAGGAAATTCTTTCGCAAAATCTTCGCTAAAATCGGGAAGATAGTGGTCAGCAATACAACCTGCTAAAGCAACCCACAAATCTTCTCTCCTATTTGTAGACCTGTAAGCCATATAAGTAACCGGCTCACTGCTCTTGTTATCACTTCTCATAGGATTAAATGCAAAAATATTTTGATAATCATATTTAACCGGTTCAACATCATGATGGTCAATCCAAACAATTGGCAGCTGCAAATTTTTTACTTCATTGACAAATTTTTCGCCTAAAACTGGCCTGTCCAAAACAAAAATATAATCTGCATTCAGCTCCTGCGCTTTCTTAGCATATTTTTCATCAACATCCGGGTGCGACTTAACTGCAACACCTTTTCCTCTACCGATAAATCTTCTAAAAACAATATACCCGCAAAGCCCATCTACGTCGTTGTCATACAAAAAAACAGGATTCTGCGCATTCTCCAAATGCCCTCTTATCTCGGCTATTTCCTTGCGGCTAAGCATATTGTAAATCCTCAAAAGCCCTATTTAAAACCTGCTAAAACCCCGCCGCAAAAGCATCCAATCACAGAAATATTTATAAACCAAATTTCCCAGAAAAAAACATGAATAAATGGACAGAACTCTTGCTTGGGCTCATTTTAATAATCGTCCCAATCCTTGTAGCATTCCAGTCGCAAAACTGGGGCATCTGGAACTTCTGGACAGCTGCAGGCGAATTCCTAAAAGGTGGAGTCTTCTGGCTCGTCGTCATGATCGGCGCTCTTTTTATTCTTCTTGGAATCAGTGATTTGAAAGGATAATCTTGTTTTAATCACAAATTAATAAAACAATATTTATAAAGTGAATACTATTAAAATAAATGGGAATAAAAATGGAATTAATATCATTAAAAGACGCGCCATTGGAATCTAAGATTTCTCTTCTTAAAGAATTAGGGTATAATTCTGACGGGGAATTTGTGTTAAACGCTAAAGGAGACAAAGTAATTGATAAATATATAGAAGTCCCCGTAAAAATTAACAATATGGTCATATTACCCGGTAGCGAAGTTATTTTAGACGATAACTAAGTCTTTCCTCTTATATCGAGGAGTATGGAGATGTCTTCTGATAATTTTACCTCAGATATAATTAAAGGAGCAACAAAGGGGTTTTTGGATTGGAGTTCAGAAAATATTGCTCTTTTAGTAAAAAAGTTTAAAGAGAAAAAATTGGCTTTTATAAAAGACCCTCAAACTATAGAAATTGTAAAACAAGAATATCGTTCTGGAGAGTCTAAGTTTTATCAAAAATATGTAAAAAATAAAGAAATTTTATTCCTTGTAAGAATTGGCCTTGTTTTAAGAAAGTTAGAAAACAATGAAACTAAACTGCAAAACCTCAGAGATAAAATATTTAGAAGATATAAAGTTAGGGGGCTTCACATAGCTGAATTCGTCCAAGCAGGAATTTTAAATAGATATCTTGGGCTTATTATTGAGGACTTATCTTTTGTAGAAGAATTAGAAAAAGAAATTGAAGAAGTTTTAGGGAATATAGAAAAACATACTCTTTTCGTTAAATATAATGAAAATCCTTTTGAGATAATAAAAAAAGTTTCCAATATTGTAGATTCTCACACGCCGAGAATATTGATTATTTTTGGAATTAAATCCTCTATAGAAATAATTAGAAAAGCAAAAGAAAAAATAAAACAACTTATGAAAAACTATGAACTTGGGGAAGTTAGTGGAAAAGATAAAGAGATATTATTTTTCAAAAGAAAGTTACACAAAAATAATTAATACCAAATCAAAACCTTAATAAATCTCAAAACCCTCTTTAATAAATGTCTCCTAAATTAAAAAGACTGACAAAAGAAGAATGGTTCTCGCAGGAAAGAACTCTCCTTTCAAATGAAAGAACTCTTTTAGCTTACATAAGAACAACATTAACTGCAATAATATTCGGCTTGGCATTAATGCAATTCGGTAAAGACAATCCTGCACTCGTAAAAATCGGCTTGGCTGCAATAGCAACAGGAATAATAATCGCAATTATAGGCACAGTGCATTTTATAATAAATAAAAAGCTTATCAATGGAAACAAAAAATAAATCACAACAATCCCTATAAATCCCCTCCATCTTCTTAATCAATGCCCAAATTATGCAAAACCTGCGGCGAGCCCAGCTGCAAAAAGCACGAATTTTTCCTCGGTAAAACAATAAAAATAGACAAGTTCTCCGGCTCAACTCCCCCAGAAATATTCGTCGGCAAATGGAACTACCCAAATGTCTACACTGGAATTCTCTCACCTCAAGAGCACGGCGACACCCAAATCCTTTCATCGCACGAACTATGGCACAAAGAAAAACTCCCAATTTCAAAAATAATGGAGTTTCGCAATCAATTAATTTACGGCAGAACCCAGTCTTACATAAAAAATCCGAATACAAAATTCCTGTCAGTAATGAAAGAAATCGCAATGACTCACAAATCAATTTCAACATCCTTCTTTCTGAAAAAACCAATCACAAAAAACACAGAAGCAGAATCCCGTGTTCCGTTGATACCAAAAGCCGCGCCAGTTGAAAAAGTCCAGCTTGAAGAAAACGCGCCAGTAAAAGAAAAGATTGATTATCTTGTAAATGACACAGAAGTAAAATCAGTGCATGCAATAAATGAATTGCACAAATCAAACATTTCAACATCAACAATAATAAAAATTCTTTCAGCAGGTCTTCTCGGCCTGAAAAAAAATAGAAAGTTAGTTCCGACGCGATGGTCAATCACCGCAGTTGACGACACAATCTCAAAAACAAAACTTGAAAAAATAAGGTTGTTTCCTGAAATTTCAGAATTCCATGTTTTCCATGCAGATTACGTCGGCAATTATTACAACTTCCTTCTCCTCCCTGACAAGTACTCTTTTGAAGTCCTTGAAATATCAATAAAAAATCCTTACAGCGCAGGAGTATGGCAGGACTACGAATCATTTTTCCCAAGAAAAAAATACGCAGATTCAGTAACCGGCGCATATTATGCAAATCGTCTTGCACTCACAGAATATTTAGAAAAAATAAAGCGGCAGGCGTCATGTTTAGTCATAAGAGAAATCCGCCCCGAATATTATGCCTCCTGCGGCGTCGGCATCCTCCGCGAAATCTCAAGAGAAGCCTTCTCAAAATCCCCTGAAAAATTCAGCACATTAAATGAAGCCCTAAACAATATCCAATCGCGCCTAAAACAACCAATAACAAATTACACAAACAAATCCTGGCTCCTCAAAAATTTCGGCAGGCAGAAGAAATTGAATGAATTTTTTAAGTGAAGCTCCCTCCCCCCAAAGGTTTGCCCTTCGGGCAAATCTGCCTTCGGCAGAGTGAGGCATCTGAACCAGCCGCCCTGCACAAAATCGACCAGCTTAAGCTGGTTTGTTTTTCTTCCCTGTTTTTTAATGTAATCTCTAATTATATCGGCGTTGATTCCTTCTCCAACTATTCCAACATAACCGCCATCACTCCAAAATTCTCCATGATATAATTCCCTTTTTATTTCCGGATGCCGAATCACCCTAAAAGGCGATTAGAATTTTAATAGCTATGCTTAATCCCCGCAACAAGCTACGGAGGTATTGAAAAAAATAAAAGGAGATTAAATCACAAAACCCTTCGGATTTTTACTCCACACTAAAGACTTCAATTCGTAAGAATTGAATGTATTAGAGAACGAAGTTCTCTAAGTGTGGAGTTTGCTTTGGTTTTGTGATTGCAAGAAAATTCCTGTTGATTTCTTGAATTTTCTGTACAGAGAATTGCAGACAACAAGAGCAATTCTCTTGTGCCGTGAAAAATCTCCAGTATCGAAACTCCAATTTTAAAATTGGAGATTTTTAACAAGCATTAAAAAATAAATTTGCCCCCTCACTTCTTCAGCCGAGCCAAAACTTCCCTAATATTCTTATTCAATTTAACCATCGCATCCTCAAGCTCCTGCTTATTCTTCGTTCCAGTACAGACCAGCTTCCCGTTTGAAAAAAGCAAAAACGTCGTCGTCGGCTCATTCAATTTGTAAACAAGCCCTGGAAATTGCTCCGGTTCATACTCGGTATTCTCAAGCTCCAATGCAAGAACATTAAGGTTAAGATCCAAATCAATGCTCCCTGATGCAACAATATTTTGCACCTTTATCTTGGGCTTGTCGGTTATCTTAACCCCAATTTTCGCAAGTTGTTTTATAACCTGCTCAATCACCTCTCTGACTTGCGCAACACTTTTTGTCCCGGTGCACACAAGATTCCCAGAAGAAAACACAAGAACCGCGGACTTCGGCTTCTTAATTCTAAGAACCAGCCCCGGAAATTGTTCTGGATTATATTCGGTATTGCTCTGCGATTTCGCCAGCTTAGTCAAAGAAACATCTTTCCCAAGAGAAGCAGTTGCAACAATATTTTGAATCTGTAGGTTTGATTTTTTTGCTTTGGCGCTCATTTGATAAAGATGTTATTTATAAATGCAAATTCTTTATAAACCTTCCGACAAAATTCACGATGAAAAAATGCCCTTCAAAAATCATCAAGCAACTCCCCCCTTCATCCCCCAGCTCCTCTCCTTCTTCGCCTCTTTCTCAACATCTTTCAAAGTCGCAATATCATGCGTCCCCCTTTCCGGCCTGTAATTAGTTATCCTCGGAAAACGCAGTGCATACCCTGAATTATAACGCGGACTCGGCTGAATATTCTGATAAATCACTGAAACAACAACCATCGGTTTAACTGCAGCATACTTCCCGTCTTCTTTCAAAATCAAAGGCCTCAAAATTTTGTCAATCTCTTTATAACTGACTCCTTCAGACTCTTTCTCTTTCAGCCCGCTTGAAACCTTGCCAACTTCCAAAAATTTATTTCCGTCCTTGCATGCGACATAAAAACTCGTCAGCCCCCCCGCCCTTTTTCCAGTCCCGTATTCCGCCCCTGTAATTACCAAATCAAATTCATTTGCTTCAGGCTTCATCTTAACCATGTAACCCACCCTCCTCCCCGGGCGATAAGGAGCATCAAGTTTCTTCATCATTATTCCTTCCTCGCCGATTTTCAATGCATCTTTGTAAAACTCAATAACTTTTTCTTTATCGTCCGAAACAAACTGCTTTGCAAGTCTTATTTTCATATCATGCACCTTGACAATCTTCTCTAAAATCTTTCTCCTTTCAACAAAAGGCAAGTCAATCGTGCTGTCTCCATTGTAATGCATAATATCAAAAACATTAATTTCAACAGGCAGGCTTTTCACCAATTTGTCAATTTCATATTTTCTTCTGATTCTCTGACTCACTGCTTCAAACGGCTTGTATTTTTTTGTCTTAGAGTCATAGCCGACAACCTCACTGTCAACAACAAAACTCTTCCCGTGAATATATTCCTTAACAGCTTCAACAACGTCGGGAAATTGCAGGGTCACATTATCCAATCTTCTTGTAAACAAACTAATCTTCCCTTCCTCATCTTTGTTGATTATAACTCTAAATCCATCATACTTATGCTCAACAGCTAATGGCTTCCCGCAGATTCTAAATGCCTCATCAATATCAGTAACTTTTATCGGCAGCATAACTTTCATCGGCTTCCCCGGAACAACTTTAACTTTATCCAATGCCCTCGCGCCTTTCTCGGATAATTTCAAAATAAAAGCCCAGTCATTTATTCTATCGTAAGCGCTTTCAACTTTATTCTGTGCATCTTCAACACCATGCAAAAAAGCTTCGGCAATTGCATCCCTCAAAATCCCCTCCGCAACACCCACTCTTAAATCATTCAGCAATGTTCTTATAATATATTTTGCTTCCTTTCCCGACGCAGATGTCAGTAATTCAACGACAAAACTAAGTTTCTTGTCAACAGCACCCTTTCCTTCAATGCCGACAAGCCATTGTAAATTGTCAAAAACTTTCTGTACATTAAGCGCATTAGAAAAAAGCGTAGACTGCCTTTTCTTGTCAAATAACTGATCTGCAATTTCTCCCAAATCCCCCATCTTTTTAAATTTGCCGACGACAAATTCAGGAGAAACCCCGCTCGCTTTTGAAATCGCTTTTATAACTAACTGCGTTGAAATTCCAAATTCTCTTTCATCGTAATCCGGAAAAACCCTTCCCCTAAAAAGATAAATCCACTCCTCATTATCCTTCAGCTCCGGCAAAAATCCCGCCAAAATCGCAGTCTTCTCAAGTCTCTTGCTCGTCCCCGACAACTTTTCATAAACCTCAACAAGTTTGGAATATTTCATATATCCTTAAGAAGAATAAGATATATAATTGTTTTTAAACCCGTTAAAGAGAGATTAGAATAAAGGGGAAACAATATAAACCGTTATTACCCCCTTGTTAAGATTTTTATAGTTATGATTATATAAGGATATAATATAGAAATGTTTATAAATCAAGCATACTAGGGGTAAGAATGAAAGAGACTTTTTCCCAAGATATTGAAGGTTATAAAGAGAATATAAAAAAAGCAAAAGAAATAGTGGAAGAACTCAATCTAGAAGAGCCCTACAAAACAAACGCGTTTAATACCCTCTTAAAAGACTTACTATCAAAAAAAGGTTATTCAAATGATGATTCAACAAGCAGAATAGATTCTAATTCTGCAGAAAAAAGTAGTTTACAATTTAACATGGAAGAGATACCTTATTTTGAAGATTTTGATAATTTAAAGTGGAAAGATAAGATTCTAAATCTCTTGCAATGGGCAAGACATAATCACCCAGAGAGGGGCTTAATAACCTCAGAATTAGTGGATATATTTCACGAAAGGTTTGCTATATCCTATGTAGATTCTGGAAAGATTAATAAAGAAGTAACAAGAAGACTTGTAAAAACTCCCTTTATAACTAGAAAAAGAATTAACCAAAGAGATTTTAGGTGGTTTATAACTCCTCGCGGTGAAGAATATTTAAAAAAAGAGAATAAAAATGAAATATCATCTTAAACCATTGGTCCAAAAAGTAGTGAGCATTTTAAGAAAAGAAGGATTTTTCATAGAAAGAATGCGCGGGGATCATATCATCATAAATAAAAATCCATCTTTAAGAAGACCAATTGTTCTTGTAAATGTGAAAAAACCAAGCAACATTGTGCGCCAGAATCTTTTGTCAGCATGTTACGAAGCCGGAATTGCTAAAGAAATTATTCAAGAGCTAAATGAATTGCTAAGATACTAAAACCAGCTTGCCAATCATCGGGGCATTATTATTTTCTTCTTCTTCAATTTTTATTATTCTTTCACGCTCCCAAGGAGCAGACTCAAAATAAAGTTCCAATGCTTCCCTTAAACGACTTTTTGCTTCTTCTATTGTAGAACCTTGTGTTACAACATTTGGAATTTGCATAGAGCTAATGCTATAAACCATTTCCTCGCCTTTTCCTTCTGGATAAATAACAATGTCAATTTCTATTCTTTCTTTCATGTTAAACCCTCTGACTGATACTTTTTAAACCTAACTAAAATAGCAATGGATATATTTAAGCTTTTATATTCTTACTCTCAAATCCATCCCCTCTTCCGAACCCCCCCATCCCAAATCTGAAAAACCAAACTCTTCTCTTCCATACTTCTATGCTTCCGAAGATAAACGCACCGCCGCCCTCGGTCATTCTCCAGCTCAATCAGGCACTTGCTCCAATATTTCAAAATGTCTCCGCCAACCATCCTATTCTCATTCTCCCAATTATAAATCTGATTTGTCACAATAACAGGAATATTCCTCTTCCGCGAAATCTCTGCAAGCAGTCTCATCTGCCTCGTCAGCTCCGCATTAACTTTCTGTATCCTCTCCAAATCGTCGCCATTAGCTTTTCCATTCTCCCGCGCATCCGCAAACTCCAGTCTGTAAAGCATCGTCATCCCGTCAACAACAATCAGCGAAATTTCATCCTTTAAATATTTCAACAGCTGATCAAATGCTTTTTTCTGCTCGTCAAAATTCGTCGGCTTCAAAATAAAAATATTCTTCAAAACTTCATTCCAGTCCATCTCTTTATCGCCATTTCCGTTGGCAGTCATCTGCTTGACTCTTTCAGAAGAAAATCCTCCTTCAGTATCCATAAAAATAACCTTATTGCCTTTCTTCGCCTGCGACACCGCAGCAAGCAGGCATAGATTAGTTTTCCCTGTTCCAGGCCCCCCATAAATCGTCGTGATAATATCCGAATCATATCCGCCGCTAAGCCACTTATTCAAATCAAAACTCCCAGCAGAAATCTTCGCCATGAAATATTATTAAGATAAGAATATAAAAAGTTACTTATGCTCTAAAATCATCATGCTAAAATACCCTCATTGCCGCCCCCTAAAAAGCATTGCCTATAGAACCGTAACCGCAAGCCCCGAACATGCCGATGAATTATTCAAGCATGCATATTCTTGGTTAGAAAAACAAGTCGGCTTTTACCCAATATTTTATCAACCGGCACAACTCTTAAAGTTAAAAGAATTCCCTTAAAATAAAAATTATCAAAAAAATAAATAAAAAATAAATTCAATTATCTTCTTCTCCTTCTCTTAGATGCTCTAGAAGATTTTCTTTCCATAGGCATTTCGCAGTGGCTGTTATCGTAGCTGACTTCACCAATCAGCAGGATAACCGCAGCAGCAAGTGAAACCCACCACGTCGCGCTTCCAATTAAGCTCGGCCAAATCATACCAATCAGAACAATAACAAGCAAAACAATTCTCCAAGTTCTGTTCAACATTTCACACCTCCTTTATTTAATAAAAACAAAATCATTAATAAACCTAACGATAACCTTGGTAGTGGGACAGGATTAAATTATTTTCTAAGAATAACGTAAACTTTTCTCCCAAGTAAATCTTTCGGTGCATCTATCTTTGCCCCATTGCCAAATTTTGTAATGGTTCTTTCAAATATAA
>Ga0082335_1003100_pt1 | contig 28386 bp, 26 predicted proteins | sample Subgrocontami58m_FD_72375 | JGI IMG/M metagenome (GOLD analysis project Ga0082335, IMG submission 72375) | Subsurface groundwater microbial communities from S. Glens Falls, New York, USA - GMW37 contaminated, 5.8 m (SPADES assembly) (version 2) ...
GTGGAAACCGCCGCCCATAAAATAAATCACCCTCGGGTCCTCCGGCAACACGGTGCATCGATTCCCATCGGAGGAACAACGGTGGGCGACCTGATCTTTCGACCAGGGAACCCGTACACGCAGCACTGGAACGTGAGCCGTGCCTGCGCGGATTATTTTCAAAAATGCTACGGACTCTCCATGCCCATTATCCATCCGTTCTTTGACTCCCCTACCATGAGAGAGTTTCAAGCGCGCCCACAGCGGCCGCGCGACGGATTTCTTGTTCTCGCACGTCGTGGCCAACGCTATTTCTCTGCGATCCAGCGACTTCTTGCAAACCAGCGCGTAACGATCCTCACAGAGCCTTACCATGAGCGCGAGCTGTTTGAGGCCCTGCTTGCCCACACATTCTTTATCAACACGGACGATGGGATTCATCACCCAACCATCGATCGGAGATTCAAAAATGCCGCGCGCGCACTCTTCGTCCCATTAGTCCGAGAAAAAAATCGCCATGCCAACCGTTGGCTTGTTCCAAAGGGACATCTCCTTGGCTTCCCCATGCCGCCCGTCGAAGCCGCTTGGCTTGGCTGCATCCCCATTGGTTTTGCCATGGGAGGGGGGCTCGAGTGGATGACGGAGCGAAATTGTTTTCTGGCCAAGGACGCAAATGCCTCCTCTCTTCTTGAAGAAATCGATAAGGCCCTGCACACTTCCAAAGAACGTCTTGATCAACTCAAGATCCAAGCACGCCGTGACACCGCCAGATTCACGAGCGAACAGACGTGGAAACAACTCAGTAAGCAACTTTTAGTATGAACCTGCCTGAAACAACCATCAATGAGGTAGCCTCGTTTTGGGATAATCGACCTTGCAACATCCGGCATTCATCCGCAGAAATTGGAACCAAACGCTTTTTCGACGAGGTGGAGAAACGAAAGTATTTTATCGAACCCCACATCCCTGTCTTTGCCCAATTCGACAAGTGGCATGAAAAAAAAGTTCTTGAAATCGGCTGTGGCCTTGGAACGGACGCAGTCAATTTTGCTCGCGCCGGAGCGATCTATACTGGCGTAGAACTTTCAGAAAAAACCTTGGAGCTTGCTAAAAAACGCTTTGATGTTTTTGGACTTCGTGGAACGTTCCTTCTTGGAAACAGCGAGGCTCTTGCCTCGTTCCTCCCGATTGAGCCGTTCGATCTTGTCTACTCGTTTGGTGTGATCCACCACACGCCACACCCATATCAAATCATCAATCAGCTCAAAGCATACATGGGATCCGATTCTGAACTGAGGCTCATGCTCTATGCGAAACAGTCATGGAAGCAGTGCATGATCGACGCGGGTTTTGACCAACCGGAAGCCGCGTCCGGATGCCCGATCGCGACTTCCTACCGCCCTGAGGATGTCAGAGAACTCCTGAAGGACTTTACGATCCTCTCCATGGAACAAGACCACATCTTCCCATACGTCGTCGAAAAATATGTCCAATACGAGTATGAGCTCCAGCCGTGGTTCAAAGCCATGTCCAAGAATATGTTCCGAGCCCTCGAAAAGAAATTCGGGTGGCACATGCTGATCAAAGCAAAAAAGAACGTATGAATGTATCGTACCCGAAGATTTCCATCGTCACGGCGTGTTACAATCACGCGCCTTTTGTTTCGGAGACGATCGAATCCATTCTGTCGCAGGGGTATCCAAACCTCGAGTACATCGTCATCGACGATGGGAGCACGGACGGAAGCTGGGAAGTGATCGAGCGGTATCGCGATCGTCTGGCTGTCTGCGAACGCCTGGATGGATACCGAGACACGCCGGTCATTGCTCTCAACCGCGGATTCGAAAAAACAACCGGCGAAATTTTGATGTTCCTCAATAGCGACGATGTCCTGCTCCCAAAAAGTCTTTTTGTCATTGCGCGCATTTTCCAAGAGCATCCGGAGGTCGAATGGTTCACGGGCATGGCCACCACGATCAATAGACGGAGCGAAATCGTCAACTCTCGCTTGCGTATGAAACACCGGTACGACTATCTCATCGGGAACTGGAAGGTGATTCAGCAGGAATCGACGGCCTGGCGTCGCTCGCTGTGGGAGCGGGTGGGTGGCAAACTCGAGGGCGAAAAAAAATGGGCATTCGATACAGAATTATGGACACGATTTTTCCAATACGCCGAACACTACCATGTGACAACTCCCATCGGCGCGTTCCGCTCGGGACAACAAAGCAAGAGCGTCTCTGACCTGGCGTCATTTATGGAACCAAACCTGTTCTACCTGAAGCGATTCCGCCAGCGCGCAACCTCGCCCATGTGCACGCGCGCGACCATGTACCGGCTCATGTCTCTGGTGCGCCCGCTGTTTTCACTGATCCCGTACAAGCTCTATAAACATATTCCATTTTTCCATCTCTTCGGGTACCGTGTGCTGGAGTATTCCTTCAGTCATGATCGCTGGGACGCGACGATTCATAATCCATTCTAGTTCTATGGATCCACGCATCGCACACATCAATCTCTCTACTCCGGCAATAAACCAATGGAACGACATGCCGCTTGAATCCAGGACGTTCTGGAGTAGCTACTTTGGGCTCAAACCGATCCGACAAGACTGTTTACGTCCCTTTGGCCAGTACGCCCATGAATATTCATACGGTTTGAGCAACGAGGAGGTCGCGCGCGTTGTGTTCTGCGCCGTGGTCGAAATCCTGCGCTATAACCGTACACACCAGATGCAACGAGCCTTCCTGGGCAACTCCGGGGGTCTGGATAGCGCGACGGTGTGTGCACTCCTCTCCAAAGCCGCCCAGCTTAGCCAAGACCTTGGCACCGACTTCCAAGTCATATCCTTCGGCCTGCCTATTTGCAGCAATCCAGACCATGATGCACGTGCACAAGAAACAGCACACACATTTGGCCTGCAACACGAAACGGTCGAAAACCTCGACAACATCTTTACGGCTTTTGAAAAAACACTCCTCCCTCTTGCCGATCGATTCGCCTTCGATGAGGAGCAGCGACGAAGAAGTTTTGGCAATGTCAAAGCCCGCATTCGGATGATCGTCAATTTTTTTGGCACTACCCAGCCTGGCTCCTACGTTGTCTCAACCGATAATCTCTCAGAGTTATATATGGCCTTTTGGACTTTGATGGGAGATGTCGGTGCGTTCGGACCGATACAGAATATCCTCAAAGGACTAGAGCTCCCCGCGATCGCCTACGCGTTGGGTGTGCCTGAAAGGACGATCCAGGCAAAACCGACAGACGGCCTTGGTGTCCATCAATCGTTGGATCATGACGAGGGTGGAGATGTGGACGCGTTCCATGGCGTGCGGTATCCGGATCTGGACGCGATCATTTGTCATGCGGTCGTCTCTGGCCTTGACCTTTGCGTCTCAAACCCGGTGCATGTTCCTGCAGACGCGATCCACTCACCACAAGCGACACAAGAAGTCATCGACCGACTCATCGCTCAAATGACAAGCCCGGCATCTGTATGGAAAAGAACGAATGGATCGATCGGAACGGCGATTAGCCGAGAACAAATGGGGCTCCCCTCTCTCAAAAAAATCGCATCACGTCTATGACAGAAACTATCTCCATCATCGGACTAGGAAAACTTGGCTCTTGCATGGCGGCCGTCTACGCAAGCAAGGGGCATCAGGTTATTGGGGTGGATCTCAACCCTGGTACGATGGCGAAGATCAACGAGAGCCGAGCTCCCGTTTCCGAGACGGGTTTGCAAGCGTTGCTGGATGCGAATCGAGCGCAGATCACCGGAACCACGGATACCCGTCAAGCAGTCACTGGGTCATCGATCACGTTCATCATCGTCCCGACCCCTTCAAAAGACGACGGTTCCTTCTCAACTCACTATGTCGCGTCCGCCTGCAAAGAAATCGGTCTTGGCCTTGCGCAAAAACAAGGCTTCCATCTTGTCGTTCTCACCAGCACCGTGCTTCCAGGCGACTGCGAGCGAGGCATCGTTCCGGTACTAGAGCAGTCTTCTGGAAAAAAGGTTGGGAAAGATTTTGGGTTCTGTTACAGCCCATTGTTTATCGCGATCGGCTCGGTCATTCACAATCTGTTACACCCTGACTTTTTTCTCGTTGGAGAATGGGACAAGCGCTCCGGCGACACCCTTGAGACATTCTACCAAACGGTTTCAGACAACCAGGCTCCTGTGCGGCGTATGAGCATCCCCAGCGCCGAGCTGACAAAAATCAGCGTAAACAGTTACGTCACAATGAAGATAACTTTCGCCAACATGCTGGGCGAGGTGGCGGAGGCGATTCCTGGAGCCAATGTTGACGATGTCACCACGGCGCTGGGTCATGACAAACGAATCGGTTCGGCATATCTCAAAGCCGGGCTCGGCTATGGAGGGCCGTGTTTCCCTCGCGACAACCGCGCCTTTGCCCGCATGGCGCAAGAGCGCGGAGTACGCGTCCCGTTTGCATCCAAAACAGACGAATATAATTCGTCGATCATGGACTACTGGGTCACGAAAATAAAACAAGTTGTCTCTCGAGGCGAGCCTATTGCTTGTATTGGGGTGAGCTATAAACCAGGAACGGCCTTCGCGGAAGAATCTCAAGCTATCGGGATCGTCCAGCGGCTTCTCTCTGACGGCTACTCCATTCACGTCTACAATCCAGACGGAAATTCGCATGCCAAGGAATTGCTCGGAGATGTCGTCACCTACCATGAAGTATTGGGGTCGTGTGTGCTCGCCGCGAACGTGCTCTTTCTGGGACTCCCGATGAAGGCCGTTGTGGAATCGCTCAAGCCCCTGCTTGAGGGACACCCAGTCAAGGTGATTGACCCGTGGCGGCAAAGCGTATGGGAGTGATCAAGCACTGGATCAAAACGAGCTTGGCTATCATCCATTCCTGCATATCGGAAACGTTTCCTATGTGCGAAAGGATCTTGCTGGCGAACTCTTGTTTAACTGGAGAATACTCCTCAAAGGTCGCTTTGGTTTTTTCTTCAAAAACGACTAAGATGTCCAGGATATGAAAATTCTCGTCACTGGAGGAAGCGGATACGTTGGATCTGTTCTGGTTCCCGCCCTCTTGCACAAAGGCTACCAGGTAAAAGTATTTGATAATCTGCTTTTTAAGCAGACGTCTCTTTTGCATCATTTCATCAATCGCAACTTCTCATTCGTCCATGGAGACGTGCGCGATGTCCATGCGCTTAAGACGGCCGTACAGGATGTGGATCTCATCATCCACTTGGCAGCGATTGTTGGAGCGCCCGTGTGCAGCGTACATCCGGAATTGGCGGAAGCGGTCAATTATCAAGGCACGGTAAATCTTGATTCCGTGCGATCGACGATACAGCCGATCATCTTTGCATCCACCGGAAGCAATTATGGAAAAGTGGATGGGACGTGCACCGAGGACACACCGCTGCATCCACTCTCCGTCTATGGGCAAACAAAAACAAAGGCGGAAGAGCATCTGCGAAAAAGCGGGGACATGATTGGGTTTCGATTCGCCACCGCATTTGGCGTTTCCCCACGGCTGCGGCTTGATCTCATGCCAAACGATTTTGCTCTCCAAGCCTTGCGGGTAGGAAACCTGATCGTGTACCAAAAAGATGTTCGCCGGACCTTCATCCATGTGACCGACATGGCTCGCGCGTTTATTCATGCGATTGAACATGTTGACGAGATGAATAATGAAATCTACAACGTCGGGAACGAAAACATGAACCTCACAAAAGAGGAGGTGGCACAACTCGTCAAAAAATTCGTCAACTACTACCTCCACTTCGCTGAAATCGGGACGGATCCAGACCAGCGGGATTATGAAGTGTCCTATCAGAAAATTCGGGCAAAAGGATTCGAAACCCAAGTGAGCATGGAAGAAGGGATCCGTGAACTGGTGGAAGCCTTCAAACTGCTCAAACTGGAAAATCCTTATTCAAACGTGTCGCTCTAGTATGGAAGTAGGCGCAAAAATTTTTATCGCCGGACACAACGGCATGGTCGGATCTGCGATCGTACGAGGACTGCAAACGAGCGGATACCAAAACCTCATCACACGGTCAAGCACGGAGCTGGATCTCCGCAGCCAACAGGCCACGCACGAATTCTTCCAATCAGAAAAACCGGACTACGTCTTCTTGGCCGCCGCAAAAGTCGGGGGAATTTTGGCAAATAAAGAGCGTCAGGCCGAATTTTTCTACGACAACCTGGCGATCGAGCTCAACACGATTCATGCCTCCCATCTTTCAGGTGTGAAAAAATTCTGCTTTCTTGGGAGCTCGTGCATTTACCCTAAACTCGCCCCACAGCCGATCAAAGAGGACTATTTAATGACTGGACATCTGGAACCGACCAACTTCGGATACGCCTCGGCAAAGATCGCTGGCGTCAAAATGTGCGAGGCCTATCGCGAACAGTACGGATTCAACTATGTCGCGCTCATGCCGTGCAACCTATACGGACATGGTGATAACTTCCATCAACATGACTCCCATGTCCTCGCGGCACTCTTGCGAAAAGTCGTGGAAGCAAAAGAACGTGGTGACACGGAAATAACCATGTGGGGAACAGGAAATGTTCGACGTGAATTTTTATATGTGGATGACGTCGCTCAGGCGTGTCTTTTTCTGATGAACCGCGAAGAGGAACAAGGACTCTACAACGTCGGAATGGGCGAGGATGTGACGATCAACGAGCTGACGCAAAAAATCTTCGATGTTGTAGGCTTCGCCGGTTCGATCAATCATGATCTAACCAAACCAGACGGCACGCCGCGAAAACTTTTGGACGTAGCTAAACTTCGAACGCTTGGATGGAACCCAACCGTTCCTCTTGAGGAAGGAATCAAACGACTCCATACCTGGTTCATCGAACACAAATACGAGTGGTAAACCTAACACCATCATGTCTCTCCCGAAAAACTTCTTAAAACGATTGCTGCTCTCTTTTGGATTGGAGCTTCATACAGTGGGCACCCAGCAACGCCGTTCATTGCAAGGAGTTTTGGAGAATCTGAAAAAATGTGGACTTCAACCGGCGACCGTTATCGACGTTGGCGCTGCATTTGGATCGTGGTCACGCACCTGTACAACTGTATTTCCACAGGCACGTTTTCTCTTGATCGAGCCCCTCGTTGAATATGAGCCAATGCTACAGAAGACAGTGGCAAGTATTGAAAAGGCTGGATATTTGATGTGTGGAGGCGGGTGTGCTGAAAAAAAACAAACACTTTATGTCCATCCTGACTTGGTTGGCTCCTCACTGAAACAAGAATATGAACCTCACACACAAAGCAACTCGATACCACGGACGATTGACTGCACAACGATCGACGTGCTCGTGGCTCGCCAACAATGCGAGACCCCGATCCTTCTCAAACTCGACATTCAAGGCGCAGAACTTGACGCACTCGCGGGAGCAAACATGACTCTTTCGCAGACCGCGGCACTTATCCTCGAGGTGAGCCTCATCGATTGTCTAAAAGATGCGCCTGTTCTTGCTGATGTGATCCGAGTCCTGCAGGAAAAAAAGTTTGTGGCGTATGACATCTTTGGGCATAATTACCGACCACTCGACAAAGCCCTTGCACAAGTCGATATCGTCTTCGTTCCTCAATCCAGTCCGCTTCGCGCTACAAAATGGTATGCGAATGAACAAGAGAGGAAGGTCATGAATGAACGGTTTACCAAAGAATACGCGCAAAAAGAAATATGAACCCGCTGATTTCCGTCATCATCCCTGCACACAACAGCGAAGCGACGATCGCGACTGCCATTCAGTCTATACTGGATCAAACGTACAAACATCTTGAGCTGATTGTCGTAGACGATAACAGCACAGACGCAACTCGCATCGTGGTCGAACGTTTTCCATCGGTTCGTTATCTCGCTTTGCCCTTCGACGATCCTCATCGGTTCAACCACCGCGGAGTCAACATCAATGCCGGCTGGATGGCGAGAAACTACGGGGTGGATCATGCTAACGGAGATTGGATCACCTTCCAAGACGCCGACGACGCTTCCCTTCTCAACCGGATCGAAATCCAGTACACGCTTGCACAGAAGTTCCAATCCTCACATGTCTGCATCGGATGGCAAACGTTCGATGAGTCGCTTCTTAAACAGATCTTGAATCTCGACGAATTCCTGAAAAACCACGCCGAAGCCACGCTCCTATCTGAAGCGATCACCGCCCTCGCCAAAAAAACAAAAGGGGTCGGCTGCACCCTATTTGGTTCCCTTCACTCTCTCGTCCCCTTCCCGCTCAAACGCCGCCTGCGATTCTTTTTCCCTCACTGGGATCCCTACCCCTTCGCAGGAAATTCTCCTCTTGTCCGACGCGATGTGTTCGACCGAGTGCGTTTCCGCCCGCGCAACAAACGCGTCTGGCCTTCCGACCGCGGCCGCGGCGCGGATCGAGATTTCAATTTTCAGGTGACGGAGACATTCAAAGACAGTACCTGCGTTAACATGCCTTTGTATTTGTGGCGCATCAAGACACAAAATCCGATACTGGTGCTGCCATAATCAGGCATACACATTATGCTAAGGGAACAAATAAATTCACTGTCGAGATTCTTCTCGCCAGTGATCAATATAAAAAAAGCTATCCGCATCATTCCAAAAATTTTTCTTTTTTTTGCCAGTTATTTGACTTACAATAAACAATCCAAAGAAAAATTTGGAAATCTCTACCCATGCTTGTTTGACAACACATCAGCATCAGGTATTGATCCACATTATTTCTATCAAGGAATTTGGGCCTACAAAAAAATCATGCAACGAAAACCAATGCAGCATGTTGACATAGGTTCGAAAGTAGATTTCGTTGGATTCTTGACTACAATAACGCGTGTTTGCTTTGTTGACATCCGTCCACTGAAAAACGTGAATCTAAAAAATCTAGAGTTTATAGAGGGCGACATTCTTCATCTTCCATTTGAAGACAGCAGTGTAGAATCGCTCTCGTGCTTGCATGTTGCAGAACACATTGGATTAGGACGATATGGAGATGATCTTGACCCTAGTGGGACAATGAAAGCGTGTAAAGAACTTGCGCGCGTTTTAAAACTTGGTGGGATGCTTCTGTTTTCTCTGCCGATTGGAAAACCCATGGTTCATTTTAATGCTCACCGAATTCATACAGTAGAGCAGATCCTCGATTATTTTCAGGAACTTTCACTTGTGGACATGGGAGGCATCCTTGATGATGGTAGCTTCTACGAACAGATTAAACCGGCTGCTTTTGGTTCATCTGAATATGCATGTGTTTTATTTCATTTTACAAAACGACATGTTGTCGTATGAAAATTCTTTTCGCATTCAACTTGTACTATTACCAGAGCACTCAATTAAATAGTTCTTACTATTTTTTTGTTGATACATTAAAACACATGGGGCATGAGGTTATCATTATCGACTTTGGAACATTAAATCGAATTGGAGGAAACACTGTCGTATCAAAAACTATTTTATCAACAATAGCTACGTATAGACCTGACTTATTTTTTGTTGTTCCTTCACGGAACGAAATCCCAATGTACATCTTAAATTACATCACAAAATGCACCAAAACAACCACAATTGCTTGGAACTCTGATGATGATAGACGTTGGGATGATTATTCCTCGAAGTTTGCTTTTGCATATGACTATATGTTGACGACTTATGAATCGGCAGCACAATCAGCGCAAAAGAAAGGTCTCACTAACATTCTCCTAACCCAATGGGCCGCCAATCCAAGATTCAATAGACCACTCAATCTGCCGAAAAAATATGATGCCTCATTTATTGGAATGGCGTATGATGATCGTCCGGAATATATCAAGGCACTCATTGAAGCTGGCTTCAATATCAAGTTTGGTGGAATGAATTGGAACAAATATTTTGAAAATGCTCAAACGGAGTTTTCGCAGGAGGAAATCAGTATCATCACCAACCAAAGTAAAATCTCTCTCGTGTTTTCAAAAGGATGCGGTTCAGAAAATAAGCAGATAAAAGGAAGAGTGTTTGAATCGCCTGCTTACCAGGTTTGCACATTCATAGAAGAGACCCCAGGATTGGACATATATTTTGTTCCTGGAAAAGAAGTCGTCGTCTTTCAAAACAAGGAGGATCTTGTTGAAAAAATGAAGTATTATCTTACCCATGACGATCATAGAGATACGATCGCGCGCAATGGATACGTTCGGGTAAAAAATGAACACACCTACGAGAAGCGCCTTAAAGCTGCGTTTGAACAGATAAACTTCGAGAAAAAAAGTGATCCTGTTTTGAATGCTGTTGCGTCTTCTATCGTCTGGGCTTTGTTAGGTACTCAGGATATTTTCAAACGAATGAAAACTTCGTCACTTTTATGTGTCCTCATGAAAAAATCCATTAGAAAAAGACTTTTGAAATAGTGCTAAGTACCTTTGTGCTTGTAGATCATCGGGAAAATACTTTACTATTTTCTCTCTTCCATCCTGCGACATACGTTGCCACAAATGATTATCTTGTATCAGAGTAATAACGGCTCTCGCGAGTGCTCCAACGTCGCCTACAGGAACCACGAATCCACAACCATCTGAAATAAGTTCGGAAATTCCACCAGCCTCAAACGCCACGACTGGAGTTCCACAGGACATACTTTCCATCACAGTAGAAGGAAGATTCTCAGCTAAGGATGGGAGCACAAATACTGAGCTTGCCGAATACGCTTCCACCATCAAATCCTCATCTAGAGGACGCTCAACAAAGATAACAGGAAATTTGATCGCAGAAACCGCTTCTCTTGAATGTTTTCCAATAAATAAAAAGGTAATTTCAGACCTTTTCTCTGGCACATCGTTCCACAACTTCTGCGCCATTTCGATAATAAAATTATATCCCTTTCGTGGAAAATTACTTGGCGTAGAGAGGGATAGAATCACTGTTTGAGATTGTGGAATACAGAATGTTTGCTTTGCATTACATTCACTGCCGCGTATATAACGACTGGTGTCCAGCCCGTTAGGAATATGGTGTACCATATCCTTCCCAAAAATATTCCTCTCAACTGTTTTCTGTCTCAGCCAATTAGATGGTGTGATGGCATATATATTTTGAGAACGAAGGATATGCTCCTTTAATACAGTATTGCATAAGGTTATTTTTTCTTTCCACCATGGCGTAATACTTGCATCCCATTTATTTCTATGATGCTTGTAGTGTTTTTCTTCGTAAGTCGGGATTTCAAAGGTCTCTCTTCCCAATAAAATCCACATGTCGTGCAGAGTCCAGTAGACTGGTTTCTTTTTGGCAAGATACGGAAGAAATGTGAGTGGAATATACAAAGACCCATGAGTCCAGTGAACGTTAATAACATCCGGATCAAAAGATTTTACCTCTCTCTGAAGAGCTGCATTAAATCCGTAAAAATCAAACAAACCTGGGATGGTCTTTTGAATGAACAACCGTATGCGTGAAAAAAATCGCCAATGAAAAAGACGCGCACGTTTGGTATGCGGAACCATTATCAGATCTACGTTTTGATATGAGACCCGTGGATCGTCAATAGTCAAAATTTTTGCAATATGACCTTCATTTTCTAGTGCTTGTTTTAAACGGTAAAGAATACTCGATCCTGCTGATGGATGATAATATGACGAAATCAATAAAATCTTCATATCCGATCACGCTACCTTACGAGATAAAAAATGCAACAAACGTATAGACCATCGTTTGAAACATGTAAGGAAACGACATCCAAAATACCAATGTGCAACGAAAAAGGAACCTAGACGATATCGAGTCGATTGAAGGAGATGCTCAATATCATCCGTTCGACGCAACCTTTCTTTGATCGCTCCTTGACTAATATCTCGCATCATTGCGAATATCTGTTTTGGATGTTGGTCACCAGAGCGACGAAGCCAGCTCACGGATTCATAAATATTGTGCACTCGATATGGATTTTCCAACTTATCATACTGATGCTTTGCCCACCATACAGATTCCTTCCGTGCCCAATTGGCATAATAGTGACACTTTTCTTCAACTTGTCTAGGAAACAGGAGTGAATAGTGAAACATGAAAATCCCGTGCCGTTTGTAAAGCACAATTCCATCGACATAATTCTTCTCCATCATATTTAGCCCTTGTTCATCTATCACAGTCGGCGGCCTATGAGATGTATAAGTATATCCTTTCTTCCACTGAAATATTCTATGGTAAATACGTGCTCCGTCACGCAACACATAACTCTCAACTTCATACTTTGGGGACCCAAAAAATGTTTTTGTCATTACTGACATTGCGGAAATGGTAGGATCCTGTCGAAGCAGAGAAATGATACACTGTATGTGCTCATCCATATAGAACTCATCAATATCCACCTGCCATAAATAATTTCCGGTTGCGCATCTTGCGTATGCTTGCGATTGCTCATCCTTCTCGTTCCAAAAACTACTATTTTTTATCAAAATTATTTTGTGATCGGGATCCTCTTCACAAACAAAACGCTCCAATTCTTCGATCGTTCCATCGGTTGAATGTCCATCTGCCGTCGCGAATTGTTTTGCATATTGTGTAGCTCCTTCAACCACAATGATCTCGTGGGCATACGGATATAATTGTCTTAAACAATACCGAACAAAGGGCATGCCATTCAACACAATTATACCGAAGGATATGTTGACTTGATGCCTGCCCATACAATCATGGTTGAAAGAAAAGATAATTGATTTGATCTTTTGTGTAACTTTTGAACCCATGCTGATGAAAAAGATCAATGCAAACTTGAGTCTGTGAAAAAGAAAAATGGTCAACACAATGATAATGAAACTCAATCACAAACTGATTGACACTCGAAAAAACACGATCAGACAAAGAGGAAATAATGGCATACTCCTCCCCTTCTGTGTCCATCTTCACAAGATCAATCTGCTTTCCATCTAACAAATCAATGATTTCATCCATAGTAGCCGTACGAACATCGTAAGTTTGTATCGTATCTTTTTTCACGTTAACATGGTCGCTATAAAAAGAACCACTCACATTTTGCTGACTTTCAAAAAATGTTTTTGTTCCTGAATAGTTCGAAACGGCATACGGAAAAAAATGAAACTTTCCATCTGAATCTTTTACAATGTTCTCTAAAAATGGCAGGTGTTTTTTCGTTGGATCAAATCCATAGCTTGATAGACCGAATCGTGCAATAAGCGCTTGACTAAAATCTGCATCAACCCCTGTCCCAATGTCGATCACTATACTTGAACTGGTCAATCTATCAATCACAACATAACACGGCGCAATTGTTATTAACTTATGAAAATATTCAAAAATAATTCTTTGCACAGATCGTCTGTACTGACAAATTCGACGGATCATATCAGTTTGTCGCCGTTAACATACAAAGAAATCCAAACCTCTAGAACTAACAAACGATACAATACGTTCCCCCAATGTGATGGCTCTTTCATTGCTGACAAAATAAAGCTCTTATTCACAATGTTTGATTGAACTAAATTGCCATTCTTCAAAAGTGGGCCATACTCATTGATGAGACTCGCTAACCACTCTCGCGACGGAGGTGTAAATCCGCGTTTTTTTCTTTCGATAACATCTTGAGGTAAAAGATCTTTCATCGCCTCAACAAGCCATCGTTTCTGTCCTAACTTGTAATCTCCTCGGACGTGCCTGCGTAAACCAACGACGCCCTCAATCAATCGATAGTCAACAAGAGGAAGACGAAATTCTATTGAATGAGCCATGTTTAACCGATCACCAAGTGGTAGACAATTGGACATAAGCCACAACTCGTGAATAAGTTTGCATGATGTAAACTCTGGATCATCAAAAGTTTGCTTCGAGAAAAAAACCCCAGCTGAGCCACATGCGACAGTAGACAAAAATTCTTTTGTGCAGATTTGATCCACTGACTGCTTAAAACCTGAAAAACCTGGGTCTAAGTCATAAAAAATATATCCTTTTCCAAATGTGCGTTGAAAAACTCTCATGGATACCTCAAAAAAATTCGCTGATGTCGGTCTTTGTTGTAACAATTGCTGAATAAAAAGATTTAACCTCATGATCACGCATCTTTTCAACTTATTGTATCCAACTGATCTACGCGTCCATTCATATCCCCAAAAAAGTTCATCTCCACCAAAACCGCCAAGCAATACCGGTACTCCAGCACGCCGAGCTTCTCTTGCGATAGCGAAATAAGCATGTGCACTAATGTCAGCAATAGGATCATCGAGCGACCAAACAAGATTAGCAAAATGGTCAACGACTTCTTTGCTTGTAATTTCAATATCATGAAATTCCATTTTCAGATTTTTCGCCAATGTTCGAGCAAGTTGTCGTTCATCATTTTTTAAATCGCCAGGATAACCAAGACTAAATGCATGCATCGGTTGGGAATTGTACTGGGCGCACAACAATGCAATCGAACTTGAATCAATACCACCGCTCAGTGAGATGCCAATGGGCATATCCGCACGAATTATAAGTCGTCCAATATCGTTAAGAATATTACGAATAGACATTATTGGGTCATCCGATACGATGGTCGGTATATCATCAAAACTCCAGTATCTGTGTTCACGACTTTCTTGCTTTTGAAGATCAATTTCGAGATAGGTACCAGGTGCTATTTTCCTTATTCCAGAAATAATAGTTCTTGGCTCAGGGACATATTGATAGTGCAGATACAAGTAGACACTGTCAGGATCAAGAATTCTTTGCTTCCTATCAACAGTGATAAGCAACGTCTTCATTTCCGAAGCAAAGCGTATACTGAAACCATCATCTAATACATAAAGCGGTTTCTCTCCAATCCGATCCCTCCCCAAGATAACTTTATGACGTTTTATATCATAGAGACAAAAACTAAACATGCCTCTTAGTTTATTCAGGAATTCATTCCCATATTCCTCATAAGCATGAACAACCACCTCACAATCAGATTTTGTACGAAACGTATGTCCGGTCTTTTCAAGTTCAAATCGTAATTCGATAAAATTATAAATTTCCCCATTTATAATGATAATGACAGAACTGTCTTCGTTGTAAAATGGCTGCGATCCGCCTGAAATATCAAGGATACTCAAACGACGCATTCCTATAGCGACGTTTGCATCTGAAAAAAAACCGTCACTATCTGGACCTCGATGTTGCATGGATCGCGTCATGACTTGCACGGCACTCACGTCAGTCGAGTCGAGACCGCCGTGACGGATAATGCCTGATATGCCACACATAGATTTATCGTTCCATCTTAAAAAATAGTGTGTTGAATGTTTTTGCAGCACAAAAATACCCTTTATCCTTCATATACTTCCATATTGGAGTTGTTTCAACGTCATTCAGTGTCTGAACGCCGAGTACCTCTACTAAAACAAGCAGCGGCCTATAGGAGTCCCAGTCATTAGACTGAAGAACTTCTAAATCCAATCCTTCCACATCAACAGATAAAAAAGAAAACTCCTTACCTGGCGGCATGTGCTCGTTCAGTACGTCTCGTAGTTGTACTGGCTGAACCATACTCCTCTTTGTGACAATATGCCCAGATTTCTGTTCATATTCCATCGCCAGATTTGGCGAACATGTGTTGAGTGCTCCCTCCTTAAATTGTACATAAGTCATCCTGGTTTTTCCGAGACCAATAACTGCGCACACATTGATGTCAAGAGGACGAAATTTGTTGAACAGTGCAATGGCATCCTGATTTGCATCAATATTAATTCCATTCCAGCCGCTTCGATAAAATGTGTAGGTATTTGAAAACCGAAAAGGATGATAGGCGCCAACGTCAACAAAAAACCCTTTTTTTTGGTCGCAAAGAAAACGTTGTAGCACTCGATCTTCACCTTCTTGCGCGAAAGAAATCGTTCCAAATCTTCGCTCTTTTCTCAATATTTTATACAAAAAAACAAAACACCGCTGCGGTAGTATTCGACAAATTACCTGTTTTAAGTATAAACACCTCATGCGATTTCTGTACATCATTGAACTTACACGACGAACCAGTCATGATCAATAAAAATGGACCCCTGATTTCTAAAGTCGATCATCCCTGATTGAAAATAATCCCCCTCCTCAACTTCGAAAATAAACGCCTCATCTATGGTGTCAGCGATAACATTATTTATACTTAGCAAGGTCGTTATCAAATATTTCCCAGGAGTCACTGGAAGTTTTGGAAAATGACAGACGACGTGGCAGGTATCCCTCTTTACATCAAGAGTCTGATTTTTTAGTTTATTATGAAGATGACAGATGCGAACTCCGCGCGAATTGTCAATTCCTATGGCAGCAAAAATCTCGAGTTTTTCTTTATGAACCAACACATCAAACTCAAGATGAAGCCACACTTCCTCTCCTGAAGAAAAATTACTTCTAACGCGCTGATCCTGATCAGTCAGATAGATCGATCGAAGACGCGCATCTCCACTTCCCGAACGTCGTGCTTGATCCAGATTCGTTTTCACCGTTTCAAACCGATTTTCTAAATAAGCATTAACCACAGTAGATGTCTTATCAATAATTTGTATTTGTCCACCTTTTAAATACATCGAACGCGGACATAAGTCTTGAATCGCGTTCATGTTGTGACTCACAAAAAGAATTGTGCGACCTATCTGCTGAGACACCTCATGCATCTTTGTAAGACATTTTCTTTGAAAAGACACATCACCGACGGCCAGCACTTCATCAACAAGCAAAACATCTGACTGAATATGTGCCGCGACCGCGAATGCCAGACGAACATACATACCAGACGAATACCGTTTGACCGGCGTATCAAGAAATTGCTCGATACCTGAAAAATCGACAATACTATCAAACTGTTTTTCAATTTCTAGTCTTTTCATCCCAAGAATAGACGCGTTAAGAAAAATATTCTCACGTCCAGTGAGCTCTGGATGAAAACCTGTTCCCACCTCAAGAAGAGACGCAATACGACCACGTAACATTGCTCTCCCATTTGTGGGATATGTAACGCGCGTAAGAATTTTGAGCAATGTAGATTTTCCAGCTCCATTTTTTCCAATGATACCTAAGACTTCTCCTTCATTGACAGAAAAATTTATATCACGCAGAGACCAAAATTCTTCGCGCAATGATTGTTTGCTCCGTCGAAAAAAGAGTTGACTGGCAACATGCGCCGGATGACGTAGCGCGTTTTCGAGTATATCCCGCGCAGAGACATATTTACCGACTTGATGTCGGATGATATATTTCTTTGATAAATTCTCTACGATAATCATTGGCTGAGACATACGTGCAAAGACTTTGTTACTAAATGACATCAGCAAATTTTTGTTCCGCTCGAAAAAAATACCACAACCCAAAAATTAGAGAAAACCCCGTAAGAAGGGTCGACAGTAGAACGTACTCCCAGTGGATAGGCGTCTGGTGCAACAAGACGGCTCTTGATGCATCTATGATGCCAGTCATTGGATTGAGTGAGAGAAGCCACGCATAACGATCGACAATACTCGTCGGATAGATTACTGGCGTAATAAAAAACAAACCTTGAATAAAAAAGGGGAGTATGTACCGAACATCTCTGTACTGTACGTTCAAAGCTGCCAAGAATGACCCGAGTCCAGTCGCCAATAATGCTGTTAAAAACACTAAAAATGGGATAATGACGAGACTTTCAATACCTGGAACATACCGATAATAAACCATCATTCCCAAAAAAATGAGAGATGCTAACAAAAAATCCACTAACCGTGTTGCGACTGCACTGATCGGCAATAACAACCGTGGGAAATATATTTTTGTAATTAAAGATTGATTTCCAACCAAGCTGCCACTTATTTCGGAAATTGAGTCGGAGAAAAACTGCCAGAGTAGGAGACCTGTATAAACGAAAATGGGGTAAGGAATCCCTTCCGATTGGATACCAACGAATTTGCCAAAAAAAATAGTGAAGACGACCATCATAATAAGTGGCCGAAAAAAAACCCATGCCACGCCAATGACAGTTTGTTTATATCGCACCTTTAAATCTCGCCATGTCAAAAAATAAAGCAGGTCACGAAAACTAAACATCTCAATAAAAATAAACGGAAAAATTTTCCTTCTTGCCTCTATGATAACTGATCTCTCACTATGCTTCCAAGACATACACTATAATCACCACTTCAAATCCAACCTACAACTTCTCGGCAACAACACGTACTTGATGCCAACTGTTTTCAATCCTACCATAAATGCGACAAATGATGTTAAACAGTCTGTCACCAAACAACTTTCTTATCTTTTGATAATGTTTAGGCCATTTATGAATATACGACTTAGACTCAAGAACGTGAAAACCTGCCTCGGTAAACAAATTTCCAGCGGCCATAGGGCTCCAGCCAAATAGGTGATGATTGATATCATTTGGTTTATAGACGAAGCGTATGGACTCGCAGGGAATTATAAACACTATTTTCCCTCCTCTTTTTAACTTCTTGTGTAATTTTCTTAATTCATCAAGCGGGTTGAGACTATGTTCAAGCGCGTTGTTAGAAATGATCAAATCAGCCCAATCATCCGGTGCCTCCTGGGTAGTTCGGAATGTTCTTATACCCGCAGCATTAGCCTCTCTCCACGCTACTTCATTTACCTCAATACCTATTTTTTCTCTACATCTCAAACATTGTAAAAGAAAAGCACCACCGCATCCAAAATCAATGATGCACAGATCCTCTCCCAAAAATTCTTGAAATTTAACTATATTTGCCAATCCACCAAAAGAACCACCTGACTTCTGCCATGCATAATATTGCTCATTATAATGCTTACTGTATTCCATACACGTTGAAACTATCAATTTTCATGAATTAAACCAACTCTGTGCCTGTCATCATACAGACGAACGAGACGTTGCTTAAACAAGAGCAAGTAGATAATGCTATCATTCAAACCATTCGCGCAACCATAAACGCAGCATGAGAAGCGACCACAATTTAAAAGAAACGTCTTCGCCTTTCTGATGATGATCAAACAGTCGTGCTATCACTTTTTCATCAAAGCCATATCGCAGGAAAATAGGATCAAGCAACTGTTTTCGTGCGAAGTCATGCAAGAACGTCCGCAACCAGTAAGCCGTGGGGAGACTAAATCCTCTTTTTGGTTTCTGAATGATCTCAAGGGGAACAAGGTCTTTTACGATCTCTTTGAGAAGATACTTGGACTGATGATCAGACAGTTTCAACGACGATGGTATTCCAGCGACAAGCTCCATGAACACGTGATCGAGTAAGGGCGAACGTACTTCCAACGCGTGCGCCATCGAGGCCATGTCCGTTTTCACCAAAAGATCGTCAGGGAGATACGAATGAATATCAGTGTACAACATCTGTTCGACCGAATCGAGGTCGAACGTTTCCTCAAACAACTGTTTGATGATCGATCCTTTGCGTGATGAGGATACACGATGACGGAGCTCCGAAGTGTAGAGTGCCAACTTCTCGTCCTCACGGAAAAATCCGAATGATTGAAGATAGTATTGACTACGATCTCGCGCATACGAAGAAAAAATCGACGCAAGGTATCGAAATCGTTTTTGGTTGGTAAAACGAAAGACTTGTTGCGAAATCGATGCCAGGGATCCACGAAGCGGACCAATGACAACATCGAAGGCTCGCAGCACCTCATACCGCCTCATCGCCTTATACCGCGCATAACCGGCAAAGTTTTCATCTCCCCCATCACCGTTAAGCGCAACCGTCACATGACGTCGAGTCAACTCGCACAACATCCATGTCGGAAGCGCGGAAGAATCTCCAAACGGCTCCTCGAAGTGATAGGCAATCTTGGGGAGCAGCTCGGTGGCCTTTGGTTCAACCACGAACTCGTGATGGTCCGTACCGTAGCGCTCCGCCACCAGACGCGCCGCAGGAAGCTCGTTGTGCGAGTCCTCCGAAAAACCGATTGAGAAGGTCTTGACCGGCTCGCGCATTTCTTGAGCCATCAATGCAACCACCACAGAGGAATCAATCCCGCCGGAAAGATGCGCGCCAAGCGGCACATCGCTCATCAGACGCATCTGCACGGATTCTTTGAGAGACTGTGTAACGACCTCCTTCCATTCCTTCTTTGTGCGTTCCTCTTTTTTTGAAAAATCCAACTGCCAATAACGCTCTTTCTTGATCTCGCCGTTTTCTTTCACGATCAGGTAATGTGCGGGTTCAAGTTTCTCGATTCCGAGAAAGCCGGTCTTCGGGTGTGGCACAAATTGGTACGAGAGATACTCATCGACCGCTCCCCAGTCCACCTCTTTGGGAACCTCGGGATTCGCCAAAATCGCCTTGAGCTCTGACGCGAAGATAAAAGAACTTCGATCTCGATAAAACTTAAACGGCTTTTTTCCAAGCCGGTCTCGCGCCACGAACAACTCGCGCGATCGCGTATCCCAAATCGCGAAGGCAAACATGCCTCGCAAATACGCAAGGCAATCGACCCCATATTTTTTGTACAGATAAATGATGACCTCGCTGTCTGTCCCCGATCGAAACTCTACGCCGTCGGCTTCGAGCTCTTTACGCAAGGCAAGAAAGTTATAGATCTCGCCATTGAATACCAACCATACTTCGCCACCCTCGTCGCTCATGGGTTGATGGCCCTGAACAGATAGATCGATAATCGACAGACGTCGAAATCCCAGTCCGAGATTTCGGTCCACGAACACTCCCTGATCGTCAGGTCCGCGATGCGCAATCCGATCAGCCATGGCGCGCATCTGCTCGACCGTGACGTTCGCCTCTTGGCGAAAATTTAATCTTCCGACAATGCCACACATACAGGCTACTGTTCAACAATCTTCACAAGGATCTCTCGAACCCCAGAATAAAACGCACCCTTTGGGAGCGTCTCAACAAACCGCCGCCCGTTGACACCTAATGCTCGAATCTGTCGCTCGTAGTTGTAAACCGTTCGGATTTTCTGAACAAGATCGTCAGCATCTCCAGGTTCGTAAAAAACGACGTCTTGTATATCCTTGAGTGTATAAGTACCTACCACTGCCATCGTTCTGGCGACAATGGTTGCTTTTCCCATCGCGAGAGACTCGAGAAGCGCGCGCTGACCCGTGAACCGATGAATTTCCTGAAGTGAGACAACCACAAGCCGCGCACGGCGATACAGATCAAGCAACGCTGGATAGTCAACGAAACGTAAAATGAGCTCGACATTTTTTGGCACACGCAGTCCTCGCACTCGCACAGGAGACGTCACGACTTTTGCCGGAACGTTGAGATCTTCCAGGGCTTCAAACAACGTCTGAAAATCTCTCCCGACATCTCGACCAACACACAACACATATGGTTCCAATACGGCAGAAGGATCCGGTTTGTAATAATCCACGTCTGCTTCGAGCCGGACGAAGTGCGCTTTGGCTCCCACGAGCTGACGATACGTCTGCTCTTCAATCGGAGACCAACAGATAATAAAATCTGCGGCTCGCAGCAGCCAACGGTACCAGACAAACAGTCTCGTCTTTTGTTGAAGTTCGAGGATGTTGATGAGCCCGGCCGAAATAAACCCCACGCGCCCCTTGATGAGGCCGAGTCGTTTCAACAAAAGCAGAGGAAGCCCGGTGGAATCTGTCTCTGCCAATACGATATCCTGCCGTCGCAGAGAAAGGAGATGTCGAACCGCCTGATCGAGCCGGAACCCCACACCCACACGCTTGATCAAATACTTCTCCCATGGTCGCCAGGCGAATTGTAAAACGGGATTGCGCTTCCACCTCGCGGAAAAAGAAAACGCCGGATCTTCACGCAAACGATCCGTGCCATAAAATATGACAGACGGAACAGTGTCTACCTGCTCGTAAGGCGGAGGACTGGCGGCGAAGTAGAGAAGTGAATGACGTTGATGATTCACATGCGTTTGAATAAATAGACCGTGATGAAGGCACCAATCGTTTGCGTTACAAGCCACGCGATAATCACCCCAAATAACCCGTAGAGCCACACAAACAACACAAGCGCGGGAACAAGCAAGAGCGGTGCGAGAATACTACTGATGTATATTTCCTTCGTTCGACCCAGTGCCTGAAAAACCGTCCCGAACAACGAAAGCGGTGCAACCAGGATGGAGAGTGAAAGCCATTGGGAATAATAGACTGATTCTTGATACGCGGGGAAGAGCCAGTCAAATACGAACGGAGCGATCAAGATGTAGCCGACGACGCAGGGCACGAGCAACAGATACAGCTTCCCTATTTTGGGAATGAGCGTTCTCTGAATATCTTGCTTCGTTTGCTGGCTGAATTTGGGAAGGGCGATCGGAAAGGCTTCCGTGAATAGACGACGAAGCTCCTGCGGCGGGCGAAGGGCAAACGCAAACACCGCGACAGAAGCGGGTCCCAACAGATGCCAGATCACCACGTCAGTGGCGTTGTTAGCGATCGCAAAGAGGACGCCGGAAAAACTGACGTGCTTCCCATAGTGGATCATTTCTGGATCACGCGCTGCATGGTAGAGACATCGTCGTGTGAGGACATAGAAAAACGCGGAAGCACCTGTCTGCGCGACAAAATAGACAAGCACAAGCACAAGCAAATCACTTGTCAACCAAATCGTCACAATAAGCGAGAGCGCGATGAACAGCTCTTGCAACAGAGCAAACTTTGAAAAGACATCAAATCGCTGCTTGCCTTGCCAGTATGCCTGGTACACGGAGAAAGAAGACTTGAACGGCAAAAAAATCGCCACGATGACAAAAATTGAAGAGAGCAGGCTGTTGCCTTGAACCTGATAATAGAGAATGACGAACAAGGCGAGAATACTCCCGATGATCCCCCACCTCATTCGTGTGACAAGCGCGGGGACGATCGATCCCTCATATCCTCTGGCAACCGATCGCGTCAGTGATGTGTTAATGCCCGAGAGCGTCGTAATGGCCAGCAGGAGGGAAACAGAAATGATGTACTTGTACGCGCCGTACGTTTCCTGCGGCAAGAGATTGGCAAAGGCAATCGCCAAGCCAAAGGAAATAAAGGAAACGCCAATCTGCCGCACCATCATCCAAAAACTTCCTTTGGCCAGATAGACCATGTCTGTCTTGGTGTACCGTTCAGACCATCTCAACATCCGAAAGATTGCTTGCTTCAGGTGCAAAATTGACATAAGCTCGTTGGCAGAAGTTTAGCATGGACAATGAAAAAAGCGAGGCAGTGCCTCGCAGCTAGGAGAGGGTGTTGAGCAGCTCATCGTGGATGCGGCCGTTGGTGGCCACGATCGACGATGAAAATGGTGTCCACGTCTCTCCCTTGAGATCCGTCACTTTTCCGCCGGAATGCTCGACGATGAGACCTGCGGCGGCGATGTCGTGGGGAGTGGGGCTGGTGTGGACGAACCCGTCGATCCGCCCAGAAGCAACCCACATCATCTGCGCCGTACAGCACCGTCGCATTTGCACGATCGCTCCTGTCGTCAACAGCCGTTCGTACATCAAGGCGGCCAACGAGGGCACACGCGCCCAACCGGGATCCAGCCACACATGTGCGCCACGAAGCTTTCGTGTCGCGGTCACGGAGATCTTGCTCTTGTAGGACTGGCTCGCATCGGTGAGAAAACTCTCACGGAGTCCAGGAAGCTCCACTACCCCAATCTGCGTACGGCCTTGGTCCACCAGGGCGATGGATACCCCCCAAAACACATCACGCATGAGGTAGTTGCCAGTTCCATCAATGGGATCGATGATGAAGAGCCTCTGCGAGGTCGACGTGACATTTCTTTTATCCCACAGGGGAATCGTTGGAAAATCACGTGCCAACCTTTCGCGAATGAATGCCTCCGATGCCTGATCGGCACGAGTGGTGGACTCGCCTGAGAATGCGGCGACGTCGCCAGTACGGTTGCGTGCAATGAGCATCGCACCTGCCTGTTGCGCGATTTCTACGAGCATCTGATATTCGTCCATGATCTTCTCCTTCCTGCGCATCCGCAGACGATGAAGCTATCACATCTAAGACGTATGGTCAAGCCTTCGAAAATCAGTATCCTCCTATCTGTCCACAACGGTGAGCGATTCCTCCGCGAGGCGGTGTTGAGTTTGCTTGGACAGACGTTCCGCGACTTTGAGCTCTTGATCGTCGACGACGGCTCGACCGATGCGACGCCGCATATCCTTGCTGATCTCGCCGCGCAAGATGCTCGCATTCGCGTCCTCACCAACCCCCAGAACCTCGGTCTCACCAAGTCTCTCAACATCGCCATTCGACAGGTTCAGAGTGAGTACGTCGCCCGTATGGACGCGGACGACATCGCGCTCCCAGACCGACTCGAGAAACAAGTCGCCTTCCTCGATTCTCACCCAGACATCGACGTCGTTGGCACCGCCTACGAGTGGATCGACGAGAACAGTCAGATCATCGGTCGACCGCGCGTTATGACCGACCCCGACGACCTCCACCGCACCCTGCCGCGCACAAACCCTCTGCTGCACAGCTCTGTACTCATGCGAGGATCCGCGCTCGAGAGAACTCACGGCTACGACGAAACATACCGACGCGCGCAAGACTACGACCTTTGGCTCCGGCTCTCACGCAGTAGCAGATTCGCCAACCTTCCCGAGAGGCTCATGCAAAAACGCCTGGCCAAGGATATGATCTCCTATGCGAGCGAACGCTCCCAGCTGCGCTGTGCCGTGCGAGCGCGCCTAGCATCGCTCAAACGAGGCGATTATCCTGTGTGGAACGCCATCTACATCCTCAAGCCCCTCATTGCCTCCCTCCTTCCGCTCGCTCTTGTTCGCTGGACTCGCATTCACATCTTCGGCCAAAAGATCTATACCCATCACTCGCTGCGATGAACCGCCACGATCTGGTGACGACGTGACCAGAAACCCTTATAAACATTGATGACCTGGTGACGTCGTCACCAGATGGACTCACTTAGATGAACAAGATATGCACATTTTCTTCTTCATCACAAAATCTGAACAAGGTGGGGCGCAGACGCATGTGGCACAACTTACGCGCTGGCTGATCGAGCGCGGACATGAGGTCGCGGTCATGAGCGCTCCTGGCGGATGGCTCGCACAAGAGGTTGAGCAACTGGGGGGGCGTTTCCTTCCCAACGAGGATCTTGGAAATACCACAAACCCACTCCGACTCTGGAAGGCCACTCAAGGATTCCTGCACGCGACCCTCGAGTTCAAACCCGACCTCGTTGCCTGCCATTCGACGATGGCGGGATTGATCGGCCGCTTCGCACTGCGCGGTCGCATCCCCACGATCTTCACCGCCCACGGTTGGGGATTCACCCAAGGGGCGCCGCTTCTGCGACGGCTCCTGCTTCCGGTCCTCGAGCGTCTTGCTGGGCGCTTCTGCCGTCGCATCATTTGCGTCTCACGCAACGATCTCGAGCTAGCGCGCCGCCATCACATCGCCAACGACGATAAACTCGTACAAGTTTACAATGGGGTTGAGATCTCCGGAATCAGTCGTAAGACTTGTGGAGAGTTATCCGATCCCCCCCCTTCCCAAGGGTCGTTCGACTCTGAGCTCACGGTCGAAGAGGGAGTTAGAGGGGGTTGCCTGCATGCGAGTCGAGCGTCATCGCACACCGATCTCCACCAGACCTCACAGTCATCGGCAACCTCCCACAGCCCCTCCTTGGAAAGGAGGGGGGCCGAACAACATGTCTCCACACAATTTACCACTGACCCGATTTCGGCTTCCCGGCTCTCCAAGCCCTTCCTCAACATCTACTTCGTCGGTCGGCTGGCTCCCCCAAAGAACCCATTCTTGCTCATAGAGGCATTAGTGCGCCTGGCCCCCGAGCTTCAAGAACGAGCTCGCGTCACCATCATCGGCGACGGACCTGACCGCGAGAGACTCGAGAGGCTCATCGAGAAACTAGAACTCCGGGCTCGCGTCGAACTCGCAGGGTCACTGCCGCGAGAGCAGGTGCTCGCGCGCCTGCGCGAAGAAGCAGATCTCTTTGTTCTGCTCTCTCGCTGGGAAGGGTTCCCCTACTCGATCCTGGAAGCCATGGCCGCCGGCGTTCCCGTGATCGCCAGCCGTGTGGGCGGCATCCCCGAAGTACTCGAGCAGGACGGAGGCATTCTGGTCAACGACGATCTTGCGCAGCTCACTGAAGTACTCACCACCCTGCTCAAAAACAGCACGACAAGAACCACACTCGGGACACAAGCCAGACACCTAGTCGAGTCCCGGTTCTCCGTGGAGCAGATGTGCGAAAAAACGTTCGCTCAGTACAAGCAGGCTCTGCTACAATAGAGGCGTATGAACCCATAGTGAGTTTCGTGTCATTGCGAGGCCGAAGGCCGAAGCAATCCTTCGAAAGCTAAGGGGATTGCTTCGTCGTCACTTCGTTCCTCCTCGCAATGACACAGAAAATGTTTGGCAAAGAATAGTCAGGTGCTTGCTACTCAATAGAGCCAAAAATGGGTTGTAACTAACAATGAGTTCTATGCGACAGGAGGATCAATTCATTTCAATACTCTCATCCCATCGCGAACTTTCGTTTATTGAGGACTTCCTATCCGCGCACCTCACGGCAGGTCTGTACCTCGTGGGCGGCGCCGTGCGTGACGCCCTGCTGAACCGACGTTTCCATGAAGTCGATTTCGATTTCGTCGTGACCGGACTGCCCGCCCCAGAGCTCGAGGCATGGTTTCGCACGCGCGGAGAGATCAACCTCGTGGGTCAACACTTTGGCGTGTACAAGTTCATGCCCACAGGATTCTCTGCCGAGAACATCGAGTTCATCGACATCGCCATTCCGCGAACCGAGACGGTCTCGCAGGGGAGTCTCGGGGGTTATAAAGACTTCGACGTCCAGTCCGACTCGCACTTGCCGATCGAAGGCGACCTCGCTCGCCGCGACTTCACGATCAACGCCATGGCGTTTGATGTGCGCGAGCGCAAACTCATCGATCCGTTCGATGGCCAGGTAGACCTCGCGCGAAAAATACTCCGCGCCGTGGGAAACCCGACAGAGCGATTCACCGAGGACCTCTCGCGAATCCTGCGCGGCGTACGGTTTGCCACCGAACTCGGCTTCTCAATCGACGAAGCAACAAGCCGCGCCATCAAGGAGCTTCTCCCAAACGTCCATCGACAAACACAGACGGACGGAACTCTCGGCTACGTCGTGCCTCGAGAAACGGTTGGCTCCGAATTTGCCAAGGCTCTCTCACGCCACCCAGCGCGAGCCGTGGAGATTTTCTCCTCCCACAACGTGTGGCGCGAATGTTTTCCCCACGTCCACGAACAACTCGTCAAAGACTCTACCTACCTCGTCCCTCTCTCACACACCGCTCCAGGCGAACTGACCGTTGTCGTGACCCTGCTCCTGCGAGGACTCTCCCTGGAGGACGCCCGCGAAACTCTCTCCTTCACGGGACTGGATACACTTGAGCGCGGATCATCGTCTCGCATAGAGGTACCCCTTGTCACAACTCTTATCCGCCTCCTCCAGGAAGGATTACACCCACGGGACATCGAAGAGATGCGCGCAAGCACATTTGAAAAGCACTTCCTCAATGGCAAAGGCCTCATGTTCCTGCGATGCCTCGAACTCACGCAGCAAAGCGACCTTCGACGCGCGATCCATACGCGACGGACACAGATAGAAGACCGCTGGCTCGTGGACCATGACGATTCGATCGCTCCCCTCTTGTCTGGACAAGATGTCCTCGCCCATGGCATCGCCGCAGGACCAGAGGTGCGCGTGTGGCTCGACCGCGTGCGCGATCTCCAACTCGACGGCAACCTCATGCGACGCGAAGACGCCCTCGACTGGCTCGAACAACAACTCAAACAAAAATCCTCCAGCTAGATTGGAGGATTTTGCATCGAGGAGTTAGAGTCGCGGAAACGGTTCAAGAGCAAGGACGCCTGCGGCCTCAATTTCTGTCAGCACTTCTTTCTTTCTAAGGACATCAACCAGCGCCGTGAGCTTACGATCTTCTTTGCGCATCAGCACCACGAGATCGCCCTTCAGGTCGCCGATCTTATCGCTCATGGCATCAATGAGATCAAGCTTCGTTTGATTGATCTTACGATCCAAATTCCTGACATCCTCTTTCAAACCACCCACATCCTCTTTCAAACCACCCACTTCCTCTTTCAAACTACCAACTTCCTCTTTCAAACTACCAACTTCCTCTTTCAAACCAGAAAACTCCTCCCGAGTCACCATGTGTTCCTCAAGAAAACTCATGATGTCATTGGTTGTCACGTCTCGACTCATACGCCAAAAATATACCATACAAAAATCCCCCAGCCAAGGCTGGTGGATTTTGGTGGGCGCACGTGGATTCGAACCACGGACCTTCACAATGTCAATGTGGCGCTCCCCGCCGCGCACCCGCCAGGATGGCGGGGCGCTGGCGGGGCCGCCCGCCCCCACGCCCGCCCCGCTCGCCCCCGGGCGGCGGGGGAGCCACCTGACTTTTATTTTGTCGAAACAA